>BNJV01002925.1_pt1:887500-971297 | contig 971297 bp, 1638 predicted proteins | sample 8540591 | NCBI WGS metagenome assembly BNJV01 (sample SAMD00202457, study PRJDB9452) | human saliva metagenome | host: Homo sapiens | reverse complement strand
TTATGAAATAGGTTCATCATAAAATAACTCCGTTTCTTGGACGAGATTCACTCAGGAAGTTTGGAAGTTTGCCTGTGCCGTTTGGCAGCTGCCGGGTGGCTGTTTAAACTCAAACGTTTGAGCATGGCTCAATTTGAGAGCGACTCAAATTTGCTCAGCAGACTGAGTTCCTCGTGCGTACTGGTCTGGGCATCAACCAATCTACAAATTGAGGTCTCCTACTAGGGCAGCCCGGGCACTCTCTGGCAGCGTGCACGCCCTCAATTGTTCCGCCAGTCAGAAATCGGTTTTTACTGCGGCATCAAAATCGTTTCAGCTATCGCGCTGATAAAGGTCAGGCATCAGCACACAAAAATGAGGGCTGTCAGCCTGTTCAAATCCCGCAAAGCGGTGAAAGAAGAATTTAACGCCCATGAGATATTTATGTAAACCTGCTTTTGCCAGCCCTTTGTTCGACTCATATTTTCGATAACAAATGAGAATATAGATACACTGATACTCGCTATGCTATCCTGTTGGTTTCATCTCGTACAGACGCCTAGATCGGCTCTCGCATCATTCTCTTCCGCGGTGGTCTAGGCTTTTCTTTGTCTACTCAACCACCTACCACGTTGTTTTCTGTAACGCCCATGATCTGCAGAAAGTCGATCTCACTTCTGATTCGCTTTCGAATATGCTCAGGCTCTTTCGGTTTTTGCATCTGCCTTGAGTTCGTCTATGCAAAATAATTGAGGCGATAATCAATTCATTCAACGGATAAGGCTCTTCATCATCTCCGTGACGGCATAAACGTAAACACATCTCTCCGCTTTGTCGTGTAAGTAAGGCGGTAGTGCTGGATTGCTTGCCGTCTGATTAAGTGGTTTGTTTTTGCTCAATACATGGTGCACTAAACGCCTCGCCGGTGACTGTGCAGGTAATCACCCGCGCGTTGCAATTCTTTCTCTATTTGATTCACTGGCTCTGACATGCAATCTCGCAACTAACTCTCGCCCTTGCCATCATTGCGTCGCAATCATTGCGTTAGCGTTGCGTTCGTCATTGGGCGAAAAGCTGGCAAAAGCACTCTCTTTCAATTGGTCCACTGAGGCTGTCTGCATAGCAATTTTGCAGGTCTCTCCTGATGTTCTTTCCTTTGCATCTCTTCGATCCCTTGCCGTAATCTTGCCGTTACTTATTAATTCGTTGGCTTTGGGTATGGTTTCACCAACCCTAATCTTGTCAGCATCGTGAGCTGTGCGATAAACCCCTCTAGTGCGTTGCCTGTCTATGTGAGCTTTTACAAAAATACTCTTGTTTTGGTATTAATTCCGCCATTGTTTTGCCGCCACTGGCTCTTTTCTTGCCATCAGTCCACTCTATACGTTCTTCTCGATATTTCGGCCAGGGTTACCCGTTCTCGCATTGCCTTTTTTTTCTTGCCGCCAATAAGCACAACACGGTTAAATAGTCATTCAGCAGTTTCATAGCTCTTGCCGTAGTGTATTGCAGGTTCATTTTAATCCGCTCTCTCTTTGCCCTAGCACTTCAGTAAAGCCAACTTTACCAATGCCTTTTGTTGTAAACCTTCATAGAGTATTGCTCGTATTCACCTTGGCATTCTTTGCCTCTTTTCATTCGCTTTTCAATGAATATCTCTACTTTTCACAGTTCGCCTATGCCCAGCGGCCGTCGCTCATATTTAATTTTATTTGTCAGTGCATTTACCTCATCTTTAACCAGAATCAAAGCTCTCTATAACACTTTCATGTGAGTGCCGTCTTCTACCGTCTTTTCACGTGCTTGGCGGTAGCTCTGAAATGCCTGTGAGGTAGTTTTAACCGCTTTTGAAGATTTGCTAGAACGGTGCCGGTCAGCATTGTTTGATAGCCCGCACAATTGAACCAGTTGCAGGCAAGTGGCAAACCGCCATGTCATCTGACATTGTACTGCTACTCGCATTCACTCGCTAAATGGTGCTTATGATAATGATGGCAGTCCGAAATTCAGCTTACAGTGCTCAATGCGCTTGCGTTGGTTTGGTCGAGCATTCGGCTAATTTGTGCCATGTAACAAGCTAAATCGTTGACTCATTCTAACACCGAGGCGTTTTCTCGCTTGCCTTAATGTTTGCCTTGCCTCTCTTTTGGTGTGCTTTCTGTGCGTTTCTGTGCTTGCATTTGTGCCTGCTAACGCTGCCGGATGACGCGGAATTGGGTTGTTTCGGGTCATTGTGTGTAGTTTCCTTTGCGTTCAAAATGTAATGCTGTTTCCTAGTAATCGGGTTTTTCGGTCGGTGTAATTCATTCCCAATTTGATTGAATACCGCGTTTTTCTATCGTCAGTAGTTCATACGGGTGCAGCTGTTTAGCATTCAAGCATTCACCGGATTTCTACATCTTGTTCTGGTAAAGGTTGTCAGCCAGCCATTTGCGGGTTGCTCCTAGATGCAACGATGTACACGTGAATTAACTGCACGGCTGTAGCACAGTGTAACCACCATCAAATCGCATCTGTATCGCATCGTTTTGATGTGTTGGTTCGTGCTTAGGTGTTCCCGCTTGCTTATCCATTCCGCATCTCATTGAGTGGCAATGATGCCTCTTTGAATTCAACGCTTTCTTACCTCTAAATCCCACAACCAAAATGTAAAAGCCATCTTGCGTCATAGCGTAAATTTTGGCTGTCTTTTATTCTGCTCATTGAGGTAATGTGGGCGGCTGAAAAATTCCAGCCGTCTAAATTCTTCAAGAACAATCTAGCGCTTTAACCGCTTGAATGATGTTTTGTGTCGTTTACCGAGAAAAGCATCTCTCTGCAACTACAGGCTGTCGGTCATCGGTACAGTTTCTTTATGAGAGTTTTGACATACTGATACTCAGGTTTGCATGTTTTGTCGGTTACGATGCTATTCGCTTAAAATGGTGGTAGATACTGGTTTGTTTCTTCATCGGTGAGCTTGGTGGCAATTTGCATCTTTCCGCTCTGTGATCGATGATTCTTACGCCTTCAAAGCATTTATGGCGGTTTTGCGATTTGAGCTAGACGGTGAAATAGCCCCCTCGATTGCCTTTCTCGTCAAAAGATCCCAAGGATATTCACGCCCTCGTAAAGCATGAAGTGATTGACTTCATTACAGTCCGCTAATTAAGAAGGTATTTAAATCAATCTCCCGCCCGCGCCCTATGCTCGCGAGTGTTCAAGTAATGCAATAGCAGCTTCGATGCCCTGCGTGTTGGAGGCCTCATTGTTTCGCCTCTATGTTGTTTTTGCACTTTTGGGTTGATACCTTCCCGCCAGTCCAGTATCAAAACTGAGATAGCCATGTACACTACGCTCGCTTTCCAACGGCTCGCACGCTCCCATTTTCGGGTTGCGATGGTTTGCCCTGTTCGATGTGTCTGCTACGTGCTGCGCGTGAAATCTGGCTAAGCTCAGCCAGGCTCTTTTAATGTGTAGCGTCTATGCCTCGTTTCTGTGTTTTCCATTGATTGCCCTCTAGTTTGGTGAGGATGATTTGAGATGAATGAATTATGAAGAAGAGGTCAGAAAAGAAAAAGAAATTTCCGCAATATAGTTTCCGCTTTTGCGGTTGGTGGTGGGTATAATAAAAAGCCTGATAGCATCGCTGGCAAGGCCTATGATGTGATTTCTAGAATTGCATTGTATTTCGTGGCTTGTACTTCTCTAGTGTTTTTCCCGCTTACTGGAAATGCAAGCCCTTTCGATTTCGAACGCCCTTATAATCGGGTTCTTCTGGCTGTTCTTGTAGTTTGCTGTGTCTCATTTACCCTCTGGAAAATGCCGTCTAGGATTGTTTTGCGATTTCCTCCCGCCACTATAAAGCATGTTGCGATGAAGTGCCTCGCATAAATTCCGCCATTCTCTTTTGCTGCCTTGCCATCTCCTTGATTATCATCTTTTGCGGTTTCTTTCGGGATATTGGAACGCTTGATCTGGTCCTACTGAGATTTTCACGCCCTGCGGTGCTCCGTCTCTAGCCCCACGCTTCGCGTATGTCCTCAACCTTAAAAGCCAACACAGGCGTGTTTTCCCAATTTCTTCCCGTTATGAATCGCCTTCAAAAGCTTGTTGTAAATGATGTGTAATATCAAATGTTTTGGCGGCTCTATAAAGTCTAAAAATAGGGTCATAATTGTCTCAAGTCTGATCATAAATTGTAGCTTACATAATCAACCACCAAGCGATAAAATGAAAACTTTTGAGCATTCTCGCAAAGTCTTTTCACACGGATCTCGCATATTGTTTTCGCTCGCTCTTTGCCATTATCATTAGAATATCGGGCGAAACACAAAACTCAACAACTGGCTCGTGCACGCATCTTGCCATAATTCAGGCGATGATCGGATCTGAATATTTTTCCCTCTTTCATTGTGTTCGTCTATCTCTGTTGAGAGTAAGGCCTAATATTTTCTGCTGCTACTGCGATTTTAAACGGCATCGATACATATCGCAAATAAAAGATTACTGCCTTGCGATCCAAAATAATTGTACAAATAAAACACAATTTTAATTTTTGACATCCATTGTGTATGTGACGTTTGAAAACGTGGCTTTGTTGGTTTGCCAAAGATTTTAACAGATGTAAGGGTATCAGGAATTTTGCTGATACCCACCACAAAAGCAGTTGTGGCAGCGAATGATGATGCCCTGAGGTCACAAACTGCGGTTTGCACGTGGCTACACTACCCCGTAGTAAGCAAGGCGTAGCCCTCTGGGAGTACGCTACATCTGGTGGACTCGATTTCGACATCTGTCCAGCATCATTCAACCTACTGAATTTTCCAGGTGAGTTGCGGGGTATCCAGCCAACGGCGTAGCACCAATCCACTTACCAATTTTGATGCTGATTTTAATCTCCCATTTTGGGGAGATTAAAATAGATAAGAATACAAGGACACGACAGGCTAATAACTGAGAAGTTTTCTGAAGTGAGTTGATGTTTTACTAATTCGGCAAGATTGTGAGATTTATTGTATTTCTTCCGATGAGTACCCACTTTTGAGTAGCTGAGATTTCCCCTTTTTGGGTAGTAAGCAAGTGTAAAGGAGTGTCCAAGGGTTACCGTATATCATCTGAAATCTGGATGGTGATTTCCACACTAGTAATGGTGGAGATTTGCACCAACGGTATGTATACCTAGTTGATGAGGAGTAATAAAAAGGGCATATCGCTGATATGCATAGAATTGAGATGATTGTTCAGGTAGCTTGAGTATAGATTTTGCTGAGCTTTTCCCGTGTTTTCTTCTGTGGCTTGCTCTCTTTTTCGTTCAGCCCTGTGGAAATAACGAATTGTGTCCAACCCGCCATCTCCACCAACTTCTTCTGCTGTGATAAATTGCGGAGGTAGATTCTCCACGCTCCCAAAGCTGTTTGCATCCGCCATAATCATACGACTTCGTTGCTGGTTGCATCGTCAAACTCATCTCCACTAGAGTTTCTTCCCAATCCTCTTCGTTGTCATCGCTACGAGTTGCATTAGCTAGGAGAGAGAGAGATTCGTACTCCGCAATAGGCAAAATAATAAACTCTAAAGGCTGCTTGCTTTGTTGTTAATATATCTATGGAGTTAAGTTCATTTTATTTTCTCCATAAGCGGGGAATAAATCCCCCACGTTTCTAAGTTATAAGTTCGTTCACTGCGTTTTCATTGCGGCTTTTAATCTCTATCCACAACGGGAACGCCATCAATTACATCACGTATTCGATAATTTCCAACTCTTAACCTATACCGCTTTTTGTGCCTTTGAGCTTTTTCGGGTCTAACACAACATCGGGAAAGATGGCTAATTCTTCCGTCTTTTCTTTGATCGTAGCGCTAGCTAATCGTGAATCTATTTTTAATAGGTTCTTAGCCGCTTTGTCGTCAGATAACTTGTTCATTTTGTAAATATCTTAGATATTGAATTAATTTTATTATACTTTATAATATGTATCTAATCAATAAAATATTAAATAATAATTATTAGATTTTGTTCCTATTAAAAATGGAAGTGAAAGTGGAATCAGTCACTTACCCAGTCTCCTTGCTTGTAATCACTGAGTCACTTGCCAGTCACTTGTCATTGAAAGCCTTGAGCATATCTATATTTCTTTCCAAAATAAGTGACAAAAGTGACTAATTACCTACAAAGTTTACGTTGAGTGGGGAATAAGATATAAGAGCCTGGCCAAAACTTAGGCTCTGAGTGATAGCAAAAGTAAACATCATCCCGCACTGCTCGCAATAATCCCCCATCATTTTGAAAAGCTTGCTTGATTTCCTCAAAAGTAAATCGTATCGGTCATAAGTTGCCACGTCGGCGGTTTCCCTTTGGCGGTGAAAGCTTGGTTGTGTGCTATCGCTAATTCTGGCCAACGGCAACATCAACGCCTTTCTGTGTGAGGTAAGTTCTAAATAGTGAGCGTATGCCGTGAGCGTCTAACTTGTCTTTGCAGCCGTTATCCCTCAATGCGTTCGCTACGGTATCTTTGCCTATTGGCTGATTACGATTGCGAACACGTGGGAAAAGAAAACGGCTTACCCCGTTTCCACCTGTTTCATCAACACAAAAAGCCGTTTCATCTGCTCGCTCATCGGTGTATTGATATGATCTCGTGGTTGCTCTCTTTTGGTTTGCCGGGTCTGTTTCATCAATTGAGAGGGAGTACAACAATCACGCCCGCAACCTCATCAGCTAAACTCCACTCTAGCAGCAAAGCTCTTTTGTCGTCATAGCCTGCGAGTAACGATCAGATTAAAGCAGAAATAGTGTGTTAGGCTCTAATCTGCCCTCGTTAAAAAGCCTATATTCCATGCCGCCAACAATTCGAGCAATTCATCAGGCAGCAACCCTTCAGGAGTCGGATTTCTTTGCTAGAGGGTGCGTTAAAATCTCTTTTGCGTATCATGAGTTATGCTGCCTTCTATTAAAGTCAAAGTTTAATAGCGTAGTTTCAGTGCGCCTATGATTAAAGCGGTGATCTTGTCTAGCGTATTACTTGCAATCTCTTTTATAAAGAACTTACCACCAGCAGCTGGGCTTTTATCTCTGCAATTGGTAGCCGCCAATCTTAGGAAAAACAAACCGCTCTAACCTAGTAATTCTTCTCTATGGTTTCTACTTGTCGACTTTTGGCAGGATAGATTTCAGCGAACCATTGATCCGCATATTGCCTTAAATGCGGCGGTAGCCTTTGCTCTCCTGTTTGCGGTGGTCTTGCGGGTCTATACCATTCGCCGACCGTAAAGCCCTGTATTCTTCTCCTAATTGCTCTTGCTTGAGAGTGTCATTTCTGCGTATTCCCCTAACTTTTGTTTTCTGTGCGTTTTCTTTGTGGTAGTGCGTAATACGCCATATTTTCGATTTCCGCTAGGCGTAACCAACAAATAAGCCTGCCATCTGGTCGCTTGTTATTTTTCTAAGTTTTTCCATCATCTCGCTTTTTCGGCTGAGCGGTTTTGATTGCGGTATCTGTCGGGTTTTGTTGTGGTACGGTGGCATATGACCAGAAATTCATTTTATAGTTCGTGCTACATAAGGTGCTACTAAAAAGAGTAAGCTGTATATTAGAACTTTGTGAGATACAGAAAAGACAAGAAAAAGAGCTTTAAAAGCTAGTAAAATAAAGGCTGTGGGGTGTTTGATATGGTCTGTGAGATGTCATGAAAAGATGGGTGATTTTGCTGCCTTGAGTGGTCGGACTCGAACCATACATGCTTATTCGGCGAAAGCGGATTTTTGAAGATCACGCTACGTCTACCAGGCCCTCGTCACTGGCTAATGAAACGACTACAATATATGTAATGATGTTATATATAAATTCTTCTACTGAGTGGGCTCGCACGGTTTCATTTTACTTTATGATTTATTCGTTCTAAATTTCATCATCTTTCTCACCCAGTTATTCCCTACACTAGGAATCTGATGGATAACCTACGTGAGAGTAACTCATGAATATTTCTCTATCTCGCCATATGATTTTAAAATAATATTTTTATTCAAACTAAGTGAAGAACAAAAGAAACAGTATCCTATTTGACTGCGATCACTTCACTGAGGGTGTCCATCTGCAAGCACGATATGTAGTAATTCGATCGCCCATAGCGATTCTGTTTGGTATTATGATCACGTGTTGTTGATCATTTTGTGTAATCGAATAACCTCGCCCTAAAATTTTTAAGCGGGCTTAATCCATCTAACTTTGTGCATAATGCGTGAAAACCTTGCTGCTGTTTAGTTGAATTGTTTTTCGATTACATAGGTTAGATCTATGTGAGAATTGCTGTAAATGCTGGTTTTGACGGCTAATCTTATGTGATGGCATCTATTATTTAAACGCTGTTTTGACTAAAGAAAAATTTGCTGTCTGACATATGAAAAACAGCTCTATTTGTTTATAAAAGCTGCGTTTCTTGCTATTTAATTCAGTTTTGCATTTCTAATTGGCGGCTTGGATGCTTTGCTTGCACCCGTAAAAGAGCTGAGCCATTCTCTTAACTGCTCTTTAGCTTCACAGATTGCTACTAATCTTCCCTTTGTAGAGCGGTCAAAAATCTGGGTTAATTTGAGAGAAATGAAGCAAATTCAAGCTGTTTTGCTGGGCTTTGTCATGGGTAAGCAAGGTTAAGATGGTGAAAACGAGAAAGCTTTTTCACGCCCAAAGACGATCAAATGCCAAGTTCACCATGTTTAAATGATGTTGGCAGCAGTCGCACCATACCCTTGCTGATCTCGGCTAACTAACTCCGCAGCAGCAGACGGCGTCGAGCACGTAAATCCGCCACGAACCGGCAATAGTGACATCGGTTTCATGCCCAACCGCACTAATAATTGGCAACTCAGATTGATAAAATCGCACAGGGCACCGCTTTCTTCATTGAAGCACTCAAAGATCTCGCGAACCACCACGCGCCCCACAATCAACATACATCACACTCTTCCGCTGGTTAGCCAGTCTGATCGTATCGATACCGTATCTTGCGTTGCCTCTTTACCCTTGGGTAACTAGAGTTGGATAAATCGCGATTTACAACCCATGATGATCGCGCAGTCTCAGGATATGCAAAATATCCCGCAAAGCCGCACCACTTGAGCATGTGGTATCCCCACCTGTTTTCACAAATTTAGGTATACGGCTTTTTGACGCTCTTTGAGCAAAGAGCCCTTGCGCAACCAGCTTCATTTTGAGACTCTTCAAACTGCTGTTGAAGCAAACCATCGCCCGCCATTTGCATACTTTTCAATAATTAGTTGGTAATCACCGCGGGCTCATAAAGGCTAACACTGTCTCCACCAACACCTGCATTCCGTTTTGTGGGCGAAAAATTATACGTAGATTTTTCATCCTAAACATCGCACAACGCACTTGAGCATTCTCATCTTTTGAGCGAGAGATACAATGCACCGAAACAGGCTGACTGAATTAACACCTCGCCTGTAAGCCAACACTGCCTCAAGCTCCACTTCGAGCAAAATGACGGACAGAATAGTTAAGCTGAGTCACGGTGAAAAATATTGAAGTTGAATTTTGCACAAGTGTTGCTATGGATAATTAAAATGAGTTTTGAGAACAGCTTTTAAAAGCAGAAAGAAAGATGGCTGCAAGCGGTTATTTTTGAATGCTACTTTGCAACAGAAAAACTTCGATATAAATCGAAGGGTTAAGAATTTGGGTTGCGGGGGCTGGATTTGAACCAACGACCTTCGGGTTATGAGCCGACGAGCTACCAAGCTGCTCCACCGCGTCTGATGGATGCATAATACGCCGAAATAATGAAAATAGTAAGCCTTTATTTTCAGCATTTGTTTGACTATTTCTAAAACAAATTTAATATAAACTACTAAACCCCTGCATCTTACCCGATAAAATATTTGCTGAATCTGCTACTGCTTTTTGCCCAAAATTTTGGTAGGCTATACGCTTTATTTTTTCGCAAATGATGGATTTATGATGAATTGGAAAGACATAAATGGGCAGGCGCAACGCTATTTTCGTCTTAATTATTGGTTGCTCATCAAAAGCCGACTTTCTCAAACAAGACTCAATTGCGAGCATTTATGCCAAAATGCTAAACTTGCGCACATTTACCAAAATCGCCGGGCAATGCCTTCTACATGAATTTTGCTCGCGTGCAAACGCGGTTGGAAAATAAACAGCCGATTGTTAATGCGAGGACTTCATTTCACAACTCAACTATGCGTGCGTAGCTACTCGCCAAAGCCGTATTAGTAGTTACGCAGGTGTGTCAGCAAAGTCGCAACGCCAGTGATGGCGCGCAACGTGAATGACTCAGCAAATACGGCATCAATATTAACTTAATGCGTGGTAAAGATGGCTATCAAAAGCGTCGCATTTACAGGCTATTACGCCCCTGTATTGCAAGCGCTCGACGCACACCGCAAGGCGACTTTTCAACATCCGCTATACAGCTACCAAGTTCAAACAAACGCTACCCGTGCCCAAATTTACAATGGGTGCATTAGCAGGCAGAGGCTTAGAGATCGCTTATTCTAACCCATGGTAGATAACTTCTTCTTAGGTGTGCAAGGCAGTGCTTTTATCGATTTTGATGAGGCGTATCTAAGCCATGTGGCTTACGCGAGGGCAAAATGGTTTCAAACTATGCCTCTGTTGGGCGTTTGTTAGCTGAAGATGGAGAAATTCCAAAGGGATGTCGGCTCGGGTTATCAAAGATTGGGCAAAACGCAACACTGCCGTGCTCAAAAGCTTACTTGAGCGCAATCCATCTTACGTCTTTCTTCCGCTTTGATGATACCTCACGACGTAAAAGGCTCAGCAGGGCGTGCCATTAGTTGCGCTTTGCATCTGTTGCCTCCAGACAAAAGCATTGTGCCATCAGGCAGTGTTATTAGTCAGAGATGCCATTAATTGACGAGCAAGCAATTGGACAGGCAAGCATGAAATGCGTTTGATGGTGGCTTTAGATGTGTGGTTAGCAAAAGACATCACTTTGATATCTACCAAAGGGATTGAAAACGCTAATAATAAAGCTGTTCAAACTGCAGGTTTATTAAAACACTTTGGGCGTGTTTGGTTTGAATTGAGTGTTGATCTCTTTTAGCTATACAAATGCTACTATACCAAATTCTGACGCCTCCCTGTTTACCCTTAAGAGCGAAATCCTCTGGTTTGGTAATCGAACGCAGGGGATTTTTATTAAGGAGCACACTAGATAGGCATATAGGGTTTATAGTTGATAAGTTTTTTTTGCTTGCCATATTTTTGGCTTGTTAAGCCTTTGTTTCTTCTTTTTCTTTCTCATATTGGTAATGAATCCGCCATAACATTCGGGCATCTAAATTACTAGATGCAATCATAGTCAGAAAAACGGCTGAGCCGAAGAAGAAAGCGGCATCACCAACCGAGAAACTCAAAATATTTCCTCGTTCCAATAGCGACATCTATTAATGCCAATACAAACAGGTCGAGCATTGACCAACGCCCGACAAAGTGAACGTAATGGGTAATTTCATTTGAAGATGAATGGAATGTTTCCATTTGTAATGAATAGCTAACAGCAAGTAGAACAAAATCGCCACTTTGCTAAACTGGCACAGCGATACTTGCAATAAAGACAATTGCCGCAACCGCATAACTACCCATTTTCATAAAGGTAATCACGCCCGACATTAACGTATCGGCAGACACCGAGCCAGCAAAGCCCTGTGGCTGAAATCGGCAGCAGGTTGGCAGGGAATCATCATAATCGCGCTCAGCAATTAGTGCTGCCCAAACACGTTGTAGTTGATTTTATCCGGGCACATCTAAATTGCTTTCACAGCGGGGACAGCGATGGCGACCTTTGTAAATCGATAATGTTCTCATCAAATGTAAAATCACACACTGGGCATAGCGAAGGCGGATGTGGATAGTCTGATGCAAGCGGTCGATATTCTGGATAAAAATACGCCCACGCTTGTTTGAGATTGATTTTTACTAAATAACAAAGGTAATGAGTAGCGTTGCAAGCTACAAAAGCAGAAAGATGGATGCTAAACTCAATGCTGGCGTAGTCCTTGATTTTAAATGCGGCTACGGCAAGTGCTACAAAAATAGACATCAAACATTACCCACTCTTTGGATTTTTGCCGAGAAAAATCAGCGTATAACGAGGGCGCTGTCCGATTAAATGCTGAGCTGTGATGGTCAAAATCAGCAATACAAAAGGCAATCGGGGGCGACAACCGAACAGAGCAAAATCATAAATGCGGTGTAAGCGTAGCCTTCACTGCCATTTTCCAAACACCGCCCCAAATGGTTGCGTGCACAGGCATACCGAGCAAGTCGATACTCATTAGCGGAAGTGTGAGTGCAAAAGGGAGCAAAATCAGCACCGCAAGCGCAATAACGGCACAGCGGTGTAAATTCCACGCATTGCCTTTTTCGAGCGTGTGATGGCAATTCGGGCAGTTTGCAATATGGTTATAGAGCCGATGCGGAATTTTCACCAAAGTTTCACATTCAGCACATCGTTCAAGGGTTAATTTCTGTATTTTCATTCCGTTATTATAAAAACAAAACGCCCCAAACATTTGCTTAGGGGCGTGATAATTACTTAAAGATTAAGCTTTTTCGCTTGTAGCACGTTTACCCAAAATCACAGATAAAACCAAATGCAACCACGAATGAAATTACCATACCGATTGAGTACATTGCAAGGCTATCTGGTTTTGATTGAAGCGACACCTAAGAAGCCCGCTGCACCTAACGCAATCGCTTTTACATTGAACGCTGCGATAAAGGCACTCGCTAAACCTGAACCGATCATGGCTGAGATGAATGCGTGGCGGTAGCGTAAGTTCACACCGAACATTGCTGGCTCTGTGATACCTAATAAGGCTGACACGCCTGATGGAATTGCTAAGCCACGTACTTTCGCATCTTTCATGGTGAATGCCACCCCTAAACACGCCGCACCCTGTGCAATGTTAGACATTGCCGCGATTGGGAAGATGAACGTACCACCAGTGTGTGCGATGTCCGCTAATAATTGGGTTTCTACCGCAATAAAGGTTTGATGCATACCCGTGATAACGATTGGTGCGTAAAATGTACCGAAGATTGCACCGCCTACAAAAAACCTAAGCTGTTATATAACCAAGTCAGCCTGAAGAAATTAAGCTGCCCGCTTCACGCCCGAATGGACCGATAACGGTAAATGCCAAGAAGCCCGCGATGAACAATGAGAACATTGGGGTGACCAGGTTATCTAAATAAGACGGAACGAAACTTGCGGAAGCCTTTTTCAAGGGTTGCTAATACCCAAGCTGAAATAATAGTTGGGATTACCGTGCCTTGATAGCCCACTTTCTCAATTTCTAAACCAAGTACGTTCCAGTATTTGATGTTACCTTCCATTAAGGTTTTTGCGTAGTTCCAACCATCTGCTAATGCAGGGTGAACTAAAAAGCATACCCTAATGCCGCCCCTAAGAATGGGTTACCGCCAAATTTGCGGGTCGCTGAGAAACCAAGCAATACAGGCAAGAAAACGAATGGTGCGTTTGCAATGGTATTGATGAAATCAACTAAATCAGACACTTTCTGGATATTTGGTAACAACTGAATGACCTTCCCAGAAAAGCCGACCGAGGTTAGCATTGGTGGATACCCATTAGCAAACCGCCTGCTACGATGGCAGGAAATGATTGGCACGAAAAATATCTGCTAAACCTTTCACCAAACGTTGTAATAATGGTTGGTTTGCCGTCCTGCTGCAGCCACTTCAGAAGTTGACATATCACCAATGCCCATCTGTTTTTGCATTTCCGCGTGCACTTTGTTTACCGTGCCCGAGCCAAAAATGATTTGATACTGACCGCTGGTAGAAAATTGACCTTTCACGCCCTCGATATTTTCGATAGCTTCTTTATCAACTTTAGACTCATCGGCAAGCGTTAAACGCAAGCGAGTTGCACAGTGTGCGAGGTGGTAATATTCTCTTTACCGCCCAATTTTGCGATGGTTTGTTCCGCAATTTTTAGGGAAGTTCATAACGACCTCTTTTTGATGAAAAATAAAACGTGGCTATTCTAACTAAAAACGGTTTAGCTAAAAAAGAAAAAAAGTGTTGTAAATGTGATTTAGTTCAAAATTTAATTTGTCTTTGCTCCATCCACTTGACTTAAAAAGATTTAGTATCTGCTTGTTCAAATCGCCCTTTAAAACCAGTTTAAATCGTGATTTTAAAAATAATAGATAAAATATCTAACCAAAAATAAAAAGCCTTGAAATTTGTATACCTAAATTTCAGAGGCTTTAAAATCTATACTTTACACTAATGCAACTTCATGGAAGGACGCAAGAAGCGGTTGATTTGTCCTACTGATAAATCAAGCCCGTTTTTAAACCAACCGTGCAATGCGACTTGGTGCATACGGTAAAGTGAAAAGATAAGCAAGACGAGCGATTTTTACCTTCGATAAACATATCGCATTTCACTAAGTTACCCATTAAGTTACCCACAGTACCGAAGTGTGAGAAAGAAAGTAATGAGCCTTTATCGTTGAATTTAAACGGTTTCATTTCTTTACCTTCTAACAATGCCACAATGTTTTTACCACATTGGGTTGCCATTTGGTGTGCAGCTTGTGCTCGTGGCGGGATTGGTTTACCGTTTTGAATCAATGCAGCACAGTCGCCAATCACGAACACATCTTTATCTACTGTGGTTTGCATTAAATCGGTGATTTCGATTTGATTTAAGCGGTTGGTTTCAAAACCAAACTCTTTGATGAAATCTGGTGCTTTCACTCCAGCTGCCCATACCATTAAATCGGCTTCAATTTTTTCACCATCTTTAGTAATTAAACCATCTTCCACCGCCTCTGCTGATCATTGTGTTCAAATGCACATCGACACCTGCTTTACGTAACTCTGAAAGAGCTGAAGCAGACACTTTTTCAGTTAATGCAGGAATTAAGCGAGAGCCTGCTTCCACAAGTACTACTTTTAAGCTTGCACGGTTTAATTTACCGAAACCGTATTCATTTAAATGTGAAGCTGCGTTGTAAAGTTCGGCAGAAAGTTCGATCCCCGTAGCACCACCGCCCACGATTGCAATTTTTACATCTTTATCTTGCGCTGTGAGAGAAGCGTAAAAATAGCTCAAGCATACGTTTTTGGAAGTGTTTTGCTTGCTCAGAGCTGTCTAGAAAATACAGTGCTCTGCGACCCCTTTAGTGCCGAAATCGTTTGATTTACTGCCAATGGCAAGAATTAATTTGTCGTATGCGATGTGACGCTCAGCAACTAACACTTCACCGTTTTCGTCTAAAAGTGGCTCTAACACAATCTCTTTTTGCTCACGATTTACACCTGTAAGCGTGCCTTGTTGGAAAGTGGAAATAGTGGTTAGTCGCATGAGCACGGTAGCTCACTGCGTCTGTACCATCATCTAAAGAACCTGTTGCAACTTCGTGTAATAACGGTTTCCAAAGGTGGGTTGCGTTGCGGTCAATCAAAAAGCACCTCTGCTTTCTTTTTTTGCCTAATTTATTACCTAAATAGGTTGCTAGCTCTAAGCCTCCAGCACCACCGCCAACAATCACGATTTTTCCATAATATACTCCAAATAGAAATTTAAAAATAAAACTGGCGTGAATTGTAGGGACTTTAAGCGGAATGTCTAGCCATTTAACAATTTTTAACGAAATTCTGCCCGCTTATAAGGAATGTTATGCGAGCAATAATCGCAATGGTTGGTTACAATTTCGGCAGATATAACTGCGTTGGTTACGCTGAATAGCATTGTGTCCGGCGGACTGAAAGCAGGTGCGTTTGGCGATCGCATTGGTAAGAGGATTGTAGCAACACTCGCGATGCTGAATTTGTGATAGATATGTGCAGGCACACCGAGCACTTGTTCCATCATCATTTTTCCACTCTTTACCGTGCGGTTGCACGCGCGGTGTTGATAAACAAGTAAATGAGCCAACTCGTGAGGCACAACTTGTTGAATAAATGCAGCACCATTTTTCTGCCAATAATACAGGGTTAAAGGCGAATTTTATTTTTGTTGTAAATATGCCACACCTGCTTTTTGTCCGCGGGTTCGAGAGTTCATCACGGGTATTGTAAATTCTTTGTTAAAGGAATTGGTTAGCAAGTGCAAGGCTTTGTTTTAATTGGCGTTGAGCTTGGAGTTTAAGATTCTTAGGGTCTGGCATAAAGATTATTTATCTGGTTGGATTTTTATTCTGCCAAATCTCCCCTACCTCTCTTTGTTAAAGAGGGGGAATCTCAGTGAAAATGGAGATCTCTATTCCTCATCAAAAAACATTCCCTCTTTAGTAAAGGGGGTAGGGGAGATTTATTCGCTACGCTAACACTTCGTGCCGTTGCTAAAGTAACGTTCAAATGCAAGCATTTGTGGCAGTCTTAATTAACAGAAAAAATTACTTTATATTACCTCGGACAATCCATCACATTCCATTGTTTATCATAGCAGATATAAAGCTCATTCTTGCTTGCCCCTAAATACACGCGGTCTAATTTGGGATTATTTTTACGCATCCAGCGGAAAAGCTCATTGTTTCGCATCCACGTATCAGGCAAGGCTAAATCATCAAACAAGGCTTTCTGTTTGGCAAAATAGCTTTCAGGATCATTGAATCCACAAGCACCGTGCTTTTCCCATTCGCCTTGTAATAGTGAAGCCCCAGGGGACTCAGGTAAATATTTTTCGATAATTTGTGGCGAAACAGGCGGCAAGTCGCCTTGGCAAAAACGTGGGTGTTCTTCGACAGATTTTGCATTTTTATTCTGTGCCCAAAGCCCGTGAATGACCCAACCGAATTGGCGATCGCTTGCACATTGATAGGCTGCCTTCTCAGGGATTTTACCGTGATTTTTTTCGCGCTGTGCTTCACAAAATGTAGGAGACCAAGAGGTGCAAGCATATAGTAATCAACAGGTGCAATGGCGTTTTGTCCGTATTTGTCATCTGCCATTGCAATATCGTAATTATTTTTAACCGCTTGTTGAGCTTGAGAGACAGAGCTAGAAGCAGTTATTGTTTGAGTGAGTGTTGATTTTTCTTGCTGATTTAAAAAGTAAGAAACAATAATCGCAAAAGAGAAAAATCAACAGATTAATCGTCTTTTGGTTAATTTCATAAAATAAATAGGTTAAAAGCAAATCATTAAGAAGTGTGTACTATAAAACAAGCAGTCGAAAAAGCCAAAAATTTTTGCAAATTTGACGAAAATTTCAGCAAAAAGAAAAATAAAATGTTAAATTTTTGTGAAACGGATCACGGATTATTCCTCCATAAATCTATATTATGTGGAGCAAGTTGTTGGGGCATAACAATTTAATGACTCTCTAAAATCTCTATGTCATTCCACTTAGGGAAATTCTATGATGATTTTTAAGTGCTGCTTAGCATTCGCGTGGTTGCGTGAGGTTCAGCAGTGGGTACTGCTCAAGCGAAAGATCGTATCGGTGTGACCATTTATAAATATGATGATAACTATGGCGTTAATGCGTAAAGAGATCGAGCATCTCATCATAAAGATGTTGAGTTGTTAATGAATGACTCTCAAAACACTCAATCTATCCAAAATGACCAAGTGGATGGCTTACTTTCTAAAGGTGTAAAAGCATTAGCAATCAACTTAGTAGACCCATCAGCAGCACCAACCATTATTGGTAAAATCAAAAGGGGGATGATGTGCCAGTGATCTTCTTTAACAAGATCCAGGTGCAAAAGCGATTGGTAGCTATGAACACGCTTACTATGTGAGCTGGACCCGAAAAGAATCTGGCGTAATTCAAGGTGACTTAATTGCGAAACAATGGAAAGCAAACCCTGCGTTAGACTTAAATAAAGACGGTGAAAATCAATACGTATTATTAAAGGTGAACCAGGTCCGCCCAGATGCGGAGGCTTTCGTACAAAATATGTGTAGATGAATTAAACAAACAAGGTATTCAAACTGAGCAATTATTCATCGACACTGGTATGTGGGATGCAGCAATGGCGAAAGATAAAACTGGCGCTTGGTTAGCAGCCGAAAGCAGATCAAATTGAAGTGATTATTTCAAACAACGATGGTATGGCAATGGGTGCATTAAAGACAATTAAAGCGCACGGTAAAGTACCAATCTTCGGTGTGGATGCGTTACCTGAAGTATTACAACTTATCAAAAAGGGTGAAATTACGGGTACTGTGTTAAATGATGGTGTGGGTCAAGCGAAAGCGGTTATCGCATTATCAACTAACCTTGCAGCAGGCAAAGATGCAATCGCTGGCATAGAAATTAAATTACAAGATAAAGTTGCTCGTATCCCTTATTTAGGGTGTTGATGCAAGCAACTTAGATAAATTCTTAAAATAAATTATTAAAACACGAGGCACAGGCGTGTTCGCTGTGCCTCAATTTTTTTACACGTGAGATATGACAAGCGAAGTACTACTCACAATGACAAACGTTAGTAAGTCGTTTCCTGGGGTAAAAGCTTTGAATCACGCTAATCTAACGGTAAAATCGCACAGCGTACACGCCTTAATGGGCGAAAACGGTGCGGGGAAATCGACCCTTTTTAAAATGCTTGTTTGGTATTTATGCAAAGATGAAGGTGAAATTCTGTTTTAGGTAAGCCCGTTAATTTCAAAACATCTAAAGAGGCACTTGAAAACGGTATTTCAATGGTTCCTCAGAGTTGAACCTGGTTAAACAAGTAAGCGTAATGGATAACTTATGGCTGGACGTTATCCATTAAAAGGTCCATTGTGGACCACGATAAAATGTATCGCGATACAAAAGCGATTTTTGATGAATTAGACATTGATGTTGATCCAAGAGAAAAAGTGGCAAAAACTCTCTGTTTCTGAAATGCAGATGATCGAAATTGCGAAAGCGTTCTCTTACAATGCGAAAATCGTGATTATGGATGAGCCAACCTCTTCGCTCTCTGAAAAGAGGTAGAACATTTATTTAAAAATTATCCAAAAATTAAAAAGATAGAGGCTGTGGCATTATCTACATCTCACACAAAATGGACGAAATCTTCAAAATTTGTGATGAAATTACGATTTTACGTGATGGTAAATGGGTTAACACGGTTGCTATTAAAGACACTTCAATGGATCAAGTGGTTTCTATGATGGTAGGGCGTGAATTAACCCAACGTTTCCCAGAAAAACCAACATACCACAAGAAGTGATTTTTAGAAGTGGAACGTTTAACTGCGAAAACCAACCGTCTATTCAAGATGTCAGCTTTGAGCTACGCAAAAGGCGAAGTACTTGGTGTAGCCGGCTTAGTGGGCGCGAAACGCACCGATATTGTAGAAACTATCTTTGGTGTGCGTGAAAAAGCAAGCGGTGTGATTAAACTTCACGGCAAAGAAATTCGTAACCACAACGCTTTTGAAGCGATTAACAACGGCTTTGCTTTGGTGACCGAAGAGCGTCGCTCCACAGGGATTTACGCTAATTTAAGTATCGAATTTAACTCCCTCATTTCAAATATGAAATCGTACTTAGGCAAATTCGGCTTATTGAGTAACATGAAAAGCGATACCCAATGGGTAATTGACTCAATGAACGTAAAACCCCATCGCACGGCACATCGATTGGCTCACTTTCAGGCGGTAACCAACAAAAAGTGATCATCGGACGTTGGTTATTGACCCAACCAGAAGTGTTAATGCTAGATGAACCAACCCGTGGTATCGATATCGGGGCGAAATTTGAGATTTACCAGCTGATCCTTGAACTTGCCAATAAAGGAAAAAGGCATCATTATGATCTCATCGGAAATGCCAGAATTACTTGGTGTTACCGACCGAATTATCGTGATGAGTAATGGTAAAGTGGCGGGCATTGTCGAAACGGCAAAAAAACCTCCCAGGAAGAAATCTTACAACTTGCGGCAAAATATTTATAAATCAGGAGTGAATTATGTCTGCTGTACAACCTAACAAAGCACTTAATTTTCTGAAACAAAATGCCATCTATTTTGTGTTATTGATCTTACTTATCATCATCATCGCACAAGATCCTAGCTTTTTGAGTTTACGAAATTTTAGTAACATCTTAACCCAATCTTCAGTACGTTTAATTATCGCTCTTGGTGTCGCAGGGGCTGATTGTTACTCAAGGTACCGACTTATCCGCTGGTCGTCAGGTCGGTCTTGCTGCGGTAATCTCTGCTACGCTCTTACAAGCAATGGATAATATGAACAAAGTATTCCCGAACCTTGCTGAAATGCCAATCCCGGTGGTGGTGCTTATCATCTGCGGTATCGGTGCAATTATCGGTTTGTTTAACGGCTTTGTGATTGCTTACTTAAACGTAACGCCATTCATTGCCACAATGGGGACAATGATCATCATCTACGGTATCAACTCACTTTACTATGATGCTGTGGGCTCATCACCCATCGCGAGGCTTTTGGTGGAGCTTCTCTGACTTCGCACAAGGTTTCTTCCTGAATTGGTGGCTTTAGCTCTCATACATCACTATTTATGCAGCAATTGCAACCGTAATTATGTGGATTTTATGGAACAAAACCCGTTTCGGTAAAAACGTGTTCGCGATTGGTGGTAACCCAGAAGCTGCGAAAGTTTCAGGCGTAAACGTAGCAATGAACTTAATGGGTATCTATATGGTATCTGGTATCTTCTACGCCTTCGGTGGTATGTTAGAAGCAGGTCGTATCGGTAGTGCAACCAACAACTTAGGCTTTATGTATGAAATGGACGCAATTGCAGCTTGCGTAGTAGGTGGTGTGTCATTCGCAGGTGGTGTGGGTACAATTATCGGCGTAGTAACAGGGGTGTTGATCTTCACCGTTATCAACTACGGCTTAACCTATATCGGCGTAAACCCTTACTGGCAATACATCATCAAAGGTGGCATCATCGTGTTAGCTGTTGCAATTGACTCATTAAAAATATGCGAAGAAAAATAGTTAATCAGAATAGGGTAAGAGTAAAAATACTCTTGTACATCAAGAATAAAGCGGTCGAATTTGCAAGATTTTTGTAAATCCGACCGCTTGCATATCCCTACGATACAAAAGAAAAAGGAGCTTGCTATGCTAAATATTGTATTCCTAGACCGTACAGGCATTCCTGCCACACACAACATTCCTCGTCCAATCTTTCCGCACAATTGGGTGGAGTGTGACCGCACTGAGTAGCGATGAAACCTGAGCGTGCCAAAAGATGCCGATATTATCGTGACCAGTAAAGTATTGCTTGGACGTGAATTATTAGTGAAATTACCTAAATTAAAAAACTGATTGCCATTACGGCAACAGGCACAAATAACGTGGATTTAGTGGCAGCAAAAGAGCTTGGTATTTGTGTGAAAAATGTAACGGGTTACTCTTCTGTTACTGTACCAGAGCATGTATTAGGGATGATTTTCTCGCTTAAACATAGCTTAATGAGTTACCATCACGACCAAGTGACCAGCGACCGTTGGGCGACTTGTGGGCAGTTCTGCTACACCGATTATCCAATTACCGATATTCGTGGTGCAACGCTCGGGGTATTCGGCAAAGGAAATACTGGTGCAGAGGTTGCTCGCCTTGCACAAGCGGTCGGAATGAACGTAATTTTTGCAGAACATCAAGGTGCAACGACCATTCGCGAAGGCTATACGCCGTTTGAGGACGTATTCAAACAAGCGGATGTGATTACTTTGCACTGCCCACTACCGAGCAAACGCAAAATTTAATTAATGCAGAAACTTTAGCATTGATGAAGCCAACATCTTATTTGATTAACTGTAGTCGTGGACCTGTAGTAGATGAAAAAGGCATTGTTACAAAGCATTAGAATCTCGTCAAATTGCAGGTGCTGCGTTAGATGTTCTGGTAAAAGAACCACCAGCGATTGATGATCCGCTTATTCAAGCAGCTACAACGCTTACCGAATTTGTTGATTACCCCACATATTGCGTGGGCGAGTGATTCAGCGGTAACGACTTTAGTGAATAAAGTTGCGCAAAATATTGAAGAGTTTGTAAAAACGGGCAAGTAATTAATGTTTTAGCAAAAATAGGGAAGATGGTAAGATAGTCTTCCCTTTATACTTCTCTTCCGTAAATGGAGGAGTGAAGTACTTCGTATGATTTATATAATATGAACTTTATCCCCTATTTATCGCTTGGCGATATTGGCGAACGAAAAGTGCCGATCGTTTTGGGCGACTGGTGACCAACCTCACCAAGCTTTGGCATTGTGCTAGGCGTAATGGCATTGGTGATTGTGCTTTTCCATTATGAACGGCTTAGAAAAATATGCAAAGCGTAATTTGCTTTCCACACTACCATGCGGTTGTGATGCCAATTGATGGGCATTTTTGCAAAAATGAGCAACTGTCCCAACCAAATTTTGTGATTCAAAGCCAACCCAATTAACCGTACAGAATATCATTATTCAAAGTCAGCAAGGGATTGAAGCAGGCTCGCTAATTGGCGTGGAAAATGCCCAGGATGATCCGCTTTTAAATGGTGAAAATGTGGCTACAACTTCTGCCCGAAGGCGAATTTAACGTGCTAATTAACTGGCAATTGGCTCAAAAATTGAATCTAAATGTGGGAGAAAAAATCCGCATTATGATTACTGAAAATAGCCAATACACACCGATGGGACGCGTGCCGATGCAACGTCTGTTTCATATTTCAGGGTTCTATTATGCGAATAGTAATGGCAGCGAATATACGCTATTTGCGAATTTAGCGGATGTAGGACGACTGCTCAGAATTGATAACGAGCATATTCAAGGCGTACGATTGTATTTAAATGACCCGTTCCAAGTAACTGAATTAAGCCATTATTTCCCTGAAAAACAATACCAAATCCACGATTGGCGTGAACAAAAAGGTGAGTTTTTCCAAGCAGTAAAAATGGAAAAAAATATGATGGGTTTGTTGGTAAGTCTCATTATCGTAGTCGCAATTTCTAACATTATTACCTCGTTAAGCTTAATGGTGGTGGATAAGCAGGGCGAAATTGCGATTTTACAAACTCAAGGCTTAACTAAACCGCAAGTGATGCAAATTTTTATTTTCAAGGCTCAATTGTAGGGATTATTGGCTCGATTTTTAGGGTGTCATTTTAGGGTGTAGTTGCCGCAATGAATTTAGATACGTTAATTTCAATGATTAACCCTGCGATTGTGTTGCCAACTTTGATTTCTCCAACACAAATTACGGTGATTGCGGTGGTATCAATTTTATTGTCGCTTGCTTGCACGCTTTACCCTGCATTTAGGGCATCGAAAATTGAGCCTGCTCAGGCATTGAGATATGAGTAAATAATAATTTACTGTAGGGAAAAATGTAATTTGCCCTACAGAAAAAATAAATCTAGGTAGATAAATAAATGACAACATTACTCCGCTGTGAAAACATCAGCAAATTTTATAACGAAGGCGATCAGGAAGTGCAGGTGTTGAAAGAGGTTTCTTTTTCAATGGATGCTGGCGAGTTGGTAGCGATTGTGGGTAGTTCTGGTTCGGGCAAAAAGTACGCTTTTGCATACACTGGTGGCTTAGATCAACCGAGTTCGGGTGAGGTATGGATACAAGATCAATCCTTGCAGAAACTAAGTGCGAATAAGTTGGCGAGCTTACGAAATCAGCATTTAGGGCTTTGTGTATCAGTTCCATCATTTGATGGCGGATTTCACTGCATTGGAAAACGTGATGATGCCGATGTTAATTGGAAAAACAGAACAAATCGGAAGCAAAAGATCGTGCTGAAAAAGATGTTGCAAGCGGTCGGATTATCACACCGAATTACGCATCGACCATCAGCACTTTCGGGCGGTGAGCGTCAGCGCGTCGCGATTGCCCGATGCTTTGGTGAATAATCCTGATTTAGTGCTTGCGGATGAACCAACAGGGAACTTGGATCAGAAAACCACCGAGAGTATTTTTGATCTGATCAAACAACTCAACACAGAACAAAAATATCGCCTTTTTATTGGTGACTCACGATCTGAGTCTAGCTCAGAAACTATCACGTCGTTTTGTAATGTGCGATGGCGTATTGCGTGAGGAAGACTAATGAACACTCCATTTTTATTAGCTGGCGTTATCAAAAGGTAAACAAAAACCGCCTTGTATCGCTGATTGCTTGGTTTTCCACCATTGGGATTGCTTTAGGCGTAGCGGTGTTGATTATTGGCTTAAGTGCAATGAATGGCTTTGAGCGTGAACTTAATCAGCGCGTACTTTCCGTTGTCCCACAGGCAGAAGTCTATGCTTACGATGGCACTAAAGAGGGAGTGATTAGAGATCCTGTTCAGCTTGAAAAATTGATTAAACAGAGCAGAAATGTGGTTGCTACCGCACCATTTTATTACCTTTACAGCTTTTGATTGAAAACGGCACTCAACTCAAAAATTGCTCAAGTGAGAGGTATTGATCCACAAAAGCAAGAAGGCGTCAGCCAGCTTGGTCATTTTGTACAAAGAAATCAATGGAGTGCATTTAAAAAAGAGGGTGGTTTGATTTTAGGTGCTGGCATTGCAAAAAGCGTTAGATGTTGATGTAGGCGATGAAGTGACTTTATTGCTGCCACAAGCCAGTGAAAATGAACGTTTGGCTCAACCGTTGCGTTTTAACTTACCAATTACGGGCATTTTGAAACTAGAAGGTCAGCTGGATTATAGCTATGCATTACTATCAATTGAAAAAGCACAAGAATTGTTAGATTACGAACAAGGCGAAGTAACGGGCGTGGAGCTAGCTTTGCGTTCACCATTTGAAGTGCAACAACTAGATCTTTCTCAATTAAATCACTTTAATCAACCGCTTTATTTGAACACTTGGGTTAATAAATTTGGATATATGTATAACGACATCCAGCTGGTTCGCACCGTGATGTATATTGCGATGGTACTTGTCATTGGCGTGGCGTGTTTCAATATTATTTCAACGTTGGTAATGGCAGTCAAAGATAAGCAGGGTGATATCGCGATTATGCGAACACTTGGAGCGAATAACGGTTTTTATTAAACGGATTTTCCTCTGGTATGGCTTACTTTCAGGAATGAAAGGGGCACTATTAGGCATTCTGCTTGGTGTGGTGTTAGCCTTAAATTTAACTAGTATTATCAAGGAGTTAGAAAACTTACTTGGCATTCAAGTGCTTTCTGAAGGCATTTATTTTGTTAACTTCCTACCAAGCGAATTGCATTGGCAAGATATTGTTTATGTATTGTTTGCCACAACTGTATTGAGCTTATGTGCAAGCCTTTATCCTGCTTCACGAGCGGCAAAATTAGAACCTACGAAGGTATTAAGTGGGCATTAAATTGTATCTGTAGGGAACAGGTTTATCCCTGTCCTACGATATAAAAGTGGATGAAATATACCTTCTAACTGTAAAAATGATAAAATTCCAATCACTAAAAGAGCAAAATTTAATCACATTATCCACTATTTTGCCTGTTATCTAATCAAACACTCTCTATTTTCTTATTTTTAGGTAAAAAGTTGCAACTGTATAGTAAAACCACTATACTGGCATCCAGTTAGGTTGTTTGAAATTGAACAGAAAACAACCATTTTTAAAAGTAATTTAAATACAAGAGATTCTCCTATGGCTGCAGAGAAAAAGCAATAAAAATACAAAAAAATGCTGTTGTAAAACAAACAGATCCTGAACAACGTCAAAAAGCTCTTGCTGCGGCATTAGCTCAAATCGAGAAACAATTTGGTAAAAGGCTCAATTATGAAGTTGGGTCAAACAGAGAACTTAGATATTGAAGCTGTTTCAACAGGTTCTATCGGTTTAGATATGGCATTAGGTATTGGCGGTTTACCAATGGGGCGTATTGTTGAGATTTTCGGGCCTGAATCTTCAGGTAAAAACAACCTTAACATTATCTACTGTTGCTCAAGCACAAAAACAGGTAAAACTTGTGCCTTTATTGATGCTGAGCACGCGTTAGACCCTGTTTATGCACAGAAATTAGGTGTTAATACCGATGATTTGTTAATCTCTCAGCCTGATAATGGTGAGCAAGCATTAGAAATTTGTGATGCATTAGTGCGTTCTGGGGCTGTTGATGTGATTATCGTGGACTCAGTGGCAGCATTGACACCAAAAGCAGAAATTGAAGGTGATATGGGCGATTCACATATGGGTTTACAAGCTCGTTTGATGTCTCAAGCATTGCGTAAATTAACCGCTAACATCAAAACGACTAACTGCTTGGTGATTTTCATCAACCAAATTCGTATGAAAATCGGCGTGATGTTTGGTAACCCAGAAACCACAACAGGTGGTAATGCATTGAAATTCTACTCTTCTGTGCGTTTAGACATTCGTCGTTCAGGCGTGGTAAAAGATGGTGATAACATCATTGGTAGCGAAACTAAAGTGAAAGTGGTGAAAAATAAAGTTGCTCCGCCATTCCGTGAAGTAAACTTCGATATTATGTATGGCGAAGGCATTGCTCGTATTAATGAACTACTTATCTTGGCGGAAAAAAACAAGGATTCATCAAGAAATCAGGGGCTTGGTTCTCCCTATGAAGGTGAGAAAATTGGTCAAGGTAAAAAACAATGCGATTAAATGGTTGGCAGAACACCCTGAAATAACGACAAAATTGAAGCTGAGTTACGCGATCTCTTTATGAAAAATCCAAATAGCATCTTAGCACCAAGCCCGAAAAAAGGAAAAAAAGGTAAGGGAAAAGATGTTGAAGAAGTAGAAGAAACAGAAGAAATAGAAGAAATTGAAGAGTTCGAAGATGATGTAGAAGAATTAGACGCAGATGCCGATGATTTCAACGAAGATGAAGAAGAACTTTAATCTATAATTATGATCAAATGCGACAGAAATGTCGCATTTTTCTACTACTCTAAGTATTATGACAGAACAAAAACAAACGATAGAAAAACTCATAAGTACAGTGCATTAAATTACACACTTTACCTACTTTCCAAACGAGATTACACCGAAAAGCAGTTACGTTCCAAGCTCAAATTAAAAGAGTATGAAGCGGTCGAAAATTGATGAGGCTATTGCAAAAGCCCAAAGAGCATAATTGGCAAAGCGATGAGCGTTTTTGCACTTCTTTTATTCGCTATCGCTCTCAACAAGGAATTGGACCGCGTCGCTTAAAGCAAGAGTTGAAAATGAAAGGCGTGCCAGAATATTTGATTGCCGATGTAATAGACAATGCCGAAGCAGAAGAAGAGATTGATTTCTACGATATTGCAGAGCGAGTCTTTGAGCGAAAACGCCCACGTGTTTGGGATATGAAAGCGAAGCAGAAAATGTGGCGGTTTATGGTGAGCCGTGAGTTTTATCAGGATCATTTTAGTCATTTGATGGAAATAGATTATAATGATGACGATGATCAATTTGACGAATAAATAATGATGCAAGAACAAGAAATACACAGACAAGTGGTGCTTGATACCGAAACCACAGGGATGAACTTCAATGGTGCACACATATTGGGCATAATATTATTGAGATTGGTGCTGTTGAGGTTATCAATCGACGCTTAACGGGGCGAACCTATCACGTCTACATCAAGCCCCCACGCGAAGTAGAAGAAGAGGCAATTAAAGTTCACGGTATTACCAACGAATTCTTGCAAGATAAACCCTCTTTTCGCCGAAATTGCTGACGAGTTCGTGGATTTTTATTAAAGGTGCAGAACTTATGATTCATAACGCCCCCTTTGATGTGGGCTTTATGGATCATGAATTTTCATTCTTAAAAAATCCACCACTGAAAACGGCTGAGATGTGTACAGTGACAGACAGCCTCGCGATGGCGCGTAAAATGTACCCTGGCAAACGGAACAACTTAGATGCACTTTGCGACCGTTTAGGTATTGATAATAGCAAGCGTGTACTTCACGGGGCGTTACTGGATGCGGAAATTCTAGCTGATGTTTTCCTGATGATGACAGGCGGTCAAATCGCCTTATTAGCGGATGAAATGGAAGAAAACATACAAGCGGTTGAATCTCACGAAGAAATTGCAAGAGAGGATGTTGATTCCAGTGGTACTATCGTGTTCCAAGCAACTTCTTCTGAGCTTAAAAGCTCATGAGGCTTTTATGGCACTGCTCAATAAGAAATCAAAAAGAAAAATTGTATTTGGTTGAATCGAATGGAAGAAGAAACTATCAATTAGGGTTTTTACTACTTCAATATAGTAAAAACCTCTTGCATAATTATTGTAGCAAGAGGTTTTTCTTTTAGAGTCTTATAAATTAGAAACGATACCCAACATTTGCACTAAAAATCATTGCCGTTGAGTTTGGTGCCACTACGTTTCAGGTTATTGTGGGTATATTCTGCACCAACTTCAATATTGCTTGAAACGGCATATTTAGCTCCAGCACCGTAACCGAAACCACGATAAGTTTCATCACCGACTTTGCTTGAGCTACATCTACTTTCACGTATGGCATTAAGTCTGAACCCACTCGGTAACCTTGTTGATAACCTACGGTGTATTTATTTTTTTGTTTTACATCGCCTGTTACTTTGGTACCACCAATTTTCGCTTTACCTTGCACTACTCCAACTAAATTGTTGCCGTAATCCATACCATAATCAACCACAAGCATTGGACCTGTTGATTGTTTACCTGTTACACCATTCACTTTATATTTTGCAGTTGTAAGATCGGCACTTACGCCCACACCAGTGAAAGTTTCGCCTACTGGTGCAGCAAAAGCAGATGCCGACATTGCACCAAGTGTTGCTAATACGAGAAGTTTTTTCATTTTTAATCCTTTGTTTGAGTGGAATTTTTTAAATTGCATTAACTCTCTTCCACAAGGGGAGAGGGTATTTTTTAGACTGAGTTTATTTATTCAAGTTCACCACAAAAACGATAACCTTCACCGTGGATTGTCACGATAATTTCAGGTGTGTTTGGATGATCTTCAAAATGTTTGCGAATGCGGCGAATCGTTACATCCACAGTTCTATCGTGCGGTTTTAATTTACGCCCTGTCATTTTGAGTAATAAATCTTCACGAGTTTGAATTTTACCTGGATTTTCGCAGAAAATGAAGCAACGCTCTAAATTCGCTACGTGGAAGTTTATTCTCTTCGCCCTCTGGAGTAATTAGGCTACGGCTGTTGATATCAGTGTCCAGCCATTAAAGTGATATTGCTCAATATTTTTGTGATGTTGAGATTGTCTCTTTCTCTTCCACCATCGTGCGGTTAAGTAAATTTCTTGCTCGGATAGTCAGTTCGCGGGGGTTAAATGGTTTGGTAATGTAATCATCCGCTCCAATTTCCAAGCCCAAAATTTTATCGATTTCATTATCACGCCCTGTTAAGAACATCAACGCGACTTCAGTGGTTTCACGCAATTCTCTGGCAAGCATTAACCCATTTTTACCAGGTAAATTGATGTCCATAATAACGAGGTTAATTGTTTTGCTGTTCAAGCACTTCGTGCATTTGCGAGCCGTCCGTTGCTTCAAATACTTGATAGCCTTCTGCTTCGAAGATGTTTTTTTAACATATTGCGGGTGACCGCTTCATCTTCAACAATTAAAATTTGTGGATTATTTTGATGCATACTAGGTTTTTCCTAATTTTTAAAAATTATGTAACCGCTTGTTTTATAATTTGTTGCGATTGTAACTGATCGCTTGTTACCTCAAAAAGGGATTATTCTCACTTTCCTTATGCTGAATCAAATTTTTAGGGTTATTTTTATCGCGATCATCAACGCCTTTTAACAAATAATTTCCCTCAATATCGGCAAGACTTCGGAAACCAATATTAAAAATATCACAATGTTTATTTCGATTGATTGGCGTGTAATCAAAATTATCGTGGTGATGCCCGTGGAAAATTTTTGCTTACGTCCATTTTTCTTGCTAATTGATTAATCACGGCAAAGCCTTGAGGATGCGGGCGAGGTGCTTCGTGTGTAATTAAAATATCCGCTTTTTGGCTTTCCAACACTTCCACATCAGACGGAAAAATAGAAGTACGGTGTCTTAATGGCAATCCACCACGCCAGATTTTCTCTTGAGACATATATTGGCAATAGTGAATTGGGTCGAAAAACATCGGACGATTAGGCGGCATCCAAATATGTCCTCGGAACACGCCACCTAAGCCCGCAATTCTTACCCCTTGAATATCCACCACTTTGCCGTGGATATTACGTTCTTTCCACTCACTGCCCCAAATTGCATCAAAAGGCAGCTACCGTTTTGCTATCATGGTTGCCATGAATAAACCAGATATCGCAATATTCAGAGAGCTTATCCAACTCGTGTGGGCTGGTCAGTTGCAAAATCACCTAAAATCACCAAAGCCACATTTTTCTGTTCTTTCACAAAAGGGTAAAGGTGTTCATAATGCCCATGTGGATCGCCTGCAAAAAGAATCATACCTCGCCTTCCGTTTCGTGATCGACGTTGTATTGCTTAAATTGAAGCGGAATTGGCTCATCATTTAAAAATTGCTTCAACGACTTCTTTCGTTTGATTATAGCGATCTAAATAACTTGGTGATTCAATCTCAATGTACGGAATATGATGTTTTTCAAGCAATTTCTTGAGTAGTGCTTGGAAACGCTGGCGTTGTTTGAGCGACCCTAAACTACGCAGACCATCATCGACCCATTTTGTATTATTATTGAGCAAAATTGTTACATCAAATGGATACTCTTTAATCATTGAATCCAAGAACGGATGAGCTCTACCTTCATACTGAATACAAAAGGGCTTGCGTGGTAATGTAATCGGTGTCGATAAATGCCACTTTGTGAGCGTGTTTCATCGCATAATCAACGTAGCGTTTATGCCCCTAAAAGCCATTTGTGGATAATCCGAATATTGCATCGCTTGCTCATCACCACCAAGCTGTTCAAATACAAATTCACGCCCATATTCCCAGGCAGAAGTGGTATTAAATACATTTGCCAATTTGCTCACAAGCACTCGATTTACCACTACTTTCTCCACCTAAAACCGCAATTGTTTTTACGAAAAATGGACGTACTTCTTTTTGGAATAAAACGCCAATATTGGAATGGATTATTACAGTTTTTGGTTGCTGAAACATTAAAACGCTCACGCTCTGGATCGACTAAGCGGACTTCTAAATTCAAGTATTTTTCGTATGGTGCTTTGTCCTGAATTTCGCTGCTAAATACAATGCTTGGATGGATATTTTTCCGCAAAAAGTTCTTTTACGTTCAGCCCAGCTTTCCCAACCATTTGGATAACTTGGAATACCATCTTCATTTAAATGGTGAATAAAAATCTGTTTTTGTTGGTATTTGAAGATCTGTTGTACCCAACGCAAACGATCTTCATTAGTCGGCATCTGCTTCATTTTACTCTTTTAAAGAGTTGCAAATCGCGCTCGGTATCGGTGCAGACAATCACGTGCAGAATATCCACCTTACTGAATGCCTCATATACCATATTGATATGCCCTGTGTGAATCGGATAGAACTTGCCGAAAATCACGCCCACACGCTGATCTTGGGTTTCAACAATATTCAATACTTTATGCAATGCCTTCAGCTTAGCAGCACTTGGATTTTTAATTTTACCGCTGACTAACTGGTTAAAAAATAAGCACGAGTAACATTCGCTTGCGTACAAACATCATTCACTTTAAGTTTAAGCTGTTTGCGTTTTGATTGAAGATAACTAAAGTCCGTCATTGTTGGAAATTGAATGAGAAATCATTGTTGCTATGATAAATCAAAAATGTAGCATTTGAATAATATTTCTTTCGAAAAAAATTTAATCGGATGCACTATTTACTAGGCAAAAATACTAAATTTTTATCCGTTTAATTTTTCGATGTAAAAATTTGGATAATCTGACCACTTTTATTTCTTCTTTGCCCAGAAAAGGCTATAATCACAGCAATTTTCTATTTTTAAATTTAGTGAAAAGTCCAAAAATAATGCAATTAATTCGAGGGTTTCTACAATTTACCCAATCATTCTGTTTTAACGAACGGTTGTATTCTTTCCATCGGCAATTTCGATGGCGTACATTTAGGACATCAACAAATTCTCGCTCGCTTAATTAACAAATCAGCTGAATTGAGTTTACCTTCGGTCGTTATGCTGTTTGAACCGCAACCTCGTGAATTTTTTGCAAAAAAAGTGGGTGATTTAACCGCTTACAACGTGCCTGCTCGCTTAATGCGATTGCGTGATAAACTCAAATATTTAGAAAAATCAGGTATAGATTTTCGTACTTTGTGTCCGTTTTTCTGAAAGGTTCGCCAAACTTACCGCAGAAGAGTTTATCCAAGATTTATTGGTAAAACGGCTCAAGGTTCGCTATTTAAGCGTAGGAGATGATTTCCGTTTCGGTGCAAAACGTGCGGGCGATTATCACACGCTGCAAGAAGCAGGAAAAGACCTTCAATTTCACGGTAGAAGAGGCCACGCACAGTTTTGAACAAGATCGCATTAGTAGCTCTCATTCGCGAATTACTACAAAAAGATAAATTAGCACTGGTGGAAAAAAACTGCTTGGAAAACCTTATTCAATTGCAGGGTCGCGTTGCCCACGGCAATAAGCTGGAGCAGAACAATAGGCTTTCCCACGGCAAACATTATGCTGAATCGCCTGGTCGTGCCAATTCACGGTGTATATGCGGTTCAAGTAGAAACCAAAACTGGAGTATTTCAAGGCATCGCGAACGTCGGCAACCGCCCAACTATTAACGGCACAAAGCCGCTACTAGAAGTGCATATTTTTGATTTCAACCGTTCTATTTACGGCGAAGCCATTGAAGTCAGATTTATTAAAAGCTCAGAAATGAAGTGAAATTCTCCAATTTTGAAAGCCTTAAAGCAACAAATTGAAAAAGATAAACAACAAGCGGTAGAATTTTTAAAAGGCTTTTGATAATGCCTAAGCTAAGTATAATTTAGCCCCTTTGGGGATAGAAGTTAGATTTATTAATATGAGTAAATTATCTAAAACAGAAAAATTTGTAAAATTCTTAGAAGAACATCAAGGTAAAAATTTACTCACGTGAAATAGTTGAGAATTTACTTGTTCTTTACCCTGAAGATTTTTCAGAGAAACGTAAAAAAATATAAAGATGAAAACATTTATAAATCAGCTTTTGTGCAGAAAGTAGTTATGCTCATTTGCACGCCTTTCATAATGTTATTAAATACGAAAAAGATCCTGAATTAAAAAAATCTGTTTACTGGTATCAAAAAGAAGAATATGAAAATCCATCAGTAAAACCGAAACTAAAAGATAATTATTCAGAATATGAGCTTTATCCAAAACTTATTCAGTATTTACATCAAGAATTAGATTTATATTGTTTAGAATTGATGAAAAAACGTCTACCAATATCAATGGCAAAGGAGCAAACAAATGGCTTCACCCTGATATTGTAGCAATGAAAAGCACTTGATCAAGACTGGGATAGTTCTGTTAAAGATTGTATGAAACAGAGTTCAAGCCAAAATGTGAGCTCTTTTCTTTTGAAGTAAAGAAAGAATTAAATACCAGTAATTTGCGTGAAAGTTTTTCCAAACAGTGAGTAATTCAAGTTGGGCAAATGAAGGGTTATTTAGTGGCTTCAACTATTGCAAAAATTGTTATGAAGAATTAAGAGTTTTATCTTCACTACACGGTATTGGTGTAATTTTTATTAAATCCGAACCAAATTGAAGAAAGTAAAAACAATTTTTCCTGCAAAACATAAAATTTGATGTGGATTGGCAATCGGTAAAATCGAATTGTGAATGTGAACGCCCATTTTAAAGAATATATTGATTATGTTTCTGTTTATTATCGAACAGGAAAAAATTTTTGAAAAAGAATTGGAATAAATAAATTTAAATATCATTTTATTAACTGGAAACAAAAAATGACTGATTACAAAAACACCTTAAATCTGCCTGAAACAGGCTTTTCCGATGCGTGGGGACTTAGCAAAACGTGAACCTGCTGATGTTAGAAAACTGGTATAGCAAAAACTTATACCAAAAAGTGCGTGAAGCTTCTAAAGGAAAAAATCTTTTATTTTTGCACGATGGTCCTCCTTATGCGAAACGGTAATATTCACTTAGGTCATGCGGTTAATAAAATTTTAAAAGATATTATTATGAAATCGAAAAACCGCATTAGGGTTTCGATACGCCTTATGTTCCGGGCTGGGATTGCCACGGTTTGCCGATTGAGCTAAAAAGTAGAAGGTCTAGTGGGTAAACCAAACGAGAAAATCTCCGCTGGAGAATTCCGCCAAGCATGCCGCGAATATGCAAAAGAACAAGTAGAAGGACAAAAAGCAGACTTTATCCGTATGGGGATTCTCGGTGACTGGGATAATCCATACTTAACCATGAACTTTGAAACTGAAGCCAATATTATCCGCACGTTGGGTAAAGTTATTGCTAATGGTCACTTTATACAAAGGTTCAAAACCTGTTCATTGGTGTTTGGATTGCGGTTCTTCTTTGGCAGAAGCGGAAGTAGAATATGAAGATAAAGTTTCCCCTTCTATCTATGTACGTTTCCCAGCAGTCAATGCACAAGAAATCGAGCAAAAATTCGGTGCGGAAGGCAAAGGAAGCGGTCAAATTTCTGCATTAATTTGGACAACCACACCTTGGACATTACCATCTAACCGTGCTATTTCATTAAACGAAAATTTTTGATTATCAATTAGTCCAAATGGGCGAAGAACGCTTAATTTTAGCGAAAGAGTTAGTGGAAGCCGTAGCAAAAAGCTGGCGAGATTGAACAGATTGAAGTATTAGGAGAAATCAAAGGTAGCGAGTTAAATTTACTTCGCTTCCAACACCCATTCTATGATTTCAGTGTGCCATTTATTTTAGGCGACCACGTTACCACTGACGGCGGTACAGGTTTAGTTCACACTGCACCAGATCACGGTCAAGACGACTATATCGTTTCACGTAAAAATGGTATCGAAATGGCGGGCTTAGTGGGTAACGATGGCAAATTCAAATCTGATGTGCCATTCTTTGCAGGTAAAAGGCGTGTTTGAATCGAATGAATTAGTGTTAGACAAACTCAAAGAAGTAGGTGCATTGTTCAAATTAGAACGCATTAAACACAGCTACCCACACTGCTGGCGTCACAAAAACCCCGATTATTTTTCCGTGCGACACCACAATGGTTTATTGGGATGGAAACCCAAGGCTTACGCCGCCAAGCGTTAGGCGAAATTAAATCAGTGCGCTGGATCCCAAGCTGGGAAGCACGCATCGACACCATGGTGGCAAATCGTCCAGACTGGTGTATTTCACGCCAACGTACTTGGGGCGTACCAATGACGATGTTCGTACATAATGAAACCGAAGAGCTACACCCTCGCACCTTAGAAATTTTGGAAGAGGTGGCAAAACGTGTGGAAGAAAAAGGTATTCAAGCGTGGTGGGATTTAGCCCCTATTGAAGTGTTAGGCGAAGAAGATGCGAAAATCTACCGCAAAGTGCCCTAGATACGTTAGACGTATGGTTCGATTCAGGATCGACCTACGCCTCAGTGGTAGAAGCTCGCCCAGAGTTCAACGGCAACAGCGCGGATATGTACCTTGAAGGTTCAGACCAACACCGCGGTTGGTTTATGTCTTCATTGATGCTTTCTACTGCAACCAACGGCAAAGCACCTTACAAACAAGTCTTAACGCACGGTTTCACCGTAGATGAAAAAGGGCGCAAAATGTCAAAATCACTCGGTAACGTGATCGTGCCAAGTGAAGTATGGAACAAAAATGGTGCAGATATTTTACGTTTATGGGTCGCTTCAACCGACTACACAGGCGAAATTACCGTTTCACACAACATTTTAAACAGTGCGGGTGAATCTTACCGCCGTATTCGTAACACGGCTCGTTTCTTATTAGCAAACTTAAACGGCTTTGATCCTAAACGCGACTTAGTAAAACCAGAAGAAATGGTAGCGCTTGATCGCTGGGCAGTAAGCTGTGCATTAGAAGCTCAAAATGATATCAAAGAAGCCTACGATAACTATCAATTCCATACCGTAGTACAACGTTTAATGCGTTTCTGCTCAATTGAAATGGGATCGTTCTACTTAGATATTATTAAAGACCGTCAATACACCACCAAAGCAGATAGCCTTGCTCGCCGTAGCTGCCAAACTGCATTGTGGCACATTGCTGAAGCACTTGTGCGTTGGATTGCACCGATTCTTTCATTCACAGCAGACGAAGTTTGGGGTTACTTACCACAAGTAGAAGGTCGAGCAGAGTTTGTCTTCACTGAAGAATTCTATGAAGGTTTATTCTCACTTGGTGAAAAATGAAAAATTAGACGACAACTACTGGCAAAAACTCATTGCTGTCCGTGCAGAAGTTAACCGTGTATTAGAGCAAGCACGTAAAGACAAAGTCATTGGTTCAGGCTTAGAAGCAAAAGTGACCGTGTATGCGAATGAAACCATTCAACCGCTATTAGCACAGCTTGGCAATGAATTACGTTTCGTACTCATCACTTCACAAGCGGTCATTAAACCACTTAGCGAAGCCGATGTAGCAGAAGGTGAACTTGCAGGCTTAGCGGTGAAAGTTGAACGTGCAGAAGGTGAAAAATGCCCACGTTGCTGCGCACTATGCAACCGATATCGGTGCAAATGCAGAACACGCTTCAGTGTGTGGACGCTGCGTTGAAAACGTAGCTGGCAATGGCGAAGTTCGTCATTTTGCGTAAAACAAATAAAATGTGGGAATGCATTTCCCATATTTTATTAGACTAATTTCTTCAGTTTTTCTGCCAAATCTCCCCACCCCTCGAGGCTCAAAGAGGGGAAATTTTTAATGAAGAATAGAGATCTTCATTATTTCGTAAAGATAAATCTCCTCTTTGAGCCTCGAGGGGTAGGGGAGATTTGGCAGTATTGATTAACAAAGAAATTATGTAATACGGTAGCCAAGTTACACACAAGGAAATTGTAAAAATGCTGATTTTTAAATAAACCCAATCACGCCAGAAAACAACTGGAAAAACTGACTTTTATCCCACAGAGTGCGGAAAAAGTAGAATTTCTTGCGGATAGCCGTGCGTTCAAAACTCGCATTTTACAGCTGATCCAATCTGCAAACTCTCGCATTTATTTGACCGCTTTATATTTTTGAAAAAGATGAAGCAGGGCAAGAAAATCTTAGCTGCACTCTATCAAGCTAAACAAACCAATCCTGATCTCAGAAATCAAAATTTTTGGTCGATTGGCATCGTGCCCAACGTGGACGTATTGGCGAAGAAGCCACAAGTTCAAATGCGGATTGGTACACCCAACAAAAAGCCGAACATAACCTTGAAAAAGCAATCGAATTTTTGGGGTGTACCAATTAACAAACGTGAAGTTTTTCGGCGTGTTACATCTCAAAGGTTTTATCTTTGACAACACGCTAGTTTATAGCGGTGCAAGTATCAATAACGTCTATTTACAACAGTTTAGGCGTTATCGCTACGATCGTTACCATGTGATTGAAAATGCCATATTAACCGACAGCATGGTTGAGTTGCTAGAAAAGCATATTATTAGCCAACCTGCAGTTTGCCGCTTGGATGATGTCAATCGCCCGAAAAACCTTTGAACTTCGCCCACAAATTAAAGCGTTTTCGCAAATATTTAAGCCAACAGCAATATCAGTTTGTCGGCAAAACACAAAATGAAAACTTAAGCCTTTCACCGATTATCGGTTTACGGAAACGTAATCAACTGAACAAAGTGATTGAAGCTCTCTTTTACCAGGTGCAAGAAAAACTCACAATTTGCACGCCTTATTTTAACTTCCCACGCTCGCTCCAACAGCGTATTCAATGGTTGTTAGAAGGCGGTAAATCGGTAGAAATTATTGTAGGTGACAAAACTGCAAACGACTTCTACACTAAAACCAGAAGAAAAATTCACGATGGCATCGGCATTGCCTTATCTCTATGAGAAAAATTTACGTGCGTTTGCTAGACGTTTTGACCATTTTATTCAAAAATAAACAGCTGACGATTCGCCTTTGGAAAGATGACGAAAAACAGCTACCATCTAAAAGGCGTTTGGATCGATAACTGCTATATCTTACTCACTGGTAACAATCTCAACCCACGAGCTTGGGCGTTAGATGCGGAAAATGCAGTATTGATTCATGATCCTAAAGCGGAATTAAGTGAAAAAGCACAAACTGAGCTAACTCATATTCGTCAACATACTAAAGTGTTAACCCACTATAGCGATTTAGAACAGCTCAAAGATTATCCAGAAGTGGTGCGCAAATTGCTGAAAAAATTTGGCCGCGTGAAGCTCGATAAAGTCGTGAAAATGTTGTTGTAAGAACAAATAAATATACTAGAAAGCAGGGCGTGTATAACACGCCCTACGCCTTCTTAACATACCTGAAATCCATATCAAGGAATCACTATGAGTGAACAAATCTACGGCATTCATGCCGTAAAAGCTTTTTTAGATAATGCACCAGAACGCTTAATTGAAGTATTGGTGCTAAAAAGGCGCGCGAAGACAAACGCCTTAATCCATTATTAGGCGAATTAAAACGCTTAGGCGTGGCAGTTCAACAAGTCAACCGTCAAACTTTAGATAACAAATCGCAAGGGTGAAGTGCATCAAGGCATTATGCACGTGTGGTGCCACAAAAAGAACTCAACGAACACGATTTAGATGCAATTTTAGCTAACAAATCTGCACCATTTTTACTCATTTTTAGATGGTGTGACCGACCCGCATAACCTTGGAGCTTGTTTACGAACGGCAGATGCGGCAGGCGTTGATGCCGTAATTGTGCCAAAAGACAAATCAGCACAACTGACCTCAACAGCCAGAAAAAGTGGCTTGTGGTGCTGCCGAAACTGTGCCGCTCATTCGCGTAACGAACCTTGCTCGCACCATGCGTGAACTACAAGAAAATCACAATATTTGGATTGTAGGCACCGCAGGCGAAGCTGATGCTGGCATTTATGAATCTAAATTAACGGGAGCAATTGCATTAGTGATGGGAGCAGAAGGTGATGGAATGCGCCGCTTAACGCGTGAACATTGCGATCAACTGATTAGCATTCCAATGGCAGGATCAGTTTCCTCCCTCAACGTTTCCGTGGCAACAGGCGTGTGTTGTTGAAATTGTGCGTCAGAAGTTACAAGCATAAATGTCCATAACAACGGCGTTGCTTTTGTGTAAGGGGCGAGGTTTATCCTCGCCTAAATTATTTTACAGGAAGAGGATAACCCATCCCTACCCTGTAAACTGGTATTTTTAATCGATAAAGAAAAACAAATTTTTGCGATCTCGCTCGAAAAATTTGACCGCCTGTGCTTTTCAAATTTTTGCAAAAATCGCTAGCCTTACGAGGGAGAGATCAGTAAAATTCGCTTCTTTATTTAATCCTGCAAAACTAATCCTTTTGCCATAATGGTTCTCCTCTCATAAAAGAACGGGAACACGTGTAATAACGAGGCTTTTTTTAATGTCAGATCAAATTCAAGCAACTAACATTGCAGTTGCTCATCCTAAATCCGAAAAAGTAAATTTAATGAATATGACGCGTCCGCAGATGCGTGAATTTTTAGCGAGTCTTGGGTGAAAAAGCCATTTCGTGCTGATCAACTCATGAAATGGATTTACCATTTCGGTGAAAGATAATTTCGACAATATGAGCAATATCAACAAGGTATTGCGTGAAAAAAATTAAAACAAGTTGCAGAAATCAAAGCTCCTGAAGTGGCAGTAGAACAACGCTCAGTAGACGGCACAATCAAATGGGCGATGCAGAGTGGGTGAGCAACAAATTGAAACCGTATATATTCCAGAAGCAGATCGCGCGACCCTCTGTGTATCTTCACAAGTGAGGCTGTGCTTTGGCATGTACGTTTTGTTCAACAGCTCAACAAGGTTTTAACCGTAACTTAAACGTGGCGGAAATTATCGGGCAAGTGTGGCGTGCTTCAAAAATCATTGGTAACTTTGGCGTAACAGGCGTGCGTCCGATTACCAACGTAGTAATGATGGGAATGGGCGAACCATTATTGAACGTGAATAACGTTGTGCCTGCAATGGAAATTATGCTAGATGATTTTGCGTACGGCTTATCAAAACGTCGTGTTACACTTTTCAACTTCGGGGGTTGTGCCAGCACTTGATGCTTTACGGGATAAAATCGATGTGGCATTGGCAATTTCTCTGCACGCACCGAATGATGAAATTCGTGACGAAATCGTGCCGATCAATAAAAAATATAATATGGAAATGTTGATCGATTCGGTCAATCGCTATCTTGAAGTGTCAAATGCTAACCACGGTAAAGTGACCATTGAGTATGTGATGTTGGATCACGTCAATGATGAAGTGGATCACGCTCATCAGTTAGCGAAAGTGTTGAAAAACACGCCGTGTAAAATTAATTTAATTCCGTGGAATCCGTTCCCAGAAGCCCTTATGCGAAAAGTTCAAACTCACGCATTGACCGTTTCCAAAAAGCATTGATGGAATATGGCTTTTACAGTTACCATCCGTAAAACGCGTGGTGATGATATTGATGCTGCGTGTGGACAGCTTGCAGGGTGATGTGATCGACCGTACAAAACGTACGTTAGAGAAGCGCCGATTTGGTGAAGGGATTGCGGTGAAAGCACAATAGAAAAACAACTCTCTCCTACAAAAGGAGAGAGTAAATCTTTAAAAAGGATCATTTATGAACGCAATCTTTTCAAAAAATTTTAACCGCTTGTGCTGTGCTATTTTTAACAGGTTGCATTTCCTCCCAAATTGATCCTGAATTTAACCGCTCAGAAGCCTTAAAAGCTCGAATCAATCTTGCTCTTGCCTATTTAGAACAACAGGATTACCCAAAAGCCAAGGAAAATATCGATAAAGCGATTACTCACGACATCAAAAGATTACCTGCCTTATTCAGTGCTGGCGTATTATTATCAACAAACAGGCGATGTAGCCAACAGTCAGAAAGCCTATCAAAAAGCATTGAAACTCAGCCAAAATCGCCCTGATGTGCTCAATAATTACGGCACCTTTTTATGCAAGCAAGGTCAATTCCAACAAGCTTATTCACAGTTTGAACAAGCCCTCCAAAGCAAGCACGCTTACTATCATCAAGCCGATACGCTTGAAAATATCATTCTCTGTGCAAAATCAGAGCCCAATTCGCAAAAAATTTAATGAAGCATTCGCCCAGTTGGAAAAAAATTAGATAAAATAAGGGCAGATAAGCTCCGTTAATTCTTAGGAAAGATTATGTCAGATTTAAACCAGACCATTAGCCAAGTGATTGCTGGCGAGTTAAATGTGAAGCCACAACAAATTTTGGCGGCAATGAATTTATTAGATGAGGGAAACACGATCCCGTTTATCGCGCGTTATCGCAAAGAGGTCACGGGCGGATTGGATGACACCCAACTCCGTCACTTTGAAACACGTTTGATCTACCTACGTGAGTTGGATGATCGTCGTCAAACCATTTTAAAATCGATTGATGAGCAAGGCAAATTAAGCGATGAGTTGCGTGAGAAAATCTTTGCTACGGAAATCAAAACTGAGCTTGAAGATCTCTATTTGCCGTATAAACCCAAACGCAGAACGCGTGGGCAAATTGCGATTGAAGCAGGGCTTGAGCCATTAGCAGAACAACTCTGGCAAGATCCAAGACTCACACCTGAATCGGTGGCTGAGCAATTTATTTCTTCCGATAAAGGCGTAGCAGACAGCAAAAGCAGCTCTTGATGGTGCACGTTATATTTTAATGGAACGATTTGCCGAAGATGCGGAACTACTTGCAAAAACTTCGCCAATATTTGGCCGCTAATGCGATGATTGAAGCAAAAAGTCATTGAAGGTAAAGAGCAAGAGGAGAGAAATTCCACGATTATTTTGCTCATAGCGAGCCACTCAAAAATGTGCCTTCACATCGAGCGTTAGCGATGTTCCGTGGACGTAATGAGGGTATTTTATCACTCTCTATCAACGCTGATCCGCTTGCAGAAGAGGGGGCAAAATCCAGCCAGTGCGAAGAGATTATTCGCGAACATTTGGGAGTGATTTTCAACAATCAGCCAGCCGATAAATGGCGTGAGCAAGTAATAGCGTGGACTTGGAAAAATCAAAGCATTACTGCATCTTGAAACTGAATTGATGGCAAACTTACGTGAAAAAAGCGGAAGAAGAAGCGATCGATGTGTTCGCTCGCAATTTGTCTGCTCTCTTAATGGCAGCCCCAGCAGGTGCTCGCAACACTATGGGCTTAGACCCTGGCTTGCGTACGGGCGTGAAAGTTGCTGTAGTAGATAATACAGGGAAATTGCTTGCAGTGGATACCATTTACCCACACACCACAGGCAAAGCGGCAGCGGAAGTTTCACTGTATAAATTGATTAAACAGCACAATGTTGAGCTTATTGCGATTGGTAATGGCACAGCTTCGCGTGAAACTGAGCGTTTTGCCAAAGATGTTTTTAAAACAAATTAAAAAGTAGCAAACCTGATATGCAGATTCCACAAACCGTGGTGGTGAGTGAAGCAGGTGCTTCGGTTTATTCTGCTTCTGAATTGGCGGCAAATGAGTTCCCTGATTTGGATGTTTCATTGCGTGGTGCAGTGTCGATTGCACGCCGTTTGCAAGATCCGCTTGCTGAGCTAGTAAAAATTGAGCCAAAAGCGATTGGTGTGAGGGACAGTATCAGCACGATGTAAACCAAATGCAACTTGCCCGTAAACTTGATGCAGTGGTGGAAGATTGCGTAAATGCGGTGAGCGTAGATTTAAACACAGCTTCAGCTCCATTACTTTCTCGTGTGGCGGGAATGAGCAAAAACATTAGCACAAAAATATTGTGGCTTATCGTGATGAAAAACGGGCGTTTTTAATAGCCGTTCAGACTTGAAAAAGTGCCTCGTTTAGGGACCCAAAGCCTTTGAGCAATGTGCGGGCTTTATGCGTATTTTAAACGGCAAAAACCCGCTTGATGCCTCAAGTGTTCACCCAGAAGCTTACCCTGTTGTGGAAAAATCTTGCAAGCGACTCAAGCAACGCTTGCAGAATTGATGGGTAATGAGAGCAAAAATTCATCAGCTCAACGCAAAAGATTTTGTCGATGAACAATTTGGCTTGCCAACGGTAAACGATATTTTCAAAGAACTTGAAAAACCAGGACGCGACCCACGTGGTGAATTCAAAACGGCAACTTTCGTGGATGGCGTGGAAGAAATTAAAGATCTACAAGTGGGCATGATTTTAGAAGGCGCCGTCACGAAATGTGGCAAACTTCGGGGCATTTGTTGACATCGGTGTGCATCAAGATGGTTTAGTGCATATTTCAATGCTTTCAAATAGCTTTGTGGACGATCCGCATAAAGTGGTGAAAGTAGGCGATGTAGTCAAAGTGAAAGTGCTTGAGGTGGATGTAGCACGGAAACGTATTGCAGTTAAGTATGCGTTTAGATGAAAAACTGACCGAGCGTTCAGAAGAAAAAAATCGCCTGTTCGAAAAACTCGGAAAAAAATTCGACCGTTCACAAAGAAATGGTGGACGTAATCAGTTCGCAAATAACGCCTTTGCAGATGCATTAAAAAGGTTGGAAAAAAAGTAGTATAAATCGCCATTTTGATTATTTTAAAGTCAAATGACATTTTACACTTAAAAAGATTTTGCCGATAAGATAAGAAATGGGTATTATACGCAAACCAAATGCGAGTGGTAGTTCAGCTGGTTAGAATACCTGCCTGTCACGCAGGGGTCGCGGGTTCGAGTCCCGTCCATTCCGCCAATTTATTCCATTATGAAATTTAGCTTAAATCTAAATTTATAATTTTGCGGAGCAGTAGTTCAGCTGGTTAGAATACCTGCCTGTCACGCAGGGGGTCGCGGGTTCGAGTCCCGTCCGTTCCGCCACTTATTTTGAAACGTCATAATATACCTCCTATGCGTTAATGGAAAAACCTCTGAAAAATCAGAGGTTTTTCTATCTTTTCTTTAATTACACCTTAATTTTTCTACTTTTTAATCCATTTTTAATTGCTATTGACAGTTGTGTACAATTTGGCATAATTTTTATCCCATTATTAAGGAATATTTTATGTCTGATTTAAAGCGATCTAATTGATAACCCTTCTCCTCGTTGTGCTTGTATTTTAGTCCTAGATACTTCAGGTTCAATGAGTGGTGATCCTATCAATCAGTTAAATTCTGGTGTACATGAATTTATTAGCTCTGTTCAAAAAGATGATTTAGCAAAATATTCTGTTGAATTGGCTATTTTAACTGCTGGAATGAGCATTGAAGAAGTAATGCCATTCACTATTGCAAAAAAATATTGACTATAACAGCCATTTTTGAAGCGAATGGTTTAACACCTTTAGGTGGTGCAGTTGAGCAAGCATTACAGAATGCTAGAAGAGCGTAAAGAAGAATATCGTCAAACAGGTACACCATATTACCAACCGTGGTTAGTACTTATTAGTGATGGCGCTCCAACAGATCATTGGCAATATGTTGCACAAAAAGCTAAAGATCTTTGTAATAACAAAAAACTCGTTTCTTTAGCTGTGGGAGTGAATAATGCAGATATGTCTATCTTGAGTGAATTTAGTAATCGCCTCGCATTAAAACTTCAAGGTTTGAACTTCAAAGATTTCTTTGAATGGCTTTCTGCAAGTATGAGCCGAGTATCAGGCTCTGGTTCAACAACGGCAACTGTTAATTTACCTCCTGTTAACTCTTGGGCGTCAATTTAATGCAGGTTTTTGATAAACAAAATGCCCCTATGGAATTGGGGCAGTCATTGGGCAGAGGTGGGGAAGCTGAAGTTTTCCTATTGAAAAACACGAGATGATGTCGTCTTTAAATATTATCATTCAGAAGTACTAAAAACGTGCTAATCAGCTTGAGAAAAATTGAGATCTGATGCATCGCATTGATACTTTACGACAAGATAAGCAACTCAGCTTGGCCACTTTTACTCGCTTATAATGAAAATCAAAAAGTGGATTGGCTATGCCATGTATCGTGCCAAAAGGTGTTACGATGGCAAAATTAAGCTCATGCAATAGCTTATGAAGAGCATTTTTCCAGGTATTAACCGTAATCGCTTATTAGGTTATTTATTAAATTTCCTTTCTGAAGTTGAGAAATTGCATCAACAAAAATATTATGGTAGGAGACTTCAACCTCAATAATGTTTTGCTCGATCCTAAAAACTGATAAAGTCACTTTTTGTAGATTGCGATAGTTATCAAATTGAAATTAATGGTCAATTTTTCCCATGTGAAGTGGGTAGTGCCGACCTCACTCCAAAAGAACATCAAAATACTCCTTTCAAAGATATTAAACGAACTTTAGAAAGTGAATACTTTTCTGTTGCAATTATTCTATTCAAATGCTTAATGCTAGGTCGCCATCCTTACGATATTGTAGGCGGAGCAGATCCTGTACAAAATCTCTGTAATGGAAAAATTTCCGTATATTTCATAAGAATGATATCCCTAAAGGTTGCTGGCATGTAATGTGGACGCATATTCCTGATTATTTACAGCAACTTTTTATTAGAGTATTTACTGTTGGTGCTTCTGATCCTAGAAACGACCAACCATTTCAGAATGGAAAGTGGCATTTAATTTATATCTTAAAGAGCTAAATAAAGGGATGCACACCAATGCTATTAGACCAGCTTTTACCCAAAAATATCTAACATAAAGTTTACCGTTAAACATATTAAAGGAATTTTTGAAAATGAATAATATCACCCCTTACCAGCCATTAATGATAATAAAGTAGAAGTTCAAGGAATAATCTTCAACCTAATGAAGAGCAAAAACCACCCCAAGTTCATTTGCCACAAGAATCCGCTGAATCAACTATTACAGAACCTACTTCTACACAAGAAAAATTAGAAAAAAATTAAAAAGCCATTAAAGAGAAAGAAAAAGCATTAGCCGAAGAAAAAAGCGAAACTTGAACAAGAAATAAATCAAAGAAATTCGCAAAAAGAACATGAAATCCCACCGCTTGTCCTTAATAATAGAAAATGGTTTTGCGGAATATGAAGCTGTTGTAGGGTTTAAAACATCGTAAACCTCTTCCACCAGGTCCAGGTCAAGATGCAGCATTTGCATCTGCAGAAGAGCAATTTTCTGTGATTGTAACTGCAGATGGAGCAGGGTAGCTCCATTGTTTCTGATATTGGCTCTCAGCGTGTGGTTTCGAGGGATTTATCGTTTAATTCACACACTTTATCGTAGTCAATTTGCTCAATTAGATGAGGGAAATTGAAGTAAATAAAGAAATTGTTCAACGTTGGGCATTAATTTTTAACAAAACATGCAAAAGGCATTTTTAGAAGATTTATCTAATGAATATCGTAGAGAGATAAAAGATTTCCGTTGCACTTTACTCGTTGGTGTTGTTGGAAAGATTCAAACTTTCTGGTTTAAAGTGGGTGATGGTGCCATTATTAAAGAAACACTTGAAAAAAATCAAAATAACGAACCTGAATATCAATTATCTACACTTGGTGAAGTTGGAAAAAGGTGAGCATGCTAATGAGACAGTATTTATTTCTGAATCATTAAGTCCTGAAGATGTATATTACGGCTCTTTCTTTAATAATAATTTAACAGCTCTTTTTGCGATGAGTGATGGTGCTGCATTTAAATTTATGTCTAATGATGGTCGACGAGTAGCGCCTAAATTATCTAAATTGGCGAAGCCTTACGCAACAACGAGCTTAAACGTTATGATTTAACTAAATTATTCTATTCAGAGCCTTTCTTAGAAGGTCATGATGGTGATGATTGCAGCATTGCATTAATTGCTCGTTAATATTGATTAAAGCCACTTAGCGTTATTTCTAAGTGGTTCTTTATTTCCCTAATTATTTTATTTAGATTTTTTATGCTTTTTAACTTTTAATTTTTTTCGTTTTTAATGGTGATAGTTTTTCTTGCTGTTGCCTTTTTCTTTTTATAATAGAGAAAACCAATTAGGGAAATTTGGTTTTTAGAATTATGTCATCAGCACCGACTATTCTTACCTCAATGAGGGATATTAGGTACATTTGTTGGTATTAGTTATTCTTTACTTGAATTTAATACAAATGATTTAGATAAAAAGTATCCCAATTTTACTTGATGGAATGAAAATTGCATTTTTAACCAGTGCGATTGGGATGACACTTTCTATTTTCCTAAAAATCTTAATGTTAATATTAGGTAAGGAAAATGAAGCAGAAGAGAATCAGATTATTATTGACAGTATTCAAAAGCAAACAAATAGCTTAAATGATAATATTCCAGAATTACTCACTAAATTAGTAGAAGGCTCAGAATTACAACAGAAAAAATATGAAGTTATTTGAGCGTAAGTTATTCAAAGAGTTACGAGATTTTTGGCACAAACATCACAGATATAACCACTCAAAGTGTTATTGATGCTTTAGAAAGCATCGTTGTGAATTTTTAATGATAGTTTAGCAGTTCAATTTTGGTGAAAATTTTTGCAAGATTAGATGAAAGTGTTAAGGGAATGTTGAAATGGCAAAAAGGCTATAAATCGCTACTGGATAATTTAGCCAATAACCATGAACTTAATGCAAGAACATTATGTGAAGCGAAGGATTCAATGTTATCTATTGAGCGTTCTATTAGTAATATTCCTTTATTAGTTAAGATTTTTGAAAAAACTGATTCAATTTAACCAAAAACAAATCGGTAGAATTGGAGAAGAAATGATGATTTTTACAGATATTAAAAGATAAAGTATTAGAATCTTTCCTGAAAGTGAAAGACGTTTTACTAATATTGCAAAATACTATCGAACAAAGCTAGCCAGCAGTTTAATGATCAATTAGTACAGCATACTCATAATATAAGTGCTAATCTCACAAAAATTGCACAAGATTTAATTATCGATGTGGGAACAAATAATCGTACAATTATTCATGGCAATGAACAATATTATCAAGAACTTATGATAACAACAAATAAAATACAAAAAAGTCTTAAAAACATTTGATGAACAGCTCTTTAAACAATTAACAGAAATGCAATTATCTTTTAAACAATCTGTTGAAGAGATGACTCAAGAACAAGTTTCTCAATTCAGACACGTAATGGAAAATCTTTCAAAAGAAAATCAGCATTTTTGTTGATAAATTATCAGAAAGTACATTTAGTGGTTTATTTGGAAAAAGTATTTGAAGAGAAATAATTTATGTCATTATTAAGAAAGAAAGATAACAGTAGCCAGCATTGGCTGACTATTTCAGATTTAATGTCAGGACTAATGATTATTTTATTTTTATTGCTATTTCATTTATGCGTTCGACTTATTTAGAAAAGAAAAAGTAAAAAGATAGAAATACAATATGAAGAATTAATATTAAAAGATAAAAACCTAGACGAGGGCTATAAGAGAGTTGAATGAGATTAAAGAAAAATGATGTATTACAGTTAGAAAAGATAAATTAACTGAAAAAGTTAGCTCAGCTTGATAACTTTAATGCTGTATTAGATGAAAAAGAAAAATTAGTCAAGAACTAACTCAAATTAGAGGAATCGCAGAAGCGTATCAAAATAATCAACTGGCTATTTATGAGGCTTTAGCCTTTCCTGATGATGAGTTATCAGAAGATAAATTGAATGCGGAGATTGATAAAGAAACATTGACATTTATTTTTAAATCTTCTGATTCATTATTTGATAATGCCTCAGCGAACTTAAAAGAGAAATATAAGCAAGCATTAACGGTCTTTTTCCAAAAATATATTCAAGCAATACTACCCTATAAAGATTCTATTAGTGAAATTCATGTTGAAGAGCACACGAGTAGTGAATGGAATGTCTTTCCAAAAGAAATTAAAAATAAAGATATGGATATTAAAGATTTATATGGATATTTTGGCAATATGAATCTTTTCACAAGATAGAACAAATTCAGTGTAATTATGTTTTTGAATGATTTAAGAACAGAAATCCTAATGAATATCGAAAATGGTTGAGATCATACAGCAGCGGTTGGGCTTTCTTCCTCTAAACCTATTTTGGATGAAAATGGCAATGAAGATAAAAATAAATCTCGACGAGTAACTTTTCCGTATTATAACGAACGCAGATAGTAAAAATTCAGCAAAATCCTACAGCAGTAATATTTATAGAATCGCACAGAGTCACATTGCTTTACTCTATACCGTGATGAAGTATAGTGCATGTGAGCTTAATCTTTATTAGGCACACAACAATTTTAATTAAGCAAGGCTTACCACACCTGGTTTTCCTGCCTGTTGATAGTAATAAAAGGTATCATAGCTCATCCCCATAATTTTATGAGCTTGAGAAATGCTACCTAACTCTTCGACTAAATTAAGTAAACTCGTTCTGTGTTTAATAAGAGAAGGGATTAGAATAAAACATGAGAGTTTCTTTTTTGTTTAGATTGATTTTGACACTCATATTCTAAACAGGAAACTCTCACTTTTTATTGTGGTTTGTCAGATTACAACTGATCTTCTACAGCTTAAAGCCTTGTACTATTACTATAAGGCTTTTTAAACACATTTTTACCCGACTATTCTTACTATATACCATTATTCAGCCATAAACGTAAATGCGACTTCTCGTCGCTCTTTAATCAGCCGTTTACGTTTCCAAATATGCATAATCCGATGGTTTTTATTGGTCGTTAATGTGCGTTTTTGCTTCAATCTTCCTTTACGTTTCATTTGGTTTCTCCTGATTTACACTCTCTTCATTCTGTTGTTCTAATATTTTTGCTCTTGTTGGAGTTTTTGTTCTTCAACACGCAGATGATTGACAAAGCTGCTGTGATATTTGCGGATATTTTCCCACATAGCTAAATGCCTCAAAACCACGTGCATAACCATATTTTAAATTGGCGTAATGACGTTTTTCCGCCAAAAGCGGGAGATTTTTCTTTACATCTAACCAATTATCAGGATCTCCCCCAAGCTGTTTGGTTAAACGGCGCACGTCCAACAAATGCCCTAATCCCATATTATAAGCCGCTAAACCATACCAAATGCGATCCTCAGAGGGTACAGTTTCGGGGATTTGGCGAATAAGCATATTCAGATATTCTGCCCCGCCACGAATGCTCTGTTCGGCACTGGTTCGATCGATTACTCTCATTCGATCTGCAGTATCGCGAGTGAGCATCATCATCCCACGTACGCCTGTTGAAGAGGTTGCATGCGGATCCCAGCGAGATTCTTGGTAAGCAATAGCCGCCAACATTGGCCATTCTAGCTCACCTTTATGTTTCTCAAATAATGCTCGATATTTAGGCAATATATTTTTAACTGCGTTAAGGTAAATGGAAGCATCTGCATAATCAAAATGGTTCAAATGGTTGAAGTATTTTTCTTCAATTCTAACAATCAAACCTGTTTCATTGGCGTTATCCATAAAATCCAGCACAGAAGCCTGTAATTCGCTAAATGAGCTTTTGCCAAAATACCACACTACTGGCATTTCATCAGTTAAATCAAAACCAACCGCCAGATTAGGGTTGATATATTGTGCGGAAGAAATATCCACCGATGGTGCAATAGTATAAGGAATTTTACCCTCAGCTACTTGCAAAAAGTAGCTCTTCTTGAGATGAATTTATCTGTTGTTTGCCATTTTTAAAAGCGGTTGATTTTCTTTTTAATTGTTCCAAAATTGGAAGCACTACCGAACCAGCCGGCACAAGGATTTCTGCTTGTAACTCATTTAATTTATATGGGCGCTGCGTACCTTTTCTATATGCTACTTGCCAAGAGGCAGAGTAATAGCTTGTGCAATTTGGAATTGTTCGCCATGCGAAGACTGATAAAAGTAAGCCCGCCGCAGCCGCTATCAATTTTATTCTGTTTTACATGCTTGGAAAAAGCTGCTCGCTGTTATCAAATAGCGTGATATCAAGTTCCACTGCTAAATAATCAGCAAAAAGCCTTACTGAGCTCATACTCAATACCCGCCTTACCTTCCGCATTGACAAAAATAAGCCAAGGGTGGTTAATCATCCCTACTGAGCTTTTAGTATGCTGAATTTGCGTATAACGGTTTTCTTCAGCTTGCATCAATTTTTGCCACGGATAAACCATATCCCACGACCATAACAAGAGAACAATCGCTGTCGTTAAGGAGAGAAATAGACCTTTCAAAAATACCTCTTATCAACGATATTTATCTAAAAAACGGTAGTAAGGAATACCCACCTTCAATGCCATTTTCTTAATCCATTTTCCGCCGTGAAAAAATGCGGTAGCTTTTAATCCCTCAAAAATTGCAAGGCGTTCATCATTACCACAAATCGCTTCGCTAATAATTCGTCCTGCTAAACCTGTTAATGCAACTCCATGCCCTGAGAAACCTTGTGAAAAAATAAACATTCGGTTTTGCTCGCCTGAAATGAGGCGTGGAATTCATCGTCATATCAATAGGACCGCCCCAACCATACTCAATTTTTAGTATCTTCCAGTTGCGGGAAAACAGCGAGCATTTCTGAGCGCATTTTGCGATCATATCCACATTCGTGCTGGAATCAGAACCAAAAAGCAAGCGGTTATCTGCAGACAAGCGGTAATAATCGAGCAGTAAATTATTATCGCAAACTGACATTCCATTGTTAATCAGGCTATCTGCCATTGCTTGAGAAAGTGGTTCAGTTGCGATAATAAAACTTTCTACAGGCAAAATGGTATTTTCAATACCAAATGTGATTTTTAGAAAGTGCATCAATGTAAGCATTTACCGCTAACACTACATGTTCACAGCTCACGGTAAAGTTTTCAGCAAAAACAACCGCTTGTATCACTTTTTTACTTGAATTTCAGTGGCAGGCGAATGCTCATAAATTTCAATACCCGCTTCAACACAAGCTTTTGCCAAGCCTAAGCAATAATTAAGCGGGTGTAAATGCCCCGAGTGCTATCATATAAACCGCCCACGTAAATATCGCTACCCAAATGCTGCTTGAGTTGTACTTTATCCCAAAGTTGCATATTGGTATAGCCACATTGCTCCTCGCTCGCTTTTTGCATTGCGATTAGGTCATCCATTCGGCGATTATTGAGGGCTAATGTCGCGTAGCCTTTCTTCCAATCGCATTGAATGCCATACTTTTTGCACTCGTTCGTCAATAATATCGATCGCTTCAAGAGACATATCCCATAATTTTCGAGCTTTCTCAAAACCGATATGATCGATATATTCATCAATACCTTCTTCAAAGCCGTTAATTGCCTGACCACCCGAACGCCCCGATGCACCAAACCCCACACGAGCACCTTCTAAAACAATCACTCTTTTGCCCTGTTCAGCTAGCTCTAAAGCAGCAGAAAGCCCTAAAAAGCCCGCACCAATCACGCAAACATCAGCAGATTGGTTGACAGAAATTTTGGGGAATTGAAGATCGAGATTGCGAGAATCGTAATAATAAGAAGAACGGTGTTCTTGGTAAGCAAAATTCAGCATAAAAATAAGATTGATTAAATAAAAATAGATACAATCGTAATAAGAAAAATGATTTAAATCAGCGAAAATTTTATTTAATAAATTTAAAGAAACTATATAGAAAGAATAATGGCGCACCCGAGAGGATTCGAACCTCTGACCGCTCGGTTCGTAGCCGAGTACTCTATCCAGCTGAGCTACGGGTGCGTATTGAATTGTTGTGAGAATTTATTTTTATCAGCGACTATTTCAAACCGAATAGAGTAAAGTTTAAAATGGCGCACCCGGAGAGATCTGAACCTCTGACCGCTCGGTTCGTAGCCGAGTACTCTATCCAGCTGAGCTACGGGTGCGTGATAAAGTAAATGGCGGTGAGAGAGGGATTCGGAACCCCTCGATAGAGCTTTTTGAACCCTATACCCCTTAGCAGGGAGCGCCTTCAGCCTGCTCTGGGCCATCTCACCACTCACTGTGTCTGTATGCGGCGCATATTACTAGATTTAAAAAATATGTCAAACGCTTTTTCTGAAAAATCTTGAATTTGTTTACACTTGCCTACTGAATAGGCGAAATGTTTATTTTTAGGAATTTTAAAAACAAAACGGTGAACTTTTTGACGAAGGTTCGTAAATCTTCCTCAAAAATTCACCGCTTGCTTAAATTAAATGATTAGCTAAATAATTTACCTAACATCCCTTTTTGCCGCTTGTGCCATCAAGTCATTCACATTTAGATTGTTTAAATCAGGCAATTGACCATTTGGTGTGAGCATATCCACCATTTTTCGGTAAATATTCCGCAAGTATATTACTCGCATCCAATTCAGAAACTCCCACTTTCTCCGCTGCTTGGCTCATATTTTCTTGCCCTACAACCTCAACGACTTGATTCCAGAAATCGGCTGATTTTTCATCAGTACTAATCCACGATTTCAAAAATTTCTTCCAAACCACTTTCTTGAAAGCGTTTAATAATGCCCTCAATTCCACCTTGAGATTGCAATAGCACTTGAATTAACTGAATCGCCACCGACTGGTTATTATTACCATTATTTAAAATAGATGACGCTACCGAGCCTAAAATATTACTTAGCATAAAAATACTCCTAAAAGAAACGCTCTTCAAAACGAGGGCATTCTAACTGATTTTTCAGCATAAAACTGGCAATTTACAAAAGTTGTGTACATTTCTGCTATTTAATCAACCCCTGAATTTGTTGCAAACCATTTAACCTTGTGCTGGTCAAATGTGGCGTGATTTTCAAATCATCAAACAGCTGTTGTAAATTAAATTCAGCTAATTCTGCATCAGACTTTCTCAAGTAAACGCAGTTTGGACAATCATCAAAATCCCTTGCATTAAGCGAGCATCGCTGTATGCGAGGACTTTTCTTGGCGATTTTTCGAAAACGAACCATAAACGGCTTTCACAACCGTGAATTTCAGGTACGTTTTGCAACTCAGCTTCACTTAATTTGGGCAATTGTCGGCTAAGTTGAATAAGCAAGCGGTATCTTTCTTCCCAAGATTTACAAAGGGCAAATTTTTCGTAAATTTCTGCAAGATTCATTGTTTTTCCTCGATAAAATTTGCAAAAGATTGTAACAATCTGACCCGCTTGTTGTTAATGATTTTATGAAAATTTGCTAGAATAGCCCTATTTACCGAATTTAATAAGGATAAAATTTATGTCATTAGTTCCTATGGTTGTTGAGCAAACCCCGAAAGGCGAACGCTCATACGATATTTTTTCACGCTTGTTAAAAGAGCGTATTATTTTTCTTAAATGGTCAAGTTGAAGACAATATGGCGAACTTGATTGTAGCTCAGCTACTCTTCTTAGAAGCTGAAAGATCCTGAAAAAGACATCTATCTTTACATCAATAGTCCTGGTGGTGTGGTAACGGCAGGATTGGCAATTTACGACACCATGAATTTCATCAAACCAGATGTAGCGACCCTTTGCACGGGGCAGGCTTGTTCAATGGGTGCATTCTTGCTTTCAGGCGGTGCAAAAGGTAAACGTTTTGCATTACCAAATGCACGCGTAATGATTCACCAACCGCTTGGTGGTGCACGTGGTCAAGCAACTGATATTCAAATTCAAGCTCAAGAAATCTTAAAATTCAAAAAGAGATGCTTACCCGTAAAATGGCAGAGCATAGTGGTCAGCCGTTTGAAAAAGTGGCGGCAGATACTGAGCGTGATAACTTTATGTCGGCACAGGAAGCAATGGAATATGGCTTTGATTGATAAAGTATTAACTTCTCGTGGTGAGGTGGCTTAATGGCATTTGAAAAAGAACCTCACTGCAGTTTCTGCGGTAAAAACGCTCGAAGTCGATCAGTTTGATTGAAGGCACAGAAGGCTTTATCTGCAATGATTGTATCGAAGAGTCGTACAGCTTTGTTAACGGTGAAGAAGAACCGTTAATTGATGAAAGCACAAGATGAACAAAATTCTTCGATAATGTGCCAACACCGCATGAGTTACAGCTCATTTAAACGACTATGTAATCGGTCAAGAACACGCGAAAAAGTGTTATCGGTAGCTGTTTACAACCACTATAAACGCCTAAAAAGTGCGCTTTATCGAAACCACGAAGTAACTAATGGTGTTGAGCTTGGTAAAAGTAACATTTTGTTAATTGGCCCAACGGGTAGCGGTAAAACCTTATTGGCAGAAACCTTGGCTCGTCGCTTAAATGTACCATTTGCTGTAGCAGATGCAACCACTTTAACCCAAGCAGGCTATGTGGGCGAAGACGTGGAAAACGTGATCCAAAAATTACTGATGAAATGCGATTTTGATGCAGAACAAGCCGAGCGCGGGTATCGTCTTTATTGATGAGATCGACAAAATTACCCGTAAATCGAAAGCGCTTCCATTACCCGTGATGTATCGGGCGAAGGCGTACAACAAGCGTTGTTAAAATTACTTGAAGGCACGGTGGCGAATATCAATCCACAAGGATCTCGTAAACATCCAAAAGGCGAAACCATCCCTGTAGATACCTCAAAAATCCTCTTTATCTGTGGCGGTGCTTTTGCAGGCTTAGATAAAAATCGTAGAATCTACGCACCAATAAACAAGGCGGTATTGGCTTTGCGGCAGAGTTAAAAAATGACAAAGATCGCCAAGATTTAACCGAATTATTTAAACAGGTTGAGCCTGAAGATTTAGTCCGTTTTGGTTTGATTCCAGAGTTAATTGGCCGTTTGCCTGTGGTCACGCCATTACAAGAACTTGACGAACACGCATTGATTCAAATCTTAACGGAGCCGAAAAATGCGATCATTAAACAATATCAAGCGTTGTTCCAAATGGAAAATGTCGAGCTTGAATTCACCCAAGAAGCTCTCGTTGCGATTGCAAAAAAAGCGATTGCCCGCAAAACAGGAGCACGTGGCTTACGATCTATTGTAGAAAACTTATTGCTTGATACGATGTATGATTTACCAACACTAAACGTGAAGAAAGTTATTGTGAGGTCAAAGAATGTGTTGAACAGTAGTGAGAAACCTATGATTGAGTAATTTCTCTTAGAAGCATAAAATACCTAAGGTTAAAAACCTTAGGTATTTACTTTATAGGAACAAGAAAGGAGAAACTTCTATGCAAAAACTACTCTTTATCATCAACTCAGCCCCTTATGGCAGCGAATCCTTTTTAGTGGTTTACGTTTTAGCTTTACAAATTCAAGAACAACACAAAGCAGAAATCAAAGCTTTTTGATGTCGGATGCAGTCACTGCAGGGCTTGCGAAACAAAAATCCAGCGGAAGGGCTATCACGTGCAACAAATGTTGGAAATTCTTAACTCGCAAGGTGCTATGGTGAAAACTTTGCAAAACTTGCACGAATGCTGCGGTATTACTGAATTACCACTAGCAGATGGCGTAGAAATTGGTACGCTCGTTGAGCTTGCAGATTGGACAATAGAAAGCCGATAAGGTACTCAATTTCTAATGAAAAAGCAGATGATCGTTATTATCGGGCAGGGTGCTGCAGGCTTGTTTTGTGCGGCACAATTGGGGCAAGCAGGAAAAAATGTCGTGGTGCTTGATAGTGGCAAGAAAATCGGTCGTAAGATTTTGATGTCGGGCGGTGGTTTTTGCAACTTTACCAACTTAGATGTTACGCCTCAACACTACCTCAGCCAAAAATTGTCACTTTTGTGAAATCAGCACTCGCCCGCTACACCAACTGGGATTTTTATCGAGCTAGTCGCTCAATATGGCATTACCTACCACGAAAAAGAGTTAGGGACAACTTTTCTGTGATGAAAGTGCGGAACAAATCGTACAAATGCTACAAAGTGAGATGCGATAAAGGCAAGGTTGATATTCAGCTTCGACAAGCGGTTGTTTCTGTTGAAAAAAAGTTGCAAATCATTTTGAAATTCAGACCGCTAGTGAAACTTACCAAAGCACAACATTTGGTTATCGCAACAGGCGGGCTTTCTATGCCTGCCTTAGGCGCAAGCCCTTTTCGGTTATAAGGTTGCCGAGCAATTTCGGTATTCCTGTGATTGCACCTCGTGCAAGCCTTGTCCCTTTACGTGGAAAGAGGCGACAAGCCTTTTTGCTCCCCTTTCGGGTATTGCTTTACCTGTGACCGCAAGTAATGATCGCATCAGCTTTAGTAATCAAATGCTATTTACCCATCGTGGGCTTTCAGGGGCCTGCGATGTTGCAGATTTCAAATTGTTGGCAAATGGGCGAAGCAGTTGACTGATCTTTTACCTGCTAAGAATATTCTCAATATTTTTGCAAGAAATTGCGTCAATCTTCGCCAAAATTACAGCTAAAAACGGTGTTAAGTCGTTATCTTCCCAAAAAATTAGTGGAGCTTTGGTTTGAGCAATACTTATTGAAAGATCAAGTCATCGCACAACTTAGCAAAGCGGAATTACAGCACTCTGGATCAATTTATCCATCATTGGCAATTTATTCCGAATGGTACGGAAGGCTACCGCACCGCAGAAGTGACGATGGGCGGAGTAGATACGGATCATATTTCTTCTAAAACAATGGAAGTAAAAAGCATTTCAGGGCTTTATTTTATTGGTGAAGTGCTGGATGTAACAGGCTGGCTCGGTGGCTATAATTTCCAATGGGCGTGGTCCTCTGCTTATGCTTGTGCAGAAGGGATTATTCAGCATTAATCACTAATACGCCCACTTTTGTGGGCGATATTTTTATAGACTATTTCGCTTTTCTCACCTTCGCCAACCAACTTACTGAAACCACAATCACTACCGTACCAATCCAGAAAAATGTACTTGGTGCATGCTCCCAGATTAACCAGTCAAAAATGCTTGAAAAATCACTCCCGTAAAGGCAAAAGGGCAATCACATTCGCAGGCGCGTGTTTGAAAGCACGGGTGAGAAGAAGTTGGAAAACCAAGCCAAATCCGCCCACTAACAGCAATAAACCCAATTCATATAAATCAGGCATTTTCCATTGATGAATAAAGAAGATTGGCAATAACAGCGTGCCGATTAAATGGAAGTAGAACACAATATTTTTCGGCGAATTGTGTTTCGTTCAACTCTTGTAAACTAATAAACGCCATCGCCGCCAATATCGCACCGCCTAAGCCAATCAGCACATAAACCGGTTCAAATGAGCCATTTTGGTTGGAAAGCAAAATAATCGAGACACCCGCAAAGCCCATCAAGCTTAATCCCAACACGTTAAGCGGTGTTTTTCACGGAAAAAGCAATGAAAATCGGCACAAATAGCGCCGAGGTGTTCATCAATAACACCGAAATGGAAAGCGGTAAAAATTTCACCACATAGAAGTTAATCAGCATACTGCCCACCCCCGCCAAGTTACGCAGCACCAAAAATTTCCACTGACTTGTTTCGACTTTGAAATCTCGATCCTTAATCATAAATGGCAGCAAAAACAGCAAACCGATTAGAAATCGGGAGAAAAGTGTTTCGCTCATGCAGGCATCGTATCAGAGGCTGTTTTTCACAAATACGTTCATTAATGTGATGCTAAAATAGGCGGAAATCATAAAGATAATCGCTTTGTGGTAAAGCGAACTGGCGGATTCGGTTTGCATATACTTCTCTTCTGGTAGGCTTTTTCCAAATTATTGGCAAATCATTTAAAGAAATCAACCGCTTTCAGAAGATTTTTGATACTCTTTGAAGCAATTACAAACAAAATATTTCAACAATATTAATACTGAAGGAAATAAATAGAGGGCTGCAGTAGCATCTCAAAGTAAAGGGATTCATCCCCCTTTTCTGATAAAACGACTACATTTTCTCTTTCTTCATCATTTCCTTTTTCATATCCGCCTTCATTTTTCTCTGATTTCATCATCGGTTCTGATTTCATTGGCTCAGTCATCATAGGTTTAGTCATCATCGACTCAGATTTCATTGGCATAGTATCCGCTTTCATGCTTCCGCATAAACACTGCTTGCGTAATAATACCGCCATACTAACATTGCACTTTTTGAATGTAATATTTTTCATTTTAAAATTTCCTTTTTGAGTGGTAAAAATAATAACGAAAAACCGCTTCTTTCAGTGTATTAGACGAAGCACCTTTTCACTTCTTACAAGATTTTAAAGGAATTAAAATGACCACCATTTGAAAGAAACTGGGCAGCAAATCCAGTGCTCAAATGCTGAATTCGCTGAATTGCACTGCACACACGGATCTTGCCGAAGATTTAGTACAAAGAAGCCTTTTTAAGTGCATTCAAGAATTTAGCTAATTTCAAGCATCAGGCTGCTTTTAAAAACCTGGGTTTCGCCATTCTCAAAAAACAAGTATCGATTATTTACGCCAAAAAGGACGCTTTGTGTTAGAAAGTGAAGTAGAAGATGAAAACGCACGCAATCACTTTTTGATGAAACTGGGCATTGGAAAATAGATTATTATCCAAGCGAATTACAAAGGCAGAAGAAGAAACTGTGTATTCCGATGAATTTTGGCTGATTTTTGAAACTTGTTTGACTTGTTTACCACTGCTAAACATGCCAAAATTTTTATGATGCGAGAGTTTTTAGAGCTCATCTGAAGAAATTTGTCAGAAACGCATTTAACTTCGTCTAATTTACATACCACCCTTTATCGGGCACGTTTGCAGTTGCAAAACTGTCTTTCACTTTAGGAGAGATTATGCGTTGTCGCTCGATTGCGAATGATTTCCGAATCACACGAACGTTCATTAGATATACAAGAAAAAGTGGGGATAAAAGTGCATTTAGTTATGTGCCCACATTGCCGCCGTTTTTCAACGAAATTGTGAGACATTAAAGCAAAATGATGAAAGAATTTAGAGATGCCGAAAACCGCCTATAGAATTAATTGATAGGCAGCAAAAATAAGCAGTTGAATTTGCAAAATATTTTACAATTTCAACCGCTTATTGTTAAAAATACTTTATTTCACTTTTTTCTAATAATGAAATCATTTTTCTAAGCGTTTCTAGTTCTTTTTCTTTCTGCTCCAATAATTCATCTTTATGAATAAGTTGTAATTTTAATTTTTCAATTTCAATTATTAAAGAGTCGTTATTTCCATAATAGTTAGTTGATGTATTATTTCATTTTCATTTAATAAAAATATAATACCTCTATTCTCATCCACTAATTCAGACAAATTCATATTAAATATCTGAGCAATTTGGACTAATTTATCGTATTGCAATCAGAGTTTCACCACGTTCAATCTTGGCATAACCACTTGGCGACATATTCATTTTCTCAGCCATATCTTCTTGCGATAATTGACGAAACCTCTCTCATCATACAGAATTTTATCATGCATTCCCATCTAAATTTAATCCTTTCCAAATTGAGCAATCTTTGCCGAAATTAGGCGCTATTTTGTCCTTTTTGTTACTGTTTTTAATGGTTAAACTTCCATAAAATTTACTCGCATTTACTTATGCAACTGATGTATTTTCACACATTTAGAGGTCTTAATCTATGAAAAATTATGGAAAGTGGCAACACTAGCTTCTGTTGTTTATTTTCAACAGGTTGTGCAACGATCGTAAGCGAAAGCAGTTATCCAGTAAACATCAAATCAACTCCAAGCGGTGCATCATTTGTTATCAAAAATCGTGCTGGCGAAGAAGTGAAAAAAGGTGTGACACCTGACTTAGTCACATTAAAAGCAGGAGCAGGCTATTTTAAAGGAGAGAAATATCAAATCACTTTCACTTTACCGAAAAAAGGTAATCAAGCAGGCGTAGAGAAAACGGTTGAGTTAGATACTAGTCTTGATGGTTGGTATTTAGGTGGTAACTTAGTATTTGGTGGATTATTAGGATATCTTGTTATTGATCCATTAACAGGTGCTATGTATAAACTACCTAGCGAAGTTACTGCAGATCTAACTTCTACTGAACATACTCTCAATATTATGTCAATGGATAGTTTAACCGCTACACAAAAAGCAAAATTACAACCAATTAACCTTTAAAGAATAAGTATGAAACGATTAGCAATATTATCCATTTTAGGGATTATTTTCTGTTAATGCTTTAGCTGAAACTGAAGCAGAGCTTTCTCTGGTTTCTATTTTTGGTGGAGAGATTAGTTCAACAAAACAGGAATTCTCAATACCTTATTCTGAATTAAGAGTTTCAAACTTATCAGGCAATTTTACTGCAAATGGTTCCAGAGCTGCTCGGTTAGGTATTGTAACAGGATATGGTTTTTGATTATGGTGCTGATTTTGTCGGTTTAGCAGAAGCAAAAATAGCTATTTCAAATGCAAAAACTAAAAAATGAATTAGGTGAAGTGACTAAAGAAAAATTTTGCAACAAGTCTTGCTTATTTACAAGGTTATAGAATTGCAAATAAATTACTTCCTTATGTTAAGGTCAGTTTTGATGCCAGCTCATTTCGATGTAAATAATGATGCGATTTATCCCAAAAATGGTGTCGAAATAGCAAATGCAGGAGCTTGAGGCATTGGTTTTGGTGCTGGCTTAAGATATTCAGTAACACCTGATTTTTAATCTTGGTGTGGAATATCATAAAGTCACGTTGAAAGGTCAAAAATGATATTAAAAATCAAAACGAATAATCTAGGGTTAATTGGTACTTATCGTTTTTAATATTTATAAGACTAAGTCTATATTTAGACTTAGTCTTTTTTTATCTAAAATTCCCCTCTTATTTTCTACCATTTCAAACTTAAGTAAAAATCTGTAAGAAATCCAATTCTTCGCCGTCTAACCTTATGTAACGTTAATTTTTACTTCATAAGGAAAAGCAATGAAACTATCAAAAACATTTCTATTTATTACCGCACTTTGCTGTGCAGCACCAACTTTAGCAATACAAAATTCAACATCATCATCTGGAGAACAAAAAAATGGTAATGGAAAAATACACAAAAACATTCGAGAAATTTATCTTGCTGGTGGTTGTTTCTGGGGTATGGAAGCATATATGGAGCGTATTCACGGTGTGAAAGATGCAATTTCTGGCTATGCCAATGGTAATACGGAAAAACCAGTTATCAGATGATTGACGTAACCGATCACGCAGAAACGGTAAAAGTTACTTACGATGCAAACCAAATTTCGTTAGATAAATTACTTAAATATTATTTTAAAAGTGATTGATCCAACCAGCGTAAATAAACAAGGTAACGACCGTGGTAGACAATATCGCACGAGGGATTTATTATCAAGATGGTGCAGATAAAGCGGTGATTGAACAAGCACTCGCCCAGCTTCAAACCAAATATAAAAAACCAGTACAAATTGAGGTGCAACCGCTTAAAAATTACATCGTAGCGGAAGAATATCATCAAGATTATTTGAAGAAAAACCCAAATGGTTACTGCCATATTGATATTACCAAAGCAGATGAACCTGTGATTGATGAAAAAGATTATCCGAAACCGAGTGATGCAGAACTCAAAGCGAAATTGACACCGTTGCAATATTCCGTTACTCAAAATAAACATACTGAACGCTCTTTTTAGTAACGAATATTGGGATAACTTCAACCGGGTATTTATGTTGATGTCACCACAGGCGAGCCTGTTTTCTCTTCAAATGATAAATTTGAATCAGGTTGTGGCTGGCCAAGTTTTTCGAAACCAATCATTAAAGATGTAGTGCATTATGAAACCGACAACAGCTTCAATATGCAACGTACCGAAGTATTAAGTCGTGCGGGCAATGCCCATTTGGGTCACGTTTTGACGACGGCCCGAAAAGATAAAGGCGGTTTGCGTTATTGCATTAACAGTGCATCGATTAAATTTATTCCGTTAGCTGAAATGGAAAAGGCAGGATACGGATATTTGATTCAATCAATTAAAAATAAGGAGATGTAGGATGTTAGAATCAACAACTCCTTATTGGAACTGTATTTTTAGCGGGGTTTGCTTCTTTTTCTTTCGCCTTGTATTTTCCCGATTATTCCAATTTATTTTTGGTATTTTTGAGTAGAGGCGGTAAAAAGTCTTAAATACTTTTTATTTATTTTAGGGCTTTCCTTACATTTTGTAAGTTTAGGCTTTAGTTTTTGGCTTTTTAGGGAATAGTTTTTATTTAGTAACTACCACCCGCATTATCGCTGGCGTTATCGTGATTATTTGGGTATTCATCAACTTGGCATTTTTCAAAATTGGTTTGTTGGAACGCACGAAATTGGTGGAAATAAAAAAACATCAGGAAAATCAACCGCACTTGAGGCATTTGTCCTTGGTTTAACGTTTAGTCTTGGTTGGACGCCTTGTATTGGCCCCGATTCTGGCTTCCGTATTAGCTTTATCAGGCGATGAAGGATCCGCACTTTACGGTGCATCGATGATGTTTGTTTATGTTTTAGGCTTGGCAACGCCTTTTGTACTGTTTTTCGTTCTTCTCTGACAGCTTGCTCAAACGTGCCAAAGGGTTAAATAAACACTTAGACAAATTTAAAATCGGTGGCGGAATTTTAATTATCGATGATGGGTATTTTATTAATTACGAATAATTTTTCGTAAGACATAACCTCAATAAAAAGAAATCTATAAAAAGGACAATGAAAAACTATTATCAATATTTCTAATGGCATTCAGCCTACACGCTTTCACTACAAACTAATTTGGCGGATGTGCAACTCAAAGATTTAAACAATCAGCCAGTTACTTTAAGCCAATATAAAGGCAAACCTGTGTATGTAAAAATGTGGGCATCTTGGTGTCCGATTTGTTTGGCAGGATTAGCTGAAATTGATGATTTAAGTGCGGAAAAAGATCGTAATTTTTGAGTGATTACCATCGTTTCGCCCGATCACAAAAGGGCGAAAAAGACACTGCTGATTTTTATTGAGTGGTACAGGGATTAGAATATAAAAATATCACGGTGCTTTTAGATGAAAAAAGGCGAAATCATTGATAAAGCAAGAGTGCGTGGCTATCCGTTTAATCTCTTTTTAGATAGCGATTTAAACCTGAAAAACCGTACCAGGACATTTAGGAGCTGAACAAATCCGAATGTTTGCTGAAAATAATGATCGTAAAGCGGCTTATTTTTAAGCCGCTTTTTACAATGGAAGAACATTCGTGTCTTTCAAGCTGTTTGAAGAGTGAGATTTGATAAAAAGCAAAAGAATAGTTTAACTTTTTTACTCAGTTATTTACTTTACTAAAATAATCAGGTATTTTATTGTAGCCTTCTCACGGAGAAGGTGTAATTTTAATTCCATTCAATGATAATCAGACCAACGGAGTTTAACTATGGCTGAACAAATCGTCCCTTCTAATGATGTTATTCTTAAAAGCAGTGCAAGATACTTTAGTGATTTCAACTACCGATTTACAAGGCGTGATCACTTACGCAAACGATCTTTTTCTGCAAATTAACAGGCTATTCTCGTGAAGAATTAATCGGTCAACCACACAACCTTGTGCGTCACCCTTCTGTGCCAAAAAGAAGTGTACAAAGATATGTGGGATACTATCCAAGCAGGTAAAATTTGGACAGGTATCGTGCCAAACGTAGGTAAAGGTGGTATGGTTTATGTGGTAGATACCACCGTTCAGCCAATTTTTGACGAAGCGGGCAATATCACCAGCTACATCAGCGTGCGCCGTGTAATCAATGATTTAATGCAAAACTTCGATGCCGTAGAATTATCAAAAGAGTATTCGACGACTACTACGATAAATAATCAACAATTCTCTTTTTCGGGCGTGCTTTGGCACGCCTTTTCTTTCTTGATATATGAAAGGAACTGCTATGTCTCAACCCATTTCTCATATTCATATCGTCTACGGTTCTGAATCGGGCAATACCGAAGCACTTGCCAAGCAACTGCATCAGCTTGATTGGCTACAAACCCATCAACCTAGCCTTTTGCACCCTGAATGAACTAGATTTTTCTCGCCTACAAGCGGACGATTTATTGCTGATTTTTAACCAGCTCGTTCGGTGATGGTGAACCACCAGCTAATGCCGATGAATTTGCAAATTCTTTGGAAAAATTTGACCACTTTCCCGTGCCGTTATGCCCTATTCGGCTTGGGCGATACCAGCTATGATCAATTCTGCGGTTTCAGCCAACAAATCGAAGCCTTACTTAATCAAAAACAAGCAAAAGCCCTGATTGCTCGTGTAGATGCGGATCTCAACTATCAAGCTATCTTCAAACAATGGCTGCTGCTCTTGCAACAAGTTCTACAAACACCCGAAAACGAAACGTTGGCCCAGATCTTTCCGTGAAAGTTTATAACGAAAAAACTGTGTACGAAGCAGAAGTGTTGGAAATCAAACACTTGGCACAATCTGAACCTGCCGTTTACCACTTACGTCTATCACTACAAAAACAGCGGAATTTTCTACCAAGCGGGCGATTTGGTTTATGTGCAAGTCAGCCAACCTGATGAGGCATTAGCCCTTTATGAAAAACTGGTTTGATCAATCAGCAGAAGGCTTACGCAACAAGGAATTACGCCTATTAAGCAAAAAATGTATTGCGTGATTTAAATAAAATTTTTAGATAACGCTGAGCTGAAAAAAACCTGCTCAAAAATTTCCAATAAAAAAAGCGTTGGAAAGCCTATTTATATGGGCGTGATTTACTCGATGTATTGCGTGATTTCGATGCAGAAAAACGCATTTCGCTACAAGATCTTGCAGAATGCTTACCAAATTTAACCGCTCGTGCCTATTCCATCAGCTCTTGTGGTAAAACGCACCCTGAATATGTCGATCTCTGCGTGCGTCATGTTCATTACCATCTCAATGAACGTAGTTACCAAGGCACAACAAGCGATCAGCTTGCACACCTCAAAGAAGGGCAAAGATTACCGATTTTCATCAAATCGAACGCAACATTCCACTTACCTGAAAATCTCAACGTGCCTCTTGTGATGATTGGATCGGGGGCAGGCATCGCACCACATATTGGTTTCTTGGATTATTTAGCACAACAACCGAATAAAGTAGAGAGCTACCTCTTCTTTGGTGAACGTCATCAAGCCAAAGATTTTCTTTATGAAGAACAGCTCAACGCCTATCAAACACAAGGCGTACTCACCACACTTTTCACTGCCTTTTCACGAGATCAAGCGGTCAAATTTTATGTGCAAGATGCAATGTGTGAGCAAGGAGAATTGCTTTGGAAATTGATTCAGCAAGGGGTATATTTCTACATCTGTGGCAGCAAATCAATGAGTAAAAGCAGTAGATGAAGTACTATGGAGATCGCAGATAAAATTGGTGAGCAACCTTTCGTGGACGACTTCAATAACATCATCGCCACGCTCATTGCCGAAGGAGATTGATGAGAGATGTGTATTAATTTCAAAAATTGAACAAAGAAATGGCTGAAGAAATCTTCAGCCATTTTTCTACGTAAAATTCGATTACTACACCCAACGTCTTACCGCTTTTTATACATAAATATTCCTCGCCAAATTTTTGTTCTAACATCTGTTCTTCTGGCTGAATTTGTAAATAATTGATGCTCCAGATGAATAACGGAATTACCAATAAAGCGGTAGCATTTTCAAAGGTAAATTGCAAATGCGACAAGAAAAAAATGGCAATGCTGAGATACATCGGATTACGGCTAAAAGCGATAGATGCCCGTTTGGACAATATGGCTGGTTTGATTTGGATGAAGCGGGCTGATGGTCGTTTTAGCAAGACGGAATGAGATAACGCCTATGCCAATAACGCTACTTAATCCAACCAACATCACAACCAACCAAGTTGCCTTTGGCAAGGTAAGGATAGTCGGCAAGCAATACATTATCGCCATACAAATCAGGCTTAACACAGGCGGTGGAATTTTTGGTTTTCATTTGCAAATTTTCCCTTGTTGAATTTCAAATAGTTGATCTTGCGAATTTTTCTGCCATTGCATCTGGTTTTAATTGCTCTTGGGTAATGGCGGTAACGAATACTTGCGACTGGCTTTCACGCAGACGTTGTGAGAGCAATTCACGTTTGACGGGATCAAGCTCGAAGCAAAAATCGTCAATCAAGAAAATACAAGGTTTCTCTTTCTCGGCAGTTAAATATTCGCCTTGAGCTAATCGTAAGGCACACATTAAGAGCTTTAACTGCCCTCGAGAAAGTACATCTTCTACAGGCAAGCCGTTGGCTCGGGAAGCGGAAATCCGCTTTTTGTGCACCTAACATTGTATAGCCTAGTGAGCGGTCGCGTTCAAAGCCTTGTTGTAAGATGTCGGTATAATCGGCACCTTTTTCCCAACCTTGATAAAAGCTGACTGAAATCTCTAATTCAGGGCAAGAAAAAAAGCACAATGACGGGCAATTTCAGGCGTGATAGCGGCAGCATATTCGGCACGCATAGCGGTCACATTTTGAGCGGTTTTACCAATTCAATATCCCAATGTTTCAACTCGTTGTAGTTTCGGACTTGCTGTAATGCGGCATTACGTTGTTTCAACAAACGTTTAAGATTGACCCATTGTGGATAAAAATCACTCTGTTGATGGAATAAGCCCCAATCTAAAAAGCACGGCGATAGCTCGGCCCGCCATTGAGCAACGTTAATCCTTCAGGCGTGATCACTTGCATTGGTAAAAGATGGGCAAGATCGGCAATTTTGTTGCCATCTTCACCATTGATTTTAAGTATGGTATTGCCCGAACGCTGTTTTTGTAGCCCTACCGTCCAACTATGTTTTTCCTCATCAATTTTTACCGTGCAAGACAAAATTTTTCTGCCTCGTAATTGATTACGCGGTTGCTAATATGACTTTTAAACGAACGCCCGTGTCCGAGGTGAAAAATGGCTTCAAGTAGGCTAGTTTTGCCACTGCCGTTGTGTCCGACGATAAAATTAAAATTCGGGCTGAGATCAAGCTCGGCAGATGGAATATTGCGGAAATGTTGAATGATAAGGCGAGATAGGGGCATAAGGATGATTAAAGTATAAGCGTATTGCACACGCCCGAAAAACATCATAGCGAATTTAACAAGGGCGTGTGCAACACACCCTACATATGATAGAAAAACGTATCAATCACAGCCTCATCGGCATAATCACATATTCTGCCGTGTTATTATCGCAATCTTCAATTAAACAACTTGAGCTTGCATCCACTAGGCTAAAACGCACACGTTCACATTTAAGCGTATTTAACACATCCAATACATAGCTCACATTGAATCCAACTTCCATCGCAGGGGCTTTTGGTAGTTCACATCGATGATCTCTTCTGCTTCTTCTTGCTCTGGATTGTTGGCTGTGATTTTTGAGTACATCTTGTTCAAGTATTAAACGCACGCCACGGAATTTTTCGTTTGATAAAATCGCTGCACGCATTAAAGCTCGACGGAGCACTTCAGTATCCGCTTCTAAAATACGATCTGCATTACGAGGTAAAACTCTGCGGTAATCTGGGAAACGTCCATCAATCAATTTTGACGTAAACACTACGTCATTCATCGTTACACGAATATTGCTTGAGCCAATCTCTAAACGCACGATTTCATTGCTTACGCTTAACAAGCGGGAGAGTTCTAACACGGCTTTACGAGGCACGATTACAGAGTGTGAAACCAGCTCTTGCGTGAGTGGCATTGTGCAGACCGCAAGGCGATGCCCATCGGTTGCAACTGCGCGCAATAAATTGCCTTCGGTTTCGAATTTCATTCCATTTAAGAAATAACGAGCATCTTGGTTCGCCATTGAGAATTGGGTGGCATCAATTAAACGAGCAAAAGTGGCTTGTTCAAGGCCGAAATCCACTTCTGGCGTCCAATCCATTAAATTTGGATACTCACTTGCAGGTAAAGTCGCTAAACTAAATTTACTGCGACCTGCTTTAACTATGGCTTTATCCTCCTCGAACTGCACCGAAATGAGGCTATCTTCAGGCAAAACTCTTCGAAATATCCAAGAATTTCTTGGCAGGAATGGTAAATTTTCCTGAAAAATCGACCGCTTGAGCTAATTGGGCTTGGGTGCTTAGTTCCACCTCTAAGTCTGTTCCCGTAAGAGAAAGGCGATCGCCTTCTACTTCAAGCAAAATGTTGTTAATGATAGGCAACGTTGGACGGCTTGCAAGTACACCGCACACTGTTGCAAGGGTTTTGAGTAACTGTTCTCTGGTAATCGTAAATAACATAACCATTCCTATATCATTGTTTTTCTCTAAGATGATAATTTGCGTGTTAAAAAGTGTGTAATCTTCTTGGATACTGGTATCGGTATCACGTAATTCTGCAATGGTTTTGCAAGCGTGCATCACGGTGGTGTGGTCACGTCCGCCAAACTCTCTCCCAATTTCAGGCAAACTGTGATTAGTCAGCTCTTTCGCCAATGCCATCGCTATTTGGCGCGGTCGTGCAATGGTTCGCGTGCGACTTTTCGATTTAATATCCGCCAATTTAATGTTGTAATGCTCCGCTACCACGCGCTGAATATTTTCAATCGTAATCAGCTGTTCATAAGCGGCAAAACGGTCACGTAATACTTCACGTGCCATATCAATGGTAATTGGGCGGTGAGTTACCGTCTGCCACGCAATAACAGAGTTTAACGCCCCTTCGAGTTCACGCACGTGAGTACGTAATTTTTGTCCGATCAAATAGGCTACATCTTCTAACAATTCCACTCCTCGCTCTTCCGCTTTTTTACGCAAAATCGCCACGCGAGTTTCTAATTCGGGTGGTTCGATCGTGGAACTAATCCCGCAGCTAAGGCGCGATTTAATCAGCGGATCAATACCTTCAATATTTTTCGGGTAAACATTAGAGGTCAAGATCACTTGCTTACCTTGATCAAATAAGGCGTTTAACAAGTGTAAAAATTCCTCTTGTACCTTCGGTTTATCCGCCAAAAACTGAATATCATCGATCATCAATACATCCAATGAACGGTAGAATTTTTTGAGTTTATCCGCTTCTTGGCTGTTAGTATTAATCGCTTTCAAAATATCACGATAAAAACGTTCCGAATGAATATAAAGAATACGTAGATTTGGTGTTTTTTTGAGCAACGCATTACCGATCGCATGCAAAAGGTGAGTTTTCCCCAAGCCCGTATTGGCGTAAAGAGACAACGGGTTACAATGACTCTGCCCCAGCTCGTTTACTACCTGCTGTGATACTGCTTTTGGCAAGCTGATTTGAACGACCTTGTAGCCAAAAGTTCTCAAAGTGCTGACCTGGGTTAATTCCCGTTTTAAATGTACCTGTAGCAAAATCTTGCTGAGCATTCTGCGTTGCTTCCGTGCGCTTTTCATTCGGGCGGATCCCCACACGAGTGGTGACGATCAACGCTTCATTCTTGGACAAAAAACGAGCCAGATCAATGATCTCGTTCAAGAAATTATCTTTTACCCATTTCTCAACAAACTGATTTTGAGCATAAAGCGTTAATTCTCCATCGCTAAAACTCGCCTGTAACGGGCGTAGCCAAGTGCTGTAGTCCGTAGACGATACTTTTGATTGTAAATGATTAAGGCAATCTGCCCAAAGAGAAGACACGATTTACTCCCAAAACTTGTGAAAAAGGTTGTCTATAATACCTTAAAAATCTTGTGGAAATCTTGCAAATTTTTTTCAGAAAAATTACCGCTTGTTTTTCTTCAAGCAATTTACGGAAATTTCCGCTATAATTCGCCTCATTTACATCCATTACATAAAAGAGAACAATGAAAGAATCGATCATTAGCAAGTTAGAAAGTTTAAGTGAACGCCACGAAGAGTTACAGGCATTATTAGGGCGATGCCTCTGTGATCTCAGATCAAGACAAATTCCGTGCTTATTCTAAAGAATATTCTCAATTAGAAGAGGTGGTTAGCACCTTCAATCGCTGGAAAAAGCTCAACAACGATATTGAAGATGCACAAATCCTATTAGACGATCCTGATATGAAAGAAATTGCCGAAGAAGAGATCGCAGAAAACAAAGCCGAAATTGAGCAACTGGAGCAACACTTGCAAATTCTCTTACTGCCGAAAGATCCGAACGATGAATACAACGCCTTCTTAGAAATCCGTGCGGGAACGGGCGGTGATGAAGCGGGTATTTTCGCAGGCGATTTATATCGTATGTACAGCCGTTATTGCGAAGGTAAACGCTGGCGTATCGAAGAGCTTTCTGCCAATGAAAGCGAACAGGGCGGATACAAAGAGATCATCATGAAAATTTCAGGTGAAGGCGTGTATGGTCAGCTTAAATTTGAATCAGGTGGTCACCGCGTACAACGAGTACCAAAACCGAATCGCAAGGGCGTATTCACACCTCAGCTTGTACCGTAGCGGTAATGCCAGAATTACCAGAATCGGAAATGCCAGAAATCAACCCAGCGGATTTGCGTATTGATACTTACCGTTCATCAGGTGCGGGTGGTCAGCACGTTAATACCACCGACTCAGCGGTACGTATTACCCACCTTCCAACAGGGATTGTAGTAGAATGCCAAGACGAGCGTTCACAGCATAAAAAAATAAAGCGAAAGCGTTGGCAGTATTGGCTTCACGCATTGTGCAAGTTGAACAAGAACGTCAAGCAGCTGAGCAGGCGGATACACGTCGTAACTTACTTGGTTCAGGCGACCGTTCGGATAAAATCCGTACTTACAACTACCCGCAAGGTCGTGTGACGGATCACCGCATCAACCTTACTGTTTACCGCTTAGATGAAGTGATGAACGGTAAAATTGATGAGTTGATTCAACCAATCATTACCGAATATCAAGCTGACCAATTAGCTGCGTTATCTGAAAATGCATAATAAATTATGCCCTCATTTTGAGGGCATAAAAATTTTAAGGAAATCAAAATGTTAAAAACATTTATCGATCATCTTTTCGTTTTTTGACCGCTTGTACAAACTCTATTTTTCACTTCAAACACTAACTCATCACAACATCAAAACTCATCATCAACCCAATACCCAACACAATCATCTTCTGTGGAACGAAATTATTTTGTAGGTCTCTGGGCTTAGTGAAATGAATGGGGGCAATATCGGATCATCGAATACCGTGCAACTTGCTCAAGATGGCTATGTTTCTTATCTTGGCACATTTACTATTCCCAAAGAAGATCCATTATTTCAATATCAGCTAGAGCGTATTGGTACTTGGGCTTTTGCTAGCGACATATTGACCTATCAATTTAACAAAAAGCAGTTTCACCCGAGCACATACTTTTGAGATGTTGAAGAAAATTAAAAACAGATAAAAAAATCTGAATGCAGAAGAGAATACGACTTTTGATGGACTTTCTGCTCAAATGAATAATTCAAGCAACAGACCTGTTTCTCTTGAGGTGAGTAATTTTACTGATCAAAGTTTTGTAATTACGCAAAAATTACCTGAAATAACAAGAACTGGAATTTGCCAAAGAATCGTAAAATAGAAATGTAATATGCTTAACGCCTTAATAACAGGGGCGTTAAGCATATCTTATATAAAAATCAGATAAATCCTACCATCTATTCAAACAGATTCCGATCTCATCTCTTCCATTTGCTGAATCAGCTCACTGGTAGACCATTGCAACCTATTTGCAAGTTTAAAAATTGTTATTAAATAAGAGTTGCCCTATTTACCAATCTTCTGGAAAATCTTACCGCTTTTTATCATAGATATATCCATATGTTCCCCATCTTATTTTCTGCCAAATCTTCCTTCCCCTCTTTAGCAAAGAGGGGAGGAGAAAGTTTGACAGGAGTGATTTACGGAAAATTATTTCTCTTCCTTCACCCGAATCCGATAACGTTTATCTAGCATACAGAGCAAGCCACCCAATGCCATAAACACACCACCAAGCCAAATCCAGCGAATGAATGGTTTATAGTAAAGGCGTAAGCCCCAAGATCCGTCGTCAAGTTGTTCGCCTAATGCCGCATATAAATCACGGGTGAAACCCCCAGTCGATAGCTGCTTCGGTCATTCCCATTTTACTGACGTTGTAAAACCGTTTTTTTCTGCGTGAAGCGTGGCTTCTAGTTTGCCGTTGCGGGTAATTTCAATATCTGCCGTATCACCTTGGTAGTTTGCACCATCAGTAATTTTCAAGCCTTTAAAGGTGAAGTTGTAATCCAAAATCTGCACACTATCGCCTTCACGCATTCGCACATCTTTTTCGATGCTGAAATTATGGCTCATCGCAATGCCAAACACGGTCATCGCCACACCTAAGTGAGCGAATACCATTCCCCAGTGAGAACGAGAAAGTTTTAACATGCCCGTCAAAAAAATGAATGACGATGTGTGGCACGGGTGTGCATTTCATACAGGCTTAAAATCACGATAATCGCCGACATCATCACGCCCATTACCGATGTAGCAGTAATGCGGTTGCCCACCAAATAAGGCAAACCGAAGCCAAGTGCAATCATCATTACTAGCGAAATCATCACAGGCGTGCGGATTGCCGAGATTTGATCACGTCGCCATTTTACTAACGGCCCAATGCCTAAAATAAAGGCGAACGGCACCATTAAAAATCAGGAACATCTGGTTAAAAAAACGGTGCACCGATAGAGACAGAGCCCAAGCCGATTTGCTTGTGAATGAGCGGTAAAATCGTACCTAAAAAAACCACCGATAAAAAACGCCATCAACATCACGTTGTTCAATAACAACAAGGTTTCACGCGAATAACGTTGGGAGTTGTCCAAACTTTTGATTTTCGTTCCTTGGAAGGCATAAAGCAGTAGCGAGCCGCCAATCACGAACACCAAATACGCCAAAATGTATAAACCGCGAGTTGGATCAGAAGCAAAGGCGTGAACCGACACCAGAATACCAGAACGTACCAAGAATGTGCCAAGTAAGCAGAGCGAGAAAGCCAGAATGGCAAGCAATACCGTCCACGCTTTGAAGGTACTGCGTTTTTCAGTTACCGCCAAGGAGTGAATCAGTGCCGTGCCTGCCAACCAAGGCATTAAGGACGCGTTTTCCACAGGGTCCCAGAACCACCAGCCACCCCAGCCGAGTTCGTAATACGCCCACCAAGAGCCGAGCACAATACCAAGTGTCAAGAAAACCCACGCTGCCATTGTCCACGGGCGAGACCATCTTGCCCACGCGGTGTCGAGTTTGCCCGTCATCAATGAAGCAATCGCAAAAAGCGAAAGCAACCGAAAAATCCTACATATCCCATATAAAGCAGTGGAGGGTGGAAAAATCAAGCCAACATCTTGCAACATCGGGTTAAGTTCACGACCATCGGCAGGGAAATCGGGGAAGGTACGGTTAAATGGGTTCGAGCTGAAAATAATGAACACCATAAAAGCCAATGCTGATTAAGCCCATCACGCTCAACACGCGCGCCACGGCTTCCTCTGGCATTTTACGGGTAAAGGTCGCCACGCCTACCGCCCAGAGTGCCAGTAACCAAATCCACAATAACAATGAACCTTCGTGCAGAACCCCCATACTGCCGATAAACGATATTGCAGTGGCAAGGTTGAGTTCGAGTTATTCACGACATATTGCACGCTAAAATCATTCACAGCGAATAAGTAGAACAACAGAACCAAACGAAAGCGACAACGCCAAGAACATCGCCCAAGTGAGTGGGCGACCAAGGTTCATTAGCTTCGCATTGCCTTTTTCAGCTCCAACAAGCGGTAGAATTGCTAAGAAAATTGACAAAGCGAGGTGCCAAAGGCTAAGCCATAATTGCCGAGTTCCGCAATCATTTGCTTTCTCCTTGCAAGGTTTTTCAGCGTGCGTTCAATTTCGGCTTTATCGTGTTCTGATTCACCTTTTAAATCCGCTTCTGAAATTCCCATCGCACCATGTTGTTGCTTCATTTTATCGCCCAACTCAGGTGGCATATAGTTTTTCATCGTGTTTCGCCAACACCTCTGTCGCACGCAAACGAGTTGGCCCAACCAATACACCTTGTGCCACAATACCTTGCCCTTCACGGAATAAATCAGGCAAAATGCCTTCATATTCAATTGTAATAGCAGGGCCGATGTCGTTCACATCAAATTCAACTTTAAGCGTTTTCGGATCGCGCTTCACCGTACCTTCCATCACCATTCCGCCCACTCGGATACGTTGCCCCACTTCAGGTTTTTTTGGTTTGGATCATCATTTTTGCCTTGTACAATTTCAGAAGGCGTATAGAACAGGTCGATATTTTGACTCAGTGCATACAACGTTAAGCCAATTGCCACGCCTACGCCCGCGAGCACCGATAACACGATTTTTAATCGAGATTTACGTCTTGGATTCATTTTTTACCCACACAAAAATTAAAATATGCAAAAAGAAACTATAAATTGACCGCTTGAAAAGCTATTTCTTCGCTTGAGCCTCACGCACTAACGCTTTTTTCACTTGAGCCACAATCTGCTTTTGCTCACGCTTTGATTGCCAAATCAGCCAGCCTATTGCCACAAACGATATGCCGTAAGAAAGCCACACATAGAAACCGTAGTTTCCCATTGCGAAGAAATCCGCAAGAGAGTCAAATTGAAATTGAAGTTGCATCCTATTCTCCGTTACTTAAAGTTGCTCACTAAGGCTTTTACCCAAGGGCGTTTGCGTTCATCTTGTAATAATGCGATGCGATAACGCCAGATGCTGAACCAAGCGGTAAATAAAAGGCTGCCGAAAATCGCCAGCAATAGCGGAATTAACATTTCAGTTGCCATTGAAGGTTTATCTAATTTCGTGATCGTCGCCCCTTGGTGCAAGGTGTTCCACCACTCTACTGAGAAATGAATGATCGGTAAGTTAATCACCCCCACCACAGCGAGCACGCCCGCCGCTTTCGCACCTGTTTGTTTATCTTGGAAAGCTGAGTAGAGTGCCATTACACCAATATAGAGAAAAGAAAAAGCACAAGTGCGGAGGTTAAGCGAGCATCCCACACCCACCAGTGCCCACATTGGTTTCCCCAGATTGCCCCTGTTACAAGCGAAATAAAGGCAAAAACCAATCCGATTGGTGCCATTGAAATCATTGCGAGGTTTGCTTGACGAATTTGCCACACTAATGCAATTAAGCCAGCTAATGCCATTGAACCATACACGCCCATTGACCAAATCGCGGCGGGCACGTGAATAAAGATGATACGATAGCTATCGCCCTGCTGGTAATCTTTTGGGGCGAAAGCTAAGCCTAAAACGAAGGCGATTGCCAGCAAGATCAGGCTTAAATAGCCAATCGCAGGCTGAATTTTCCCTAGCAAGCGATATTGCGTTTCAGGCTTAGCATAGGGATGCAGAAATTTCCACATAGAAAAAGCTCCAAATTGGTAAAATGTCAATTAAATCATACCGCTTGCTATTGCAGACTGATGCGTAATGCTCCTGCAATCGCAAAAGGCGAAAAAGTTAAAGTAATGGCTAAAATCGCACCGATAATCGCAAGCTGACCGCTGTAGTTCATATTGATGGTTGCCGCTTCAAGCACTGCTGCTGCAAAAATCAACACAGGCAAAAAGAGCGGTAAAATCAGCAAAGCTCAACAGCGTACCACCTTTTCGTAAACCAACGGTTAAAGCCACACCAATTGCCCCTAAACAGCTCAAAATTGGCGTACCTAATAACAGGGTGAGCACTAACGCTCCCCACACATGAGTTTCAAGAGAGAGCAAAATAGCCGCAATGGGTGAAAGCAAAATCAGTGGTAATCCTGTCAGCAGCCAATGTGCTATGACTTTGGCAAGTGCCACTTGCGGTAAACCAACTGGCAACAACATCAATTGCTCTAATGAGCCATCTAAATAATCATCACGGAAAAGGCGCTCAAACGAGAGCAATGCTGATAATAATGCAGCAACCCACGCAATGCCTGAAGCGATTTTTCCCAGAAGTTCAGGATTTGGCCCCATCAACAGCGGAAAAAGCGTAATCACGATCAGAAAAACCAGAGCGGATTCAGAATTTCAGCAGGTCGACGAAATGCGATGGTTAATTCTCGTTGAATAATGTTCAATAAAATCATAGTTTAAATTGATCCAAAGAAATCGCTTTTAAATGAGGATTTTCGACCGATTGATGGCTAGTGAAAATCACCATTCCCCCATTTTGGCAATGTTGTTCAATATGAGCGATTAAATCGGCTACACCTTTTTATCAATCGCGGTGAACGGCTCATCTAAAATCCAAAGTTGCTGTTTAGTTAGCCACAATTTTGCCAATGCAACACGGCGTTGCTGCCCCGCAGAAAGATGCGAGCAAGGTAAATCTTCCCGCCCAACTAGTGCAACTTTTTCAAGTGCATGCCAAAAGCGCTTCATCACTTAATGCTAAACCCTGCACTTTTTGATAAAAACGCAGATTTTCCCACGGTGTCAATTCGGGTTTAATCCCTGCGTGATGCCCAAGATAAAACAGCTCACTATAATATTCTTCGCGACATTTTTGGATTTTTGACTATTCCAAAGCACATCTCCTTCAGCAGGTAAAAGCAAGCCCCGCTAAAAATGCGGAGTAAACTCGTTTTACCGATACCATTATGCCCTTCAATCTGCACCCAATCGCCTTGATTGAGCGTAAAAGAACAGCCTTCGAACAGACGGTTTTCACCACGTTCACAAGCAATATTATTGAGAGTTAGTACATTCTGATTGCATAACACGGATAGGGTATTAAAAGATAGGCAAGTTTACCATAATCAGTCTGATTAGCGTTAAAAACAACATACCTATTTAGAGTGATCAATTTGTTTTAAAAACAAATTTTTGTAAATTTATAAGTGCAGTACTTCTTTAACAAAAAGGCACTGTCAGTTTTTCGTTGAGCTTGTAGCGAGGCTCGATCAAGCAGATCCAACTCTTTAAGCAAGACTGAAAGATCATTGCCAAGCCGTTTTAAAAAAGGAAATTGGCCACTTCATCTGAAAGCTCCATACCTTTTTGATAAGCGTTATTTTGCAGAACAACGCATTTTTGCTCATCCTCAAATCAGCAAGCTGATAAACCTCGCCCCAAATCAAACGAGAATGTAAATCAGGTAAGTTAATTTTTCAATTCGTGAGGCGGGCAATTCGCACTAATCAATAACAATGTTTTGTGTTCACTACCAAACAAGCCTTGTTGCTCACGAATTTGATTGAAAAGATCAAAAAAATGGCGAGTTCCTACTTCATTGCCTACAGTCGTTTGAAAATCGTCTAAACATACCACATCCATTTTGAGCCGCATTTTCCAGTACTCGCGGGGAAAAAATAGCGAGATTTATCCAGCGGAATATAACTTGCCGATTGTTGATTAAAGAGATATTGATTGGTAACGGCTTTTAAGAGATGGCTTTTCCCACAGCCCTGATTCCCCCAGATATAGAAAAACGGTTGTTGGACATCAACAAAATTTTGGCGTAACGAATCCAACAACACAGGGTTGTTTTCTGAATAGAAATTTTCAAATGTTTCATCATCATTTTTGATGAATAGGGAGCGAGTTGTTGGTTAATGGTCTAATTGCCTTTTTGTTGGAATATTGTGCTAAGGATAGCGGAAAATGGAGGGTTTGGGAAGTGAATACCTGTTTCGGAGAAAACAGGTATTTCAAAAGATAGTTCCTTTATTATTGCGTTATAGTGATGAATAAAAGCTTATCTATTTTTTTCAAATGAAGAAACACAATTATACCCATTAGAATCTACATTTTTCTTTTTGGAGCGTTAAAAACGGCTGTTTTTAATTTCATATCATTAGTAAATTGTGAAATAAGCAATAAACCATTCTCTCTGATCTGCACCCCAAAAAGTTGGACTAAACAACCAACTGACTAAGGTGCAGATTTTTTTATGACTAAATACAATCAACTTTTCAAAAAACAAGTCGTGAATTTCTATTTCGAACATCACGAAAAATCTTGCTTTCACATTAAAGCATTTCAACTTAGCAGCAAAAAACCGTTAGATGTTGGATTGCACAATACAAATATTCAGGCACTCATGGATTAGCGGTATTACACCGTAAAAGACTTTACTCTCCTGAATTTAAACATCGTGTTGTTCAAACCATTCTCTCTGGTAGATTTTCAATGGAAAATGTGGCACTTTACTTTTGGTATTGCGAGTAGTGGAACCCTTAGTCAATGGTTGAAAGCCTTTCGGAAAAACGGTATAAATGGGCTCAACCCCAAACCCAAAGGTCGCCCAAGTATGAAACCCAGATACGCTAAAATGCCTCCACCACCAAAAACAGAAGAAGAACGTTTACGCCTACGCATCTTTGAGTGAGAGGCCGAGGTGGCTTTTCTAAAAAAGTTGGACGAAATAATCAAGAGGGTCGAAGCCAAACGGCAGAAACAGTCCAAAGTTTGAGAAAGCATTATCCGTTAGAGATACTTTTGCCTATAGCGAAATTAGCGCGAAGTACCTTCTTCTATCATCGCCACCCCAAACCTGATAGAGATAGCACACTAAAAGCCCGAATTCGTGATATTAAGCAGGCAGAGCCCAATTATGGCTATCGGCGAGTGAGTGCGAAGCTCGTGGGAGTGAACCATAATCGCGTACAACGCTTGATTCAAGAAATGGGTTTACAAGTTCGCACGAAGAAACTACGTAAATATCGTTCATACAAAGGTGAACGAGGCAAAATTGCGCCGAACTTGTTACAACGGGATTTTAGCGCGAGTAAACCGAATGAGAAGTGGCTGACCGATATTACCGAATTTAGAGTGAAAGACGAAAAGCGCTATTTTTCCCCGATTTTAGATTGCTTTAATAATGAGCTGATTGCTTACGGGTTAAGTCGTCACCCAAATGGCATGTTAGTGCAAGAAATGCTGTTACAAGCGGTGGGAAAAATTGCCGAGAAATGCGAATTTAATATTACATTCAGACCAAGGAATCCATTATCAAATGCCTAGCTATCAACGCCTATTAGCGAAAAATAGGATTTCTCAAAGTATGTCGCGAAAAGGAAATTGTTTGGATAATGCGGCAATAGAAAGCTTTTTGGGCGAATGAAAACGGGAGTGTTTTCACGGAAAAATCGTTTACTAGCATTGATGAACTGGAAAAAGTTATCAATGATGATGTACGGTACTATAATGAAGAACGAATCCAATTAAAATTAAAAGGACTGAGTCCGATACAATATCGAAAGCAGTCCTTTAAATAACAGTCTAACTTTTGGGGGCAGATCAAGCTTAGGGCTTTTTGTTATTTTTGATTTTTAAGTTTTTGCTCTCTGTTCTTTCTCAATCATTTTTCACCCCCATTTTTTTACAATGACTGCGTCAGATAACGCCTTAAAGTCATTAAACCCTTGAACAATTTGTTTACAACTTAAATCATTCCCATTATTACGAAGAGTAACAGTTAAAAAATAAATGATCACCAGTAATTTCAATCTTACCAAGAAGATTACCGTTAAGCTCATTTATTTCTTCTAAAGTTAAAAAGTATTCTTTTTAGAATCATTTAGTAATATCTGAAGAAAGTTCATATCACCATTATCATAAGTAGATAAGTAACTTTCCGTAAAAACCCCTTTGCTGTTAAAAAGAGACAATACTATTCATCTTTCCTACCTCGATATCTGTAACACCGACTGATTTTAAAATTTCTACAGCATCTGAGGCTTTATAACGCGTATTCACCTGTTCGGTAAATGTTTTGCTTTCTATGGGTTTAGGTGCATCAGCATAGATGATTGCCAGAAAAATATAAAGCTTGAAGTTAAAATATAAAGAAAATATTTCATTTGGGATTTAAAAAAAGTGAAACTGAATTATAAATAATGCCCTGATAATAAGAAAATATCGAGCATTGGTTTGGTTAATTAAGGTTTGTAGTAGGGTTGATTTGCTCTCCTGTCGGCACTACTTAACAGCATCTAATTGATATTTATTCAGATCAGGATTCTTCATATCTTGTATCCCTTTCAGCCGCTTTAATTTATCCTATTATTTTACGGCATGATTAAGCGTAATAACGATAATTTGATGCCATTTTTTTATACAGCTCAGTTAATCTATCAATATACAGATCCTCAGATACACGTCCTTTAACAACAAATTTAAAAATACCATACAGGCATTTGAGGATCTTTGGTCTTAATAAAAATATTGTGTTCTTCGGATATCAGCAATTTCCTTCCCATTAGCGTTAGTAATTTTATGCGTTTCAAGTTCAACGTTAGTTATTTCACTAAAATGGTACACTTTTATTTTTGCCATTTGATTCCAGAATAAGAGTCTTATTATTTGTATTAATTTCAATTTTATAAAACTCTTTAAGGAAGGATTTCGGTCTTAATCAATACAAACCATCATTTTTATCATTCAGATATTCTTCACTTCCTTTCAAAAAGGACTTTTTTTATATATAATAAGAATAGGCCGACATAGCCCAAAAACAAGCCAAAAAACAAATAGAATAAATCAAAACTCCCCTAGAATTTGCTAGCTTCATCAATTGCACTATAAATGCAGAATAATTCCATAGCAAAAGCCGAAAAAGATAAAACATATCATATTGATCTCCTAATAAAATGTTTTATTCAGTATTTCTTTTTACTTGTTATTGACATAACAAGTAAAAAAGCAGTATACTGCTTTTAGAATTTAAGATTTTTACAGAGGGCTAAAATCGATCCTACGAGAAGAAATGAATAAAATAAGAGAGGATAATGGAAATGGGAAATGGGAAATAAGAATAAAAGCAAAAACCCCATACCTTACGATACGGGGTTATTCGCTTTCGCTTAAATTCAATCTGGCGATGCCCTACTCTCACATGGGGAATCCCCACACTACCATCGGCATTACGGCATTTTACTTCTGAGTTCGGAATGGATTCAGGTAGAACTACCGCACTATAGTCGCTAGAATATTCTGTTTTTAATCTACTTTCTTTTTAGTGATTTTATATTCTTTTGATTTCTCATTTTCTATTCTTTTCTTTCTTTAAAAACTTGAAACAAGCTGTAAAAACACTTGAGCGTTGTATAGTTAAGCCTCTCGGGCAATTAGTATGTGTTAGCTCAACGGCTCGCACCGCTTACACACCACACCTATCTACGTCGTAGTCTCAACAACCCTTACAGTCTTATAAACTGGGAGAACTCATCTCAAAGGCAAGTTTCAGTGCTTAGATGCTTTCAGCACTTATCTCTTCCGCATGTAGCTACCCGGCAAATGCGTCTGGCGACACAACCGGAACACCAGGGATGCGTCCACTCCGGTCCTCTCGTACTAGGAGCAGCCCCTTTCAATTCTCCAACGCCCACGGCGAGATAGGGACCGAACTGTCTCACGACGTTCCTAAACCCAGCTCGCGTACCACTTTAAATGGCGAACAGCCATACCTTAGGGACCTACTTCAGCCCCAGGATGTGATGAGCCGACATCGAGGTGCCAAACACCGCCGTCGATATGAACTCTTGGGCGGTATCAGCCTGTTATCCCCGGGTACCTTTTTATCCGTTGAGCGATGGCCCTTCCATTCAGAACCACCGGATCACTATGACCTGCTTTCGCACCTGCTCGACTTGTCTGTCTCGCAGTTAAGCTTGCTTATACCATTGCACTAACCTCACGATGTCCGACCGTGATTAGCAAACCTTCGTGCTCCTCCGTTACTCTTTGGGAGGAGACCGCCCCAGTCAAACTACCCACCAGACACTGTCCGAGAGCGTGTTTCCACTCTTCGTTAGAACATCAAACGTTAAAGGGTGGTATTTCAAGGTTGACTCCATAGAAACTGGCGTTCCTACTTCAAAGTCTCCCACCTATCCTACACATCAAAATTCAATGTTCAGTGTCAAGCTATAGTAAAGGTTCACGGGGTCTTTCCGTCTAGCCGCGGGTACACCGCATCTTCACGGCGATTTCAATTTCACTGAGTCTCGGGTGGAGACAGCCTGGCCATCATTATGCCATTCGTGCAGGTCGGAACTTACCCGACAAGGAATTTCGCTACCTTAGGACCGTTATAGTTACGGCCGCCGTTTACTGGGGCTTCGATCAGGAGCTTCTCTTTCGATAACACCATCAATTAACCTTCCAGCACCGGGCAGGCATCACACCCTATACGTCCACTTTCGTGTTTGCAGAGTGCTGTGTTTTTAATAAACAGTTGCAGCCAGCTGGTATCTTCGACCGGTTCAACCTTCACCCGCAAGGGGTTACAATCTACGCCGCGCACCTTCTCCCGAAGTTACGGTGCTATTTTGCCTAGTTCCTTCACCCGAGTTCTCTCAAGCGCCTGAGTATTCTCTACCTGACCACCTGTGTCGGTTTATAGTACGGTTTAGATAAATCCCTGAAGCTTAGTGGCTTTTTCCTGGAAGCGTGGTATCAGTTACTTCAGTGCCTTAGCACCTCGTCATCAGTTCTCGGTGTTAAGAGTGCCCGGATTTGCCTAAACACTCCACCTACCGCCTTAAACAGCCATCCAACAGGCTGCTAACCTAACCTTCTCCGTCCCCACATCGCAATTTATCCAAGTACGGGAATATTAACCCGTTTCCCATCGACTACGCTTTTCAGCCTCGCCTTAGGGGCCGACTCACCCTGCCCCGATTAACGTTGGACAGGAACCCTTGGTCTTCCGGCGAACGAGTTTTTCACTCGTTTTATCGTTACTTATGTCAGCATTCGCACTTCTGATACGTCCAGCACACTTCTCAATGCACCTTCTTCCGCTTACAGAACGCTCCCCTACCCAACAATGTTTCCATTGATGCCGCAGCTTCGGTGCTATATTTTAGCCCCGTTACATCTTCCGCGCAGGCCGACTCGACTAGTGAGCTATTACGCTTTCTTTAAATGGTGGCTGCTTCTAAGCCAACATCCTAGCTGTCTAAGCCTTCCCACTTCGTTTCCCACTTAATATAGACTTTGGGACCTTAGCTGGCGGTCTGGGTTGTTTCTCTCCACGATGGACGTTAGCACCCACCGTGTGTCTCCTGAGTATCACTCTTCGGTATTCGCAGTTTGCATCAGGTTGGTAAT
>BNJV01002925.1_pt1:600000-885000 | contig 971297 bp, 1638 predicted proteins | sample 8540591 | NCBI WGS metagenome assembly BNJV01 (sample SAMD00202457, study PRJDB9452) | human saliva metagenome | host: Homo sapiens | reverse complement strand
CCGAAGGCCTTCTTCATTCACGCGGCATGGCTGCATCAGGGTTCCCCCCATTGTGCAATATTCCCCACTGCTGCCTCCCGTAGGAGTCTGGACCGTGTCTCAGTTCCAGTGTGGCTGGTCATCCTCTCAGACCAGCTAGAGATCGTCGGCTTGGTCAGCCTTTTACCCTAACCAACTCACCTAATCCCACTTGGGCTCATCTTATGGCAGGTGGCTCGAAAGTCCCACCCTTTAATCCGAAGATTTTACGCGGTATTAGCTACAGTTTCCCGTAGTTATCCCCTCCATAAGCCAGATTCCCAAGCATTACTCACCCCGTCCGCCACTCGTCAGCAAATTAGCAAGCTAATCCCTGTTACCGTTCGACTTGCATGTGTTAAGCCTGCCGCCAGCGTTCAATCTGAGCCATGATCAAACTCTTCAATTCAAAAAGTTCAATCGCTCAATAAATTAACTGCTTAGCTATAAGTTTCACTACTCTATAAACTAAATTAAAAACAATTTAATTTAAAGGTAAAAATGAATTTCTAGTTAGCACTTTTATCAAGACTTCAAAATTAAAAATATTTTAACTAAGTCAATCAACAAGTGCCCACACAGATTGTCTGATAAGTTGTTAAAGAACAAAAAGAAACGACGCACTGCATATTAATCTAAATCGTTCACAACAGTGCGTCGTTGTGTGAGGTCCATTATAGAGAAAAATCAAAAACCGTGCAAGCATTTTTTTGCAAAAATTTTTAAAAAAATTTACCGCTTGTTGAAACTTTATGCGAAAAGTATAGATAAATACCATTTTTAGATAATTTTCTATACATTTTAGCAGAAGGATTTTTCAAATAATTGTAATTCGGAGTAAATCCCTTTAAAGTATCTTGACTTTCTAACTCTATTAAGGTACTTTTTATTTATGACATTTAAGAATTTCATCGGCTTTTGGCGTAGCAGGCAATTTTGCGGGGCATTTAGAACAAGCGGGCGAAGCAGCGGATTTCATGGCAGTAAAAACCGAAGAGGCAATTCAACCAAAAAGCCATTTTTCCCATTCTATGTGCCAAGTGAAACACTTGCACCAACCGAACAATTTCTTTCTACTTATCCTTTAACACACGACACTATTGCATTCCCGAACGATGCAGACAATTTTGCAAAATTGAGCCCGAAGTCGCTTTTAATCTGTAACATTGAATATCAAGATGGCAAAAGTAGTTACCTTAATCCCAACCCATTTTGCAGCTTATAACGACTGCTCAATCCGCCGTCCAAACGCACGCAAAATCTGTGAAAAAAGAAAAAACTGGGGTGTAAATTCTAAAGGCATTTCTGCCACCCACATCGCTTTAGATAAATTCGAGCAAGGCGGAAACCTTGACCAATATAACATTGCTTGCTTCCACAAACGCGATGGCAAGCTCAACACTTATGGTGAAGACAGCCCAGCCGTCAGCTACAGCTACTTCCACCAAAAATTGTTGAACTGGATTATCGACAAAATGAACAACCAGCCTGATCAAGGCCCGATGAATCACATTGCAGAATTGATTAAACAAGCAAACTACCCTGCTCAAGCAATTATCAGCATCGGTGCAACGCGTTACACCCCATTTGGTGAAACCAACTTCTTACAAATGGGCGATACCAGCATCGTGGTCGTATATAATGCCACAAAATATACTCACGAACAAATTGTTGAGATGGCAGAAAAAGAAGAATTCGCGGAAGAAGGCATTTCGCTCTTGTTCAAAAAAGTGAAATAACCACAGGCGGTCAAATTTCTGATTATTTTTGCGATCTCGCTCGAAAAATCTCACAAAAATTTTTCTGAACGCAATTTTTCTTTCTTTTATAGTGCTTCCATTTGGAGGCACTTTTTATGTTCAAACGATTCTTTTGGCAAATTGCATTGCTTTTTCTACCGCTTGTAACACTAGCGAAATTGCCCGATTTAATGCTCCTGCAAGAATATAAAAATCAAGATATTTCAGGCTGGGTCATGAGCGAAAAACTTGATGGTGTGCGAGCCTATTGGGACGGCAAAGCAATTAATCAGCCGCCAAGGCAATCCTTTCACCCCCTGATTATTTCCTGAAAAATTTTTCCGCCTTTTGCGATTGATGGCGAACTTTTTAGCGAACGAGGTAAGTTTGAAGACATTTCTGGTACAGTTCGTTCCGCAGAACCCAAAGGCTGGTATAAGTTGAAACTACACGTTTTCGATGTGCCAAATGCAGCGGAAACCTGTTTGAACGCTTGGCAACCTTAGAAAATTATCTGCATGAACATCCAACGCCTTATATTCAGATTATTCCACAAATTCCCATTCAAGATCAGGCACATTTACAGCAATTCTACCAAGCGATTTTTGAACCAAGGCGGTGAAGGTGTGGTGGTAAGAGATCCGAATGCAGACTATATTCGCGGTCGTTCGGCTCAAATTCTGAAAATGAAACCTGCATCTGATGAAGAGTGCACTGTCGTTGCTCATCATCAAGGAAAAGGCAAACACGCCCATCGTCTTGGTGCAATTACCTGTGAAAATTATCGCGGACGTTTTCGAATTGGTTCTGGCTTTAAAAATAAAGAGCGAGAAAATCCACCAGCGATTGGGAGTCAAATCACTTACCGATATCGTGGTTTAACACAACAAGGTAAGCCCCGTTTTGCTACTTACTTACGTGAGCGTAATGAAATCTTACGAAAACACAGAATCAAACCAGATAGGAAAACAACCAAAAAATAGTAGTTTTATTTTAATCTATTTCGCTCCAAAAATCTGCCTTTTATTGCGTTGGATCAATCCTATCTCCCTTAAGTTAGGTATGATAGTAAGCTAAATTTCAATCTTTCAGAGGAGCTTATCCATGACTCCAAGTGTAATTACACTCTGTTTTCTCGGCTTTGCCGTTTTGATGTTTGCACTCGAAAAACTACCACTTGCTGTTACCGCAATGGTGGTAACCGTTGGTTTAGCCGTCACAGGCGTATTGCCCGCGAAAGAGGCATTTTTAGGCTTTGTCGATACCAACGTGATTTTATTCGTCGCAATGTTTGTGATCGGTGGTGCCTTGTTTGAAACAGGTATGGCGAACAAAATTGGCGGCGTAGTCAGCCGTTTTTGCCAAAAGTGAACGCCAATTAATGGTTGTGCTAATGGTCATTACTGGCTTAATGTCTGGCGTATTGTCCAACACGGGCACGGCAGCCATTCTCATTCCTGTTATTCTCGGTATTTCTTCTAAGTCGGGCTTTGTACGCTCACGTTTGTTGATGCCAATGGCATTTGCATCCACACTGGGAGGCAATCTTTCACTTATCGGCTCACCAAACAACTTGGTAGTGCAAGGTGTATTATCACAAACTGGTTTTAAAATTTGCCTTCTTCGAATACGCAAAATTAGGGTTACCGATTTTAGTGGCGGGCATTCTCTACTTTGCTTTTATCGGCTATCGCTTCTTGCCTGCACAACCCAACGTCCACGTGGAAGAAGAAGAATACAATGCGTTCCATAACCATCACAATCTAATCCCACAATGGAAACAATATTTGTCATTATTGATACTTGTCGGTACACTACTTGCAATGGTGTTTGAAGATGTGATCGGCATCAAACTCTATATTTCGGCTTGTATTGGTGCCTTGATTTTAGTAATTATGCGTGTCATTACCGAAAAACAAGCCTATCAAGCGATTGATAGCCAAGTAGTCTTCTTATTTGCAGGAACGCTTGCCCTTGCCGATGCTCTCCAACGCACAGGGGCTGGTGCTGACATCGCCCATTTGATTTTAGGCTTACTAGGCGATAATCCCAATCCATCCTTGTTAATACTCACAATTTTATTATTAAGCTGCTTACTGACTAACTTTATGTCCAACACTGCAACAGCTGCTCTTCTTGCTCCCAATTGGGCTTTCCATTGCAGGCTCGCTCACTGCTGATCCACGTGCGGTTTTGATGGCAGTAGTAATCGGCTCATCTTGTGCCTTCGCAACACCAATCGGTACACCAGCCAACACGATGATACTTTCTGTGGGTCACTATCGTTTTATTGATTACACTAAAGTAGGTTTACCACTCATTGCCATTACCATTATCGTGTCAATGATACTGCTTCCTATTTTCTTCCCTTTCTTCCCATAACGAAATAAGCAGAATCACAAGCGGTTATTTTTGAGGAAACATTTTGCAAATTTTCAAAAAATGAACCGCTTGATTTTTGATTAAATTTTTGTGATCTACTCCACACTTTTCACTTCAACCCTTTGCACTCCAATTCATTCACAATTATTCTTCAATTATTCATCAATCACGATAAGGAAATACTATGACCAATGCAGAACTCTTTGGCGAAGGTGTCAATTTGATGATTTCTGGTATGGGATTTGTGATGTTCTTCTTATTCATCCTGATCTATGCCATCGCTTTTATGTCTAAGCTCATCAATCAATATTTTCCCGAACCTATCCCCTGCTCCCGTAAGCAAACCTCAAGCGACAACGCCACCTATTCAAGATGATCTTGAGCGTTTACATCCTGTGATTGTTGCCGCCATTGCACATCACAGAAGAAAACAAGGTTTATAAATTATCAGAAGGATTTGAATTATGACAACTCAACCCAAAAAAATTGCCATTACTGACGTGGTATTACGCGATGCTCACCAATCTCTTTTCGCAACCCGTTTACGTTTAGATGATATGTTACCGATTGCCGCCGAACTCGACAAAATCGGCTATTGGTCTTTAGAAGCATGGGGCGGTGCAACTTTTGATAGCTGCATTCGTTTTTTTAGGCGAAGATCCGTGGGTGCGTTTACGTGAATTGAAAAAAAGCGATTCCAAACACTCCATTACAAATGCTTTTACGCGGTCAAAACTTATTGGGCTACCGTCACTACGCAGACGATGTGGTCGATAAATTCGTCGAACGCTCTGTGGCAAACGGTATGGATGTGTTCCGTGTATTCGATGCATTAAACGACCCACGCAATATGAAACAAGCTCTACAAGCGGTCAAAAAACAAAGTGCACACGCACAAGGCACATTGAGCTACACTACTAGCCCTGTACATACATTGCAAACGTGGTTAGAGGTAACAGAGCAACTACTTGAAATCGGTATCGATTCGCTTGTCATCAAAGATATGTCAGGGCATTCTCACCCCGATGGCAGCACAAGAATTAGTGAGTGCTATCAAAAAAACAATTCGATGTAGAACTCCACCTACACTGCCACTCCACCACAGGTATGGCGGAAATGGCGTTGCTGAAAAGCGATTGAAGCAGGCGTGGATGGCGTAGATACCTCGATTTCTTCAATGTCTGGCACTTACGGACACCCAGCCACCGAGTCAATTGTTGCAACCCTGCAAGGCACCCCATACGACACAGGTTTGAACATTCCTGCATTAGAAAAAATCTCCGCTTACTTCCGCAATGTGCGTAAAAAAATATGCGAAATTTGAAGGGCAACTCCGTGGTATCGACAGCCGTATTTTAGTGGCACAAGTGCCAGGAGGAATGCTCACCAACCTCGAAAACCAACTCCGCCAACAAAATGCCTCTGATAAACTCGATCTTGTGTTGCAAGAAATTCCACACGTGCGTGAAGAGTTAGGCTACATTCCGTTAGTAACACCAACCTCACAAATTGTTGGTACTCAATCGGTAATGAATGTGTTGATGGGCGAACGCTACAAAACCATCGCCAAAGAAACTGCAGGCATCTTAAAAAGGCGAATACGGCAAAAACCCCAGCCCCAGTTAATACTGCATTACAAGCTCGTGTGTTAGAAGGTGCTGCGCCATTAACCGACCGCCCAGCGGATCATATTGCCCCAGAATGGGATAAATTAGTCGCCGAAGTAACCACACAAGCCAAAGAAAAAGGTATCACTCTTTCAGGCGACGTAGTGGACGATGTGTTAATTGTGGCACTCTTCCAACAAGTGGGCTGGAAATTCTTGGAAAACCGCAATAACCCAGCTGCCTTTGAGCCTGCACCAACAGGTCAAGAATCTGCAAAATCTACGGAAAAACCAACCGCTTCTCAAGCCCCAGCAGCGAAAAGCTGGCGAACCAGCGATTTATACTGTGGAACTCGAAGGCAAAGCCTTTGTGGTAAAAAGTGAGCGAAGGTGGCGATATTACTCATATCACACCGACTGCAACTCCAGCAACTGCACCACAAGCGGTGCAATCTGCACCAAAGTTCTGCAAATCGGAACCTGTGAGAGCCCCAATGGCGGGAACCATCTTAAAAAGTGGAAGTGGCAGAAGGTCAGCAAGTAGCTGAAGGCGATGTGTTGCTCATTCTTGAAGCAATGAAAATGGAAACCCAAATTTGTGCAGCGAAAGCAGGGCAGGGTGCAAGGCATTAGCATCAAACAAAGGCGACTCTGTGGCGGTTGAACAAGTGATGATGAGTTTGGCGTAGTTTTTAAAATAATGTAGGGTGTGTGAGTTTTCAATTCACACCCCCTACAAAGAAAAGGACAAAATATGGACAGCATTATTGCACTTTTTCCAAGGTATGGGCATTATGCATATGGAGTGGGGGCAAGCGGTGATGATTATCGTCAGCCTTGTGCTACTCTGGTTGGCGATTGCCCGTGGCTTTGAGCCACTTCTGCTCTTACCGATTGGTTTTGGGGGATTACTCTCGAACATTCCTGAAGCGGGAATGGCGATGACAGCTCTTGATAATCTTTTACACCACGGTACACCTGAACAATTGGCAATTATTGCCGCCAAAGTAAACAGCCCAAGCATCGACGTTCACAGCTTAAAAGAAGCGATTGCTTTAGCGTTGCCATCTGTGCAAAACGAACTAGAAGTCATCGCAGGCGATATGGGCTATACCGCAGGCGTGTTGGCGTTATTCTATAAAGTGGCAATTGGTTATGGCGTAGCACCATTGGTGATCTTTATGGGCGTAGGCGCAATGACTGACTTTGGTCCGCTACTTTCTAACCCGAAAACTTTGCTTTTAGGGGGCTGCAGCACAATTTGGGATCTTCGCCACCGTGCTGGGTGCATTAGCCCTTAACTGGATTGGCGTGATTGATTTCACTCTACCACAAGCCGCAGCGATCGGCATTATCGGTGGGGCGGACGGTCCAACTGCAATTTACTTAGCAAGTAAACTCGCCCCTGAATTACTGGGTGCAATTGCCGTTGCTGCTTACTCTTATATGGCATTAGTACCGCTCATTCAGCCGCCAATTATGAAAGCCTTAACTACCAATGAAGAACGCCGCATTCGTATGGTGCAAGGTCGCTAAGTCAGCAATCGTGAAAAATTCTTTTTCCCAATCGTGTTGTTGGTGTTAGTGGCACTCTTATTGCCAGATGCTGCTCCATTACTTGGTATGTTCTGTTTTCGGTAACTTAATGCGTGTAAGTGGCGTAGTAGAACGCTTAAATGACACAGCTCAAAAATGCGTTAATCAACATCGTAACCATCTTCTTAGGCTTATCTGTTGGTGCGAAATTAGTGGCGGATAAATTCTTACAACCACAAACCCTCGGCATTTTGGTGCTTGGCGTGATTGCCTTTGGCATTGGTACTGCAAGCGGTGTATTAATGGCGAAATTGATGAACAAATTCACCAAAGATAAAATCAATCCACTTATCGGATCCGCAGGCGTTTCTGCCGTGCCAATGGCTGCACGTGTATCAAATAAAGTTGGTCAAGAAATACGACAAACAAAACTTCCTCCTTATGCATGCAATGGGACCAAACGTAGCAGGCGTTATCGGCTCAGCCATTGCTGCTGGGGTAATGTTGAAATATATTTCAGCGATGATGTAATTAGTTGTAGGGTGGGCTAAAAGCCCACCCTACGACATAATAGAGCTATATTTTTAGACGATTTCGTTATAAAATGCCAAATTTTACAACATTAAGGACTAAAAATGACATTCCCAGCTTGCCCAAAATGTAACGGCGAAAAATACCTACCACGATTCTATCCAATTCGTTTGCCCAGATTGTGCTTATGAATGGACAGGCGAAGAAGTGGCTGAAGACGATGAAAGATCAATTGATCGTCAAAGACAGTAACGGTAACTTATTAAACGATGGCGATGATGTGTTATTGATTAAAAGATTTAAAACTCAAAGGCTCATCAGAAGTGTTGAAAAAAGGCACAAAAATTCAAAAAAATATTCGCTTAGTGAACGGCGATCACAACGTAGATTGTGGCAAAATTATGCTGAAATCGGAGTTTTTAAAAAAAGCGTAGTCTTTAATATACAGATGCTAACGGCGGACTTTAGTCCGCCATTTTTTATAAGCAAACATAACTATTTCAAATAATCATTTAAGGAAAGCAGATGAAAATTGGCTTAGTACTCGAAGGTGGCGCTATGAGAGGTATGTACACTGCAGGTGTGCTTGATACTTTTTAAATAAAGATTTTTGGGTGGATGGTGTTATCTCAGTTTCAGCAGGGGCATTGTTCGGCGTAAATTACCCTTCTAAACAAAAAGGCCGAGCTATTCGCTACAATAAAAATTTATGCCCTGATAGCCGCTATGTGAGCCTAAAAACCTCGATTAAAACGGGTAATATTATCAGCAAAGCGTTTGCCTTTTTACGAAGTGCCATTTAAACAAGATGTTTTTGATAACGCTACTTTCCAACAAACACAGATGAATTTCTACGCCACTATTACCAATCTGAACACAGCTCAAGCAGAATATGTCAAACTGACTGATCCACTGGCTCAAATGGAAGTGCTGAGAGCCACTTCCGCAATGCCTTATGTTTCAATGCCTGTCGAAATCAATGGTGTACCTTATCTTGACGGTGCGATTGCCGACTCCATCCCACTTGAGCAAATGAAAATGGGCTACGACAAAATCATCGTGGTACTTACTCGCACGCTTGATTACCGAAAATCCAAGCCTAATCCGCTACTTGCCAAACTTTGGTATCGCAAATACCCCAAAATTTTGCGGATGCAGTAAACAACCGCTATGCGATGTATAACAAGCAAGTCGAAAATGTAATTGAACAAGCCGAAAAAGGTGAGATTTTTGTGATCCGCCCTTCTGTTGATTTTAAACATAAAAACGAATTGAAAAAGATCCGAATAAACTCCAAGCCATGTATGATTTAGGGTGTAAGTGATATGCAACGAGAATGGGAAAATTTACAGGTGTTTTTAGCGACATCGTAGGCGAGATGACATTTGCAAGCGGCCAAAATTTTTAGACCGCTTGCAAAAAAATATTTTTATTTAAATTTCTTTAAATGTCCCTAAAACGTTTTTACAGGATTCCCCTCTCTACTTCATTATGTAAATGACGTTGTTGGGCTTTCTGATTTGCCTCTTTTGTTAATACTTGAATCGCTTTACTAACAGCTAAACAACATTCGGTAGGTCCTTGAATGCAACACATTGCCCTCGACTATATCATTTCAGCTATCTCTTTCGGCATTTGCTTCGGGCTTGGCACAAAAATTTGCTTATGCCGTTGCAATTCGCCTTTTTCTAACGCAATGCTACTTTTCGGCACTTTTAAACAATTTGCTGAGATATTTAAGCAGATGAGCATTGGCTGCACCATCCACAGGCAGGGGCAGTAATGGCAATTTTTAGCTCGCCATCGTGTAAGCCGACAATTTGATCGCGGCTGGCTTTCGGCTGCAGGAGAATTCGCAACCGAATGCCGTCAGGATTTTCTACTTTTTCGACCGCTTGCATTATGCAATTGCCCATAATACGCCGAAAATATTGTAGAACACGTTGTTTAGCAAAAATTAACGCAAAGCCAAGTACCATTACAGAGAAATCTAACATTCCCGTGCGAGGTAAGATACGTCGAATAATACCTAAGACAGGCTCTGTGATTTGTGCCACCATATAGTCAAGCGGATGGTTTCCCTGAGTCACCCAGCTCATTAAAGCTCGAATTAAGGTGGTAAAGAAGAGAATTTGCCCAAAGGTTTTAAGCACACCTAATACTCCTGCCAATACAGCAAGTGGAACAGATAAGCCAAATACGATCCATTTTTTTCTGCCATCAGTAACACTACAGCTAATAAAAATCGCTGAGAAGTTGATGCCTTTGCGGGTTGGGATGACTTTTTGATAGGAGCAGAGTACAGGTTCGCTCATTCTCAATAATGATTGTGAAAGTGGCATTCTGAGGATCATGCGGCAAAAATTTCTAGCCAAGAACGTAGAATTAAAATAAAGGTGAAAAAGCCGATAATGACCGACAAAAATTGAACCGATTATTTCCATTTTATTTCCTTTTAATCTAATATAGCAAGCGGTCAATTTCTGTAAAACTTTTGCAAAAATTGACCGCTTGAGATGAAAATACTATTAAGCTTCTGCTGGGAAATCCCACCAGATATCGAATAATTCGCTTACTTGTACGTTTTGTAAGCCATTGTTTTCTAACCAAGTTTTTCACTAATTGACGGTGTGATTCATCACATTTGCCAATTTTTTTCTAAAGCATACTAAACCTTCCCAAGCGAGGTAGCCGTTGCCTTCATAAAGCAAGACCGTTTTGCTTTTGATCACTTCGTCGATAAAACGATCAACGGTTGCATCAATTTGGTCGATGCCTGTGCTTTCCGCAAAGTCAAATTTTACTAAAAAGCCTAATTCTTGGAATTCTGCTAGTGCATTTTTACGCTGACGTGCGTTACGTTGAATAGCCATATTTTTTTCTCCTTATGGAATGTTCGTTGAAATTGGCGAAACTTGATTGGGCAAAAGATGGTTACATTTCGCGATTTTTCAAGCCTTTTTCACCGCTTGTTTATTACTTTTTGAGAAAATATAAATCCCAAACGCCATGACCGAGGCGATGCCCACGCTCTTCGAATTTAGTTAATGGGCGGAAATCAGGGCGAGGAATAAAAATCATTCTGTTGCCGAAAGTGTTCTCTAATTCATTTTCAAATTGGCGTAAGACTTCAAGCATATGTTCTGCGTAGTTTTCCCAGTCGGTCGCAAAATGAATAAAACCATTTGAGCGAAGTTTGGTTAATACGCGAGTGATAAATTCAGGTTGTACAATACGGCGCTTGTGGTGCTTTGCTTTCTGCCACGGGTCAGGGAAATAAAGTTGCAAGCCACCTAATGTGCCATCGGCAACGCTATCACGTAAAAATTTCGGTCGCATCATGGCAAATTACACGCAAGTTTTTCACGCCTTTTTCTAACGCATAAGCAATACAAGCCCCCACACCTGGTGTGTGAACTTCAATACCGATGTAGTTACGATCTGGATTTTGTTCCGCCATTTCGACTAATGAACGTCCCATTCCGAAGCCGATTTCAAGAACAACAGGATTATTATTGCCGAAAATAGCTTGGAAATCGAAAGGACTGTTTTGATAATCTAAGCCGAGATTTGCCCAGTTATTGTTCATCATATCGCGTTGGTAATCACTCAAACGTCCAGTTCGCAATACGAAACTACGCACTTTCCGTAAGTAGCGTCCATCTTCGGTAAACTCCGCCTGTTCAACGGTTTTACGCTTTTTATCTGCAAAAGGTAATTTTTTTCTGACATTTTTTTCTCAATAAAAAGCACTGAAAATTCAGTACTTTTGGTATTTTAGTGTAGGGTATGTGGATTAAAAATTCACGTACGTTTTGCGAAAATAATCACAAACTCAACCGCTTACGTGCGTGAACTCTGTTTCTCCCTACAAAAAAATTATTAAAACCGCACTAACGCTGAACCCCAAGTCCAGCCACCACCGAAAGCTTCAAGCAACAATAGTTGACCACGTTGAATACGTCCATCGCGCACGGCTTCATCTAATGCCACAGGAATAGTTGCAGCACTAGTATTGCCATAGCGATCTCACTGTGACCACCACTTGATCTCAACGACATCTCTAATTTTTCTGCAGTTGCAGTGATAATGCGTAAATTTGCTTGGTGAGGTACGAGCCAATCTAAAGTCGCTTTTATCTAAATTATTTTCGCGTAAGGTTTCTTCGACCACGTTTGAAAGCTCACGAACTGCCAATTTAAAAAGTTGCATTGCCTTGCATGGAGATAAAAGCCCGATTTTGGCCTCGGTTCTATCTGCGTTTGGTAAGACGAGCGATTCTTTAGTGTCAGCAGAAGCGTGTAAATGAGTTGAAATAATGCCTTGCTCTTCACTTGCTTCTAAAAATCACCGCACCCGCACCATCACCAAAAGCACCACTGTGCTGCGGTCAGTTTCATCTAATTTGCGAGAGTTAAGGTCTGCCCCTACCACTAATGCTTTTTCACCTTCCCTGTGCGGACAAATTGATCAGCTACACTTAATGCGTATACAAAGCCTGTGCAAGCTGCCGCAACATCAAATGAGATTGCATCTTCAATACCAAGCAAGCCTTGAATTTGGCAAGCCGCACTTGGATAAGCATGTGAGTTGCTCGTTGTGCCTACCACAATTAAATCAATCTCTCGTGGATCTAAATTTGCTTTGTACTAAACATTGTTTCGCTGCTTCAAAACCCATTGTCGCAACGGTTTTCATCTGGCGTTGCGATACGGCGTTCTTTCATACCTGAACGGGTGACAATCCACTCATCTGAAGTGTCTACCATCTTTTCTAAATCAGCATTGGTCTCGAATTTGCTTTAGGTAAATAACTCCCTGTCGCTAAAAATTTTGCTGTTCATATTTTGTTCTCAGTGATATTTTTTTAATTATGGAAAAATTTAACTATTATAGCCTGAAGTAGCCAAAAATTTATAGGAAAACAAGCGAGCGATTTTTAGGTAAAGTTTTTGCAAATCAGTGGGCTAAACTCACTAATTTTTGCTGAATGCACTCAGGAATTTTGTGTTCAATCTGCTGAATGGCGTATTCAATTGCATAGAAAAAAGCATTCGCACTCGCTCCACCATGGCTTTTAACTACAAACTTTTGATAAGCCACAAAGTTGCTCCCATTGTGTCTCGTCTGGGTTGATTTCTTTGCAACTTGCTGATAGTAACGATACAAAAATGCTTTCATAAAAGATTTCTTTTGACCAACGAACAAAGGTGCGAACTCTTTTTTCTTTGTGTAGAGAAATGATATTTTTCGCCGCCCCTTCCAATGCTTTCAACGCCATATTGCCGCTAAAACCATCACAAACAATCACATCCGCCAAATAATTCATCAGTTTATCGCTCTCAATAAATCCGCGATAGTTGATATCGTAACGTCTGTGCAGAATTTTTGTTTACATCACGCAACACTTGTAGTGCCCTTGCCTCTTCCGTACCAATGTTCAGTAAAGCAAGACGAGGATAAAACCAAGCCCAAAATGAGCTTGAGCAAAAATATTACCCATTTCAGCAAATTGCAAAAGTTGCTTCTGATTAACCTCAACATCTCGCCCCTAAATCGAGCATCACAGTAGATTTACCATTCATGGTTGGAATAAGCGAAGTGAGTGCTGGGCGATCAATATTCGGCAGAGGAGCAATCAATAATTTTGCCAAACCAAGTAGAGCACCCGTATTACCGCCACTTACACAGCCATCCGCTTGCCCATTGGCAACCGCTTCAATAGCTAAACGCATAGAACTATTTTTTGCTTTGACGCATTGCAACCGAAAAAAAGGCACTTCGGGATCAATGGTTTTATCTGTGCTGAAATTGAATGCGAGACTGTAGCTCTTTTCGGAAAAACCTTCAGAATTGGATCAACTTGCCGCTGATCACCGAATAGAAGAAAAGTTAGCCTTGGGTTAGAGTCCAATGCTTTTTGTACGGCGGGCATAGTAATACGGGGGACCAAAAGTCCCCGCCCATCACATCTAACGCAAGAGTTAGATGATTCAAGTTAAACCTCTAAAAAGGAATTACTTGTTGATTACTTTACGACCACGGTAGTAACCGTCAGCAGTAACGTGGTGACGTAAGTGAGTTTCACCAGTTGTTTTGTCTACTGATACTGCAGCAGTTGTTAATGCATCGTGTGAACGACGCATATCACGACGTGAACGAGATTTTTTATTTTGTTGAACAGCCATTGGCTATACTCCTAAGTTAGTTCTTTTTTAAATTAGCTAATACAGCGAACGGGTTCGGTTTTTTCGCCAGTTCTTCAGGCAATTCGCCAAAAACCTGTTCCTGCGTGGACACTTCACAGTGTGCAGCATCATGCATCGGGACTAGAGGCAATTCAATGATAAACTCATCTTCAATCATATCTAGCAAATTTACTTCACCGAACTCATTAGTTTCAATCGGATCATAAATTTCGGGCAAATCGTCCGCCTGATTCATATTTGACACTGGACTGAAACAAAATGTGCAGTCGAGCGTTTGCGTAAATGGGTTACCACAACGTTGGCAGTCAAGCTCCACATCAACTGTCGCCGTGCCTTTAATCACTACGAGTTTTTGCGGATCAACATATAACGAGAGAGTAACTTGTGCATCGCTTAGCACTTGACCAACAGATTCACCCAAACGGCTTAAAAAGACTTACTGGAAAGTAGCCTTCGTAATCCATTCGACGCTGAGCATCTTTATATGGGTCAATTGTTAGGGGTAGTTTTACCTTTTGCATAGGGTCGATATATTACAGATAGAACGTCAAATAGTCAAAAAGGAAAATCGGCTTTTTAATAAAATTCTCGTACTTTACTCGTTAGGCTTTATTTCTAAACAATGTCGAATTCATTATAATTCTGCTGTTTATTTTCTTTTCAAACAAGGCAATTTATGCAAGTTATAAAAAAACAACACTACTCTCCTAGTTAGCTTATTAAGTGTATTTAATCTTTCTTGTCATTAGTGTTGCGAATGAGCTTATCGCATTAAAATTTATTCATGATATTGAAAAATGGGGTTATCTCTGAGTACATCGATGCTTTTGACAACTACACAGCCGTATTTAATATTATCCTTTTCATTCTTCTTATTACAGTTTTCATCAACGCGGGAATTTGGTTATATCGTAGCCATAAGAGATTACGTGTTTGGGGTGCTAAGAACTTAAAATTTAGTGATGCCAGCTGTATCTGGTGGTATTTTGTTCCACTTATGAATTTAGTAAAACCTTACCAAACAATGAAAGAAACATGGTTTGCAAGCCAAAATCCTAAAAATTGGTCATTACCCTCTTCGCCTACATTATTAAAAAGTGTGGTGGGGTTATGGATTGTTTCAACAATTGTAGATAATGCTTATTTTCAGACTTTCTTTGCGATTGGAAAAATCCAACGCTTGGGGAACTCAGCTTTTTAACTAGCCTTTCTACTTTTTCAGGTCTTATGAGTATTGGTGCAACGATTGCTTTTCTATCTGTTGTAAAAACATATTAATCGTATGCAATTAGATTATCAAGATACCGTCTCAGAATCAGAAAAAGCTCTAATCAATCTATTTCAAAGCGGTTATTTTCTCAAAACAATTTGCAAAAATTAACTGAAAATAACCGCTTATTTCTATTCAAAGATAGAAAAGATCCAAAAAAACTGCTACCTTTAAGCATTATTTGACAACGATTCTTAATTAGAGAACATTTTATGATTTTTCCATCTTTGCCATTATCGCTTACATTGCAGCGTTGCTCTGGATTACTCCTACATTGGCAAATATTGAAAACCAAAATAGCAATAAAAACCGAATATTAAAGCCGTTTTTCCATTGGCTTAGTTGCCGTGCTTTGCCACTTTATTAGCACCTCGCAAGAGTTAATTTTTAAGCGAAGGGCAGAACTTCACGCTTGCCAATGTTAATGCTTTGATGAGTCTGTTATTAAGTGCTTTTTGCAACCCTTACTTTGCTCAAATGGCGAACCATCTGGTTTCCGCTGATGATTGTTTACACTTTCGGGATTTGTAGCGCAGCAGTAAGCCTAATTGCAACCGGTAACTTTTACCAAAAATATCGCCGAAAAATGCGGGGCTTATCTTCCATTTAGGCATCGCCTTGTTCTCTTACGCCCTCTTTTTCTTGGCGTTTATTTATGCACTACAACTCAAATGGCTTGATCAAAAAGCTTAAAGAAAGCAAAAAGCTCTTTTTCTGTTCAATGCTGCCGCCATTGATGACGGTTGAACGCCATTTTTTCACGCTTACCCTTGCAGCTCAAGCAATGCTGACAGTAGCACTTGTATCGGGAATGATTTATTTGCATAACTTCTTTGCTCCTGAGCAAGTGCACAAAGCGATTTTCACTTCACTGGCGTGGATTATTTATACGGTGCAACTGCTTGGACAGTGGAAATTCCGCTGGCGTGGAAATCGGGTGCTTATTTATTCAATTTCGGGTATGATATTACTCACAATCGGCTATTTTGGTAGCCATCTGGTGAAATAGCCAGAACGGTAAGCGGTTGAATTTATTTTGTTTTTTGCAAAATACCAACAAAAATATTCAACCGCTTGAATATTTACAAACATAGGAAATTTATTTTTGGACAGCATTCCCCTGAGTACGCTTTTTATCACACTTGCCATTCTTTTAGCCCTCTCGGCATTCTTCTCTGGCTCTGAAACAGGGCTAATGTCACTCAACCGCTATAAAATGAAACACCTTGCCGAACAAGGACATAAAGGTGCGATTTTAGCGAGCAAACTACTTGAAAAACTGATGTTTTATTAAAGCTTTATCTTAATCTGTAACAACCTTGTAAACATTGCTGCTTCAGCGATTGCAACCGTGATTGGTATGCGTATTGCAGGTGATGCAGGTGTGGCAGCTGCAACGGGTATTCTTACCTTTGTGATGTTAGTTTTCTCTGAAATTCTGCCGAAAAACCATTGCTGCAATTTACCCTGAGCGTATCGGCTTTTTGTTAGCTACATTCTTGTTCCGCTTAAAAATCATCCTACCATTAGTCTTTTTGATGAACTTAATCATCAACGGCTTAATGAAGCTCTTTCGCATTCATAAGGATGAAAACCAAGGGTTAAGTGCGGAAGAACTGCGTGGTGTGGTGCTTGAAGCGGGGAAATTTATTCCAACCCAACACCAAGAAATGCTGGTTTCCATTCTGGATATGGAAAAAGTGACCGTCGAAGATATTATGGTGCCTCGCAATGACATTGGTGGCATTGACATCGACGACGACTGGAAAGCGATTATGCGTCAGCTCACAGGTGCCGCTCACGCTCGCGTAGTGATCTACAAAGGCAATATGGACAAAAACGTGCTGGGGATGCTTCGCGTGCGTGAAGCGTTCCGCTTAATGTTAGAGCGAAACGAGTTTACCAAAGAGATGCTCATTCGTGCCGTGGATGAGGTCTATTTCATTCCTGAAGGCACATCACTGACTACGCAATTGATGAACTTCAAGGCGAACAAAGAGCGAATCGGCTTGGTGGTTGATGAATACGGCGATATCAAAGGCTTAGTCACGCTAGAAGATATTTTAGAAGAGATTGTCGGCGAATTTACCACCTCAACCGCACCAACCTTGGAAGAGGAAGTTAAACAACAAGCTGATGGCACAGTGATTATCGAAGGTTCTGCAAATTTACGCGATCTGAACAAACTCTTTGGCTGGCAATTGCCTGTGGATGAAGTCCGCACCTTTAACGGCTTGATTCTCGAGCACTTGGAAAAATCCCTGATGAAGATACCGTATTTGAGCTCTATAACCTGAAAATTACAGTGTTAGAAGTGGCAGATAATATGGTGAAACAAGCGAAGGTTGAGCCGTTGCCTGATACAGAAAATTAATATCTCCTTTCAAGCGGTAGATTTGTACAATATTTTGCAAATCTCACCGCTTGTTTTTATCCAATTAAAAACAAACTTTCCCTCTACTTTTTAATCCTCAAACTTATCACAAAAACTAGAATAAGATAATTTTTAGCATAAACATCTATTATTATCTCAAATATATAGAATAATAGACTAGTAAATTTACTAAAAACCCATCAAAATTTTATATTCCTCTTCTTTACTTTCTAATCACTAAGCATATTCTTCACTCGTCTGCGAATTATTCGCAACTTATTTGACTAAACTCAAATCAATGTTTGCATTTTTAACTTTTTAGAGGAACTTTTCCGTGTCTAATCAAAACAACCCACAAACGCGAAACCTTCTCAGGTCGTCAAGCGTTTATTATGGCAGCCATCGGTTCAGCCGTAGGCTTAGGGAACATCTGGCGTTTCCCTTTATACCACTTATGAAAAATGGTGGCGGTGCATTTATCATTCCTTACATCGTTGCACTTTTAACTGCAGGGATTCCGCTACTTTTCTTGGACTTTGCGATTGGTCACCGCCATCGTGCAGCCGCTCCGCTCTCATTCCGTCGCTTAAATAAACACTTTGAAGTATTTGGCTGGTGGCAAGTAATGGTGAATGTCATCATTGGCTTATATTATGCAGTAGTATTAGGCTGGGCAGCCATTTATACTTTCTTTTCATTTAGCAAAACGTGGGGCGATAAACCGGTTGATTTCTTCGTCGGTGAGTTCCTTAAAATGGGAGATATTGCACAAGGTGTGAGTTTTGATTTTTGTTAGCTTAGTCACAGGTCCATTGATTGCCGCTTGGGTTGTCGCATTATTAGTATTAGCCCTTGGCGTACAAAAAGGGATTGCAAAAAGTTCAAGCATTTTTAATGCCAGTATTGGTGGTGATGTTCGTGGCACTCGTGGTTTTACTCATTAACGCTACCGGGGGCAGCGAAGGCTTAGATGCGTTATTCACGCCAGATTGGTCAAAATTAGCAGATCCAAGCGTATGGATTGCAGCTTATGGGCAAATCTTCTTCTCGCTTTCAATCTGTTTCGGAATTATGGTGACCTACTCTTCATACTTGAAAAAGATTCAGACCTTACCAGCACAGGCTTGGTGGTTGGCTTTGCAAACTCAAGTTTTGAAGTGTTAGCCGGTATCGGTGTGTCGCAGCACTTGGCTTTATGGCAACGGCTGCAGGTCAAGAAAGTAAGTGAGGTGGCGAAAGGTGGTATCGGTTTAGCCTTCTTCGCTTTCCCAACCATCATTAACGAAGCACCAATGGGCACGGTTTTTAGGCGTGTTGTTCTTCGGTTCACTTACCTTTGCAGCATTAACTTCATTTATCTCAGTAATTGAGGTAATTATTGCTTCCATTCAAGACAAACTCAAAATGGGGCGTGTAACTGCGACTTTCGTGGTTGGCGTGCCAATGATGATCGTCTCAGTGATCTTATTCGGTACCACAACAGGCTTGCCGATGTTGGATGTAATGGATAAATTTGTGAACTACTTTGGTATTGTAGCGGTCGCTTTTGCTGCCTTAATTGCAATTGTAGCGAATGGCAAACTTAGTACATTAGGTCACCACATCAATAAAAACTTCATCATTCAAAGTCGGCACAATCTGGCGTTTATGTATTATCGTTACCACGGGTGTTTTAGCGTTTATGCTATTAAGTGAAGGCGTAAAAGTGTTTACTGAAGGCTATGAAGGTTATCCAAACTGGTTTGTGGATACTTTCGGTTGGGGGAATGGCAATTTTCTTAGTGTTCGTGGCGTTTATCCTTTCTCGCTTACCGTGGAAAAAACGAACCTGAATTTAATGTGGAGGAATAAATGAGTACATCAGCAATTATTATGATGGTGACTGCGTTAGTTATCATCTGGGGCGGTTTAATCCTCGATTAAACGCTTGCCGAAAGAGTAAAAAAATAAGGCTGATTGGTGAAAACCTATCAGCCTTATTTTTAATGATATTGTTTAAAAATTCTCTGTCTGTTCCATCACTTTTTCAAACACTTCCCTCATTCCATTGTGGCGGATAGCCGTTGTTGTAAAAGCAATAGAGTCAATTCCATATTCAGCTTGTTTTTAATATCATCACGCACATTCCACTCGGCAAACTGGAGATTATCATCCACCAACTCTTTAATTTTTGGCAAGTACTACGCATTTTTCATCATCATAATCAAACTGATGTTCATCTCACATGCGTGAGAATATCGAAAAAGCTTTTTCTTCAAGACTAATACCAAGCTCTTCAAAAGAGGATTGGTCTTCTTGTAGCTGTTTAGCAGATCTAAAATTTCATATGATAAACTGTTGATGAAATCGCCCATCACCTCATTTACAAATGCTAAATTATCGCGACTATTGTAGCGATCAACCACCGCTTTCATTCGTTGTTCAAATTCAAGACTTTTCACTTTATTTGTTTTGCCATATTCGCCAATGGCTTTTTTCAGCAAAAGCGAGTAACGCGTGGAATTTCGAAATAGGTAGTTCAATTTTAGCTACTTCTTGTTCAAAGTTCTCATCAAATAAAAGCCTCTCTTTCTTGCATATTGATGATGTTTTCCACCCCCGTTGAGGGCAATCGCTTGTTCCACCATTTTGCTCACAAAAGCATTCATCTGCTCGGTGTCTGGCGCTTGTTGGCTACCCTAGAATGTTGTTTATAAATCACGGCTCTTACCGCTAAGAAAAACTGAGCTTTTTCGATTTCTTGCTCACTTAACTCACCTGATGCCACACAAATTTCATACGCCATTTTGAGTCGTTTCGACAGCCCCATAAAAACAGTTTTTCTGTCTCTTTTTCTGTTGCACCCATTCTGCAGCTAAGTTCAAGCAATGCAATCGATGCTAAAGGCGAACCGTGATAGAAATCGTGAGCATCAAACTATGCATCAATTTGCTTAACAAATCTAATTGATTACGCAAAATTGCGAGTGTCACTTTCATATCATCTACTGGTGATTCATTATCATTACCATATAATTTCACCGCTTGTAACATCGCATTTTTAATCCCGATATAATCCACCACGATACCTTGCTCTTTACCAGCAAAATTGCGATTAACGCGGGAAATGGTTTGAATAAGCGTATGTTTTTGTAACGGTTTATCAATGTACATCACCGCTAAACTCGAGCACATCAAAGCCTGTAATCCACATATCCACCACAGCAATTTTGAAATTCGATTGCGTGTTTTTAAACTGACGATCTAACTCTACGATACTCTTTCGTACCACAGGCTTGATAAAGGGCTGGCGTGTCGTTGTCGTTACGTGTCGCCACCAGTTTAATTTTTTCAATAGCGGTTAAAGTCTAATTCTTTTGCAGAAAGTGCAGCCTCATTTTTCCGCTTTTTGCCACGCCCCTAATCAGGGGCGAATTGCCACAATTTCATTGAGCAATGCAAAGGCAATTTCCTGATCAGCACACACAATCATTGCTTTTTTCACGATGGCAGGGATTTTTCTGCTACAAAGTGCGTCATAGTGTGAAATCATATCTTGAGCGAGTAATTTTAATCGAGTTGGGTGTGCCAAAATCAGGCATCTGACTCATTTCTCGTTGACTTCGCTCAATTTCATAGTCGGTTGAACCTTGTTCCGCACAATGATCATAATAAGCCTGAATTTCTTTGATTTTTTTCCTCTGAAAGCAACACTCGTGCTAAACGTGGCTCATAAGCAATACGCACCGTAATGCCATCATCACTGGCTTGCTTCATTGTATAACGATCAACGACATCACCAAAAACAGAAATGGTTTCATCAATCGGCGTGCCGGTAAAAGCCGACATAAGTAGCATTAGGAATGCATCACGCAAGTATTTGGCAAAAGCCAAATTTAGTTTTTACACCCTGTTCATCAATGTAGATTTTTCCTCCACACCAGTTTGCGTGCGGTGAGCCTCATCAGAAATACAGATAATATTTGCTCTGTCTGAAAGCAACCCGACATATTCAGCGAATTTCTGAATGGTGGTTAGATACACGCCACCACTAGGTTTGGCACGTGGTTTATCAGCTAAATCTTGGCGAGACTCAATGCTCAGCACCTCATCTTCTCCTAAAAAGTTTTTCGCATTGGTAAAAATTTTTCGCTGTTTGGTTATCTAAATCTTCTCGATCAGTGATAATGATTACTGTTGGATTTTTAAATATCGCTTGCTCACGTTGCACCAACATTCGGGCTAAATAGAGCATCGTATAAGTTTTTCCGCAGCCTGTTGCTCCAAAGTAAGTGCCTCCTTGCCATCCCCAGATTGGGCGTAAATGACGTTGGATATTGGCAAACATTTTATTGGCAGCGAAAAATTGCGGATAGCGATGCGACCACCACCATTTCATTATCGCTTTGATCTGGATAGTAAATAAAATCACGCAACAACGCCAACAAACGCACAGGCGTTAATGCCCCTTCAATCAGACTAAACAGGGTTTGAATGCCTTTTTCATCAGTAGCTTCTTCGTTGATACGGTTCCAAGTGTAATAGAAAATTCATAAGGCGTAAACACAGAGCCTAAACGGTTATTCGCACCATCACTTATCAGCACTTAAAAAGTGTATTTCAGTAGTTTTGGAATATCACGGCGATAACGAATATGAATCTGCTCCCACGCATCATAAATATTTACCTCTTCATTGATCGCACTTTTCAGCTCAAATAGAGTGACAGGAATGCCGTTAATAAACAACAAAATATCGGGAATGCGCTCTTGCTCGCCTTTGTACTTTAAACTGATTAACCACCCGAAAGCGGTTATTCTCCACACAATCAAAAATCAATAAAACGCAAAGTGTAACGCGGGCTTTTTGGCTCTCTTCACGCGGAAGAGTCAGCCCTCATTAATCAATTTAAAGGCAGTTTTCGAACCTTGGTAAAGTGGTGTGGCAGGAATGTTTTCTAATTGAGCGATGATTTTTGCATTTCGCTTGGCGTTAAATCAGGATAACAAGCGGTTAAATAATCGCGTAAATCTGCAACTAATAACACCTCGTTAGGCGCACGGTTTTAATTCATCGCCCTGGCTGTGTTGGTAGCCTTGTTGCACCAACAATTCCACCACGGCTTTTTCTAATTCACTCTCGTAAAAATTTTCATAGGTTATCCCGTTTGTAAAAATAGTTGCCAAAAATGATCGCTCTTTTTAGATTTCAGCCATCGCACCGCGCACTCAGCACAGGGCAAAGTTGCTTAATTTGGTTTTTTAATTGCTCGTTAATCCGACGACGTTCTAGCAATACTTTGTAATATCAACGATGGATTGTTGAACGTTAAGATCGGGAAGAGGAATCTTAACTTCACATAAATCCATCCAAGAAAATACTTCCCTTGCACTGCCCCAAGAATGAAAACGCATAACTGGTCAAATTCGCTACGGTTAAAGAATAATGCAAGGTATTCAGGAAGAAGTTTATTTTCGTCTTTAACCGAAAATACTTCATAACTAGAAGAAACTAAATAAGTATCTTTAGAATGATTATGTGCTATTGTAATTTTTTCGCCATTCCTTGATGTTACTGTCACATAAGCAAAATGTTCTGGTTTCACCAGTAAATAAAGGTTTTAAAAAGACACATTTTCCATATTTGCTTTTTGTTTCAATAAATTTTTCTGAATTGAAATTCCTACGTCATCAATTCCATATTCTTCATTTTTTATTGTTATTTTCTTCTTTTTGAATAAAATCCCTCAATCCTATGCAATGGCTCTGAATGTTGCAAATGCTCAATATAGGCGTCACACACTCAACTTCAAATCTTCCAACTCCTTTTTCATAAGCACTGTTGATTGGCAAGCATTGCTTGATACACCGCCACATATTTTTGTTGGATTTCAAGGGATGGGAGGAGAGTTCGATGTTGCAGAAGCGATCCTAATCTAAATTTGAGCGAATACTACTATCACTCAAAAACCAACCATAGCGATCCATTTCTTTACGCAAAAACAGCATAAAAAGATATTCAGGCAATAACACTTTATTATCTTTTAATTTAAAAATTGTATAAGACGGCGAACAATCACAGGGTTTTTATTTTCATACAGCCCTAAACGAATACAAATATCTCGCCCTGTTTGTGCACCACTAAATAAAAACCATCCCTTTCTTAATACCTTATATTTTTCGGATCAAGATTATCCGTGTTTGCCACTGTTGGCATAAATTTTTATTGATGTTAATTCCGTAGAAATCTTTTATTTCTCCGTTGGTATCATCAATAATTTCAATTAAATCACCAAGTTTGTGTTTCATTGTATTCCTTGATTTTTTTCTTATTAATTTCTTCGTTAATTGATACTGCCAAACTCTCCCTACCCCTCTTTGCTAAAAGAGGGGAATATTCTTTAGTTGTTTGAATATTATTGGCTCATATCAATTTTTATAATGTCGATGTTAATGTAAAAGCTCAATACAAAAGCATCTCTAATCAATCCCCTCTTTAGCAAAGAGGGTAGGGGAGATTTGGCAGAAGTAACCAACCTCATACTCAATTAGCCCATTATTCTCCTAATTTAAACCCAATCCCTTCAAACGCTTTTTCTAACATCGCTTGCGATTGTTTTTCGCTTGTCAAAAGCGTGGTGATTTCTGATTGGATTCTTTTCATTTCTGCGTTGTAATCAATCTCTAAATCGCGATCAACAAATTGAATATATTGACTTGATGCAAGGGAATAATTTTTGCACGAATGTCTTCAAGAGTTGCCGATTGGCAAAAACTCAGAATATCCGATAATTTTTCACCTGTTTGCCAGTTAAAAATAGGTGGATTTTACTTGTTCAATATCAGCTTGTGTTAATTGAATATATTTTTTTCTCGTAAACGTTGGTATTAAACGTACGGAGATCCATAAATAACACTTCATTTTGACGATTTCGTAAATTTCTACCATTTAATGACCGCTCTTTTTGTTGTTATTTAAAATCCATAAGGTGACAGAAATATCGGTGGAATAAAAACATTTCACGTGGTAATACGATAATGGCTTCCACTTTGTCATTTTTCGATAAGCTGTTTACGGATGGCATATTCTGGATCCGTATCAGGTTTATCACCACCTGCATTTAATGCACCGTTCGCCAATCAAGAAACCTGCAATGCCGTTAGTTTCATCTAATTTTGGAAAGAATATGCAAAATCCATGCATAATTGGCATTTGACTTTGGTGGTAAGCTGTAACCGGCAAAACGAGGATCATCAGTCAGTTCATCTTGTTCACTCCAATCTTTTTAAGTTAAATGGCGGATTCGCCATAATGTAATTGACTTTCAAATCTTGCCATTGATCGTGGGTGAAAGTGGAAACCGCCGATTCGCCTAAGTGGTGAGCGATGCCACGTAATGCCAAGTTCATTTTTGATAATCGCCACGTATCAGGATTGCTTTCTTGCCCAATAATAGAAATGTTTTTGCGGTTACCTTGATGGTTTTCCACAAATTTGAGCGATTGCATAAACATTCCACCCGTGCCACAGCAAGGGTCGTAAACAGTGCCGTGATAAGGCTCAATCAGTTCAGCGATAAGTTCAACAATGCTACTTGGGGTTAAAACTCGCCTTTTTCTTTTCCAACGCCTGAATCAATCGCAAACACTTGCAAGAAATATTCTTGTACACGCCCAATCAAGTCTTTTTCGTGAAAACGGTTGTTGTCGAGCTTATTGATTTCATCAATGAGGCTTTTAATCTCTTTTTGCCAATGCCGAGTGTAGCGTAGAAGTTTTTGCGGCAACGCGCCTTTGAGTGGCGGATTGCGTTCTTCAATATCCGCCATCGCTTTATCTAATTTCACCGCAATATCATCGCTTGAGGCTTGCTCCACTAAATAAGACCAGCGAGCTGTTTCGTTAAGATAGAATACGTTTTCACTACGATAAAAGGATTCTTGCTCCCATTTCAGGGATATTGCGCCATTATTTCAGTGCGGCGAGCGGCAAATTTATCGCCAACAAATTTTTAAGAAAACCAGTCCCATTACAGTATCGCGATTTTTCATTTCCGCCCACTTTACCACGCAGAGCATTACGGCAGTTCATCATTACGCTTTCTAGTGAAAGCTCTTCAATTTTGCTTTTCGGTGCTTTAGCCATTGTTATTCTAGTTTGTTTGCCAGAAATTATTAGCAAGCTGTTTCATTTCTTGCTCTTGTTGGCGAATCATTTGTTTTATTTTAGCTTGTTGGTGAAAAATTTTCTACTAATTCTGCTGTTTTTGTAAAAGAAAAAAGTGCTATAGGAAATTCTTTTTAAAATCCTTCACTGATAACCCTGCAATCATTGCCCCTGATGAGGAGTAACTGCAAACGAGATTGACAAAAATTCGAACGCAGTTGCATTAACAACGCAAGCGGTGTAATTTTTCTGCATTTTGCAGACGTAGCACCCTCACAGATTTTTCCTGCAATTACACGCCCTTCATATTGTTCAAGTAAGCTGAAACAATGCCAACTTTTGCCTGTTACACCGCGAATGGTAATTAAAAATATCATTTTCTTTTAAATAATACTTTTTCTAACCCTTTTAGCTGGCTTCCTCTACCTGATTTGTTTTGCTAATAGAATCAATGTAGCCATATTCCGGAAGATCGCCGCCCTTGAATTTCAAAAAATAGAATATTTACCTTCTTCTTTTTGAAAGCGATGGAGCAGGACGCAAAACTTCTACAAAACTGCCCAATGTTGCTGTTTCGTATTGATTTAAAAATCTCAAGAGCGGCTTCGGTTTGTGAATCGACAATATAGCGTTCAGGATCGAGTACATAATCATTTTTAGCCAAGGTTTCTATCGCAATTCTTTGAGAGATTTTGTTTGACTTGCCATTAATGATCTCAACCAAAGTGTCAATTTGAGTAAGTTTATTTTTCCTCGTAACTGTCTTTCAACAAAATCGGAATCTTTAAGAGAAACTAAATTCACTTCATCATAAATTTTTCGTGAAATCAAAAATCAGTAAAGAAAAACCAATATTTGTGCTCTTTATAAAACCGCCACTAGGAAAAAGCCACAATTGATTTCAAATGACCTTGCCTCAAAGCAACCATTTACGCATTTCAATTTCACTTTTACCGTAGAAAAATAAATGGTTCATTGGCACAGCGACAATCGCAAAAATCACTTACTTGTTGCCATAAATGTTGAATCACATAATTCTGATAGTTATTGCTAACGACAGAAAAACGTTGCTTTGCATCTTCATTAAGGCTAATTTTCATTCCCCAAGGCTCTGCCAAAAAATCCTTTTTTTAAAAGGCATTAGTTTTCCATTTTGCATATAAGCTGGATTTAAAAATAGGGTCACTCACTTTATATTGGATGTTGCCTAAAAATTAAATTCAACAACGCTGGGATATTTGTAGATTTGATACTTTCTGCCGCCACAGATTGCTGTTCACTTAGCATTAAACTGTGGTAAGTTGCATTACCTGATGTGAGATAAACATCCCCTTCTACACTCGAAAAATAGCTGATTACAAAGTGCATAAACACTCTCTTCAAAAGCAAAGAGATCACTTTTTCCTCCTAGCTGAAGATTAAATAAATGATGTAACCAATCTTGCTTATTTTCTTTAGTCAGTAAGCCTTTTTGCTGATTTTCACTTAAATCTGCCAGCAAATTCATCATAGTTGGAGAAAGATGATTACTTAAAAATATCGTGGCTATTTTGTAAGAAAAACTTCAGCATATTCTCGTTCTGTGCTTTCCACTATAGTACGAAGTTCATCCTGATTTCTTAGCAATTTATTTTCGTTTTAAAACCACCACTGCCATTGCTCAATCGCTAATTCGTTAATGATTTCAATCGACAATTTATTGTGCATAGTTTGGTAAAAATCATTAAAGCTATTTTTATTTAATTTGAGTAATTGAGTCATAATGAACCCTTTAATGGTATCTTGATAATTTACGGTTATAGCTGCAAAGGTTATAAGTAGTCAGGAGAGCATTATCTTCCATCACAACAATAACACCTTGTTTATCGGCAATCTTTTTCATCTGTTTGAGTAAAAAGTTAGTTGTTCTTTACTCATTTGTGAAAAACTATGATTGTATTCTGCTATTCTCATTTTTACCTCTCTAATGCTTACGTTTTTGCCAATTCTTGCTGAATTAATTTGATATATGAATTGGCAAGTTTTTGCTGATAACGTATTTGTCTTTTTTTGATTTCCCCAAACTCAACAACACAATCTAATAGTGTTTTATTGATTCCGCGATGGTTCATTCTTTGAACGATATGGAAAGTGGTTTTCATACATCCTCCAACTCTTAAGTTGGGTAAAGAATAGCATAGCCAAATTTTAAGTCAATAAAAGATTTTAAAATATCTATTAAAAACATTTTTAAAAATGTATGAAAGATGTAATTAAACTTATGGATTCGCTAAATCATTAAAAATTATGAGAAAAATAGCTGCCAATTTTTAAGGAGCTGCAATGAATTTATCGCAATATCACTGGACAAAAGCAAACGATATTTATCCTAACCGAGGCAAAAATCTTATGCGGGCAAGCGTTTACGCTATCGTCTGCGTTCACTTTTACACGCTCAAGCGGTCAAAAATTTGAGCAATTTGTCAATCAACACCCATTGCTTGTTTCTCTACTTAACGAGCGAACAAACTACGGCTATCCATTAGTCCATCGCTTTTTAGATAAACGTTTTAACAGCCAACAACGTTTTTAATGCTATCTGTGAGAACTTGCTTTTTATCCCGCAACAACTTGTTCATCCTCAATCCGCCATTGTGGCAGCAGCCATTAAACTTTGGGAAGTTATCCCTGATTTTCGAGATTTTTGCTCAATATTAACGAACATCAGCCGATGGAAGTTATATGGGCATTGGAGCTCGTTATAAGCCAGAAAAATCAACTTATTTACTTGCTAACTTTTTGGCAAATTAGACGATGCGTTATTGATTGCTGTGGTGCAAGGTCCGAACTTTGAAGGCTCAAAAGAGATGGTAAAACAGCTCACTAAAGCCTGCCACGGCTTGCGCCCTGCGTGTTTGATGGTAGAAAGCAATGAAAAGCCTCACCAAAAATTTTTGAGGCTACGATAAATTATTAGGGATTCCGCAAAAATATCAGAACAAATCGCGCCTTGTGCAAAACAAGCGCTATGTGGTGGATTACGATGCGATTTTCTCTGAAGCAGGCGGAAAAACGTGAAGATTATTGGTTGCTCTCACTTGAAGATGACCGCATTTAGACGAAATCCTAGCAAAAACGTTCAATGTACCGCAAACGCTTTTTGCGATGTTGGATGAATTGTTTGAGGCGATGAAACAAGCGGTAAAAATGTAAGAAAAAGTTTGCGAGAAGAAAATGAATCTTGATTTAACCCCACTTAATAATGCAATAACTCGTTTTGTCTGAAGGGCTCACACGTTACGAATCAGACACAAGTGATATTCAGATTCGCGATGGTTTTAGTTCAGCGTTTTGAATTTACTTTACGAAATTAGTCATAAAATGCTTAAGCGATTTTTGGAACAGACCTCTGCTAACCCCGCTGAATTTGATGGGATGACTTTCCAAGATTTAATTCGCACAGCAAATGAACGCAGTTTATTACTCGGAAGTTGGCAAGATTGGCGGAAATATCGTGATATGAGAAGTCGTACTGCCATACTTACGATGAAGAAACCGCTATCTTAGTCGTGGCTGGCATTCCTGATTTTTAAAAGAGGTCCAGTTTCTACAAAAATCGCTACAAGAAGGTTTTAAATGCTAGCAATTACTGAGGCTGAACGCCAAATCGTACTAGATATTTTACACAAGAATGTGCCTGAATATGAAGTTTGGGCATTTGGTTCACGGGTTAAAGGTATGGCAAAGCGCTATTCAGATTTAGATCTCGCTATTATTACCGAAAACCGCTTTCACTTGAAACGCACGCCAATTTAGTCGATGCCTTTTCTGAATCCGATTTAGATTGGAAAGTAGATATTGTTGATTGGGCAGCTTTGTTCTGAAAAAACTTCAAAAAGATTATTCAAACGCAATTCGAAAATTGTGCAATCAAGATAGTCAAAAATCTTACGAATAAATAGTTTTTACCATCAATATTTTCAACAGATAAATATGCAATAATTGCGTCCCTTTTTACTACTCTTAATGAGGTATCTATGAGTGCATTTAATGCGTTTGTTGAATTTGTTGCTAAAATCGTTGCCCCAATGCAACGCCAATTTATCAACTTTATTCGTATTGCTATTTTTATCGTTATGGTTTGGATTGGCGGCTTAAAAGTTTGTCAATATGAAGCGGATGGCATCGCCCACTTTGTATCAAACAGCCCGTTCTTCAGCTATATGTATAAAAAAGGTCCAAATTTAGTTGAAAATGACAAAGGCGAAATGGTGATGGAATACACCCTTCACAAAAATCCTGAAGGCAAAATGGTAGCGAAAAACATCGAATGGCATAAAGAAAACGGTACTTACACCACTTCTTATATCATCGGTGCAATTATCGTGACTGTGGGCATCCTCACTTTAGCAGGTATCTCGGAATGCAACCGCAGGCTTGGCAGGCGGATTGCTCACCTTCGGAATGTCGATTGTAACACTCTCATTTTAATTACTACACCAGAGGCTTGGGTGCCTAATCTGGGCGGGGATTTACCAACACCAGCCTATGGTTTCCCTTATCTCTCTGGTGTTGGTCGCTTAGTCATCAAAGACGTGATTATGATGGCAGGCGGCTTAACTGCTGCTGGCTGAATGTGCTAATCGCATTTTAGCAAGAAAAACGTGCAGCTTAATTGCAAAAACAGTTTAAATTTATGACCGCTTGTAACATTTTCTACAAGCGGTTTTTTTCTGTGTAAAATTTACAATTCGAGGTCGGAGTTGTTTTTTTTTTGCTCGTTCTTGGTATGATTTGCACTCAATTTTACATCAACATTTTTGAGGTCTTATATAATGGGAAACCAACAACAAAATTACCTGGCTGGGTACATATTCCTTTATTTGTTTTTTATGGCGATTAGCCTTGCTCAAACTGTATTAGGGCTTTACCGATTTATTCGGGGCTACTTTTTGTTTGGGCATTTTCTGCAGCAATTATGATGTTAATGTATGGCTTTTACCCTGTTTATTGGGACTCGCTGTTTAAATAAATTGCCCGTTATTGGCTTTTTAATCGCCTACTTTTTCTTTTCACTTTTTCCTCTCGCTGGGAACTTCAATGCGATTTATACCAGCTATCAAAAAGAGCAACTCTTCCGTGATGAACTTCTTAAACATAAGCAGCAGCTTAATGATGTCGTTAGTGCAACAAATAAAGCCTTAAATAATTTTTAACCCTGAATTAACAGAAAAACGCAATCGCGTAGAAGCATTAACGGAACAACTTGATGAGCCAAATTTCAGATCCAGCTCGACCTGGTTTAGGGAAACTGCATTAGAGCTGATTCGTGAAATTGAAGGAGTACTCGAGTGAACGCCTAACTGAATTTGGTACAAGAGGTATTTCCCCAAAAGAATTGGCATTACGTTATCAAGAAAATATTGACCAAATCACTCGCCGTAAGCTTACTAATAAAGATTACGATAAAGTAGAGGAAATCCGTGCTAATACGGAGAAAAAAGCAAAAGAGATCAATAATTTAATTGACAATGTGCTATCTACCGCTGCAGATGTTAAACAATATGGTTTTGAAACCAATTTAAAAAGCAGGAAGTGATTAATGAGATTGGCTCAAACATTACAAGAATTTATCAACGATACCGCTATTTTCAAATTTGAAAGTACCTTTTTGAAAGCCAAGAGATCGGTAAAATCGCTTCTTTTCAAATCGGCATTTGTAGATCATCCTCTTGTTGCAGTGTTATTCACCATTCTTTGCTTATTTATTGACTGGGCTGTGGTATTAAGTTTACTCGTGTTCTTCGGTCGTAACGAAAAAGAACCTACACAAGTCATTCATTCTGGTCGTTCAATGTAGGAGGCAGTATGTTAAAGAATCCATTTGAAACCGAAGAGCAAACAACAAAACTTTCAACAGAAGAAACCACTTTTGCCGTTGACTTTAGAAAAACAGAGCAAAGTAAGGAAGAAAAATCCACCGCTTGATTTCGTAACGGAAGAACCTGTCATCGAAAAATGAATTTGCTGCTTTTGAGCCATTACCAGAATTCAATTCAAACTACACGCATACGCCAATCACTAAGCAGGCAAATTAGATAAGCGTGAATGAAAGAATTATCTGATGAAGAATATCACGAACGTGTAAAAGAATTAAATGAAAACGCTGAAAATAAGCACTATGTTTTATTCTTTTGGTAGCCCTGCATCAGGTAAAACGTGGATTATTGGTAGCATACTTCACTATATGAAAAATTATATTGGTGGTGTGGTTTATCTACAAACCGACAAAAACCACTGAAAGTGAAGAAGAATTATTCTATCAATTACAAGATCGTTTTTAATGACATTGTGGGTACATTAACCAGTACTGATACAAAACAATACTTTGAAATGCATATTTCTTTTACGCCAACCGATAAATCTAAGTCACCAATTGAAATTGTATTTGTTGATGCTTCAGGCGAACATCTGTGAAGAAGCCTTCCATAGTCGAGATAAAAATAAATCAGGTATGCTGCCAAATTATTTAACAGCTATTTTAGAATCGAATGTTAAAACAAAGATTGCCTTTGTTTACGATCAGTCATTATCTGATAATGGCAAAATTCCACAAATGAATGTATTATGAAGTTTTCACTAAAAATTCAATATATTCAAAGTAGTCAAGGGAAACAATTTCCAAAAGCCTTTATTGCTTTTCTAAAAGCAGATAAAAATTTTTGCAACAGATATAGCAGCCGTAGAACGCAATGGTTATGACCTGATGCACTATGCGTTAGAAAAATTCCTGCCTTGCAAATAGTTTCTTTAATGAATCGCCAAATAATAAAACGATTTTTTATCGAATGGAAAAATTTCTGTTAATTCCGATTTATTAACCGAATTTGATAAAGAGTGCCTAGAGAAATTCTTTTAATTGGTTATATAAAGAGGGCATGGGCGTTTCAGCAGTAAAAAGAATTAAATTGTTGGGATAAATTTAAGCGTTGGTTTAGTGGGGAAAGCATAATGGCACAAGAACAAAAATTTTTAAACAATATTTAGGCTGGGGATTGGTCGGTACGCCAGCAGGTCGTCAATATACTAATAATGGCATTGACAAACAATTTAATTTAGGCAAAACCGCTTTTGAATTAGGGCAAGATTTAGGTGGCTGTTTGCTTCACCAAAATTCAGGTGATGACGCCTTATATGCCTTAATCAGCCGTACGGAACAAAAATGTTTCGCTTTTAGGTTTTGCAGAATACTTCTATTTATGAGCAAGGGCAGACTCGAGCAGGCACTTATTTTGGTAGCTTTTATTGAAACGGCTAATGCCCTCATTTTCGCCTAACAGCATAAAAAGATATTTTTCTGGCCTTCGTCAATTAAGTATTTATCAAATGACTCACTTTTATTGACAACGAGAAAAAGGCTTACCATACCAGTATTACAGGTAAAAACATTTGAATCACCAAAAGCATTAGAAAAAATTCAATTAGTTGCACCTGTTAAAAATAGCATTACGAAAACCGCCTCTTTCTGACTTTTTATTTATCCATTGCCAAGAAGGTGAAGCGTTAAAAGTCGCAGAGTATTTGATAACAAGGGATTACATTATCAATATAAAGATATCTTCTTTACAGAAAGTGAACATATATTTTGCACAAGTACGCCAAATGAAGCGTTTGCAAAATCTCATCTTCGCAATTATTTAGTTTTAGATATCTTTGTTTCTGTCTTATAAATCGGAAATTCATTACTTGCACACTTATATACAAGAGCTGAGTAAAAATATCAAGATGCAACTAGATGAAACCAACAATTAAAGAGTGAACAAGCGAAAATTATTCAGCAAGAAGTTACAAAAATGTTGAAGTCCAAGCTAGGGCTTATCAACAAGAGCGAGATAATGCGATTGCAGAAATGAAAAAGTACGAGCTAAAGCTGAATTAGGGTGATACTCGGCTCTCTTATTCCTGCCTTTGCAAATAGTTTTCTTTAATGAATCGCCAAATAATAAAACGATTTTATCGAATGGGAAAATTCTCTGTTAATTCCGATTTATTAACCGAATTTGATAAAGAGTGCTCAGAGAAATTCCTTTTAATTGGTTATATAAAAGAGGGCATGGGCGTTTTCAGCAGTAAAAAGAATTAAATTGTTGGGATAAATTTAAGCGTTGGTTTAGTGGGAAAGCATAATGGCACAAGAAACAAAATTTTAAACAATATTTAGGCTGGGGATTGGTCGGTACGCCAGCAGGTCGTCAATATACTAATAATGGCATTGACAAACAATTTAATTTAGGCAAAACCGCTTTTGAATTAGGGCAAGATTTAGGGTGGCTGTTTGCCTTCACCAAAAATTAGTGATGACGCCTTTATATGCCTTAATCAGCCGTATGGAACAAAAATGTTTCGCTTTAGGGTTTTGCAGAATACTTCTATTTATGAGCAAGGGCAGACTCGAGCAGGCACTTATTTTGGTAGCTTTTATTGAAACGGCTAATGCCTCATTTTCGCCTAACAGCATAAAAAGATATTTTTTCTGGCCTTCGTCAATTAAGTATTTATCAAATGACTCACTTTATTGACAACGAGAAAAAGGCTTACCATACCAGTATTACAGGTAAAGACATTTGAATCACCAAAAAGCATTAGGAAAAATTCAATTAGTTGCACCTGTTAAAAATAGCATTACGAAAACCGCCTCTTCTGACTTTTTATTTATCCATTGCCAAGAAGGTGAAGCGTTAAAAGTCGCAGAGTATTTGATAACAAGCGGATTACATTATCAATATAAAGATATCTTCTTTACAGAAAGTGAACATATTTCTGCACAGTACGCCAAATGAAGCGTTTGCAAATCTCATCTTCGCAATTATTTAGTTTAGATATCTTTGTTTCGTCTTATAAATCGGAAATTCATTACTTGCACACTTATATACAAGAGCTGAGTAAAAAATATCAAGATGCAACAGATGAAATCCAACAATTAAAGAGTGAACAAGCGAAAATTATTCAGCAAGAAGTTACAAAAAATGTTGAAGTCCAAGCTAGGGCTTATCAACAAGAGCGAGATAATGCGATTGCAGAAATGAAAAAAGTACGAGCTAAAGCTGAATTAGGGTGATACTCGGCTTTCTTTTTTTCAAACGAGGGTTTCAAAACAAGTGGCAGAAAAACTGAACAAAAAATTAACTTTACAGCTAGATAATAAGTTCAAATCACTTGAATTGAAATTGCGTCAGCCTGTAGAACCAGTTCAAGCTGTACAAGTAGATGATATAAGTAATCCTTCTATGGCAACAAAAGTGTTAGCAATAATTTGTGCGTTACTCTTCCTTATGCTTGTTTTCACTTTTGCGTGGCAATGGTTCGATTCGAGTGTAAAAGATCGAGCGAGGAACAAAAATAAAGGAATATCTTAAGCTAAAAACAACTCAAAAAGAATGTTGAAGAAATGGAGAAAAGAGCTGAGTGACTTAAAACAAGAAAAACAAAAAAAGTTGAGGAAAATAGCAAAACAGAGATTCAAAAATTGAAAAATCAACTTAGTACGGTTTGTTCTAAACCATCTAATAAAAAGAAAAAAAGAGTGTGTGGAGTATAAATAATGCAAAGATTAAATAAAATAAAACCGCTTGTATTATTTACCCTTTGCTGTTAAGCGGTTGTTTTGATGATAGCGTGAACAATGCCAAACTTTATCAAATGATGAAGCGAAACAATCCCCTTGCATTTTCTTTCTGTGAAAAAGCAGCGAATAGTGGTGATATAAATTCGCAACTGAATTTTTCGACATTACTGCTTAAACAAGGCAACACAGAAAGAGCTATCGCTTTTTAGAAAAATCCGCTAATCAGAAAAATGGGCAGGCTGCTTATAAATTAGGGGAAATTTATGAGAGCCAGGCTGATTTAGAAAAAGCCGCGTTCTATTATGAAGAAGGTTGTAAACAAAGCGAATTAAAGGCATGTGAACGCCTCGTGCGTTGATAAAACAACAAAATGAGAAAGATAAAGCTGACAAAGTCGCATTAGAAAAAAAGCGAAATTAGAAGCACAAGCAAAAGCTCAAGCGGAGCAAATCGCTTTGGAGGAAGCAAAAAGCGAGAACACTTGCCCAAGAAAAAAGCCAAATTAGATGCTGAAGCAAACGCACAAGAACAAGCACGTTTAACCGAAGAAGCCAAACAGCGTAAAGCTGAAGCTGATGAGATAAAAGCGAGAGCAAAAGGCAAAAAATTTTCGTTATGGCTTAGCGAAATATCAAGATGGCGCATTGTGGGGGCATATCAACTCAAAATGGCGAGATCGTAATTAAACCGCAATGGGCTTACGCTGCTGATTTCTATGATGGTTTAGCCGCAGTAAAAACAACGGATGGGAAATGAGGGATTTATTGATACCTCTGGCTATTATCAAATCCAACCACAATTTTGCCTGTGTCGTTTATTTTAATGAAGGAATGGCAGCAGCAACAACATCTGGCTATGGTAAAAAATTGCTGCAAGGGAAAATGGGGATTTATTGATAAACAAGGAAAATGGGCAATTCCTCCTATTTTAGATAGTACTGAAACCGTCTTTAAAAATGGGATAGCCAAAGTTACTCTTTAATGGATATACAGGCTATATTGATAAGTTAGGTAACTGGGTTAATTATCAAGAATAATGGAAAAATTAAATATTCTTCTAGCATCACCGCTTGTAAGCATAATACAAGCGGTGTTTTTAGAAAAATTTTTGCTATTTCAAATCAAACAATAAAAATTCCACTGCACTGGGCTGTTTGCAATTCAAGCAAAGTTTCATCACTTACCGCCAACGCATCGCTGCTGTTTAGTTTCACTCCATATTGATAACGCCATAATTTCATCTCTGATAGACCTTAAACGAGCCACCCTCCGCATTTGGTGAAAGAATTCAGTTGCACCTTTCTTTATCGGCAAACTGCTTTTGCCCATAGCGAGGCGTGATACCATATTCATTCGGCATAATCCAGATTTGCAACAAGTGCAACACGTCCGTTTCAGACGGATTAAACTCTGAATGATATACGCCTGAACCCGCCGACATAACCTGAAACTCACCTGCATTAAATTCCTTCACATTGCCCATACTGTCTTTGTGAGCAATTTTTTTCCTTCCAGCACATAAGTGAGAATTTTGCATATCTTTATGCGGATGCATTCCAAAGCCCATTGTCGGCTGGACAAAATCTTCGTTAATCACCCGTAAATCGGAAAATGTACTATGATTACGGCTCGAAATAATCCGCAAAAGAGAAGCTGTGATAAGCCTTTAACCAACCGTGATTTGCATGACCTCGTTCATTTGCACGTCTAATTTTTAACATACTCTATTCCTTACTTTAAGTTAATAATTTGTATTTAAAATGCGTTTGGTTTTGATAGAATACATTATAAAACGGTTAAAAAATAGGATAAAGAGAGATTTTATGAAGAGATTATTTAGCAAAAATGAATAAATAAAAAGCGATCAAATTCTCTCATTTTTGCAAAATAGAACAGAAATTTGACCGCTTAAAAATCATTAACTTTGTAAGTGCTTGCCTTTAACTTGCCTTTTGATTCTCAGCAAGCATTTTTCGGCTTGGGGTTTATCCACATTGGCTAAAATCATAAGAATAGCAACTTTGGCGTGGTTATCGGCTTGAAGCAAGGTGATTTCTGCGGTTTCTTTCGGTGCAGTCGGTGGCTTCATCACGATTTTTCACCGCCTTGCTTTGAGTTTTCTCACTGCTAGCTTGTACATCCACCATCAAGTTTTGTAGCATTTGCCGATGCGGAGCATCGAGCCGTGGTAAGCATATTGCACCAGCTTTTGTGCTGTACCTGATTTCATTCGGCTTGAGCCTGTGAGTATTTCCGCACCTACGACGGTCTCAATTGCAATATCTGCAATTTGCGACATCGCACAACCTGCGTTACTGGCAATGGATACCGTAATCGCACCTAATGATTTGGCATATTCCAACGCACCAATCACATAAGGCGTACGCCCGCTGGCTGCGATGCCAACTAAGACATCTTTTTCGCAAAAATCGACCGCTTGTAAATCGGCTTTGCCTTGCTCGTAGTTGTCTTCTGCCCCTTCGACGGGATGGCGTAAAGCTCGCTCGCCACCTGCACTAATACCTACCACCATTTCAGGTGGCACACTGCGGGTGGGACATTCAGACGCATCTAATACGCCTCAATCGTCCGCTCGTGCCAGCACCAATATAGACAAGTCGCCCGCCGTTTGTGAATGCGTGTTCGATTTTTTCGACTGCTTCGGCTATGTGAGGTAAGCATTTTTCTACTGCCTTAGCAACTAACAGATCTTCTTGGTTGATGAGTTGCACAATATCGATTGCCGTCATGCAATCAATGTTAAGAGAACGGGGATTGCGTTGCTCAGTCATCATCTGAGAGAGCGAATTGAGTAGTGTTTGATTCATATTACACTCTGCTTTCACAACTATACATTTAATTTGGCGTTTATCTTTGTTTCAGCTCATTTTTAATGCAGAATAACTTGCCATTACCAACGCACTCAAACCAAATAATACCACTACAACAGGCTGCCCATTTTTTATTTTTCATCTTGATTTTCTGTCAATTTTCAATTATAAGCTACTTAGCTAAAGCACAGAATAGAATTTATAGCATAGAATGAAAGAAAAGCTGTCTTTTCAGACAGTTTTTTTCCTTTTTATCCATTAATTATTTCGGAAAAATCACCCCTAAACTAACCGCTTGCGATGCCCCTGTTACGCTTGGTATATTACTTGGCAGGTTTTCCATTCTTTGAAACGCCAACCAGGCAAAAGCAGCCGCTTCCACATAATCAACATCTACGCCATAATCATTAGTCGTACCAACATGCCAATCTGGTAACAAAACATTGAAAACGTTCCATCAATAGTGGGTTTCTCGCCCCGCCACCGCATACCAACAACACTTTATTTGGCCTATTTTTCCACTGCGATAATTCAAGAGAGACACTTTGAACGGTAAATTCCGCCAACGTGCGTTGTACATCTTCTACTTTGTAAGCGGTCGATTTTGCCGTTAAATTTGCAAATTGCTTTTCTAACCACGCAAGGTTAAACAGCTCACGCCCTGTACTTTTCGGGGGCGATAATTGTAAAAATGGCTCGCTCAACATTTCCGCCAAGAGTTCAGAGATCACCTCACCCGTTTTTGCCCATTCCGCATTTTTGTCGTAACGCTTACCGAGATGTTTTTCAATCCAACTATCCATCAGTGCATTGCCTACGCTTACGTCGTAGCCAATGGTTTCCGACTTAGGATCAAGCACCGAAATATTACTAATGCCGCCAATATTGAGCACAACGGTAAACCGATTTGGGCATGCAAAAACTGCTTCGTGAAAGGCAGGCACCAGCGGGTGCACCTTGACCTCCCATCGCCATATCTTTACGGCGAAAATCAGCGATGGTGGTAATCCCGCACTGAGCGGCGACTAAATCTATATCGCCAATTTGCATCGTAATTGGGAAGTTACCTTGTGGAGCATGCCAAACCGTCTGCCCATGGCAACCAATGGCGGTAATTTGGCTTGCCTCAAGCTGATTTTTCACCAGGAAATCACTCACACAATCGGCATACAACACGCCCAAACGGTGATCGATTTCCAATTTTTGTAACGATGTTTCACCCGATTTCGAAGCAATCTGGCCACCCGCCTGTAAATCCTCTGGCATCTGGCACAAAAACCACCTGCAACCAAATTGGGCTTTTTCGAAGAAATCCACCAACGCTAAATCCACTCCTGTCTAGGGTTGTTGACAGATATACGCCTAAATATAAATTCATTTTACTTTCTATTAAATATGTTATAGTATTGACGGGATTATATACAATTTATTACTCGTTAGTGAGCATTTTATTTGAGTATATCTCTAGCAGGAGGTTTATATGACAGATGAGAGAAATAGATGGTTTGATATTGTAAAAGGATTAACCATTTTTCTTATGATATTAGGGCACTGCATTCAGAATGGAAATGGTGCAGCTTATATCTCTTCTCAAGCATTTTGGAGCGATAAAGTTACAATATTTATCTATTCTTTCCATATGCCGCTTTATGTTAATTAGTGATATTTTCTGCATTACAGTCTTAAAAACGACCGTTTGTTAAAGCTTTACGCAATAAAATAAATCACCTGCTTTTATCCTATTATTATCTTTTAATCTCTATAATTACATTATAGGTAATACAGCTTATAGATAATCTATTCTATATTATTATCAATCTAAATGATTTAGCCTTTTAAGATTTTTGATGGATATTGGTTCTGTGACTGTGCTCATTTTTCCATATTAGTAACTCTAGTTCATTTCCTTCTTAAAGATAACTCTCGTCATATACATTGTTATTTTCTTTTTATTGTTCTTTATTCCTAATTTTATCTTTAACCTGCAAACATTTAGAATAGATTTTATGTATCCTTTCTTTATTATTGGTTATTTATTTCCAAATGGGAATTCTAAACTAACTCGTCCTTTTGCTAATTTGGTTTTTAGTTTGTGCAATTTTTAGTGATACAGCTTTACTTATTTGATGAGAAAGACTACATCTATGCATCAGGATTAAATATCCTTCATTCTAAACTTAATTTATCAGTTTTAGAACAAACTAAAATTGATCTCTTTTAGAATAAGTATTGGCATTTCTGGTAGTCTGTTCTTTTTCTTATTTCAGTTTATTATGTTTACCATCGCTAAATTAGAAAGGCTATGGAAAATATTTTCTATATAGGAGTAATTCGCTTCTATATATTGCCTACAAGAAATTTTTGATTACTTTTCTATTAGATCTTATGCAAAGATTTTGAACCTCAGTTATTTTAATAATCTCTTGCAAACTTTCTTTACCCTTTTCTGCTGTTTCATTATTATAGAAATTCTAAAACGCAATGAATTATTAAGAAAATTACATTTAGGCTAAAAACCTCAACATACGAAAAACGTTTGCGTAAAAAGTAAGCCAAAATGCTCCAAAAATTTTTCTATTTTGTGAACTAGATCACATTTTTTACCCAATAAACCTCTAGTCTAAACCAAGCATTTTTGCTTTAATACTAATGTTTTTATTTAGCGACAAGCGGTCAAATTTTGCGGAAAATTGCAAAACAGCACGGAAGTTTGACCGCTTCAGTGTTCATTTTACGAGGTGCCAATATGTTCAAATCCTACTCTTTAAGCAAAAATTTCGCTTGCGATTGCATTGAGTATTGCAGGTCAATCAGCGTTTGCGGAAATCACTAGTGCCGATGCTAATACGCAAGTGGAGTCACAGGGCATTGAAAATTATCAATATCGCCAACCCAAGCAATGCGGGTTTATCGCATAACCGATACGATAAATTCAATGTGGATAAGGCAGGAGCGGTGTTAAATAACGCTCGTCAAAATGGCAAATCTCAACTCGCAGGCGATCTGAACGCCAACCCAAATCTCAAAACCCAATCCGCAAAAAGTGATTCTTAATGAAGTGGTGAGTCGCAATTCTTCTAAAATTGCTGGTCAGCAAGAAATCTTTGGTGATAAAGCCGATTATGTGTTAGCTAACCCGAACGGCATTAGCGTGGAAGGAGGCGGTTTTATTAATACGCCTCGTGCTTCGCTTGTGGTAGGTAAGCCGCAAGTCGCAGAGGGTAAACTTAAAGGCTATGATGCAACAGGCGATAAAGCGTTAAGCACCAACGGCAAAATTACCAGTTCTTGGCGACATTGATTTAATCGCCCCTGTAAGTGACCGGTTGGCGGTCAAATTACCACCAGCGAAGGGGTGAATGTGATTACGGGCAAAAATAAAATTGCACGTGAAGACAATGGCACGCTTAAAAATTACAACTGCAGAGCGTAAAGGTCAAGTGCTAGACGGCAAAGTCGTGGGTGTATTCAAGCGGGTAGAATTCGTATTCATTCAACCGATGATCGTGCCACCATTACCGCACAAGCAGCCGATTTACAAGCAAAAAGAAGTGGATATTACCGCAGGCACGTACAAACTTAAATGGTAGAATTAGTCGTCATAGGGACGTGGTAAAACAAAATTACGCATCAAAATGGCGTACAAGCTCGTGAACATCAAAGTGGTTCGCCGAAACTTACACAAGCAACGCGTATTCAAGCTGAACAATTTGATATGAATATCAAGCGGTAATTTGAATATCGAGGCACAGATATTCGCCCAAAAATAGCAATATTCGTGGTGGCAATGTACATTTAGGGGCAGAAAAAACCGTAAATTTACGTGAACACAGCAAAAACCAAAGCAAAGGTAGCTGGTATCGCAATGAACAAGAGAGTAATCGTGTTGAAAACCACACACCGCACTACGATTGCAGGCGAGTAGCGTAAACATTGAAGCAACCAAAGGCAAAGTGACCGCTGAAGGTGCAAAAGTTTCCGCAAAAACGACCGCTATTTATGGCGAACAAGGCGTGAATTTACGTGGTGTAAAAAGCCACTACTACTCAAATGGCCTCGAGCTGAATTTAAAAATGAAACTGCACGTTTAAAAACAGGTTTAAGTAGCCAAGATAGTAGCGTGCAACACTACACTGCGACAGAATTAATGACTGAACAAGATCTTATTTTTAGGCGGTAAAGGCGACGTACATTTAACAGGCGTAGTGGCAAAATGTGGATGGTGCATTATTGGCAAAAAATAGTGGTGCATTGAGCTTTGCGTCTGAAAAATCAACTGAAAGCTACAACCTCAGCGATGATATGCGTTTCTGGGGTGGTTTAGCAGGCTCTAAAACAGTGGGTACAGGCAGAAGTGCGGAAACTGTTCACGGGGCTGATTTTTACCGTTAAAAGGCGATGCAACTTTAGATGCAAGCCGTGGCGTGCATATTTCAGGCAGCCGTGCTCGTAACAGGTGGTAATGGCATGGTAAAAAGGCAAATGCAGGTGCATTAGTCATTGATAGCACTCAAGCAAAAACCACTGCAGTTGATTACGCTCGTCAAGGTACAATTTTGATATTACCAAGGCTCGCCAAAGTAGCTATACACATACCTCTACCGCAAAAGGTTCAACCTTAAAAATCAGAATCAAATCTCCAACTTTCTACCAACAAAAACGTGAGCATTGTGGGCTCAACAGTGCAATCTGCAGGGGTTGCTCGATATTGCAGCAAAAGTGGCATTGAAGTGAAAGGTGCAGCTAACCACGTTCATACGGAATCAAGTAAGGCTGGTTTTTAGTTTCGCAGGCGGTTTCGATAGCCCTCAAAACATCATTCCAACACGGACATTTAACTGCAAACTAATATTGATAATAGCAAAGGCACGCCAAGCGTGGATTCAGATGTTGAAATCAGCAAAGAGAAAAAGCAGATTCTGTAAATGCAGAAGGTAAATTCCACTTAGGCTTGAACGTTTACAATAACAGCCAAAATAGTCACACAACAACGCATACAGGTTCAAGCGTAAAAAGGTAACGATGTAGCATTGAATGCAAAAACTGTGACTGTTTCAGGTAGTGAAGTGGCGGCAACTCACGGCAATTTAGTCATTAACGCGGATAAAAATCACGACACAGGCAGCTCAAAAATCAAAGCATCAACAACAGCGTGAAAAAATGAAGTAAATGTTGGTTTGAGCGGTACAATAACAGAGAGCAAATTAAGTGGTACGTTAGGGTGTGAGGTGTGGCTCACGCTTTAACTTCAAGCGTGGAAAACAAAGCCCAAGCAAGCAAACTTTCAGCGGCAAATGATGTAAAACTTAATGCAAATCGCATTGAGCATCAAGGCAGCCAAGTGCAAGCGGGCGGAAATATCCAAGAAAATGCGAAAGAGGTATCTACACGACTGCAAAAACAGTACAAAATAGCTTTTGGCAATAATGTGAATGTTGATCTCACCGTGTCTGCTAGCATTGATAAATCCAAAGCTTTCAGCGTAGAAGCAGAACTTGCTGCAAAAGGTGGACGTGAAACCGCTTCAAGCACAACGCATACCGCAACGCAGTTACAAGCGGGCAAAAATATCAACGTGAATGCAAAACCACATTCAAGATAATGCTACCCAATACAACGCAGGCGAAACTGCTCAATTTACCTCACAAAGCCATCAATTAAACGCCGTGGCAAATCGTGTTGAGAAAAACAGCCTTTCAGCTGGTGCAAGTGTAGGCGTTTCAGCAAATACCTCCGATTTCCAACGCTTTAACGTTGCAGCAAAAAGTAGGAGCAAATTACAATCAATCTTCTAGCCAAGAAAGCAATGCTGTGCAAGGCTCAATTAATGCGAAAAAGCGAACATTCACACGGGGCAAATTTAATAGCCAAGCAAATATTAACGCAAGTGAAAATGTGAATATTCAAGCTCAAAGTGCTCAATTCAGCCAAGCAACAAGCAGTAAAACCCAATCAGGTGGTGGTTTTGAAGCGAAAGTGGGTGTTGGTGCAATGGTTGTGCTATCAGCAGGTGCGGCAGTTCCATCTATTGATTTAAGCCTTCTGCAAATGGTAAAAACGGCAGCCAAAGCCAAGCGGCGACAGAACACCATTGCGGGTAAAAACGTAAATGTGCAAAACACAAGGCGTATTGAACTTGCAAGGCACAAATGTGCAAGCGGTTGAAAATGCACAACTTTCTGGTAACCGAGTTAATATCACCGCAGGTAATAATGCTGTACAAAGCGTCGCAGCCACTGTTGCTACTGGCGTGAATATTGGAGCTAAAGTAGCAAATGCAGGCTTCAATGCAAATGTAGGCGTAAACACTGAAAAACAGCCAAACGCACACAGGCGTGGCGGTAAACGGTAAAAACGTGAGCATTCAAGCTCAAAAACGGAGTGAATTTAAAAAGGCGTGACCTCAACCTCTGAACAGCCTCAATCTTTAATGCAGGCAAAAGGCAATTTAGCGTTAACTGCAACAACAGACAGCGTGAATAAAACAGGTGTGTCTGTAGGATTAAAAACTAGTGGTAGTGTAGCTGAACAAAAATGGACTCCGTCTTCAGGTAGCGGTCATCTTGATGTGAATGTGGTGCGTAATGAAACACATACCGAAACTACCCTCAACACCGATACAGCTAAAATCAATGCTGGTGGTGATGCGAAATTTATCGGTGGCTCTGTCAATGCTAACCACGCAAGCGGTACGATTTCAGGTGACTCTCACAGTGAGCAATTAGCCAATAAAGTCAATGAAGTAAGTGTAAGCCTTTCTGCAATGGTAGTGGTAAACTTGCTGTCCCAACTACTGATAAGTGGGCAGAAGCAGCAAAAATGACTGGAATAACGGTTCCATTGCAGGTGTGAAAAGCGGATGCAAAATTAGAGGTTAACGCCAAACATCAGCAAACAGCAACTAATGCTGGCGTAAATGCAACACAGGATACAGTTGTAGTCAAAGGCGTGAAATCTCGTACTGAGATGAAAAATCATCGTAGTCGCCAAATATATTTTAAAGCGGAAGCTACTACAGCGATACAAGTTGAAGCAAAAAATTCCTGAAAAAGTAAGACAGGTAGTAAAACCAATACGTGCAGTAAATTTACAACTTATTAAAAATAATAAAGTAAATTATAAAAGTACGTGTAAGACACTAAACCCCATCAAGCAGTCAATTTTTGCAAAATTTTTATGAAGAGTTGACCGCTTATTTCAATCATCAACAGAGGATTCTTTATGAACAAATTAACTAAACTCTCATTAGCAGTCGTTATCGGTAGTTTAATGATGCCAGCATTTGCGTCTAAAACTGAGCCTTACACTCAATCAGGCACTCAACGCCCGTGAAATGTTGGTTGAACAACCCATTCACTGGATTTCAGTTGATCAAATTAAAAAGAATTAGAAGGCAAAGCACCGATTAATGTGAGCTTTGACATTGACGATCACCGTGTTATTTAGTAGCCCTTTGCTTCTACTACGGTCAGCAAAAATACTCACCAGGCAAAACAAGATTACTTAAAAATCAAGACTTCTGGAATGAAGTCAATGCAGGGTGTGATAATTACTCAATTCCAAAACAAATTGGTGCAGATTTAATCAAAATGCACCAAGAGCGTGGCGATCAGATTTACTTTATTACGGGTCGTACAGCAGGTAAAACCGATGGCGTAACCTCTGTATTACAAAAAGCATTTGATATTAAAAATATGCATCCAGTGGAATTTATGGCGGTCGTGAACGTACGACAAAAATATAATAAAACCCCTGGTATTATTGCTCATAAAAGTGACAATCCACTATGGCGACAGCGATGATGATATTTTAGCTGCGAAAGAGGCAGGCATTCGCGGTATTCGTCTAATGCGTGCGGCAAACTCAACTTACCAGCCAATGCCAACTTTAGGCGGTTATGGCGAAGAAGTTTTAATCAATTCAAGCTATTAAAATAGTGTTGAATGACCTTAAAATAGGATAAACATAGTTTATGTGGGCGGATTTCTATCCGCCTACTTTTTCAAAAATTTTTGTGGAGTTTTTATGATGAACAGACGCCATTTTATTCAAATTGGTGCGACCAGTATTCTTGCATTAAGTGCAAACCGTTTTGCGATGGCAAAAGGAAAAGAGCGATGTTGATTTACGCATTGTGGCAACAACAGATGTTCATAGTTTCTTGACCGATTTTGACTATTATAAAGATGCACCAACCGATAAATTCGGTTTTACTCGTGCAGCAAGCCTTATTCGTCAAGCACGTGCTGAAGTAAAAAAATAGTGTATTAGTAGATAATGGTGACCTAATTCAAGGCAACCCAATTGCAGACTATCAAGCTGCACAAGGCTATAAAGAGGGTAAATCTAACCCTGCGGTCGATTGTTTAAATGCGATGAATTATGAAGTGGGTACATTAGGTAACCACGAATTTAACTATGGTCTCAATTATCTTGCAGATGCCATCAAACAAGCTAAATTCTGATTGTGAATGCTAACGTAGTAAAAGCAGGGACAGAAGAACCTTATTTCACACCTTATGTCATTCAAGAAAAATCTGTGGTGGATAATAATGGTAAAACACATAAATTAAAAATCGGTTATATAGGTTTTGTACCACCACAAATTATCGTTTGGGATAAAGCGAACCTTCAAGGTAAAGTGGAAACCCGTGATATTGTAAAAACAGCACAAAAATATGTCCCTGAAATGAAGAAAAAAGGGGCAGATATTATCGTTGCATTAGCTCACACAGGCCCGTCTGATGAACCATACAAAGAAGGGGCTGAAAACTCTGCATTCTATTTAGCCGATGTTCCACATATTGATGCAGTTATTTTTGGTCACTCACACCGTTTATTCCCAAATAAAGAATTTGCGAAATCACCAAATGCGGACATCGTAAATGGTACCGTAAAAGGCGTACCAGAAAGTATGGCAGGCTATTGGGCAAATAATATCAGTGTGGTAGATTTAGGCTTAACAGAACACAAAGGCAAATGGATTGTTACTTCAGGCAAAAGCTGTGCTTCGCCCAATTTATGATGTAGAAACCAAAAAAGCACTTGCAAAAAATGATCCAGAAATCACCGCTCTTTTAGCACCAGTTCACGAGGCAACACGTAAGTTTGTGTCTCAACCTATCGGAAAAGCCACAGATAATATGTATAGCTACCTTGCATTAGTGCAAGATGATCCAACCATTCAAATTGTAAACCAGGCACAAAAAGCATACGTTGAAAAAGTGGCATCAAGTGTGGCAGAAATGGCTGGTTTGCCTATTTTAAGTGCAGGTGCTCCATTTAAAGCGGGTGGTCGTAAAAATGACCCAACGGGCTATACCGAAGTGAACAAAGGTGAATTAACTTTCCGTAATGCGGCAGACTTATACCTTTATCCAAATACGCTAGTGGTTGTTAAAGCGACAGGCGAACAATTAAAAGAATGGTTAGAATGCAGTGCAGGTATGTTTAAACAAATTGATCCTGCAAGTGACAAACCACAATCATTAATCGACTGGGAAGGTTTCCGCACTTATAACTTTGATGTGATTGATGGTGTCAATTATGAATACGATCTAACCAAACCTGCTCGTTACGATGGAGAATGTAAATTAATCAACCCAGAATCACATCGCGTAGTGAATTTAACCTATCAAGGCAAAACCAGTTGATCCAAAAGCAGAATTTTTAATTGCAACTAATAACTATCGTGCTTATGGCAATAAATTCCCAGGTACTGGTGATAAACATATTGTTTACGCTTCGCCTGATGAAAGCCGTCAAATTTTGGCTGATTATATTAAAGCAACCAGTGAGAAAGAGGGCTCAGTCAATCCAAATGCGGATAAAAACTGGCGTTTTGTGCCTATCACAGGTAACGATAAATTAGATGTCCGTTTTGAAACATCTCCAAGCGAACAAGCGGCGAAATTTATCGCTGAAAAAGCACAATATCCGATGAAACAGGTGGGTACTGGACGAAATCGGTTTTGCAGTGTATCAAATTGATTTGTCGAAATAATAATTAGAAAAATAAAAATGCCGTCTAAAAATTAAAATTTAGGCGGCATTTTTTCTTCTAAAGAGCGGTCAAATTTTTAGAGGTTTTTACTTTAGTTCGCAATCTATCTTCTTTATTTTATACTTTTTCAACCCTTCTATTGCTTTTTACATTCCTCTTCATTATGTTCACTTTCGGTAACAATGGACTGTAAAAAGCTTTAATTTCTAATAATTGAGATATTTTATTTTCCACTTGAATCAGTTGATTCAGTACTAATTGATCCGCCTGATAATGATCTTCCATACTGAATTTAATACGATTGAGTACCTTAATATTCTCTAAAGAGAAACCCAATGTCCGACATTTTTGATAAAGTTTAATTGCTTTCTACGCTCTCTTCATCATAATATCGATAACCATTAACCAACCGCTTAGGTGGCTGCAATACTCCTTGCTTTTCATAGTATCGGATAGTTTCAATATTAGTATGTGTAGATTTACTTAATTCACTAATTTTCATTATTTCCTCAAGCAATTTTTACTTTAATGAGAATGCTCACCTAATAAGAAATGTGTATTTCTATCATACAATGATTTAACAGCTTGAAAAAACTGTAGAAATACCGCTGTATAAGACAAAAAGACTTAAAATACCACTAGCGACTACATCAACCCACTGCCAATTTAACCACCAAGCACTTATTCCTGCAATAATAGCAACAACCGAACCAAATAAATCTACTAAAACATGCAAATATGCTGCACGAATATTCAAATTATGGCGATTACTTTTTAGCATTATAAAAGCTACCAACAAATTAATCCCAAACCCTAGTAAAGCTACACCTAACATTGGTAAAGCGTCTATTTCTATCGGAGCCTGCCAACGTGTTACAGCCTCGATAAAAATCCAAATAGCGACCCAAATTAATGAAATTCCATTGATTAAAAGCTAACCATTTTTGCCATTTTAGACTTAAAAATAATCCAATCCATGCTAAAAAAATAGATAAACTATCATTTGCCATATGCCCAGCATCAGCCATTAAAGTAAGGCTGTTAAACCAATATCCCCTAGAAATTCAACAACCATATAAAAGGTAATAATTGCAAAACTGATGCCTAATACCATTTTTATTTTTTTAGAAATTTGACTATGAGGGCAAGATGCATGCTGCTGATATTCTTTAGGAGTATAATTTTTACTATAGAAACTTCTTTCATTTTATTTTCCTTAACTATTTGATTTACTTTGCAAGAATCATAAAGTCTGTAGTAACTACAATGTCAAGTCATAAAACGTACATTTAATCGGGTGCTGACGTAGACTCAATACCCAAACCAATTCAACAATTTTGTTTTACCGATAAAGCCAGTTTTAGCTAAATTTAACTTTGTTTTTAAGTTGGCGTTGAAATCTCGCCAATTTGACGAATTACTTGCACAACTAAATACGAAAGATCGGGCGAAATTATTGAATTTTGTTGAAGCTATGGTGGAATGGAAACAAGAAAAATAATTGAGCGGTAGTAGATTGATTTGTTGAGAGTTGTAAATAGATAAGCAAAACGGCACAAAAGTGCCGTTTTTATTGTATTACTTCCGAATATCCACCGCAGGATCTGCATCTTTACGATACTTCTCTTTAATCTGTTTTTGTAAACCATAGTCGTCTTTATCCGCTTGGTTTGAAAAATAGATCTTCCTCGCCAAGTTTTGGATTTTGAATCCCCACCCAATGGGCGATGCCTTCTAAGAAGTTCAATCCAGATTTGAACACTTTATATTCGTGGCGTTCAGTATCATCAGATGAAATTTTTAAATAGCGGAATATTATGGTGTAGCTGGCTGTGACAGTTTTGGTTGAACAAAATCGCACCATCTTTTTCGTTCGTTTGATGACATAAAACCGTGGTCAGAGAAATAGATCATCGAGAATGAACGGTGCGTGCTCGTTCTCTTTCAATTGCTCATAGGTGCGTTTTAAGAAATCATCGGTTTTCTTAATTGATGAGATGTAGCAATTGAGGTAATCATATTGTGGTTTTGATTTCACCTTCTTTAAAAGATTTTCGGATAATCTTCCACGCGGTCACAAGCTAATGGGTGCGAGCCGTAAAGGTGCAACACAATAAAGCGTTTGCCTTGTGTGGGGTCTTCTAACACTTGGGCGAATTTAGGCAAGAGGTCAAAGTCGCTGTAATTGGTAGAGTTAAAGCTACCGCCATTTTTAAGAAAGATTGTTTCGTCTGCTTTGGAGGCAAGCGAGGAAATTGGCGTATCATATTCGCCTAAAAATCCTTGATTGGAAATCCAATAGGTTTTTACGCCTGCGGATTTTACGAGGTCAAAGCAAGCTCAAATCATAGTGTGGCTCCCAACTTTCTTTGTTTGGCAACGTAAGCATTAAACGCAATGACGCGATGGTGTTTGTACCTGCAGAGGTCATTCCGTCAATCAACGTACCGTTCGTACTCGACATAAAAGGGGTGTTTTCCACAGGGTAGCCATAGGCGTGATGGTAATCTTTGCGAGCACTTTCGCCTAATACAATCACATAATCATCATATTTCGAATTTTCGAGCGTTGAGCTGCCCCAATTGTTCGCTTTTACCATCTCTTTAAGCGTGTGCATCTCTTTGGTAATTTTTACCGCAGAATCAACCGCTTGTTTAAGTGGCTCTGCAATAGGTGAATAATAGGTAAAGAGCAAGCCTGAAAGTACCACGAAGGTACGATTGCGTTGGAATTGAATGCCTGTATTCAAACGGATTTTATATTGCAGCCAGATAAGCAACTGGAATTACAAACGCGATGAGGTAGCTGCTGATTGGCATTTGCTGTAAGAACTCTTTAGTTTCAAGCAAATCCGTGGCAAAAATTGAGGCGATATATTGGTAACTTGGCGCCCCAAAAATTTAAGCCTGTTGGCGTATAAATTGCGTGAATGATTACCAACGGAAGCAGTAGAAAATAGAAGGCTTTTTGCTAGAGCTGAGGAAAATAATCAGTACGCTGGTCAGCAGAATTTGCCCGAAATCAGGTTCAGGGAACATTCCTGAGCCGATAAGGAGAAAGTAGCTACTGAGTAGGGTAATTACAAGAATTAATATCAGTGCGGTAGGTTTAGAAAGATTAGCGAGTTTCATAATACAAATAGATAAGAAAAACGTTTACTCTCTCCCCTCGTAGGAGAGACAGGAAAATGCATTTAGTAATTTTGTCAAAGAGGAGCAAAAAAAGCGGTCAAAAATGACCGCTTACGCTCTCCCAAATTTCAATGCTGAACGCATCGAAATTATCCCTCTCCCACAAGGGAGTGAGGGGCAATCATTAATCCGTTACTTTATTCTTATTTGTAGTAGCTTTCAATAGAATATAGCCCACAACTGCCGATAAATTTGTTCCAATTAAGATACCTAATTGAGCTAATGGGAGCATATTGCTGCCATCATTATTATCCGCACCGAAAGCTAAACCTGCGATAAAAACAGACATCGTGAAACCAATACCGCAAAGCACCGCAATCGCAAAAATCTGTTTGAAATTGACCCCTTTGTGGTAAACCTGCAAGGCGAAGCAACACTGCAACATAGCTGAATAAGAATACACCAACTGGTTTACCAATGAACAAACCAAATGCGATACCTAGTGGCACGGGTGAGGTCAATTTTTCTAAGCTCATACCATCAAATGAAACGCCTGCATTGGCAAATGCGAAGAGCGGTAGAATCACAAATGAACACCAAGGGGCTAAAAATATGTTCTAAGTGGTAAAGAGGTGTTTCACCATTTTTACCTCGTAGAGGGATTGCAAAAACCAATGATCACACCAGCCAATGTCGCATGTACGCCTGATTTCAGCACAGATGCCCATAAAATTAAGCCGACGATTAAGTAGTGAATCATACTCACCACTTTATAACGGTTCATCGTGAATAACGTAATAATCGCAAGACTCGCCACAATTAACGCAGGCATACTCATTTCGTGTGAGAAGAAAATAGCAATTACCACAATAGCACCAATATCATCAATAATGGCTAACGCAAGCAAGAACATTTTTAGTGGTAATGGCACTTGCTTACTGAGTAATGCGACAATACCTAATGCAAAAGCAATATCCGTCGCCATTGGGATTGCCCAACCACGAACAAGTTCAGGATCATGATGATTGATAAAATAGTAAATCAACGCAGGTACAATCATTCCACCAAATGCGGCAAAATGCAGGAAGAGAGCTTTTACGCACGCTTGAAAGCGAGCCTTCAAACATTTCTCGTTTGACTTCAAGCCCAACAAGCACAAAAAAGACCGCCATAAAGCCATCATTAATCCACATTAAAAGTGGTTTATCAATCGCAAAAGCCCCAACTTTCAACACCACTTGGGTTTGCAAAAAATCAAAATAGACAGATTGTACGCCCGTGTTGGCACAAATAATCGCTAATATAGCTGCGGCAAAAAGCAGGATGCCGCCTGAAGATTCAAGTTTAAGAAATTCTTAATTTGCCTAATCATCATTCACTCCTTATATTGGCAAAAACATCGGAAAAACAAAACAAAGCTGCAACACAAACGGTAAAATTGACCACTTGCACGCTTATTTCATTATCTTATAACATTTTTATCATAAAAGAAAAGTTATTTTATCCATAATTTTGATAAAAATATCGTCTATCGAAAATATCAAATTAAAAAGAAATTTATTTATGTCAAATCACTGGCTTTATTGGGCACTTGCCTCGGCAGTTTTTGCCTCACTCACCGCAATTTTTGCCAAAAATAGGTTTGCAAGGCGTCAATTCCGATTTTTGCAACTTTTATTCGCACCCTCGTTATCATTCTTGCTCTTATTCTTTTTAACCTACACCAACAAATGGCAGCCACTTAGCTCGCTCAACAGTAAAAACTGGCTATTTTAATCCTCTCAGGCTTGGCAGCAGGGGCATCTTGGCTGGCTTATTTCAAAGCCTTGCAAATGGGCAACGCCTCGCAAGTTGCCCCGATCGATAAATTGAGCCTTGCACTGGTTGCTGTTTTTGCTTTTCTGTTTTTAGGCGAACGCCCAAGCCAACAAGAGTGGCTAGGCATCGGCTTAGTAGTGGCAGGCGTTTTAACACTTGCTTTCAAGCGGTAGAATTATGGGCAAGATTTGCAATATTGATGTGGTATTCGCTCACAATGATGAATCTATTGCCGAGCCATTTTCACCACCTGAACATTTAACCGAACGCCAGCTAAAGCGTTGGAAAAGCCGACGAATGGCAAAATTCCTGTTGAAAACATTGCTCAAAAAGCACAATTTTAATCCAAATTTAGCTGAGCAAATTCAGAGAGCAAAAATGGTCGCCCTTATTTCGCACAGCAAGAAATTGATTTTAACATCACGCATTCGGGCGATTATGTCGCCATTATTTTTGCAAAAAGTAGCAAATGGGGATCGAAGCCCTGTAGTCGGTATTGATTTAGAACATCCGCAAAAACTCGCCGTTTTGAACAGCTTATTCGCCACTATGCCGATGCTGTTGAAGCAGAACAGTTGCTTGAAAAACCGCAGATTTTGACGAATTTAGCCGAACGCTTTTATTTAAGCTGGTGTTTGCGAGAAGCAGTGCTAAAATCGCAAGGCGTGGGGATTATTAAGCTATCGGAAGTGACCCACTACCCCAATGAGAAAAACGATAAAAAGCCAGTATTGCCCACAAGGTGTTTTGCATTTTTTTATCATCAATTCCCGTTTTTCTTGCCTATTTCTTTGGAGTTCGCAACAGATACCAGCTAGATTTATGGGAATGGAAAAAGGATGGTTTGCAAACTGTGCATTTCAACCGCTTGTTTATTCAGTCAATGAAGGAATATCGTATGAGTAATATCTTACAATTTGGTCAAAAAGACCTCGAAATTATTAAGGAAGAGACTGTCTATAAAGGACATTTTGAGCTGAAGAAAAATCCATTTTCCGTCATAAACTTTTTTTCGGGCAAATTCAGTGGCGAAGTGGTGCGTGAATTACTTGTTAAAGGCGAAGCAGCAGCACTGATTGCTTACGATCCAAAATTGGATAATGTGGTGTTGGTTGAGCAAGTTCGCATTGGTGCATATCAAAAACATTCAGACCAAAACCCCGTGGTTGCTCGAATTAGTGGCAGGCATGGTAGATAAAGGCGAAGAGAACCCAACCGAAGTTGCCAAACGCGAAGCCTTTGAAGAAGCGGGGATTGAAGTCAAAGAGCTCGAACACGCCTTAAGTGTTTGGGATAGCCCAGGTGGACAATTCGAACGTTTGCATCTTTTTCCTCGGTTTAATCGACAGTACCCAAGTCAGCAACGGTTCAATCCACGGTTTAGAAGAAGAAAACGAAGATATTTTAGTGCACGTCATCCCACGCCAACAAGCCTACCAATGGATTGTTGAGGGAAAAATCGATAACGTGATTGCGGTCATTGAAAGCTTTGCAGTGGTTAGAACTGAATTATAAGAGATATCAATAAAAAGCCTAAGGCGGTTAATAACCTTGCGAATCAAAATTCGGTAAAAATGCTTGCGTTTTTAACCGCTTGACTTCCGTTTCAATGCGTCCATCCTCAAACAAGGAAAGCTCTCGCCAACCTTGTGGGAGATTATCTAGAGTAAAATCATCGCAATTTGGCTTAAATTGAATACAAGTGGAAGGTGTGGAAAGAATGCGGATACCATTCCAAATCGCATCTACTTCTTGATGAATATGCCCGTGTAAAATCGCTTTTACGTTCGGGTAAAGTGCTAAAATTTCTGCCAATGTATCACTATTTTTAAGACTGTGTTGATCTAACCACGCTGAGTGGGTGAATAAAATGTTGTGATGCAATACCACCAGCGTGAAGCGTTCAGGATTTTTCGCTCAACTTTTGATTAAGCCACGCCAATTGTCCTTTAGATAAAATAGCCACTAGGAGCTGTAGCAACTTGGCTGTTAAGCATTAAAATCTGCCAATGCTCGCCTGCAAAAATCTGCTTTTCAGGGCGAATATAGTCAAATTTTCCTAACTGCAAACTCATTTGTGGTTGCTGATCGTGATTGCCTTCCAACCAAAATACTGGCTTTGCAAGCGGTCGAATCATCTCAGCAAAAATGTAAATAACCTTCAGATTGGTGATCTTGGATTAAATCGCCCGTTGCTAAAATTGCATCAAAATTACTCGATTGTGTTTGCATTTCCGCTTGGATTTCATCTAATACAGCTTGAAAACTTGCGTAAGTATTCACGCCGAGTAGATCTTTTTGTCGTATCTGAGAAAAAGATGTGGGTCGGTTATTTGGAGTAATTTTATAACCGATGTCTTTGGCTCAAGTGGATAAAAAGTATTCATTTTATAATTCCCTAAATTGATGGCGATACTTTTTACTGATTTATGCAACGAAGATCAGCAACCAATTTTCAAAAATGAGAAGTATGTTGATCATTTTGCAATGTGAACTGCCTTCGAAAGTAAAAAGTTTGTTCGTTTTTATCCTATTAATCAATTGAGAATTATTTTTTTATTTAGAAATTACTTGACCTCTTTTGATGATAATCATTATTATTTATAAAAATTCCAAATAATAATAGGTAATCACTCCAACTCTTTGCGCCGTATTCCCCACAAAAATACGGCGTTTTCATCAAAGCCGTTATAATAGAACCATTTTTCAGCCTATTTTAAGGAACATTATGAGCCAATCAATCGAAACGATTCTTGCCGAGCTTAAGCGTGGTGTAGAAGATATTTACTCCGAAGCCGATTTAATCGAAAAACTTAAAGAAAACCGTCCATTACGTGTAAAACTAGGTGCAGACCCTACAGCACCCGATATTCATTTAGGTCACACGGTGGTGTTAAATAAACTACGTCAATTCCAAAATTTTGGACACGAAGTGATTTTCTTAATTGGTGATTTTACCGCAACGGTGGGCGATCCATCAGGCAAAAATGCCACGCGTCCACCACTTTCTCGTGAGGATGTGTTACGCAACGCAGAAACCCTATAAAGAGCAGATTTTCAAAATTTTAGATCCGCAAAAAACGCGTATCGTATTTAACTCAGAATGGTTGGGCGAACTCGGCACAGTGGGTATGATTCGTTTAGCGTCAAACTACACAGTGGCTCGTATGCTTGAACGTGATGACTTCAAAAACGCTTTGCAAAACCAACAATCTATCGCGATCCACGAGTTTATTTACCCATTATTGCAAGGTCACGACTCGGTAGCATTAGAAGCCGATGTGGAACTCGGTGGTACAGACCAAACTTTCAACTTGTTGATCGGTCGTGAATTACAGAAATCCGAAGGGCAAAAACCACAGGTGGCAATGACTTTACCGCTTTTAGTAGGTTTAGATGGTGAGAAAAAAATGTCGAAATCACTTGGGCAACTACATCAGCGTAACCGAAGCTCCAAGCGAGATGTTTGGCAAAAATCATGTCAATTTCTGACGAGTTAATGTGGGATTGGTATAATTTACTCTCTTTCCGACCGCTTGTAGAAATCGCACAGTTAAAAGCTGAAGTCGAAGCAGGCAAAAACCCGCGTGATGTGAAGATTCTACTTGCAAAAGAGATCATCGCACGCTTCCACAATGAAGATGCGGCAAACGCTGCAGAACAGGAGTTTATCAATCGCTTCCAAAAAGGAGCGATGCCAGATGAAAATGCCTGAATTTACCTTTGAAGGCGAAATTGGTTTAGCAACCTTATTAAAAGAGGCGGGCTTAGTGCCATCAACCTCTGAAGCCATCCGCTCTGCTCAACAAGGTGGCGTAAAAATTGATGGCGAGAAAGTCGATGATGTTCGCCAAAACGCACAAAAAGGCACTTTTGTTTACCAAGTGGGTAAACGTAAATTTGCCCGTGTGACGGTGAAATAAGTTGACAGTTACGAATAAAGTTAAATCCATTCAATAAAAAGATTCGGTTTTGTGTTATGCACAGACGAATCTTTTTATTTGTAACAAATAAAAATGCTTACAAATGCTTTACATTTAATATAAGAGTTATTATCATTTGCAATGTTCTTATATTTCCTACTTTTCCACTCAGATATTTTAGTTTTCTTTATACTTCAGCATATCAAAATTGGAGGATCAGTGTATGCCGAGTAAAAACAACTGATAGTGAATGTAGTAGCTATCCAAAATTTACATTAAGTCTCATTTCTCTTGCCTTAATTTCCTTTCCTTTCCTGCTTTGGCTGATGAGGTGCTTGATCAAGTCAATGTTGTCACAGAAAGTCCTGTCAATTCAACTGCTGGGAATAAAGGCTACACCATCAAATCTATGAATACTGCAACGGGATTGCGTATTTCTGGTAAAGATACACCGCAATCGGTCAGTGTAGTCACAAGAAAAACAGCTTGATGATCGTGCAATCCACACGCTTGAAGAAGCGAATGAAAAATACAACAGGCGTGAATGTAGTGCGTGATTCAGGCTTACAAACTCGTTTTCTTTCTCGTGGTTTTTATGTCGATCAAATAGGAGAAGATGGCATTACAACCAATATCGCAGGACGTTCAGGCTACACTGCAAAAATTGATACTTCGCCAAGCACAGATTTAGCGGTATATGATCATATTGAAGTCGTACGCGGTGCAACAGGGTTAACACAATCCAACTCTGAACCTGGTGGTACAATTAATCTGATTCGCAAACGCCCAACAGAAAAATTCCAACATTTGGGTGAATTAACGGTCGATGAACGTGGCAGCGTGCGAACTATGCTTGATGTTTCAGGGGCAATGAATAAAGAAAAAACGGTTCGCGGACGTTTAGTGCACGTTGATGAAAAAGCCCGTTCTTTTAAAGATAACGTGAAGGGACGTAAACAGATGGTTTACGGCGTATTAGAAAACCAATATTCGTGATAATGGTTTGTTTACGATTGGTGGAATGTATCAAAAAGTGAATGAAGTACCCGATTTTGCTGGGGTAATTTTGCCATGTAAAGATCCTGAAGTGTACGCTTTTTCTTCTCGTCCTGCCTGCCAATCACCGCTGAAATTCCCTCGTAGCACTTATTTGGGAGAAAGTTGGTCGCGCTTAAAAAGGAGATAAACATAATTTATTCTCTGAAACTAAACTCTTCCTTGATAACGACTGGACGCTTACCCTTGAATTATCTTATACCCAAAACAATACCGATGCGAAAGTAGGACAGTATTTTATTAAAGATGAACACGCTGCAGGGATGTCAGGTGAAGATGCAACAGGATTCTTAACTGAAAAAGGCGAGGTCATTCCTTTTGAGCCAAAAAGATAAGGCATTAGAAAAATTAGCAGGCTATCGTAAAGAAACAAAAGCAGAGTTTGAAACGCAAAAAGCTGATTATTTGAAAAAAATCGTTTTGATCAACAAACGTTTGAACAATATAAAAACAAGCGTATTAATGAGCGTGCAGTATTACGCCAACAATGTATTGATGAAGGTACTTGGGATTTCTTCTGTGATAGTAATTACCCTCTGTTAAGTGATGATGAATATAAACAAGATTTCGTTAATAAAAGCACTTGCAGAACAAGGTATTAGCGACAATGCGAATGAACGCTTCCCGAATCGTTTTTATGATTCAGCCTACAATAATCGTGGAATAACAAACAGAAGATTTAACTATATGCCAATGCAATATAAGAAAAAGATACGCAATATGGCATTAAATTGAGTTTTAAATGGTAGTTATTCACTCTTTGAGCGCGATCACGACTTCTATGTAGGCTATGCTTATAACAACGAAGATATCCAATCTACCTATCTTGAAATTTTCCAGAAAAAATATCGTGTTCGACCAAGTACGGGAGCTACTCACGCTCAGTTTGATGGACAATGCGAGGTTCACCCACTTGGTAGCAACCGCTTACCAACAGAAAAAGGGATTGCGGAGCCAGATTGGGATAAATACACCGACAAAGGCAATGTACGCGTTTACGAGCCAGATTGTAAAAATGCGAGAAAAACAAAATATCAGCCACTGTTAGATAAAGACGGTAAGCCCGTTTATAGAGTGGATGATTTTGGTAAGAAAGCATCTGTGCTTGTCCCTGTGTATGAATTAGATGCTAACGGCAATAAAATTCAGGAAGTTGATGAAAAGGGCAACCCTATTTTTACAGGTTTTAACGGTACTACACCAGTCTATAAAGAAGTGAAAATCCCTGATGATCATATTCTTGCTCAATATAATTACGCAAAATACTTCAATAAAAATAAAACCCATACCGTTACGATGAGTAACCGATTTAATGCAACCGAAAAATTGCATTTCCTCACTGGGGTAAGTTTTTGTGCATTTTAATACTTCACAACGTAAAGAAATGCCTGTGCGTTATGGCGAGCCAATTACCAATTTCCAAACGGCGGAAAATGTGAAAGCGGATAATGAGCATTACACCGCCAAAATGAGTGGTCATAAATTCACGCCATATTTTTGGTATTACTTATGACTTAACCGACAGCCAAAGCATTTACGCGAGCTACACGAGATCTTTAAACAACAAGATAATGTGAGCGTGACCTCAAAAACCACCTTACCACCACTGATGGGGACAAACTATGAAGTCAGTTGGAAAGGCGGGTTCTTTGATAACCGCCTCAACAGCTCTGTTGCGCTGTTCACATTAGAGCAAAAATAGAACGGTTGTCGATTTTTGGCTTTGTGCCTGATTCCACGGGTAGACAAGGTTCTTTCCAAACCATTGCGAAACCAATTGGACGTGTAGTAAGTAAAGGGGTAGAAATTGAGTTAGCAGGCAATGTGACTGAAAACTGGCAACTCTTCTTTGGCTATACTTACAACAAAAGTAAATACAAAAATGCAGAGGAAATTAACGCAGAGCGTATCGGCAAAAATACCAAAGCAAGCCCTTATAACTTCAGTAATTTCACACCAGTGCAAATGTTCCGTTTAGCAACGTCATATCACATTCCTAACGCAAATGGACAATTGGTGGTGGCGTATCGGCACAGACTGGCACAACAAGCCTATGATATTAGCCAAGCAGGCTATGCCTTGTGGGATGCAAATATCCAATATGACTTCACTAAACATGCGAAGTTAAGCCTCATTGGCGTGAACCTTACCGATAAAATCTATTTCGAAAAATAACTACAACCGTACTCGTGGTATGAATAACTTCTACGGTCGTCCTCGTACGGTGATGATGAAATTCGATTGGGCGTTTTAATCCAGTATAACTGACCGCTTGCAAGCGGTCGGTTTTCCTCAAACTTTTACCAAATTGATTAAGGATAATGTATGAAATCCATAAAAATGAAACTTTCCCCTTTAAGCCTCGCAATGATCGCAGCATTCGCAACGAATGCGATGGCGGAAGAACAACAAACCGAATTAGCTCCTATCGTGGTAACAGCTTCGAGGTACCGTGCAAGAATTGCGTGATGCGCCTGCAAGCACGTAGTGTAATCAGCCAAACACAGCTAAAAACATCCTGCCAATCGTTTAGAAAATGCACTCCAAGATATTCCAGGGGTAAATGTAAGTGGCAGTAATGCGAATAAATCAGACATTTCTATTCGTGGTCTACCTGCCGATTACACTTTAATTATGGTGGATGGACACCGCCAAAATACGCGAGAATCTCGTCCAAATGGTAATGGTGGATTTGAAGGAGCATTCATTCCGCCTGTGAGTGCAATTGAACGTATTGAGGTAGTGCGTGGACCAATGTCTTCGCTTTATGGTTCTGATGCAATGGGTGGTGTCGTCAATATCATTACTAAAAATACGACAAAAGAATGGACTGGCTCATTTTCTAGCGGTTTTACCGTTCACGATAAATCTGAATTTGGTGATGGCTATCACGGAGATTTCTTTGTTTCAGGTCCGCTAATTAGCAATGTATTGGGGTTGCAAGTTTATGGTGGCGGTAACTATCGTCAAGAAGATCACCTGATTGGAGCATCAAACAAAAACAAAGATGGCAACCTTAACGCCAAATTAACCTTTACCCCTGTGGATAAACAAACCTTTATCTTTGAAGCAGGTCGTCATCGCCTATCTAAAGATGAAACCCCAGGAAAAACCATTGATTTAACCACAACACGTGGGGCTTCAGTAACAAAAAACAGCCCAAGCACTACCCGTGCAACCCGCAACCATTGGTCTTTCACTCACCAAGCAGATTGGGATTTTATGACCTCAGAACTTAGCTTCTCGCAAGAAGTGGCTAAACGTGAGGTGATGGTGAATGATGTGATGAACAGCCGTAAGCCAGAAATCAAAAACAATGTATTTGATGCGAAATTTATGTTGCCACTTTCTAACCATTTCTTCGTCTTTGGTGGACAAGCACAACAAGCAAAATTACAAGATGATTCTGTGACAAAAGTGCAAACTAGAACATTACCAAATGGCAAAAAGGCATCAAAAGTGATGTTTGAAAACAGCAAAAAATAGCATCAAGCAATCGGCATTCTTCTTAGAAGATCGCATTGATATTGGTGAACATCTTTTGCTTACTCTCGGCTCTCGCTTTGAAAAACCACGAAAAATATGGCACATTGGACGCCTAGAGCTTATGCGATCTACCACTTCAATGATAACTTTACCTTTAAAGCTGGGCTAGCTAAAGCCTTTAAAGCACCAAGCATTCGTGAAATCAGCGAAAGCTATGTAACCTCTACCGAAGCCGGTGCAGGTGTCATTTATGGGAATAAAAATCTCAAACCTGAAACGAGTGTAAACCAAGAGGTTGCTTTTGCTTACAGCAATAATAACGGCTATAGTTCAAGCATTACCTTGTTTAATACTGATTTCAGAAATAAAATTAACTAGCCACTACACTGGTAAGGCTGATCCTGTAACAGGGGCTAAATTGTATGAATATGCCAATGTAGGACGTGCGAATGTGAAAGGGGCGGAAATTGCTGCTCATATTCCTTTCAACGAACATTGGAATGCGGATTTAAGCTATACTTACCAACACTCTAAACGCCAATCTGATGAAGATGTCTCTGCCTCTAAAGTTAGTTTGCGCGGTTTACCGTTGGATAACACACCAAAACATTCTGCTAGTGCGAAGCTAAATTGGGACATGAGTGATGCGTTCACAGCCTATACTCGTGTGGCATATAAAGGCAAACAAATTTGGGCAAATCCACGTAATGGCGATAACAAAAATCCATTCCGTACCCGCAAGGCTTACACTACTGTTGATTTAGGTGCAACTTACCAATTTAACCCGAATGTTGCTCTTACTATGGCAGTGTTAAATATCGGCAATCACATTGGAGAGCGTGTGAACACCAATGGAGGCAGCTGGACAGTAGAAGATGGACGCCGTTTATGGACTAACCTTAACGTTACCTTTTAATCAGTTGGGAATTAGCAACATTTAGGCTTTTCTAAATGTTGCTGAGCATTTTATGTCGCGATATTTTCTTTACTTTTGGTTGGGCTTGTTGATTACTAGCAAAAAGCTATGCCGAGCCTGATTTCACCATTGCAAAACTTAGCTCTAAAATGACCGCTTATTATAATATCCACCAACAAGATATGCACTTTGAAAATAAGGCTTATCGCTTATTTATTGCCGAGCCGAAGCAGCAATCTAAGCCTTTACCCGTGCTTTACCTGCTTGATGGCAATGCACATTTTCCATTGGCGGTAAATGCGGTAAATCCTGATTTACCACTTCCGCTGATTGTGGGCATCGGCTATGTTTCCGATAATGCTTATTCAATTAATGAACGTCGCAGAGATTACACTTTCCCGGTTCAAGACGAAACCTTCAAAAAAATGGCGGCGGTGCTGCCGATTTTCTACGTTTTATTCAAACCGAAGTAAAAGCCTTATATTGAACAACATTATCGTATTCATAACAAAAAACAGCACTTCTTTGGGCACTCTTTTGGCGGACTTTTTGGGCTTTATATTCTATTCCATCAACCTAATTTATTTCAGTATTACACTCTTGCCAGCCCATCGCTTTGGTGGGGAAAGGGTGAATTTTTACCTAAAAATAGTGATTGGATTGCATATAAACCGGAGCATATTTTAATTACTCTTGGTGAGTATGAAGAGTTTCCAGAAAAAGATCCGCAAATAACATCTGAACAGAAACAACGCATTCAGCAGCGCCAACAAATACGCCCATTTAATGCAGAGCAGTTGAGCGAAAAATTAAAATCGCAGGGCAATAATGTTCACTTTCTTTGGATTTTAAATAAAAATCACGGGGACTCGATACCCGAAGCAATCAAATATAGTGTAGAGCTCATCCAAAAATGAAAAAGGCTAGAACCTTATATGTTGAGGTTTTAGCCTATATTCAGAGGAACCTTGCTTATTGTATGGCGAATTTCTATCCTAAGAAAAATCCCCAAACTAAATAGCAAATTGGTGATTAACGCTAAGCCTGCCATCTGCCCTAAAATTGGGCGAAGCTCAATCGGATCTTGATGGCGATAAACAAATAAGCCATGTTTGACTAAAGAGCGGTACGGCAAGCAAGAATAGGTAGTTATACCAATGCTTGAAATTGAGAATCGCAAAAATCAGGGTAAGAAAACGACCGATAGTGCTAATAGAATAGCGTGGTAAATACGTCCGTTTTTCGAGCCAATGCGTACGATAAGAGGTGTTTTCCCTGCTTTACGGTCTTGGTTAATATCACGGAGATTATTGATATTAAGCACGGCAACCGAAAGCAAACCACAACCAAAGGCAGGGATAAAAATCATTAGTGGCAAGCTGTGGGCTTGCAAACAGAACTACACCAATTACCGCCACAAAAACCAAAGAAAAATCAGCACGAATAAATCGCCTAAACCTAAATAGCTACAGGCTTTCTTGCCGACAGTATGGTAATCGCGGCAACAATGGAGATCACGCCTAAGCCTAGAAATACCAGCAGATCTTCAATTCCTTCATACGCATAGAAACTTAATGCCGCCCCCGAAATAAAGGAGAGTACACTCAATACAATCACCGCTATTTTTTGCTGTTCACCCGTAATGGTACCGTGCTGAATTGCACGCAGTGGACCAATTCGCTCAGCAGTATCGGAGCCTTTTACGTGGTCACCGTAGTCATTCGCAAAATTAGAGAGTACTTGCAATAAAATGGTGGTAATAAAGGCAAGTAGGGTGGTGATTAAATCAAATTTACCTGCCCAATAAGCAAGTGCTGAGCCGATAATAATAGAAGCCAAGGCAAGCGGTAAGGTTTTCGGGCGAGCCGTACTAAACCAGATGGCAAAGGTGGAATTTTTGTTCATTTTAGAGGTTTCGTTTAGAATAGATAAAAGAAAGACGTAGTTTAGCAAAAAAGAGAAATGATGTGTAATCCAATCAGTTTAAGCCCTGTGGCGGTGGTCGAAAGCCCGTATGACGAGAAATTTTCCGTACCTCGCCAGCCCAATTTGGTGCAAGAAGGTAAGGGTATTTTACGCCTACTTCCGCCTTTACAACACGCCCGATGCGGTGCGAGGCATTGAGCAATTTAGCCATTTATGGCTGATTTTTCAATTTCACCAGATCCCCGAACGTGAATGGCACGCGACCGTTCGCCCACCGCGTTTAGGCGGTAATGAACGTGTGGGTGTGTTTGCCTCACGAGCCACGCATCGCCCTAATCCTCTTGGGTTGTCTAAAGTAAAATTAGAACGGGTTGAATGCAAAGATGGCGAAGTGTTGTTACATCTGGCCAGCGTTGATTTGGTGAATGGCACGCTCATCTTCGACATCAAGCCCTATATTCACTACGCCGACAGCGAGCCTGAAGCCATTTCTGGCTTTGCCCAAGAAAAACCGCAAGCAAAATTAAGCGTTACATTTCTGCCTGAAGCGGAACAAGCGGTCAAAAAGCTAAAAATTTTTGCAAAGTTTGGCATAAATCAACCGCTTGATTTTTATTCGTGATGTGATTGCTCAAGATCCTCGCCCCTGCCTATCAACAAGGGAAAAATCGGATCGGATTTATGGCATGAATTTGGCAGGCAATAACGTCCGATGGAAGATTGATGAGCAAGATTTGACAAAGGCGGTGGTGATCGCACCCTGATAACACCAAGTTTACGTAATTTTTCCGTGTATTTTGCCCTAAATAGGGCTATTATAAGAACAACTATTCTCAAAAGAAGGAACGCCCTATGAACATTCCATTCTGCTTACCTGAAAACATCACACCGCAAGACTTTTTGCAAAAATTATTGGCAAAAACGACCGCTTTTAATCCGCAAACGGTTTACCACAAATTGTCGAATTGTTCGAACCAAATGATATTTTGGAATTAGCTTTGGAAGAAGAGATTACCGCTCGCCTAATTCAATGCCGAAATGAACAATGGTCGGTGAAAAATAGCCCGTTTGAAGAGGCAGATTTACAAAACTTGCCTGAGCAATGGTCGGTGATGGTGCAAAATTTAGAGCAATGGTCTCCAGAATTGGGCGAATTATGGCAAGCGTTTGGCTATATTCCGCAATGGCAACGCGATGATATTATGGTTTCTTGCTCGCCAGCAGGTGGCACGGTGGGCAAACATTATGATGAATATGATGTATTCCTTGTGCAAGGCTATGGAGAACGCCGTTGGCAAGTAGGCAAATGGTGCGATCCTTCTACTGAATTTAAACCAAACCAACCAATCCGTATTTTTGATGATATGGGCGATCTGGTGATTGATGAAGTAATGCGGCCGGGAGACGTGCTTTATGTGCCTTCACGTATGGCACATTATGGTGTGTCAGAAACGGATAGTCTGACTTTCTCATTCGGTTTTACGTTATCCGAACGCGGCAGATTTACTCTGCAAATTCTCTGAAACTTTGGACAAAGAGCACGATTTATTACCAACCTCTGAATTTAATATTCCGTTCCGTTTGTCGCCAAATGAGCAACCAAATGCGCTGTTAGATCCAAAAATGGTGGCAAACTTCAAACGCCAGTTAATCAACTTATTGCAAGATTCTAAACAATTTGATGCTATTTTTGCCCATGCAGTGGCTTCTGCAGTGAGCTCAAGACGCTACGAACAACTTACCGAAGAGGGTGAAAATTATCCAGATGAGGTGCAAGAAGTGCTCGAAGCGGGTGGCTGGTTGCAACAAGATGCAAATGTGAAAATGCTCTATACCGAAAAATCCACAACGTATTTATATAAACGGCGAATGGATTGATGAGCTAAACGAAGCGGAAACTAACTATTAATTAGGATTGCTAACGGCGATTCAATTTCGTGGAATAAACTGGCGTCCCGCGTGAAAGACCAAGCCGAACTTGAATTGTTGCTGATACGATTTGCGACTGGCTGGATATGGGCTGGTTGATTTTTGAACGAGGCGGAATAGCTTAATTTCTTTTGTTAATCAATTCTGCCAAATTTCCCTACCTCTCTTTTGCTAAAGAGGGTTTTTTTTCATCAAACAATTGCAAAAAAATGCAATATAAAAATATCAATAATATCAATTTACGCAACAAAAGGATTTGCACTATACTGTTTCCAACTTAAACAAACCCATTTCAAAGAAGGAATGCAAACATGGCTCATAACTATTTCAACACATTAAATTTACGTCGAATTAGATCAATTGGGTCGCTGCCGTTTTATGGATCGCAGCGAATTCGCAGACGGTTGCGAAGTATTAAAAGGTATCGTGATCGTGGGTTTGCGGTGCACAAGGTTTAAACCAAGGTTTAAATATGCGTGATTCTGGCTTAGATATCTCTTTACGCATTACGTGCTGAAGCGATTGCAGAAAAACGTGCATCATTCCAACGTGCAACAGAAAACGGCTTTAAAGTTGGCACTTACGAAGAGTTAATTCCAACCGCAGATTTAGTGATCAACTTAACGCCAGACAAACAACACTCTAAAGTGGTTGCTGACGTTGTGCCTTTAATGAAACAAGGTGCGGCATTTGGTTATTCGCACGGTTTCAACATTGTTGAAGTGGGCGAAGAGATCCGTAAAGACATCACTGTGGTGATGGTAGCACCAAAATGTCCAGGTACAGAAGTGCGTGAAGAGTACAAACGTGGTTTCGGTGTACCAACATTAATCGCAGTTCACCCTGAAAACGACCCTCAAGGCGAAGGCTTAGCGATTGCAAAAGCGTGGGCATCAGCAACAGGCGGTGACCGTGCGGGCGTGTTAGAGTCTTCATTCGTGGCAGAAGTAAAATCTGACTTAATGGGTGAGCAAACTATCCTTTGCGGTATGTTACAAGCAGGTTCAATCGTGTGCTACGACAAATTAGTGGCAGACGGTAAAGACCCTGCATACGCAGGCAAATTAATCCAATACGGTTGGGAAACCATCACTGAAGCGTTAAAACAAGGCGGCATCACGCTGATGATGGATCGCTTATCAAACAGTGCGAAAATCCGTGCCTTTGAATTAGCAGAGCAAATCAAAGAGCAATTAAACTTCTTATACTTAAAACATATGGATGATATTATCAGCGGTCACTTCTCTGCAACGATGATGGCAGACTGGGCGAACGGCGACAAAGATTTATTCGCATGGCGTGAAGCAACAGGTAAAACTGCCTTTGAAAATGCACCAAAAGCTGACGGTATCAAAATTTCTGAACAAGAATACTTCGATAACGGTGTAGTGATGGTTGCAATGGTGAAAGCGGGCGTAGAAATGGCGTTCGATGCAATGGTAGCAAGCGGCATCTACGAAGAGTCTGCATACTATGAGTCATTACACGAATTACCGTTAATCGCAAACACTATCGCACGTAAACGTTTATATGAAATGAACGTGGTAATTTCAGACACGGCAGAATACGGCAACTACTTATTCGCAAAACGTAGCGACCCCCAATTCTTGCAGAACAATTAATTCCAACTTTACAAAAAGGTGACTTAGGCGAACCAACACCAACCGTTGAAATCGACAACGTTTACTTACGCGATATCAACAACGCAATTCGCAATCACCCAGTAGAATTAATCGGCGAAGAATTACGCGGTTATATGACTGACATGAAACGTATTGCTGTAGCGGGTTAATCTAATCAGTAAAATATCCTAGAAAGACCACCGCTTGTTGTGAAACAAGCGGTGGTTTTGTTTAGGATGATTGTAATTTATTAATTCTGATTAAATTATAAAAATTCCTTAAATGAAAAATCAAAACGCATTTTACCCGAAATCAAAATGCAAAAAGTAGAATGTTTTTGCACCGCTTGATGAAATCAATGTTTAACAAGAACTAACTTAGTGCAAATTTTTGTATAACGGATAACCCACAAAGAACCTAAATCATCTCTTTACTTCCTTGCTAACCTGCGTTAAAAATTGGATACCTTTTTTAGTTCTATGCCGCCAAAAATGTGTGCGGTTTAATTTAATCATATTTTTCTGAGGTGATGGCATATGCCAGTAATTAAAGTTCGTGAAAATGAATCATTTGACGTTGCATTACGTCGTTTCAAACGCTCTTGCGAAAAAGCAGGTTTATTAGCAGAAGTTCGTGCTCGTGAATTCTACGAAAAACCAACAACAATTCGTAAACGTGAGAAAGCGTCTTTAGCAAAACGTCACGCTAAACGTAATGCTCGTGAAAACGCACGTAACACCTCGTTTATACTAATTCATTCGCTTTTTAAGCACTGAATCTTTACTAAAACCGTGAAACCGCAAGGAATCACGGTTTTAGTTTATTTATTCCACTCTTTTAGCAATGGAGGACCAATGAAAGGCACTATTCCACGTTCGTTTATTGATGATCCTCATTGCTCGCACTGATATTGTCGATTCAATCAACCAACGCGTTAAGCTCAAAAAGCAGGGCGAGATTATCGCCTGTTGCCCATTTCATCACGAAAAACACCTTCTTTTTCCGTCAGCCAATCCAAACAGTTCTATCACTGCTTCGGCTGTGGGGCACACGGCAATGTGATTAGCTTTTTGATGGAGTATGACAAGCTCGAATTTCCTGAAGCAATTGAAGAACTTGCTGCAATGCAAGGGCTAGAAGTCCCTCGAGAGAATGTACGTCAATCGGGCAACGTTCGCCCTATTAGTTATAAAAACGAAACGCGATCTTTACGGTTTACTTGAAGAAATTACCCGCTTCTATCAACACAATTACAACACGATATTCCAAGCCAAAGTTACTTGCAAGGTCGTGGCTTATCGTCCGGAAATCATCGCTACAATTTGAACTTGGCTTTTGCACCAAATAGCTATGATGCTGTGCTCAAACGCTTTTGGTGTGAATCCTGAGGAAACTCAGAAATTACGCGACACAGGGATGGTTTCTGGAAAAATGAAAGCGGTCGAATTTATGATAAGTTTCGCAATCGCGTGATGTTTCCATCCCGATAAACGTGGTCGCGTGATTGCCTTTGGCGGGCGTGTAATGGGTGATGAACGCCCGAAATACCTCAACTCACCCGAATCTGCCACTTACCACAAAGGTAACGAACTTTACGGCTTATACCAAGCACTACAAGCTAATGAAAATCCTGAATATTTGTTTGTGGTGGAAGGCTATATGGACGTGGTGGCACCTCGCTCAATTTGGTGTATTGAATGCGGTTGCCTCACTCTGGCACGGCAACTACAGGCGAACAAATCCAACAGATGTTCCGTGTAACAGAGCAGATTGTCTGTTGCTACGATGGTGACCGTGCAGGGCGTGATGCAGCTTGGCGTGCCTTTGAGAATGCCTTACCATATTTGTATGATGGTCGTCAGCTCAAATTTATCTTTTTGCCAGATGGCGAAGACCCCGATACTTTCGTACGAAGCCAAGGCAAAGAGGGTTTTTGAACAATATTTGGCGGAACATTCCAAATCATTAAGCGATTTTCTGTTTGATAGCTTACTGATGCAAGTTGATTTTATCTAGCCCAGAAGGAAAAATCTAAACTTGCCTCGCTTGCCATTCCGCTCATTAATCGCATTCCAGGCGAAATGTTGCGGGTTTACCTTCGCAATATCTTGGGGCAAAAATTAGGTATTTTAGACCCCACTCAGCTCGAAGCAATGTTGCCAAATCGCCAACAAAAAGATGTCTCTAAACCACAAGCAAAACCAAATCAAACGCACCCTCAATGCGCTTGTTGATTGCTTTGTTATTGCAAAATCCAGAGTTGGCAAAACACGTGCCAGACCTCACACCGCTAAGCGAATTGAACGAACCTGGCTTTGCCTTATTCTGTGAATTAGCCCAAGTTTGCCAAGCTAATATCGGCATTTCAATGGGGGCTTTTAGCTAGAACATTGGCGAGATAGCGAACAATTCCGCACGCTTGAATTGCTAGCGAGTTGGGGATCATATGGTCGCCCCAGAAAACCTAGAAAAAGAGTTTATCGAAACCCTCGGTTTTCTCACGATAAATTGGTCGAAAAACGAGTAGAGATGTTGATCGCCAAAGAGCGAACTTCAGGTTTGAGTACGGAAGAAAAACAAGAGTTGGTTTTATTACTTTCACAGTAAATTTTACGCCCTTGCTAACGTCCAAACTTGTACCTCTTGTACGCCTGCTTGTTTAATTTCCCAGCAAATCGCATTGAGCGTTGAGCCTGTGGTCACTACATCATCCACAATTGCAATTCGCTCATAAAAATTTGCCCGCTTGCGGTCTAAAAACGAAAAGCGTTTTTTTCAGGTTTAAACGTCGTTCTTGTGCGGTAAGTTCACGCTGTGAAACAGTATGTCGAATGCGGCGAAGACTTTGCGTATCAAGCGGAATATCTAGCCATCGAGACAGATACCGAGCGATTAACTCAGATTGATTATAACCTTCTCCTCCAATGGCGTTGCCAAAAAGCGGAACAGGCAAAATTGCCTCTGGGAGTACCAGACCATGCTCCCGTTGAGCCTGTTTTTACCGCTAACAACAGCAATCGTGCTAACGGCTGATTCAACCAATATTGCTGATGAAACTTAAAACGATGGATCCAATCTGCAAGCGGTTTTTATATACCGAAATTTGCACCATTTTTTGCCATTTCGGCTCATTTCGCAAGCATTCCCCGCAAGATAGGCTATTTTCAGCTAATAAACTGCCACAATGCCCGCAATAAGGCGAACGCGCCAAAAGCTTGATGCAACGGCTACAAAAGCCGTGATGCACTATCGCCAACGGCTTATCACAATGAAAACAGCGGAAACCTAATCTATTCATACGCCCTCCGCTATTTACTCTACCAAATTGGCAAAAATGATTTTTCGAGCGCGTTCGAAAAACCGTAAATTTAGTAAAGTGCAGACATAAAAATGGTCAGGCAAAACCTGACCATTTCACGTTTTATTTTAGTAAAGCACACGTGCTTTTAATTGTGCCTTCAATCTCTTTTCAAGCGTTTTAATGCTCTGAGCTGTCTTCAAGCTGAACATCGATTACTACATAACCAATTTCTGGGTCTGTTTGTAAATATTGACCAGCAATATTCACGTTTTGATCCACAAACACTTGGTTGATTTTGTTTAGAATACCTGGTTTGTTTTGGTGAATGTGTAATAAACGTTTCGCATTGTTGTTGGCTGAAGTGATACTTCTGGGAAGTTTACTGCCGACAAGGTTGAACCGTTGTCTGAGTATTTCACAAATTTATTTTGCCACTTCTGTACCAATATTCTCTCTGAGCTTCTGCGGTTGAGCCACCGATGTGTGGGGTTAAAAATCACGTTGTCAAATTTACGTAATGGCGATTCAAATGGATCGTTGATAGACGCAGGTTCAACAGGGAATACGTCAATCGCTGCACCGCGTAAGCTATTTGCTTCTAAGCGAGTCGCTAACGCATCTAAATCCACGACAGTACCGCGTGCGGCATTAATTAAAATTGCATCCTCTTTTTAATTGGGCAATGCGTTCCGCACTCATTAGATTTTTGGTTGAGGCATTTTCTGGCACATGTAATGAAATCGCATCACAGCTTGAAAGCAACTCTTCTAAGCTTGCCACTTGCTGAGCGTTACCCAATGGCAATTTATTTTCGATATCGTAGAAGTAAACTTGCATCCCCACCGCTTCGGCAATCACGCTCAATTGTGAGCCGATATGACCATAACCGATGATACCCAATTTCTTACCACGCACTTCATTTGCACCCGCAGCCGATTTGTTCCATACACCACGATGCACTTCCATATTCGCTTTAGGTACTTGACGCATTAACAAAATAATTTCTGCCAACACTAATTCCGCCACAGAGCGGGTATTTGAGAACGGTGCATTAAACACAGGAATACCACGACGTTTCGCTTCCGCTAAATCTACTTGGTTAGTACCGATACAGAAACAGCTCACCGCCACTAATTTTTGTGCGTGCTCTAAAATCTCTTTTAGTTATGTGTGCGTGAGCGAATTCTCACAAAGTGAGCATCTTTTAATTGCTTCGATAAGCTCTTCACCATCTAGGGCTTTTTGTGATACTCAATGTTGGTGTAACCTGCCGCTTTTTAATACATCCAGTGCGTTTTGATGTACGCCTTCGAGTAATAAGAATTTGATTTTTGATTTGTCGAGAGAAACTTTAGCCATAGTTATTCCTTATGTTGTGTTTAAAGTGAAAAAACAAAAAGCGGTGCGATTTTGCAAAACTTTTGCAAAAATCCACCGCTTGACCTTATTCAATAATTTCTTTGCCCTTCAGGCGTGCTCAACAATCGTAACGTTCGCGAAACGTTGTGCAAAATACCGTTGGTGACCACACCTGCGATATTGTTGATGGTGTGTTCCATTTTCAGCGGTTCAAGAATTTTAAAGTGATGCACATCTAAAATCACATTGCCGTTATCCGTTACCACGCCTTCACGCCATTCAGGAGAACCGCCAGTGCAACTAACTGACGAGCCACATAAGAACGAGCCATCGGAATTACTTCCACAGGCAATGGGAAAGTTGAACCAAGCACATCAACTTGTTTTGAACTATCCACGATACAAATAAATTTTTTCGCTAAAGAGCTCACAATTTTTCACGGGTTAATGCTGCCCCACCGCCCTTAATCATTGCACCTTGCGGGGTAATTTCATCTGCACCATCGATATACACATCTAATTCCACAACGTCATTAGCACTAAACACCTCAATGCCCAACGTACGTAAACGCTCTTCTGAAGCTCGATGCCGCTATTGTAACCTTTAATTTCATCTTTCATTGAAGCTAATTCGTCAATAAAGCAATTCACGGTTGAACCGCTACCCACGCCAACGATGGTATCTGGTGTCACAAATTTTAGTGCCGCTTTCGCTGCAATTTTCTTCATTTCTTGTTGGTTCATTACGTTTCCTATTATTGCTTTTAAAGATAAAAATTGGTCTCATTAGTGTGCCAAAAGAGCAAGCTAAATCAAGCGGTAATTTTTCATAAGTCATTTGAAAATTTTTTTCTAAAAAATAAAAATTTTTGTTTTGCTAATTTTTCCGCTAATTTTTCCTCCTAGAATACACACCATCAAGAGCAGAGATGCTTTTGGTCATAATGATTTTAAACTCTATGAAAATAAACTATTTTTACATGCTTACAAGGAGCAATTTATGAAAAAATCAGTAAAAACTTTAGCAGCATCATTATTAGCAGGTGTTATGGCTTTTCAGTGCAATCAATGCAAATGCAATGTCTCCAAAAGATCAAGATGCTTTTGGGTAAAAGCTAAAATCACGGCAGTGCAAGCATTATCTGCCGCACAAGCAAAAATCGGTGCCGATGCGAAAGTAAAAAGCATTGACTTTGAACATCACTACTTTGGTAAAGATCATTTTTGAAGTTGAAATGTTTTGCTAACGGTCAAAAACAAAAAGTGGCAGGGACGCAGCAAGCGGAGATATTTTTAGGCGTGGAAAGCGAAGCTCTAAAACAGTGAAAGTTAGCCCAACAGCAGATATTGCACTCACAGTGAGCTTCGCTCAAGCAATGGACACTGCAGTGGCAAAAACGGGCGGTAAAGTAGCAGAAGCAGACTTAGAATATAAACGTGGTGTGGCGTTCTACAAAATCGAAACCGTAAACAACGGTGTGGTTTATAAAGTGGCGGTAGATGCAAACAGCGGGCAAATTATTGATATGCCACAAAAACATAAAGGTAAACATCATAAACACGATCGCTTTGAAAAAAGGCGAACGTCACGAACATCATCAAAATGAAGGCGGTTTCCGTCAAAACTAATCTTATCTTCGTATTGTGCGATGTCGGGCGGATGTATTTCCGCCTATTTTTCGATAAAATCTCGTCAATTTTTAATCTTTCATTTTTACTATGCGAATTTTATTGGTCGAAGACGACAAAAATGATTGCCGAAGCGGTATCGAACGGCTTGAAAACCGCTCGTTATGCGGTGGATTGGGTAAACAACGGCAACACGGCAGAACAGGCGTTAAACAGCCAACAATATGATTTGGTGTTGCTCGATTTGGGTTTACCGGGGCAAGATGGTTTGCAAGTACTGAAACATCTCCGACAAGAAAAAAACAATACGCCTGTGTTGATTGTCACCGCGCGTGATGATTTGGATAGTCGCTTGGCAGGCTTAGACGGCGGGGCGGACGATTACATTATTAAGCCTTTTGATTTGTCCGAATTACTTGCCCGCATTCTGTGCTGTCCTGCGTCGCCAAAGTGGACAAAGCACGCCATTGTTAAGTAACGGTGCTATCACCCTCAATCCGACGAACTACCAAGTTACTCTCGCTGATCAACCGACGCCAATTGAGCTAAGTTAATAAAGAATTTGCCATTCTGCAAGCCTTAATGACAAGACTCAGGGATTATCCATTCTCGTGCCGATTTGGAAGATAAAAATCTACGCGTGGGGCGATGAAGTGGAGAGCAACGCCATTGATTTTCTGATTCACGCCTTACGCAAGAAAAATTGGTAAAGAACATATTAAAAATGTCAGAGGCGTGGGGTGGTTGGTTTCTAAAAAATTAGTGATACCTCAGATAACAACCTTACCCTAAGAGGAAAAATGAAAAACTCAATCCAACTCAAACTCACTTTAGCTTTTACTGCCCTTTTTCACCGTGGTGGCAAGCATTGCGGGCGGTGTTTCGTTCTACGATACTTACCGCGAAACCTCACAAACTGCAAGACGATATGTTGGTTCAGCTTTCGCTTCGTCAATTCCGTGGAAAATCCGACCGCACTTTTGGGGGATTTTTCGTCCGCCACGCGATAACGATGCGCGAATTTATATGCATTTTGAACGAAACGGCACGCATACAGAAAGTCTTCCAGCGAATTTTCCACAGCAAAATGGAAGATGGTTTCCATACGCTCAGAAAAGATGGCAAAAAATACAAAAGAGTCAAAACCGCACAAAGAAAAACCGCTTTTGGTTTACTTTTTGAAAAACGCCGATGATTTATACCGCACTTACGTTCGTAACACACCCAACGGCAAGATTATCATCACCCAAGAAAATGAATATCGTGAAGAACTAGCATTCCGCAGCGCATGGCAGAGCGTGATTCCGCTGATTGTGTTGTTGCCGTTGATTATTTTGCTGACCATTTGGATAGTCCGTCTTGCAATGAAGCCTGTAGACAAACTTTCTCACAAGCTGGAAAAAAACGCCACGAGCAAAATCTTACACCATTGCCGACGGAGAAAATCCCGAGCGAAATTCAGCGGATTTGTGGTGGAAATCAACCGCTTGTTGGGGCGAACCGATGAATTTATTCAGCAACAAAAACGCTTTATTGCGGATGCATCACACGAATTGCGTAGTCCGATGACCGCTCTTTCCTTGCAAGTGGAGCAACTCGCTCATCAAGATTTGCCTGCTGAAGCCAAAACTCAACTTATCCAAGTGAAACAAGGTATTCAGCGTAGTCGCAACTTACTAGAACAGCTGCTTTCATTGGCTCGCATTCAAAAATAACAAAATGGAAAACCACACCGATTTCAACGTGCAGGATATTTTTCCGCAGCGTAATTGAGGATGTGCTGCCACTTGCCCTCAATAAAGATCAGGATTTGGGCGTAACGAATGAGCAAGCGGTCAATTTCCACGGTTCGGAAACGGATCTCTACTTGCTCGTTAAAACGCTGGTGGATAATGCCATTCGCTACACACCAAAGGGCAGCCAGATTGATTTAAGTGTCAAAGAAAAAGACGGCAGCATTCAGATCTCGCGTAGAAGATAACGGCAACGGCATTCCACTCAGAAGAACGCCAACGCGTGCTAGATCCGTTCTACCGCATTCTTGGCACAGAACAACAAGGCTCAGGCTTAGGCTTGGCGATTGCTGAGGAGATTGTGAAAAATTATGGTGGAAAAATTGAATTAAAAGATTCAGTGAGTTTTGAAACGGGGTTACTAGTGGAGGTTAAATTACCAACAAGCGGTTAAATTTAAGAAAAATTAGATTTGATAAACACAAGCGGTGGATTTTGCAATTTATTTTACAAAAATCCACCGCTTGTTGTTTATAGAAGAATTAGTTACGTTTGACTGCTTCCGCAATTTCTTCCGCACAGCTTTTGGGCTAACGTTGCATCTTCACACTCTACCATCACACGAATAAGCGGTTCTGTACCTGATTTACGTAACAAGATACGTCCTTTTCCTGCTAAGCGTTCTTCTACTGACTTTTGCAACAGCTTTTACTTCTTCGCTATTGAGTGGGTTTTCACCACCTGCGAAGCGAACGTTAATTAACACTTGCGGGAAGAGTGGCACGGCTTTTGCTAATTCGTTTAAGGTCATATTGTGTTTTACCATCGCGCTCAATACCTCAAGCGAAGCAACAATGCCATCGCCCGTGGTGTTTTTATCTAACACGATGATGTGCCCTGAATTTTCACCGCCTAATTTCCAGCCTTTCTCTTTTAATTGCTCAAGCACATAGCGGTCACCCACATTGGCACGTACGAATGGGATCGCAAGTTCTTTTAATGAGAGTTCTAAACTCATATTGCTCATTAATGTACCCACTACGCCGCCTTTTAATTTGCCCGCACGTAAAGCTTCACGCGCTAAAATAAACAGAATTTGGTCGCCATCTACTTTGTTGCCTAAGTGGTCTACCATCATAATACGGTCGCCATCACCATCGTAAGCTAAACCGATATCTGCTTCAGATTCTTTCACCACTTTTTGAAGTGCTTTGATGTCCGTTGCACCACATTTTTCGTTGATGTTTAAGCCATTCGGGCGGGTACCAATTTCGATCACATCAGCCCCTAACTCACGCATTACGTTTGGTGCGATGTGGTAAGTTGCACCGTTCGCACAATCCACCACGATTTTTAAGCCGTCTAAGCTTAATTCGGATGGGAAACCTGCTTTACAAAATTCAATGTAACGACCCGCTGCATCGTTGATACGGCTTGCTTTACCAAGACTAGCCGAATCTACGCAGTCCATCGGTTCATCTAACATCGCTTCGATCGCTTCTTCCACTTCATCAGGTAATTTTTCGCCCAGTGATGAGAAGAATTTGATTCCGTTATCGTAGTATGGATTGTGAGAGGCTGAAATCACGATCCCCGCTTCTGCACGGAAAGTGCGGGTTAAATACGCAATTGCAGGGGTTGGCATTGGACCTACGAAGACTGCCGATAAACCTGCTGCAGTTAAGCCCGCTTCAAGTGCTGATTCCAACATATAGCCAGAAATACGGGTGTCTTTACCAATAATCACTTTTTTCGTGCCTTGGGTTGCAAGCACTTTACCTGCCGCCCAGCCGAGTTTTAACGCAAATTCTGGCGTAATTGGGAATTTACCTACTTCACCGCGTACACCATCTGTACCGAAATATTTGCGAGCCATAAATCTTCCTTATTTTAAAAAAAGTATTGATAAGCTAGCTGTCACTCACGTCTTGGTAGCGATAGCCTAATTGTTCTAAATGTTTGGTTAATTCTGCTTCTAAGCCTACCGCCACAGGGAATGCGGCTAAAATATCACCGTAGTCCGCCCCGTGTGCACGGTAGTGGAACAACGAAAATATCCCAATCGGTTAAGGCTTGTAAGAATTTAAGTAATGCCCCTTTCTGTTCTGGGAAGTCAAAGCGGTAGAGTTTTTCGTTTTGAATGCTAGCCGGTCTGCCACCAATCATATAACGCACGTGGGTTTTTAGCGATGTCATCATCGGATAAATCGCTCACATCGTAGCGATTTTGACGAAGTTCTTCGAGAATTTCCGCTTTTTCTTGACTGCCAGAAATACGAACACCCTACGAAAAATGCACGCATTAGCATCATCTGCATGGCGGTAGTTAAATTCTGTCACCGCATCGGCTACCCAGAATTTGGCAGAATTTTTAAGAAGCCGCCTTTCTGCTCTGGAATAGTCACCGCCAATAAGGCTTCACGTTTTTCACCAATTTCGCAACGCTCAGAAACAAAAACGCAAGGTATGGAAATTAAGGTTTGCACCTGAGAGCACGCAAGCGAGATTTTCTCCTTCGATGCCGTGCTTTTTCACATATTTTTTCAAACCTGCAAGCGAGGTTGCGCCCGAAGGCTCCGCCACCGCACGCACATTCTCAAAAATATCTTTCAATGCCGCACAGATTTCATCGTTGTCGACTAAAAACCACATCATCAACATATTGTTTACAAATACGGAAAGTTTCATCACCGATACGTTTTACTGCAATACCGTCTGCGAATAAACCTACGTGATCTAAATCGACAGGCTGACCCGCTTTTAATGCGTGATATAAACAAGCAGAGTCTTTGGATTCTACCCCAATGACTTGAATTTCAGGCAGAAGTTGTTTCACTGGCGACAGCGATCCCCTGCGATCAAACCACCACCGCCAACAGGCACAAAAATGCGGTTTAGATCGGAACGTTGTTGAATGAGTTCCATCGCGATTGTGCCTTGCCCTGCAATCACGGCTGGAGCATCAAATGGGTGGATAAAGGTCATATTCAACTCTTTCGAAAGCTCAAGTGCTTTGGCTTTGGCTTCGTCAAAGTTCGCACCATAAAGCAATACTTCTCCACCAAAAACCACGCACCGCATCCACTTTAATACTTGGTGTATTTTGCGGCATCACGATTAAGGCACGTAAGCCCAAATGTTTCGCTGAAAGCGCGACACCTTGAGCGTGGTTACCTGCAGAAGCCGCAATCACACCCGCTTCTTTTTGAGCTTTAGAAAGATTAGAAATCATCGCAAATGCCCCGCGTAGCTTAAAGCTATGCACTGGCTGGCGATCTTCACGTTTGATGAAAATATTATTTTTAAGCGTGAAGAGAGCTTGTCCATTTTTGTAATGGCGTGACTTGAGCGAGATCATAAATATTGGAACTAAGAATAGTGCGGAGATAGTCCGTATTCGATTGGATTTGCTGTGTCATATGATTGATTTTAATGATCTTCCCAAAGGCAGGGATTGAAAGGGTTAGATAGTCGAAAAGGGCGTGTTTAGCACGCCCCATTGCAATTAGTTAATTAGTGTCCACCGCAACCACAGCCGCCATGACTGTGTCCGTGATCGTGATGATGGTGATGACCACCGCCACAGCAACCGTGACCTTCTTCTTCATCGCTGTCATGACCACCACAGCCGCAACCGTGTTCGTGACCAGAGTGAATGTGACCGTGTGCGATCTCTTCTAAAGTTGCTTCACGTGTGCTAACCACTTCTACGGAGAAGAGTAATTCTTGACCTGCAAGCATATGGTTACCATCAACCACCACTTCATCACCATCTACTTCCGTGATCACAACAGGTAATGGACCTAAGTCAGTATCTGCGATAAAACGCATACCTACTTCTAACTCATCTACGCCCATAAATACATCTTTCGGCACACGCTGTACCATATTTTCGTTGTATTCACCGTAGCCTTCTTCTGGGCTTACACGCACTTCGAAAGTATCACCAACCGCTTTACCTTCTAATGCCTTTTCTAAGCCTTCAACAAGATTGTTGTGACCATGTAAGTATTCTAGCGGTTGGTTCGCTGGTGCTTCGTCCACTAATACGCCATCTTGAGTACGTACTTGATAAGCAATGCTTGGTACTACGTTTTTAGTAATTTTCATTAAAAAAATGATCCTTTGTTTATATAAAAAATTAACCGCATTGTAGCGGTTTGTATGATATTTGCAAATTGTTCTATAAATTTGATCGCTTGTAGAGTGTGTGAAATTCATGTCACGCACATCAATATAGAAAAGCGTGCGTGGATTTTTCAATCCACACACCCTACTATACTAAATAAAAACAAGATCTTTTAAGCGATAACCTTGTGGCACGGTTTTCTTTGTCTTCAAAAAGTAACAAATTCCCACGCATTTTCATTCGCAAGCACGGCACGGAGTAATTTATTGTTCACACCATGACCTCGATTTATAGGCTCTGAAATCGCCTAAGATGTTGTAACCGCACATAAAGAGATCACCGATAGAATCAAGCATTTTATGTTTTACCAATTCATCTTTATAGCGTAAGCCATCTTCATTCAAAATGCGGTAATCATCTAACACGATGGCATTATCTAAGCTACCGCCTAGTGCTAAACCAATTGATTGGAGATATTCCACATCTTTCATAAAAGTAAAGGTTCTTGCACGGCTAATTTGCTGAATGAAATTTTCGGCTGAAAGATCCATCGCAAAATGGCGTACATCTTTGCTAATCATCGGGTGATTGAAATCAATGGTGAAATCTAATTTTTAAGCCATTTGCATAAGGTCTGATTTCTGCCCATTTATCGCCCCTCTTCCACACGTACGGTTTCTTTAATACGGATGAATTTTTTCGGGGCATTTTGCTCTTCGATACCCGCATCTAAGAAAAGATAGATAAACGGACTTGAACTGCCATCCATAATTGGAATTTCAGGGGCATCAACTTCCACGATAAGGTTGTCTAAACCTAATGCAGACATCGCTGCATTTAAATGCTCAACGGTTGAAATACGCACACCATCATCGTTGATCATACAAGTACAAAGCTGTGTATCACGAATCAATTCAGCACTTGCAGGGAAGTAAACAGCAGGTTCTAAATCGGTTCGAGCATAGATAATCCCTGTATTGGCAGGTGCAGGACGCAATGTGAGCGTCACTTTTTTGCCACTGTGCAAACCAATGCCAGTGACTTTTGGTTGCTTGTTTTAGGGTTCTTTGTTTAATCATTTTTATTCCTCGCAAGCGATCGAAATTAACGACCGTTTCGCATAAATCCTGAATAGAGCTCGGTGAGAACACTTGGTTTGATCAATTGTTCTTGGCTGTTGCGTTGTTCCAGCATTTTTGTGGTGCTTGATTAAAGCCTATTGGTTGTGACTGATGACCATAATTCTGGTTTTGGCTGAACAGACTGTTGAGTCCCATAACCTACTGGTTTTGGTACTGGCTGAGACTGTTCAACTGGCTGTGGTTGTTGCAACATACCTGTACGTGGCATGGTTAACTCTTCTGCTTGACCCAAAACCAGTTGCAAATCCAATGTTACACGGATTTTACCTTCCATTTCAGGATAGAACGTTGTACCGAAAAATAATAGTTGCATCAGGATCTGTTGCTTCAGTAATATATTTCACAACAGAATCCACTTCATTTAGCTCTAAGTCATCGCCTGCTGAAATATTAATCAATACGCCTTTTTACACCTGATAAATCAACATCTTCTAATAATGGACTTGCCACTGCTTCCATTGCTGCACGCTCTGCACGCCCTTCGCCTTCTGCAATGCCCGTTCCCATCATTGAACGTCCCATACCAGACATAACTGTTTTCACGTCATTAAAGTCTACGTTTACCAAACCTTCTTTGGTAATCATATCAGTAATACCTAATACTGCGTTACGCAAAACATCATCAGCATATGAGAATGCATCCCTAAATTTTTACGCCTTTAGGTAAAAACTTTAAGTAATTTTTCATTTTGAATAATAATCAACGCATCTACGTTTTTCGCTAATTCTTTAATGCCTTGTTCTGCGAAATTTAAACGTTTTCTACCTTCAAAAATTAAATGGTTTAGTAACAATCGCAACGGTTAAAGCACCTTGACTTTTTGCAATTTCAGCAATAACTGGAGAAGCCCCTGTTCCAGAACCTCCCCCCATACCTGCTGCGATGAATACCATACTTGCATCACTTAACATATTAGTTAATGCTTCACGGTCTTCTTCTGCAGATTGATAGCCAATATTTGGATCACCACCAGCCCCTCAAACCATGAGTAATACCTGCACCAATTTGTACAGTATTACGTACTGCACTTTGAACGCAATACTTGTGCATCTGTATTTACTGAGAAAAAACTCCACGCCGCCAATATCATCTTCCTGACAGCTTCTAACCATATGGTTCAATGCATTACCGCCACCGCCACCAACGCCAACAACTTTAATTACTGCATCAGGCGTTGTCTCATAAACTGGTTCGAACATTCTTTACTCCCTAAAATAAGCGTATGCCAACTTTATTTAATTTAAAAAAATTTGACTTTAATCCAACGTATTGCTTTTTACGAGTCTGCTTTTTGACACCTTTAAACATACCAACTACATTTGGATTATTTATTATCGTTTTTGCTTTCTGCTGGATGCTCAAAATTATATTGTAATAGCCCCAAAACTGTTGCATATTGTGGCTTATTCACATAATCGGTCAAGCCTGCAATATTGAGAGGGCTTCCCACTCGTACGTGTGCATTAAAGATATTTTTGCACATTTTACAATATCTTCTATTTGTGAACCACCACCCGTAAGAACAAAACCCGCAATTAATTCCTGTTTTATCCCTTGGTAATATAAATTTTGACGCAATTTTAACAGATCTGCGTTAATAAGATTAAATAAATCGCTATAACAAAGTGCTGTAATTTCTGCAACGTGTGCTTTCGTATAAATTCGAGGTGCACCTCCAGCTAAACCTGAAATCGAGAATTTTTTTATCGGCATTCATCGTCGGTGGTGAAACCGCACTGCCATAATTAACCTTGATGGTTTCAGCTTCTTTGCGAGAAGTCGTAAAAACTTGTGCAAGATAATCCGTCACATTATTGCCACCAAACGGATATGATTTACTAAAGCGTAATGCACCATCAACGTAAACCACCACATCCATCGTGCCCGCACCAATATCAATCAAGCAAATACCAAGCTCTTTTTTTCCTCTTCTGTAAGCACCGAATAAGCAGAGGCAAATCCCGAAAAAACAATATTGGCAACAGACAATCTCTGATTTGATTCTACCGCATTAATTAAATTACGTTTCCAATCTTGGTGAGCTGCAATTAAATGCACATAGGCAGTGAGACGATTACCTGACAAGCCAATTGGGCTTTTTGTCAGCGGTAAATGGTCTACTTTAAACTCTTGTGGCACTATGTGTAGCATCTCTAAGCCATTAGGCAATCGAATAGAGCTTGCATTATGTTTCGCTTCTTCCACGTCCTCTTTTGTAACTACACTCTCTAAAACCGCCTGCCCCATTTCATTAAGCCCTGTAATATGAGCACCTGAAATACTCAGAATCAGATCAGAAATTTCAAGATTGTTTGCAATTGATTCAGCCTCAGCAATCGCATTATCAATAGCACGAACGACTGCATCTAAATCAACAATCCCACCTTGATTTGCCCCTTTTGAAGGAGAAACTCCAGTTCCTAACACTCTAATTACACCATCAGGTAAGGTCTCACCAATGACAACAACTGTTTTGGATGTCCCAATATCTAACCCAACAATGTAATCCTCATCATCAATATTATCAGTCATTTTATTTTTCGTTCGTTTGCAATTAATTATTTCTGTATTGGATAGAAACCTACCGCTGCACCGTGCTCATAACGTAAATCGACATACCCCAAACGCTGTCCTTCTGGCACCTCAATTTCAGGGAAAATCATCATAAAGCGGTCAATTTTTGGCGTCCATTCTCCACGTCCTAATCTTAACTCAATATTATTCGCTAATGTAATCGACCAAGAACCACGATTATCCATCGCCAGCGATTTAAGTGATAAATTGCGAAATGCTAATTCCGTTTGAATTTTACCCCACGCTTCAAGTACTTCTTTACTTTCCGCATCAGGTCCAAAACATTATCGGTAAACCTGTTTTATCAAACCGTCCTGGGGGTAGACTAAATACAACCCCTTGATCAGAAAGATAGTGAATATTATTCCACACAGCTACAGGTTTATGCTCAACCAGGCTAATACTTTAAGCGATCAGGATAGGATTTTCGCACAATCACATCTTTTACCCAAGAGAGTTGTAACAACTTATCTTTAACCTCTTGAATATCTTGGGCAAAATATCCTTTTAGAACAGGTTCTTTGGCTAAAGTTTCACGAATATCCGCATTTGTTGTAAATTGCGTTTTATGAGTTAACGCATAAGCACGAATCGGCGTTCTATCCAAACTCTCAAGAAGTACCGACCAATTTGCATATACCGTATAAATCACAATCAACCAAAATAATAAAAATCAATGGTTTAATTGAAGTGAGCCAACTCATCGGCAGAAAATGTAACTTCGAACCAATATGCTCCTTAGCAAGGCGAAAAATAATTGGGTTTTCTCTTTCGAGCAAACTTAGCCATTACGCACTTAACTCCAATACGCGTTCAACTAAACGTTCAAAGTTATAACCCACGGTTGCTGCCGATTTCGGAAAGATGCTGTGGCTTGTCATACCTGGGCAGGTATTTACTTCCACCAAACGGAATTTGCCGTTTGCATCTTCCATCACATCAATACGGCTCCAACCACGACAGCCCACCACATCAAAGGCTTGTTTCACGATTTTCGCCACTTCAGCTTGGCGTTCTGCATTTAACGCTGGCACAACATATTGGGTGTTGTCTGAAATATATTTTGCGTGGTAATCATAAAACTCACCCTCTGGAATCACTTGCACCGCTGGCAACACTTCGCCATCTAACACCGGCACAGAATATTCCGCCCTGCTAAAAATTCTTCAACTAACACAATGCTGTCAAATTTTAACGCTTCTTCAATCGCAGGTTGTAATTCCGCTTCAGTTTTTACCTTGAACACGCCAACGCTTGATCCTTCGCAAGAAGGTTTAACAAATACTGCGAGCCTAATTTTGCAATAATCGCTGTAGAATCAACCGCTTGTCCGCGTTTTACCACCACCATTTCTGCCGTCGGCAAACCAACGGCTTGCCATAATAATTTAGTGCGGAATTTATCTAAAGTGATTGCTGATGCCATCACGCCACAGCCTGTGTAAAGGAATGCCCATCTGTTCCAAAGCACCTTGCAACACACCGTTCTCACCAATGCCACCATGTAAAATATTGAAGACACGTTGAATTCCTTTTTCTTTTAATTTTTCAATTGAAACTCTTTTGGTATCAATGCCTTTCCACATTATAGCCAAGGCTTTTTAAGGGCTTCGGTTACCGCTGCACCAGAGTTTAACGATACCTCACGTTCCATCGAAACACCACCAAATAACACTGCGATTTTTTTCGTTTTTAATGCTCATTGTATTCTCAATTTTCTATAAAGTGGGCTTTCTTGCCCTCTATGATATTTGGTGGGCAAAAACCCACCCTACAAGCGATGTAATTTTGCAAAATATATTGCAAAAACAACCGCTTACGCTTTCCAACTCTCTGCTAAATCACGCGACAATTTGCTCACGTTACCCGCACCTTGTGCCAAAAATTAAGTCGCCATCTTGAATAATTTGGTCTCAACACTTCGCCTAATTGTTCCGTATCAGACACTAAAATCGGGTCAACTTTTGCCTAAATTACGAATTGAGCGACATAACGCCTTACTATCTGCCCCAACAATTGGTGCTTCACCTGCGGCATACACATCCAACATCACTAAAAGCGTCTACTTGCGAAAGTACTTGCACGAAATCATCGAACAAATCACGCGTACGAGAATAGCGGTGCGGTTGGAACACCATCACGATACGCTTATTTTCCCAGCCTTGACGAGCCGCTTTAATTGTTACATCCACTTCTGTTGGGTGATGACCATAATCATCCACCAACATCACTTTACCATTCGGGCGAATAAATGAACCCAATTGGTCAAAAGCGACGCCCGCCCCTTGAAATCTGCAAGTGCAGCTAAAAATCGCTTCATTAGCAATGCCTTCTTCTTTAGCAACCGCAAGTGCCGCAGTCGCATTTAAGGCATTATGACGACCAGGTACGTTTAACAGCACCTCAACACGTTCCCCGTTCTGGCAAATCACCGTGTAGTGTCCTTGGAAACCTGTTTTGTTGGTAATCTTCAATACGATAATCTGCATTTTTCACTAAATCCGTAAGTAATCACTTGGCGACCTACTTTCGGTGCAATTTCCATCACTGTTGCATCATCGGCACACATTACTGCTAAGCCGTAGAAAGGCAAGTTACGCAAGAATTTAACGTAAGTCTCTTTCATCTTCTCGAAGTCGCCACCGTAGGTGTCCATGTGATCTGGCTCGATGTTAGTGACAACAGAAACCATTGGTTGTAAATGTAAGAATGACGCATCACTTTCATCTGCCTCCGCTACTAAATAACGGCTTGCACCTAAGTGAGCATTTTTACCCGCAGATTTTACCAAACCACCGTTTACGAAGGTTGGATCTAAGCCAGCTTCAGTGTAAATCATTGAGATCATTGCAGTAGTTGTGGTTTTTGCCATGGGTGCCCGCAATCGCAATCCCGTGGCGAAAACGCATATTTCTGCCAACATTTGTGCACGTTGAATCACAGGAATACGTGCTTCTTTTGCCGCTTTTACTTCAGGGTTTTCTTCGTTAATCGCACTGGACGCCACCACTACGCTCGCCTCTGCAATATTTTCCGCACTGTGGCCAATAAAAATATGTGCCCCCTGCAGCAGCTAGACGCTTGGTAACCACACCATCAGCAATATCTGAACCGCTGATTTTGTAGCCTTCATTCAGTAATACTTCAGCAATACCGCTCATCCCCGCACCGCCAATCCCGATAAAGTGAATTTGACTCACACGGCGCATTTCAGGCACGAGTTTTTTATATTATCTTGGAAATTTTTCATTTTATATTCTCTAAATTAATGACTTTCTTCCACAATCACTTCCGCCACACGTTTTGCAGCAGCTGGCGTAGCTTTTACTCTGGCTTTTGATTGCCATCTCGGTTAATTTAGTACGATCAGCAATCAACGGCTCTAACACCGCTAACAGTTTTTCTGGCGTAAATTCAGGTTGCTCAATCACATAAGCTGCCCCCTGCTTCCACCAAATATTCCGCATTTAAAAATTGCTGTCTATCTTTATGTTGGAACGGTACAAAAATAGCAGGCAAACCCGCGGCAGCAATTTCGCATACCGTTAATGCCCCCGAACGGCAAATGACTAAATCCGCCCATTCGTAAGCGGCTTTCATATCATCGATAAACTCACTTGCACGCCATTGCCTGTGGCGTGATAAACCTCTTCCACGCCCGCTAATTTCCCTTACCCACTTGATGGCTAATGAACACCTGATTACCCAACATTTTTGCCACTTCGGGGACAGTTTGGTTAATCACTTGTGCTCCTTGACTACCGCCCATCACTAAAATGTTGATCGGGTAATCACGCTCTGCAAAACGCTGTTCTGGTGCTTCAATCTTAAATAAATCTTGGCGAACAGGGTTTCCTACTACTTCTGCATTCGGGAAAGCATTTGGAAAGGCTTGCAACACACGGCGAGCAATTTTTGAAAGCCACACATTGGTTAGCCCCTGCCACCGCATTTTTGCTCGTGTAAAATCACAGGTACACCACAAAGTTTTGCCTGCAATTCCACCGGGACCTGACACATAACCGCCCATCCCAAGCACCGCATCTGGCTTGAATTTTTGATGATTTTGTATGCTTGCAACACCGCTCTTAGAATGGCAAAAAGGGGCTGTTAGCAAGGCTTTTACGCCCTTACCTTTTAGCCCTGAAATTTGGATAAATTCAATCGGAATACCGTGCTTGGGAACGAGATCTGCTTCCATTCGATCTTTTGTGCCCTAACCAACAAATTTCCACCCTTGTTGCTGTAATTCACGTGCAACGGCAATCGCGGGAAATACATGCCCCCTGTTCCACCTGCCATCACTAATAATTTTGCCATTGATATTCTCTTTTTTTGCTTTATTTTTGGATAATTTTTCTGTTGTAAAGAAAAATTCCCAACATTTTACAAGAATTTATACTTTTTCGAAAAAGAAAGCGGTCAATTTTGTAAATTTTTCACAAAATCGACCGCTTAAACTCAATTTTCCTTCGCACGGGTGTAACCAATTCTTTTCCAATCGATTTTCGTGGTCAATCCGTATTAAAACTGCCATCGCAATGGAAAGAATAACCATACTTGAGCCACCATAACTGACAAAAGGGAAGGTTAAACCTTTTGAGGGAATCAAGCCCAAAGCTCCTCCTAAATTAATTACACCTTGTAGTAAAAACCAAAGTGCAATGCCAAAAGCAAAAACCTTTAAAGCGTTCTTCCATTTGTAAAGATTCTCGGCTAATTTTTTTATAGTTCTTGTTACTAAACAGATAAATAGAAAAATTAAAAAAGTAGTTCCAACTAAACCAAACTCTTCACCAATTATTGCAGTAATAAAGTCTGTATGAGCTTCAGGTAAATACTCCAATTTTTGAATTGAATTGCCCAATCCTCGTCCTAAAAATTTCTCCCTTGTCCAAATGCCATTTGAGAGTTAGCCAATTGGAAACCATCTCCATAAACATCAACGAAAAGGATCGAAATAGGCCCTAATCCGCTTCATTCGATATTCAGAAAAATAAGATATAACTTGTTATTCCAACTGTCGCAACAATAGCTACCGCAATAAATTGTGCAAATTTTGCCCCCATAATAAAAAGCATCCCAAACGCAATTACACTAATAATAATGATGCTACCAAGGTCAGATTGTACACTTAAAATGGCAATAAAAATAGCAATTACTGCTGCTGGGCGCCAAGCACTCAATGTTTCTTTTTTTAAGCTCATTATAACGGCGAACATAGAGACTTGAAAAATAACAAATCAGAGCTAATTTAGCTAGTTCTGATGCTTGGAAAGTGATAGGCCCAAACGAGATCCAGCGCTTTGCTCCATTAATTTCTTTACCCAAAGGAATAACTAATGCCAATAAAAAGTAATGAAATAAAAATCCAGATGTTGTATTTTTTTCCCAACGACTCATTGGTTGTTGAACAAAAACGCAAAAATGCAAAGAGAGACTAAAAATATAAGCCCCATCCATGATAGCAAAAATGAAAAGCTTCATTATGCAAACGCCAACTTACAGGAATAGATGCAGAACTCACCGCAATCAAACCAATGCTTAGTAAGCTCACATAAATCCACAACAATGTGCGATCATAAAGTGAATCACTTGGAGTAATTCGAAAGAAATTATCCCAAGTAGTTTTCAATCGTTGCCACATTAAATCGCGTCCCTCGTGCTAACGCCATAAAAAATATCACCACGTTGTTCAAAGTTTTTGAACTGATCTAAACTTGCACAAGCAGGAGAAAGCAACACCATATCGCCTCGTTTTAACTGCGGGCGAATTTTTTTCCACCGCTTCATACATCGTCTCTACCAACACACTTTGGCTAGAGAGTTTCGCTAACGCTGCCCCATCTTGCCCGAAGCAATAGCAAACGATATTCGCTTTGTTGATTAACGGTTTCAGTTCTGAAAAAATCTGCCGCTTTACCGTCTCCGCCTAATAATAAATAGAGCGTGCCCGCTACCTCTAAGCCGTTCAGAGCTGCCACTGTGCTGCCCACGTTAGTCGCTTTTTAGAATCGTTGACCCAATGCACGCCATCATTAGTTGGCACAGCTTGGAAGCGGTGTGCTAAACCACCGTAGATTTGCAAGGCTTTCACAATGCCTTCGCGAGGAATACCCGCCGCATCAGCTAATGCCATTGCCGCTAAAGCGTTCATCTCATTATGGCGACCATGAATCAGCATCTGTTTCGTGCCCATCACTGCAGTTTCACCCGCATAAAGCACGCCGTGGCGTAAGGTGTACTCCGCATTGTGTTCTGCAAAACGAATCAGATTTTTGACCGCTTGTTCAGGATACGTTTGGGGATCTTCACCATTCACAATCACATTTTCTGCATTATTATAAATTTTAAGTTTTGCTGCACGGTAATCAGCAATTGAATCATATCTATCCATATGATCTTCACTCACATTCAGTACGGTTGCCGCAACCGCTTTGAGCGAAGAGGTCGTTTCAAGTTGGAAGCTTGAAAGCTCTAATACATAAAGTGCATAATTACCATTTAACAGGCTTAATGCAGGCACGCCGATATTGCCGCCCATTCCGACTTTAATACCCGCTCGCTTTGCCATTCCGGTCACCAAGGTTGTAACCGTACTTTTACCATTCGAGCCTGTAATCGCAATAATCGGTGCATTTGCCTCACGGCAAAACAGCTCAATATCACCCACCACTTCTACGCCTGCGTTAATCGCTTGCTGAATTTCAGGCGTTGCCAATGCAAGCCCTGGACTCAATCACGATTAAATCGGAATTGAGCAGCCACTCAAGATTTAATCCGCCTGTATGTAATGGAATTTCTTTTGATAATTGTTCGACGCCAGCTGGTTTCTCGCGGGTATCAATCACTTGTACTTTTGCATTTTTATCTGCAAAAAAATTGACACAAGATAAGCCCGTTTTGCCCAAGCCTATAATCGTTACTGTTTTTATTTTCGTATTGGTTTTGCATTTTTATTCTCTTTTTGTTGTCTTACTTTCCAAACTATCCGCAAGCTAGTAAGTATAAATGACTATCTCTGCGGGCTTGTATTTTTAGCAGGAATAAACGATTTCCAAGCTAGTTTTGAAGGTTCAATAGCTAAATCCACCAAAACGTCATGCGTATTAAAATAACGAGCAGCAGGTAAGCCTCTTACACAAATTTTTTTGCCATGCTTTGGGGAATACGAATTTCTGCATATTCAGAGAAAGTAATTAAATATCTGCCTTCATATTGCCCATCTAACATTTTTTGAAATCCCGCCACTTTAGCCATGAAAAAAATGCTGTGCCTTGCGGAATATTTTTGTCCGATACAGCCCAATCTTTGGTGTAATTTTTACAAGCAATCAAGTATTCTACTTTTTGAAGAGAAGAAGCACCTAATTTTCCAATATCCTGATCCGCCTTCCGCAATCATCATATTGAGATCAACACCTGTATAAAACCAAAAAGCGTTTTATTTTTCATTACACCTCCTTTTTGAAAAAGTTTTTGTGAAATCTGCCCGCTTGTTTTTCACATTGCTATAGCTAACGGCTTATTCATTGATAAAATAGGCTTTATCCCACCTTTGATTTTTATCATATTTTGGTGGAAAAAAAGCCTACCCAACTGACCTTAACGCAATTTCAATGTTACCAAGCCAATTAACACCAGCATTAAAGTAATAATCCAGAAACGAACAATAACACGCGGTTCTGGCCAGCCTTTTTAATTCAAAGTGGTGATGAATTGGTGCCATACGGAAGATGCGTTTTTGGCGAAGTTTGTATGAGCCAACTTGCAAGATTACCGACAACGCTTCCACCACAAACACACCGCCCATAATCACAAGCACTAATTCTTGACGAACCAATACCGCAATCGTGCCTAATGCACCGCCTAGTGAGAGTGAGCCAACGTCGCCCATAAACACTTGTGCCGGATAGGTGTTATACCATAAGAAACCCAAACCTGCGCCCACAATAGCGGTACATAAAATCACGAGTTCACCTGCGTTTTTGTACGAACGGAATATGTAAGTATTGAGCGAAATTGTAATTCCCCGTTGCCCACGCGATTAAGGCGAATGCACTTGCCACCATAATGGTTGGCACGATTGCCAAGCCGTCTAAGCCGTCAGTCAAGTTCACTGCGTTACTGGTGCCGACAATCACGAAGTAAGAAAGAATGATGAAGAAGATGCCAAGTTGTGGCATAAATTCTTTAAAGAACGGCACAACTAATTGGGTTGCTGCAGTATCTTTTCCGACTGCATAAATGCCAAATACGGCAATTAAAGCAATCACAGACAACCAAAAGTATTTCCAACGTGCGATCAAACCATCTGTATTTTTACGTTTGATTTTCCAATAATCGTCCACAAAACCGATGATCCCATAACCAAATAAAACAAACAACACAAACCAAACATAGCTGTTGCGAAGATCTGCCCACAAAAAGGTGCTGATGCCGATAGAGGCTAAAATCATCACCCCGCCCATCGTTGGCGTGCCGCGTTTTTTGAAGTGGCTTTCCGGTCCGTCGTTACGCACTTCTTGCCCAAATTTGAGTAATTGTAAACGACGAATTACTTCCGGCCCAATCAAAGCCCAATGCCCATAGCCGTTAATAACGCCATAATGGAACGGAAAGTAATATAAGACACGACATTAAACGCCGTATTAAACTGAACAAGATATTCAGCAAGCCAAACTAGCATAATAAATCCTTAAAATTGAATATGAAAAGCACGGAATAAATCCGCAATCAAAGTTTCCATTTTTTGGCTACGAGAGCCTTTTGCCAATAAAACAAGCGGTTGTTTTTCTGCAATTTTTTGCGAAATAATCGGTAGCAAGAAATCACTCATGGTTTTGCTTATCGGTAAAATGATGCTGCATTAGCACTAATCACTGCACTTTCTTTGCCAAAAGAGACGATTAAATCTAACCCTGCCTGTTGTGCAAAAATCTGCAACTTCTTGATGGCACTGCGTACTTTCTTTGCCAAGTTCCGCCATATCACCTACCGCAAAAATACGAAATGCAGGGTAATTTTTCAGCACAGAAATCGCTGATTTCATCGAATCGACATTCGCATTGTAAGTATCATCAATCAGCAAACAGTGCTCGTTAATTTCAACAGGATATAAACGTCCTTTCACTCTGTGAACGTTGTTCAAGACCAGCTTTAACATCCGCTAAACTTGCACCAACTGCCATCGCTAACGCAGTTGCCGCTAAAGCATTAGAAACATTATGTGCACCTAAATAAAGGCAAATTGATTTCAATTTCTTCTTCAAAAGGCATGCAAAATGAAAGTTGAGCCGTTTAAATTAAGTGAAACGTTTTCCGCCCAGAAATCGGCGTAAGAATCGGTATCTGATCCTGTGTAACTAAACGATTGCAAGCTGTGCTCGCCAATCTCTTTCGACCATTCAGGGTAATAATGTGCCAAGTTCACAATTGCCGCTCCACCCGCTTTTAAGCCACGGTAAATCTCACCTTTTCGCCTCTGCCACGCCTTGAATCGAGCCAAAACCTTCCAAATGGGCAGGGAGCAACGTTATTCACTAAACAGGCATCAGGTTGGGCGATTTGTGTGGTGTAAGCAATTTCGCCAATATGGTTGGCACCAGTTCTACCACTGCAAATTTGTGTTGCTCAGTTAGACGGAGCAAGGTCATCGGCACACCTAAATCATTGTTCAGATTGCCGAAAGTCATAAGCACCTCGTCTTCACAATCGGCCGTTTTTGCAAGATTTTTTTGCCGTCATCTCTTTTCACGGTTGTTTTACCTGATGAGCCTGTCATAGCAACCGTTTTAGGATTCAATGTGCTTTTTAGCCATTTCGCTAATTCACCTAAAGCTAATCGTGTATCCGCCACAATAATTTGCGGTACAGCAATCGGCAATTCACGCTCAACAACGAGTGCTACACAGCCTTGTTCTACCGCTTTTTCTGCATAATCATGTGCATCAAATTTTTCGCCTTTTAATGCAAAAATAAGCCATTTTCGACCGCTTGTCGCGTATCGGTACTGACTGTCGTTACCGTTACATTACCATCACCAAACAGCCTTGCATGAAGGATTTCGGCGATTTGTTGGGTTGTTTGTTTTATCATTATTTTCCTCCTAGGGCTGTTACCCTAGGTTACGCATAAATTTGCCCCACTGGAGCAGTTATTTTCTTCATTAAAAATTCAATGCTTAGAGATCAGCCCCTCTTTAGCAAAGAGGGGAGCGTTCTAAATACTTCCTAGCCACTTCCTGATCTGAAAAATGATGCTTGGTTGTGCCAATAATTTGATAATCTTCATGTCCTTTGCCAGCGATTAAAATCACATCTTGCGGTTTCGCTTGCAAAATGGCAGTTTTAATCGCTTGTTCGCGATCATGAATAACTTGAACAACATCAACATTCTCAAAGCCCTTAAGAATATCTGCCATAATTTTCTGATTATCTTCAGTACGCGGATTATCATCTGTCGCAATCACACGATCTGCAAGCTGTTCAGCAATGTTTGCCATCATTGGACGCTTACCAGCATCACGATCTCCCCACAACCAAAAAATACAGTAAAGTTCGCCCTCACAATGCAGACGTGCAGCTTGTAATGCTTTTTCTAAAGCATCAGGCGTGTGAGCATAATCAACCAACACCAGCGGACAATTTTCTGCCGTCACACACTCCATTCTTCCTGCCACCCCTTTAAGAAGCGGTGCGGTTTCGACTAATTTTTGCAAATCATGCCCAAGTGCTAACAAGCCAGCTAACGCGAGCAGTAAATTGGCGACATTAAATGCCCCAATTAACTGACTATGTAAAGTGCCATTGCCCCAGCTTGATTCAAATTCAATGGTCGCACCTTGTAAGGTAAACGCAACACGAGTCGCTTTTAACATATCGGTGTGAAGATTGAAAATCAGGATTTACGCTCACTGCAACGGCATCAGGCAATTTGGCTAACCAATCTATACCTGTTTCATCATCGGCGTTTAACACTTTAGCCTTGGTGTTAAGCTCACTAAACAAACGGAATTTCGCTGCAGCGTACTCTTCCATTGTGTGATGATAATCAAGGTGATCTCGACTTAAATTAGTAAACATTGCCAAATCAAATTGCAACGCTTCCGCACGATACTGCACTAAACCGTGAGAACTCACTTCCATCGCACAAAAAATCAGCACCAAGTGCAATAAAGTTTGCAAGATTTTGTTGAATTTCAACTGCAGAGCCTGTGGTGTTAGCCGCTTCTTGAACTTGCCCAAATAAGCCATTACCAATCGTGCCCATCACAGCAGATTTTCCACCCAGTAAATTATGCCATTGTGCTAATAACTGAGCCGTTGTCGTTTTGCCATTTGTGCCGGTAATGCCCGCTAATGTTAATTTTTTTCACTTGGGTTGGCATAAAATTCGCCCGCTATTTGTGAGAGCAGTTTCGGCAAATGTGGCACATTCAACACACAAGCGGTGGCATTTGCAAACTCTTTGGCAATTTCAACCGCTTGCACGCCTTCGTCCGCTTCCGCCAAAATCAGGCTTGCACCTTGTTCAATCGCTTTGGGAATAAAGGTTCTGCCATCCACATTATGCCCTTTTAAGGCAATAAACAGATCGCCGTTGCCCACTTTGCGGGAATCGAGCGTCATTTTTACAAGCGGTGAAATTTGCACCTTATCTTGCAATTGAGGGAAAAAGGTGAGTAATCGTTTCATTATTCGGCTTATTCTGTTAAGTTATCTGGTTTTATATTATACGCTTTTAGCGTATAACCCATAATTTGTGAAAACACAGGAGCGGAAACCGCACCACCATAATATTTGTCTTTGCTTGGTTCATTAACCAACACCACCAATGCAAAACGCGGGTTACTTGCTGGGGCAAGACCTGCGGTATAAGCGAGGTATTTTTTTCTACATATTGCCCTTTCTCAAGCTTACGAGCTGTCCCTGTTTTGACCGCCACACGATAGCCATCAACCATTGCGCGGGCTCCGCCTTCGCCTTTTTGTGCTACGCTTTCCATCATATGTACCACATCACGGGTAATTTTCTCAGGCAATACACGTTCGCCAATCACAGGTGGATCCACTTTGGTTATCGAAAGCGGGCGATAAATGCCGAAGCTGCCAAGGGTTGCATAAGCGCGAGCCAGTTGAAGCGGGGTAACATTCAAGCCATAGCCATAAGCCAAGGTCGCTCGTTCAATATCTGACCAACGTTTGCGGTCACCATTAGTGCCACGCTGTTCGCCCAAGCCTAAACCTGTATCTTTACCAAAACCAACTTTGCTGTAAGTATCAACCAGTGCGGTAGAAGGCATACGCAACGCTAAACGGCTCACCCCGATGTTACTTGATTTCTGTAAGATACCCGTAATCGAGAGGCTATCACGCGGGGCCACATCGCGGATGGTGTGTCCATTTACCACAAATGGATGTGTGTTAATCACTTCATCACGGTAGGTTACGCCGTTTTGTAAAGCGGTTAAAACTGTAAAAGGTTTTACCGTTGAACCTGGCTCGAATGTATCAGTAATCGCACGGTTACGCATCAATTCCGGTTTAAATTCCGAACGGTTATTGGGATTAAAAGACGGTGCATTCGCCATCGCTAAAATCTCGCCCGTTTGCACATCCACCAACACTGCCGTGCCTGAAATGGCATTGTTCTCTTTTACCGCATTTTTAATTTCGCGATAAACCATTGACTGCAAATCTTGATCAATACTCAACACCACATCTTGCGGGTTGTACTCTTTCTCATCACGAATATTCTCAATAATATTGCCACGGGCATCTTTACGAATAACCTGTTTACCGCTTTTACCAATGAGTAAAGCATCAAAGCTACGCTCAAGCCCTTCTGAGCCGTGTTTATCGTCAATATCGGTAAAGCCAATGAGCTGCGAAGCCTCTTCTACTAACGGGTAAAAACGGCGAGATTCTTCACGTAAGACTATCGCATCTAATTTTAACTCTTGTGCATAACGGGCGATACTTTCAGTTTCATGGCGTACTAAATAGATGAAACGTTGACGATGAGCCTTATATGGGCGATCCATCATTTCGCTATAAGGCACTTTTTACACTTTTTGCGAAGGCTTGCCATTTATCACGCTCTAATTTGGCTTCAGCATTTTCTAACTGAACAAAAATACGAATTTGGATTTTGCCTCACCTCTACTAATTTTTTTCAGGTGAAATGCCTGTAGATTCTGAAAGCAATGTCCAATATTTTGGATCTTGCGTATTCAAAAATAGCACGAGGATCAACATCCACTTTTTCAGCAGAAAGGTTCTTTTTTATCTAAGAATTGTTGGATACTTTTTGACCATCTTGCTTTTGGAACTCCCCGTTTCAATGGCAAGAGCGATCAAGGTTTCTTCAGAACGTTTAATCTTGCTATCAAAAATATTCGCGTGGGTCGATGGTAATAGAATACATCGGAGCACTAACCGATAAAAATTTACCGTTTCGATCTAAAAAATACTCCCACGTGTGAAAGGTAATTCAATGGTGCGTAGAGAGCGGTTATTTGCTTCTTTAATTAAGCGAGGGGAATGAATGACTTGCACCACAACGGCTTTGAAAAACCAGTGCAAAAAAACAGCAATACCCACAAGCCCCCTAAATAACATAAAAAGCGATCTGGGAAGTAACTCGCTTTCTCTTCTTGCTTTTTCAGCACTATTCTTTTTCTTGTTTACGTTTGAAAAATCAAAGAATGGTTTTTGTTTATCTTTTTGTTTCACTCCCCGTGCCATGCTGAATTCCTATTTTTTTCTCTAATAAAATGACTTCTTGCTCTTTCTTAATGGATTGTAATTCTGCTTTGGTTGCAAACGCACTGATCCGATTTTCTCGGCTTGCACTATTTTCTTCGAGTTGTAAGTGAATATATTGGTTTTCTAACTTACGATTAGCCTTGACTAACTTGCCTTGCTCTGCGGTTAAAAGGCGTGTTTGGGCAGTAATCCACACCGTTGCAAGTGCAGTAACAACGATTAAAAGCAAGCAATAACAACGCAAATTTATTCCGCCCAATTAAATCTTCAAAAATTTCCTGTCCTAACGAATAACGTTCATTTCCTGCCATACCCTTTCCTTAAAAATGCCTTAACGCTTCTCTGCCACACGTAACACCGCACTGCGTGAGCGTGGATTATCATCAATTTCTGCCTCACTTGGCATAATCGCTTTGCCAACAGCTTTCAGTGGAATATCTTTATTCAACTCGCTTTCTAAAATCGGTAAACCGCGTGGCACTTCTTTTGCCTTTTGCTATTTTTCTTGATGAATTGTTTCACCATTCTATCCTCCAACGAATGGAAGCTGATAATCGACAAACGCCCTTCGGGGGCTAACACGCTTAACGCAGAGTTTAACGCTTTTTCCAGCTCGTCCAATTCACTATTGATAAAGATGCGAATCGCTTGGAAGGAACGCGTTGCAGGGTGTTTGTGCTTATCTTTAAACGGCACAGCATCGCTGATAATTTGGGCTAATTGCAAAGTACGGGTAATTTTTTTGACCGCTTGTTTTGTTGAAATTCACGATAGCCGTTGCAATACGTTTAGCAAAAACGCTCTTCACCAAATTCTTTCAGCACCCACGTTAAATCGTCAATCGAAACTTGATCAAGCCATTCGGCTGCTGATAAGCCTTTGGTGGTGTCCATTCGCATATCGAGCGGCCCATCACGCATAAAAGCTAAAACCACGCTCTGCATCGTCCAATTGTGGAGAAGAAACGCCAAGATCGAGCAAAATGCCATCAATTTTGCCGATTAACCCCAACGCTTTGCAGACTTCTGGAATCGCCGAAAAAAAGCGATGTGGTGAATTTTAAAACGCGGGTCTGAAATAGTTTTTAGCTTCTTCAATCGCACGGGGATCGCGATCAGTGGCAATTAAGCATCCATTTTTGCCTAGCTGAGAGAGGATAAGTCGGAGTGCCCACCACGCCCAAAAAGTCCCATCAATATAGATGCCGTTTGGTTTTGATTGCCAAGCCTTCCACGGCTTCGTGGAGTAAAAACGGTGATATGCTTACGGTGTGTATCGCCCATCGTGTAGCCTTAAATGAAATGTTATTTTTAATAAGAGGTTATCACCAGAAAGAAGTTCCCTGGCAAGGGGCTGAATTTTTATCGGTTCATATTAGGTCGGGCAAGCGGTTTTCTAAATTTGTTTAGGATTATTGGCAAAAACTTGATACTATGCTGAACGTCATTTCACAAGCGGTAAGATTTTCTAAAAATTTGACCTAGTTTCCTTTTCACATAGGGACAAGGGTTATCCCCACCCAATAAACCATATAAGATTTTTAGACGGAGATAAACTCCATCTCTATGCTAATAGCAACACAGTTGCTGAGCAAGAACAATAACGTTATTACAAAAAAATAAGAATTCAAATAAAAAGAGAACCCAATGATAGTCGATCCTAATTATCAACAAGAATTAGAAAAATACGAGAACCCCGTACCCTCACGCGAATTTATTTTACAAACCATACGCCAATTTGATGCACCAATGAGTCGCGAAGCACTGCTTGAAGCCTTCCATATTTACGATGAAGAACGCACCGAAGGCGTGCGTCGTCGCTTGCGTGCGATGGAAAACGATGGGCAGTTAGTTTTTACCAAAGGGAAACGCTATGCCCTACCTGAAAAATGGATTTACTCAAAGGCACGGTCATCGGTCATCGCGATGGCTATGGCTTTTTGCAACTTGAAGGAGCAGATAAAGGTGACGATTGGTTTATTCCAAACGTACAAATGAACCGTGTGATGCACGGCGATTTTGTGCTCGCTCAACCAAATGGAACAGATCGCCGAGGACGTAAAGAAGTGCGTATCGTACGCGTGTTAGAAGCCCGTAAAAAAACAGCTCGTTGGTCGCTTTTTTTCCTTGAAAGTGGCATCGGGTTTGTCGTATCAGATGATAGCCGTATCACACAAGATATTTTGATTCCTGATGAACACCGCCAAGGTGCTCGAATGGGGCAAGTGGTGGTAGTTGAGCTATTTGAACGCAAAGCCAGTTTTAATCGCCCGATGGGGAAAAATCACCGAAATTTTTAGGGCGACAATCTCGCCCCTGGTATGGAAATCGAAATCGCCTTACGTAACCACGATATTCCGCATGTTTGGGGTGAGGCAGTTGAAAAACAGATCCGCCATTTTTAGCGAAGACGTCCCCGAAGAAGCGAAAAAAAGGGCGAGTGGACTTACGAAATCTACCGCTTGTGACCATTGATGGCGAAAGTGCCCGTGATTTTGACGATGCGGTATTTGCCCAAAAAGAGCCAAACGGCTGGCGTTTATGGGTGGCGATTGCCGATGTAAGTTACTACGTTCGCCCAAAAACGGCTCTGGATTTAGAAGCAGCAAATCGCGGAAACTCAGTCTATTTCCCAAATCGGGTGATCCCAATGTTGCCTGAAGTGCTTTCCAACGGCTTATGCTCGCTCAATCCGCAGGTAGATCGCTTATGCTTGGTGGCAGAAATGACGGTTTCCAAGCAGGGTGAACTTACAGGCTATGAATTTTATGAAGCGGTGATGAATTCACACGCACGTTTAACCTACACCAAAGTGTGGAAAATGTTGGAGGGAGATGAGACATTGCGTGAGCGTTATGCCCCGCTTGTCCCGCATATCGAAGAACTTTATCGCTTATATAATGCACTGGCAGAGGCTCGCCAAAAACGGGGAGCGATTGAGTTCGAAACAGTCGAAAATCAATTTATTTTCAATCCTCAGGGAAGAATTGAACGAATTGAACCGCTTGTTCGCAACGATGCACACAAATTGATTGAAGAATGTATGATTTTTGGCAAATATTGCCTCAGCACGTTTTGTGGAAGAAGCGAACGAGCCAGCGTTGTTCCGTATTCACGATAAGCCGAGTGAAGAGAAATTAACCAGTTTCAAAACCTTTATTCGTGAATGTGGCTTACCGTGGAATGTAGGCTTTGAGATCCAACACCCTAAAGATTATGCGGCATTGGTTAAGCAGCTTGAAGGTCGCCCAGATCGCGAGCTTATCCAAACGATGTTGCTCCGCTCACTCAAACAAGCAGTTTACGCAGCGGATAACGTAGGGCACTTTTGGCTTGGCATTAACCGAATACGCTCACTTTACTTCACCAATTCGCCGTTACCCCTGATTTGCTGTTGCACCGTGCAATTAAATATTTAATCGAAAAGGGAAAAGGTAATACCCGAAATTACACGGAGGGTGGCGGTTACCACTATAAATTAGACGATATCGACCAATTCGGAGATAAATGCTCTGCTACCGAACGCCGAGCAGATGAAGCAACCCGTGAAGTCGCAGACTGGCTGAAATGCGAATTTATGCAAGACCATTTAGGCAAAGAGTTTGAAGGTGTGATTTCCTCCGTAACGGGCTTCGGTCTGTTCGTAAAAATTAGACGAGTTGTTAATTGATGGCTTAGTACACATTTCTACGCTTAAAAACGACTACTACCATTTTGATGCAGACAGACAGCGTTTAGTTGGTGGTTCAGGCATCATTTACCGCTTGGGTGACAAAGTAAAAGTACAAGTAATCAATGTAAATTTAGACGAGAAAAAAATCGACTTTGCCCTGTTAGACAACTGCCGCAAAGGAATGAACCTCGGTAAAACCGCCAAACAAAAAGCCAAAAAGGCAGAGAAACCGGTGTTCAAAGAAGTGAAAACTTTTAAGAAAGAAAAACCTAGAAAGGAGAAGAAGAAAAAGAAAAAACAAGCGGTGAAATCTAAGAAAAAGTCACGAAAAAAGCGAAGAAGAAATAACGAGGTTCTTGTCAGATGGCATAAGATCTTTTGCTTATGCCATCAATAAACTCAAAATTAATTAATATTCTTAAGCCTTTCAAAATAATCTATAATTGCCTGAACGGCTATTCTTACTTTTTCCGACTGTACGCGTTGAAGCGTAACCAAATACATCGGGTTCTTTTGGCAATTCCCATTCTGGCAAAAGTTGTGCAAGTGCACCATCAGCAAGCTCTTTTTCTATCTCAAGGATAGGCTGAAGAGAAATGCCTAAACCTTGTAGCGTTAAGTCTCGGCTTGCCAAAAGTGTATTGGTTTTAATACGATAGTTAGGTTTAATATGAGCTTTTGCCTAAAGGGCTAGAAAGTTGTAAATAGTCGGGATCAAGTGAAGCAAAATGAATCCAATCTAACTGATAAAACTCATCGGGAGTTTGTGGGACAAAATGCTTTTCGAGGTAATCTTTATGTGCCACGATTGCCAATTTCACATCATAAATATGGCGAGCAATCATATTGTCTCCCAATGCACGTGTACCAATACGTAAAGCAATATCTATTCTTTCTTCAATTAAATCAACCGCTTCATCCTTAAAAAGAAAGATCCATGTTGAAATCAGCATGTTCTTCCAGAATTAATTTTAAGGCTTGAATAAACGGAGAACGGGTTAAACCTGAAGGGCAAGAAATTCTGAGCGTACCTATCGGAGAAGATCGCAATAGTTCGACGCTTTTTAATGCATTTTCAGCACTTTTCTGCATTTGACTAGCGTGTTGATAAAAGACTTCTCCTGCTTCTGTAAGTGAAATTTTACGGGTGGTGCGATTTAATAATTTAATTTTTGAGTTGCTGTTCTAACTTTTGGATCGACTGGGTAATTGCAGATGGCGTCATCGCCAACTTTTTTCTGTTGCAGCCTGCATTGAACCCTGTTCAATCACGGCCACAAAAACCGACATCACTTTAAAATCATTCATCTTGCGTACTTTATATTATTAAGCTGAGCTAAAAAAGCTTATTTAGAAAAAAAGCGGAATGATCAAGCAGAAAGATTCAATTACAATGCACTCCATATTTTTTTGTTATATTTCTTTAACTTTATTAGGAAACATTATGAATCAAGTATTTGAAAAATTCGAAAAACTTAGCCCAGTAGTATTTTTTTATTAGCACGAGTGGTTATCGGCTATATGTTCTTATTACACGGTACAGCGAAATTCTTTTGAATTTCCTTCTCAATGACAGGAGGAAACGGTAGTGTTCCTCTGTTCTCAATGTATGGGGTAGGCGGTATCTTAGAAATCGGCGGTGGCTTATTATTAGCATTAGGCTTTATTCACTCGCCCCATTTCATTCTTGTTAGCAGGTCAAATGGCATATGCATATTTCTTTATTCATGTGACACCAGAAACAGTATTAGATCCGTTATCAAACAAAGGCGAAATAGCAATTATGTATTGTATGGCATTCTTACTTTTCTTAGTGAAAGGTGCAGGTTCTCTATCATTAGATGCAAAATTAGCGAATAAATAGACCGCTTATTGAGACTTTACAAACACAGATCACTTTCATTTCAAAAACAAAACCCAATCACTGTAAAAAATGATTGGGTTTTTCATTTTTCTATAAATTGAGCACTTGTTCGTTAGAAATTAATTTGCATTTTAATTTGTCCAAATTTTTGTTTTTCTAACTGCTTGCCTTTTGTAATACCGCCATTTATATCGAATAAAACATTACGATATTTCAATTTTAAGCCCTGCATTATATTGCTGTTGGTTTTCAACATTATAAGCAAAATTATATCCATTCACATTAATTTCGCCATTACCTTGATTTGCATCATATCGAGCAGACAAAATCGGTGTAATTGAAAAACTCACCTAAGTTATAGGTGTAACTTAAATCAAGTTGAGCAAAAGCCGTTTTTACAGATATTGGGTTTACTTTAATGCGATCTTGAGCTAATGCAAAAGCCGAGCTTGATAAGTAGCTATAACGAACACCTACTATTGGTGTAATACCAAAATTGCCAACATTAAAGACTTTGCCAGCCGTTAGCTCTACTTGTGCTGTGTGATGATCAAATTTCGCATTATTAATTTGTAAGTTGTTTTGGAACTTGCCATAACCTAAATCTAACGCCCAATACCAATCATCGGCAGAATATTTAGAATAGACATTCACTTGTGCCAAAGTATTTTTACTAGTTGCCTGATCAAAGTTATTACTATTACGAACATAAGTAAATATGCCACCTAATTTTAGATTTCCTGTTACCGCTTTTATCCCATCCAAGTTGAGTTTGTGTACTTTGGGAACTAAAACGATGATATTGACTTGAGGAATAATTTTCGTTCATTGAAGTATTAGATACCCAAACGTTATATTGCCCCTCATTATCCATTTCTAGCTGATTAATATGTTGAGAAATCGCTTTTACCTACATTTAATACAACAAATTGTGCTTTTGCCATTGCATCAGAAAGTACCGCATTGGTATTTTTACTAATGAGATCACGTTGTTCATTCTGAGGCGATTTTTTTCCGCTTGACGAGCCTCTTCAGCTTTACGAGCTTCTTCCGCTTTACGTGCCTCTTCGGCTTGACGAGCCTCTTCTGCCTTACGTGCTACCTCAGCTTGACGGGCTTCTTCAGCTTTGCGTGCCTCTTCTGCTTTTACGAGCTTCTTCCGCTTTTACGTGCTGCTTCGGCTTGACGAGCTTCTTCTGCCTTGCGTGCTTCTTCTCGCCTTGCGTGCTTCTTCTGCCTTGCGTGCTTCTTCGGCTTTGCGAGCTTCTTCAGCCTTACGTGCTTCTTCAGCTTTACGTGCCGCTTCTGCTTGACGAGCTTCTTCAGCTTTACGTGCTGCTTCAGCTTTGCGTGCCTCTTCTGCCTTACGAGCTTCTTCCGCTTTACGTGCCTCTTCGGCTTTTGCGTGCCGCTTCCGCTTGACGTGCTTCTTCGACTTTACGTACTGCTTCGGCTTTGCGTGCTTCTTCCGCCTTACGTGTTGCTTCGGCTTTGCGTGCTTCTTCCGCTTGACGAGCCTCTTCAGCTTTGCGTGCTGCTTCAGCTTTACGTGCATCTTCAGCTTTGCGTGCTTCTTCGGCTTTACGCGCTGCTTCAGCTTTACGAGCTTCTTCCGCTTGACGTGCTTCTTCCGCTTGACGTGCTTCTTCGACTTTACGTACTGCTTCGGCTTTGCGTGCTTCTTCCGCCTTACGTGTTGCTTCGGCTTTGCGTGCTTCTTCGGCTTTTTCGAGCTTCTTCGGCTTTACGTGCTTCTTCTGCCTTACGTGCCTCTTCTACCTTACGGGCTTCTTCCGCTTTGCGTGCTTCTTCCTCCTTACGTGCTTCTTCCGCCTTACGTGCTTCTTCCGCCTTGCCTGCTTCTTCCGCTTTGCGAGCTTCTTCCGCCTTACGAGCTTCTTCCGCCTTACGAGCTGCTTCAGCTTTACGAGCTTCTTCTTCCTTACGTGCTTCTTCCGCCTTACGTGCTTCTTCGGCTTTACGTGCCTCTTCAGCTTTGCGTGCTTCTTCTGCCTTGCGTGCTTCTTCGGCTTTGCGAGCTTCTTCGGCTTTGCGTGCCACCCTCAGCTTGACGAGCTTCTTCTGCCTTACGGGCTTCTTCTGCTTTACGTGCTGCTTCAGCTTTGCGTGCCTCTTCTGCCTTACGTGCCTCTTCCGCTTGACGAGCTTCTTCGGCTTTACGTGCTTCTTCAGCTTGACGAGCTTCTTCCGCCTTACGTGCCTCTTCAGCTTTACGAGCTTCTTCGGCTTTGCGTGCCACCTCAGCTTGACGGGCTTCTTCAGCCTTGCGAGCCTCTTCAGCTTTACGAGCCTCTTCTGCCTTACGTGCTACCTCAGCTTGACGGGCTTCTTCAGCTTTGCGTGCCTCTTCTGCTTTACGAGCTTCTTCCGCTTTACGTGCTGCTTCGGCTTGACGAGCTTCTTCTGCCTTGCGTGCTTCTTCTGCCTTGCGTGCTTCTTCTGCCTTGCGTGCTTCTTCGGCTTTGCGAGCTTCTTCAGCCTTACGTGCTTCTTCAGCTTTACGTGCCGCTTCTGCTTGACGAGCTTCTTCAGCTTTACGTGCTGCTTCAGCTTTGCGTGCCTCTTCTGCCTTACGAGCTTCTTCCGCTTTACGTGCCTCTTCGGCTTTGCGTGCCGCTTCCGCTTGACGTGCTTCTTCTGCCTTACGAGCTTCTTCTGCCTTACGTGCTGCTTCAGCCTTACGTGCTGCTTCAGCCTTACGAGCTTCTTCAGCTTGACGTGCTGCTTCGGCTTGACGAGCTTCTTCTGCCTTGCGTGCTGCTTCAGCCTTACGTGCTTCTTCTGCTTTTCGAGCTTCTTCCACTTTTACGAGCTTCTTCTGCCTTACGTGCCGCTTCCGCTTGACGAGCTTCTTCGGCTTTACGTGCCTCTTCAGCCCTTACGTGCTTCTTCGGCTTTACGTACCTCTTCCGCCTTACGTGCTACTTCGACTAATGCTTGCGTGTCATCTTTTTATAAGTGATCACATAAGCATTGATGCCATTTGGTTTAATTGAATCTACAATTAGACCTTTAAAAGATTTTTTGGTTCTTTGCTGTATTTTCATTAAATGCCGTTTTTAAGACAACCGTTTCATATAAAAATATGCCCTTCAGGATCTTTGTAAGTTAACATCACAAATTGAGGAGATTCAATTTTTAGTTGAATTGCCAATTTCTGTACGACTAAAATCAGGATCGCTTGGAGTTAAACTAGCTGTATTTGGTGTATCCTGCACTTGTGTATTTTTTTAGATCCATTCGTTTGTTTAGCTAGCTGTTTTGCTTTAATGTCCTCTTCAATTTTAGGATTATAGAGTCGCCATACCCCACCTTTTTCTTGAAGTGTATAACTGTAGGCACCTAAATCTACTTTTTCTTTATCTAGCCTGAGTGTTAAATCATGCCGTTGAGCAGTGGAAGCATTAAATAATTCCAACGCATCGTATTTTGGCTCACCTGTTTTATTGCGAACGTGAAGGGTAAATTGACCGCTTGCGGTTTGGTTTACGACTATTTTATCGCCACGTTGATTACTTAAATCGGTTAAATAATGGAATCGTCCTTGACCTGAAAGATTATTCACGGTTAATTGATGATAAGACGTTGTTGTTTCAGGTGTATCACTCGCATTCAGGTGAATATTACCGCCGTTCATCACTAATTGATTGATTTGGCTATTTCCTGTTAAATACCATTGACTATTCGTACCAAAATGAACCGCACTTTGTTCTGTGCTGTGAATTATGCCTCGTAAATTAGCTTTACCTAAAATCGCTTGGCTTTGTCCATTTAACGTGAGGTTGCCCGAGATGAAAGTCGGGTTAAAACTGTTGAGTGCTTGTTCAGTTAAATTAGCGCTACTACACGTAATGTATCCTGTGTAATCTGAACGTACACAAACAGGAGCACTATAAGAATAGCCTAAATGTAATTTAGCCTGATCCGAAGCGGTTAAGTTTGCACTCACATTTGCAACATTTCGGCTGATATAAAGTACAGAATTTTGGCTCACGTTGATATTACGTGCATTGAATTGTCGGTTAATCCAATCATCAGCAATTACCACTTCATTATTGAGAGAAAAATGCGGATCTTTATTTGCTGAAGAACGATTTACCGTATCTTTGGCGTGCGGTGTTGGTCTTCCTGATAAAAATCAACTGCCCTTTATTAACTTGAATGTCGCCATTGAGGTTTGTGCCGCCAGTGAAAAGGAAGCGGCTTCGATCTTCTTTTGCTGCAATGCGAAGATTCAGTTCACCATTGGATAAATTTGGATTAGTTTCCCCTAAATAGCCATTAAAACCATTAATTTTGCGATTATTAGTCCACTCAACTACCTTCGCTTTGGCTTCTGCTTGAGTTGTTCCCATAAACTCCCAGCTATCATTGCTGGTTTCGCTCCCTACAAGGCATTGCATCACTCGTACTTTTTACCTGCCTTTAAAGCGAAATAACGATTGCCGCAATTATCCATATTGAGATAAAGGTGCTTACCGTATGGAATCCGTCTTCTTGTGAGTAGCCTTGGGTTATCCTCTTCTGCTGATGGCTCAATCGTATGAATTAAAACTTGTTCAGGACGTAAGAATTGTTCGCCAGTCAATGTCACCGTGCTTGCTTTGGTGGTATTATGATTAACTATTTGAGCCCCTTCATCCACATTTCGGATATGGGTAAAACTTAATGAATTTCCATTTAAATCTAAACGTCCACCTCTAAAAACCAAAAATAAATTTGTTCAGGATCTCACTTGTTGTGCATTTTTTTAATACGACGGTTGGACGACCACTTACAATTCCTAATACAGAAAAAAAGCACGAGTTTTTTTCCTCTTGTATCAGCTTGTTGATCTAAAAATAACGGTACCATCCCCAACTTTTATTCTACCTTTATTTTCACCTGTCCCTTGAACAAGAAGTGTGCCTTTACCCAACTTTGCTAGACGATCATCTGAAGGGTTGTGTACCTTCCAGACAACTTCTTTTCCTTCGGCAATATCAATCCCAGCACCTAACCAAGTAATATCATTTGTTTTTTTCCTTTAACTTCGTAATTTCCTTTAAAAATAGACCGCCTGCACCTTGGTTAATATTATTCTGTAGCTCCAATACTCCATTGCCCTCTAAAACCACGCTTTTACCATGATTAAGAGAATCAAATAAGTTATTGGAAGAAGAAGCCACATTAACATTGAGCGAATGCTCTGCATTGCTTATCGTACTGCTATTATTTTGTGATCGCCACTGATAAGGTTTGCTAGAACCTGCCAATGTGCCTGCAATATCATCGTTTTGCGTTATTTTTCGCAAATGCTTCTTTATAGATATTCCATTCTTGCCAGCGTTTCAGATTGTAACCAGCCCAATAATCATAGGTACCAAGAAACACCCATTTATTTTTCTTTATCAAAAACAAACAAAGGGGAGCCACTATCGCCCTAATACGCCATAGTTTGTTAAAGCATCTTGTGAGAGTAAATTTTTTTACATCCCAATAACCTGAACGGCTTCCAAAACCAACAAGACCATTTAATTCATGATTGACAGAATAAGGCGTTCCGCCAATCGAATATTGATAAGCATCTGCAACGAAGTCTAAATCATCTCCCTGATTGTTATTATCAAGTTTATAATATCCCCCTTTTTATAAATAAATTGTGTCCCTGCACCTACTCGAGCAAAAATAAGGAAAACGATTTTTATCGTTATAAGTCCCTTTCGTTCCTCCTGCCGTGGTTACCTCACTTGGCACAACCTCAGTGACAAATTTATCTAAACGTGGCATATAATAATCTTCAAGTCGTCCTTGATCATCGGCAGACCACCCTTTATTCGGGGCAAAATTATTTTTATCTACGCTGTTATAAAGGTTTTCTTTATTTTCTATATCCCTATGTTCAATAGGATGTCCAAAAATAAAGCGTATTAACATAATTATTAACGTGCTTCGCACCGACCACATATTGAGGATTCACCAATGTCGCAATTCTTCTTTGTGTATCTACCGAGCTGAAGTCCACCATAGGTGTATCACTAAACACTCTACCAAGAGATTTTTCCTTGTTTATCAAAAACTTCAATCTGTTTAGCCCCACAAAAATTTCCCTTTATTTTCTGCAAAATCACGGAATGTTTGATAATCAACATCGTCTCTGACTAAAGCTGCTTCTGTAAAGGGAATGAATGAGTAAGCAAGAAAAAAATGGATAAAGAGATGGAATTAATTTTTAAATCGGTTTTGTTTCCATAAAAAAATACTACTGCCTTAGTTCGAAAAAAATAAACCACCATTATACGCTAAATAGGTAACAGAGACTATCACTATTTCCTGTTCTTATTGAGAATAATGACTAAATATGAAAAATAAACTCGCGTTATTAGAATAATAATGCAAATATATTGCATATAATTTCAATATTATGGCATTTTTTTAAAAAGTATTATTTGAAAGCAATCGTTTGCTTTTGCTAAAAATAGCTCGATTTTTTTAATCCACAATTGCAGGAGTATATATTATGGCATTTAATCTCAAAAATAGACATTTACTCAGTTTAGTAAACCACACCGAACGTGAAATTAAGTATTTGTTAGATTTATCACGCGATTTAAAACGTGCGAAATATGCTGGCACAGAGCAGCCTCGTTTAAAAGGCAAAAACATTGCGTTAATTTTTGAGAAAACCTCCACCCGTACTCGCTGTGCTTTTGAAGTGGCGGCTTATGATCAAGGAGCTCACGTAACCTATATTGACCCAACCTCTTCGCAAATTGGGCATAAAGAATCAATGAAAGATACCGCTCGAGTATTGGGCAGAATGTATGATGCGATTGAATATCGTGGCTTTAAACAATCAGTTGTCAATGAGTTAGCAGAATATGCAGGCGTGCCAGTATTTAATGGCTTAACGGATGAATTCCACCCAACACAAATGCTTGCCGATGTACTCACAATGATTGAAAACTGCGAAAAACCATTGAGCCAAATTAGCTACGTCTATATTGGTGATGCACGTAACAATGGGGGAATTCACTCTTGTTAATTGGGGCGAAACTCGGGATGGATGTGCGTATCTGTGCACCAAAAACATTGTTACCAGAAGATTCGCTGGTCGAAATGTGCCAAAAATTTGCGGCAGAATCGGGTGCTCGCATTACGGTAACCGACGATATTGATACAGCAGTGAAAGGTGTGGATTTCGTGCATACTGATGTGTGGGTGTCAATGGGTGAACCGCTTGAAACTTGGGGTGAACGTATTGATATGTTGATGCCTTATCAAGTGACACCTGAGTTGATGAAACGCACGGGCAATCCAAAAAGTGAAAATTTATGCACTGCTTGCCTGCGTTCCACAATAGCGAAACCAAAATTGGTAAGCAAATCGCAGAAAAATACCCCGCTTTGGCAAATGGCATTGAAGTAACAGAAGATGTGTTTGAATCACCAGCAAATGTGGCATTCGAACAAGCAGAAAACCGTATGCATACAATTAAAGCGGTGATGGTGGCAAGTTTGGCGTAAGGGGAAGAAAAATGAAAATCGTAGTTGCTCTAGGTGGCAATGCATTATTAAAACGTGGTGAGCCAATGACGGCACAAAACCAAGCAGCGAATATTCGCGTCGCAGCAGAACAGCTTGCCAAAATCAAACCCAATAATGAGCTTGTGATTTCACATGGCAACGGACCACAAGTGGGGTTACTTGCGTTACAACACGCAGCTTATTACGCTCAAGATGCGAAAATTGAGCCCTATCCGTTAGATATTTTGGTTTTCACAGACTGTGGGAATGATTGGTTATATGTTACAACAAGAATTAACCAATCTAATTCCTGAATACCCAACGCAAACCTTGGTGACTCAAGTGATTGTCGATAAACATGATCCTGCGTTTGCTAAACCAAGTAAACCGATTGGCCAGGTGTATAGCCAAGTGGAAGCGGAAAAATTAACCGCGGAAAAAGGCTGGACAGTGATGGCTGACGGACAATACTTTCCGCCGTGCGGTACCAAGTCCGAAACCCTGTCGGTGTGACTGGCATTGAAGCGGTGAAAGCATTACTCGCACAAGATCAAATTGTGATTTGTGGCGGCGGCGGCGGTGTGCCAAGTTTCCGCAATGAAAAAGGCGAATTACAAGGTGTGGAAGCAGTGGTTGATAAAGACTTAGCGACCGCGGTGATTTCAGAAAACTTGGATGCTGATTTATTTATTATTGCCACCGATGTGGATGCTGCTTGTGTCGATTTCCAAAAACCGACCCAACGCAAAATCGCTAAAGGCAGCCCAGAAGCACTCGAAGCCTTGGCTTCGAGTTCGCCCTCAGGTTCAATGGGACCAAAAAGTGCAGGCAGTGATCAACTTCGTTAAAGCAACAGGCAAAGATGCGGCGATCGGCTCACTTGCCCAGATTCAAGATATTGTAGCAGGCAAAGCGGGAACGCGTGTAACAAATAGCGTTGAAGGCTTAGAATTTTACTAATCGCTAGAGTTCATAAAGCGGTTGAATTTATTGTAGATTTTGCAAAATTTACATAAAATTTAACCGCTTATTTTTTATAGAAAAAGACTATGATTGAACACATTATTGCAACCGACTTCGATCGTTTATTCGAAATTGAACAACAAGCACATATTATACCTTGGTCAAAAAGGCACGTTGTTGAATAACCAAGGTGAGCGTTATTTAAATCTAAAATTGCTTGATCAACGCAATAATATTGTTGGCTTTGCTATTTGCAATGTCGTGTTGGATGAAGCTACGCTATTTAATATTGCCGTTGAGCCCTCTGAGCAAGGTAAAGGCTATGGCAAAGTATTATTGCAAGGGTTAATTGAAGAATTGGGCAAAAAAGGTGTGCTCACGCTTTGGCTTGAGGTGCGGGAATCCAATACTAAAGCTCAACAGCTTTATACCCAGCTAGGCTTTAACGAGGTAACCATTCGCAAGCATTATTATCCCTTACCTGATGGAAAAAGAGAATGCCATCGTAATGGCGTTGTATTTATAACTAATTTGACGTATAAAGTAAGAACAAATTTCTATTCAAGCGGTCGAAAAAAAGTCAAATATTTTACGAGTTGAATAGTCAAATTATTTTCTTTTATGAAGAAAAATAAAGCATAATTTGATCTATATTCATAAAATCTAATCAAAAAAATGGTATAATCAAGCCGTTTTTATATTTTTAAATTTGATTAAAAAAGAGGAACTCACTATGTCAGTTATCAAAATGGCAGACCTTGATTTTAGCAGGTAAACGCGTTTTCATTCGTGCAGATTTAAACGTGCCAGTTAAAGAGGGCAAAGTTACTTCAGATGCACGTATTCGTGCAACGATCCCTACATTAAAATTAGCGTTAGAAAAAGGTGCTAAAGTGATGGTAACTTCACACTTAGGTCGTCCGACTGAAGGTGTATTTGAAGAGAAAGATTCTCTACAACCCTGTCGTTGATTACTTAAATGCATCAGATTTAGGGTGTGCCAGTACGTTTAGTGCGCGACTATTTAGATGGCGTGGACGTAAAAGACGGCGAAATTGTTGTGCTTGAAAAACGTACGTGTAAACAAAGGTGAGAAGAAAAACGAAGAAGAATTATCTAAAAAATACGCTGCACTTATGTGACGTATTTGTAATGGATGCATTCGGTACAGCTCATCGTGCTCAAGCATCAACTCACGGTGTAGCACAATTTCGCACCAGTTGCTTGTGCAGGCCCATTATTAGCAGCTGAATTAGACGCATTAGGCAAAGCATTAAAAAGAACCACAACGCCCAATGTTAGCAATCGTGGGTGGTTCAAAAGTTTCTACCAAATTAACTGTTTTAGACAGCCTTTCAAAAGTAGCTGATCAACTTATTGTTGGCGGTGGTATCGCAAATACTTTCATTGCGGCAGAAGGCAACAATGTAGGTAAATCTTTATACGAAGCAGATTTAATCCCTGAAGCACAACGTTTATCAAAAGCAACTAACATTCCTGTGCCAGTAGATGTTCGCGTGGGTACAGAATTCTCTGAAACTGCACCAGCAGTTGAAAAAGCGGTAAACGAAGTGGCTGAAAATGAATCAATTTTTGACATCGGTGATAAATCAGCAGAAGAATTAGCCGCGATTATCCGTGGTGCGAAAAACCATTCTGTGGAATGGTCCTGTAGGCGTGTTTGAATTCCCTAACTTCCGCAAAGGTACAGAAATCGTGGCACAAGCGATTGTTGATGCAACTGCAAACGGTGCATTCTCTATTGCAGGTGGCGGTGATACTTTAGCGGCAATCGATATGTTCGGTATTGCAGATAAAAATCTCTTACATCTCAACCGGTGGTGGTGCGTTCTTAGAATTTGTAGAAGGCAAAAGTGTTACCAGCGGTTGAAATTTTTAGAACAACGCGCAAAAGGTTAATTTCTAATTTAGTCTTCCCTCTTTTTCTAAAGAGGGGGATCAAAAATCAAATTTTTAACATTTAGAGGAAACAAAAATGGGTTTATTAGATATTGTTAAACCAGGGTGTGGTTACAGGTGATGATGTTCAAAAATCTTTGCTTACGCAAAAGAACATAACTTTGCAATTCCAGCGGTAAACTGCGTAGGTTCTGACTCTGTCAATGCAGTATTAGAAACAGCAGCACGTGTTAAAGCACCAGTTATCGTACAGTTCTCAAACGGTGGTGCATCTTTCTACGCAGGTAAAGGTATCAAACCAAATTCAGGTGCACGCCCAGATGTTTTAGGTGCAATCGCAGGGGCTAAAACACGTTCACGCTCTTGCACAAGAATACGGTGTGCCTGTTATCCTTCATACAGACCACGCAGCGAAAAAATTATTACCTTGGATCGACGGTTTATTAGATGCAGGCGAAAAACACTTCGCAGAAACAGGTCGCCCATTATTCTCTTCACATATGATCGACTTATCTGAAGAGCCAATGGAAGAAAAATATGGCTATCTGCCGTGAATACCTTGCTCGTATGGACAAAAATGGGGATGACCCTTGAAATCGAAATCGGTATCACTGGCGGTGAAGAAGATGGCGTGAGATAACTCAGATGTTGATGAATCACGTTTATACACTCAACCACAAGACGTATTATACGTTTACGACCAATTAAACCCAGTAAGTCCACGTTTTACCGTTGCAGCAGCATTCGGCAACGTACATGGTGTTTATAAACCAGGTAACGTGAAATTAAAACCATCTATTTTAGGTGCTTCACAAGAGTTCGTTTCTAAAGAACGTAACTTACCTGCAAAATCAATCAACTTCGTATTCCACGGTGGTTCAGGTTCATCTCGCGAAGAAATCCGTGAAGCAATCAGCTACGGTGCAATCAAAATGAACATCGATACGGATACACAATGGGCATCTTGGAACGGTATCTTAAACTTCTACAAAGCGAACGAAGCATACTTACAAGGTCAATTAGGTAACCCAGAAGGTCCTGATTCACCAAACAAAAAATACTACGACCCACGCGTTTGGTTACGTAAAATGGAAGAATCTATGTCTAAACGCTTAGAGCAATCTTTCGAAGACTTAAACTGCGTAAACGTATTATAATTTGTAAACTTGTCGCAACTTTAGACCGCTTGCAAAAGCGGTCTTTTTCTATCAAAAAAATCTGTAATTCATTATTAAATGGTGGAATAAATTCTACCCTACGAGTATGGCACTTTTAGAGATCCAACACCTTAGCAAACGCTTTATTGAACGTAGCAGCATTTTTCACAAGCACGATTTTTATGCAGTGAAAGATGTTTCTTTCACCCTCAACCGCCGTGAAACGTTAGCGATTATCGGTGAAAATGGCTCAGGAAAAATCCACACTTGCCAAAAATGATCATTGGGCAAGTTGAACCTACTTCTGGGCAAATGTTATTTAGAAATAAACCGCTTGCATTTGGTGACTACGCTTTCCGAGCCAAACATATCCGAATGGTATTCCAAGATCCAAATGATGCTTTTGATCCTAACCATAATATCGGGCAGATTTTAGATGCACCACTTCGAATGGCAACTCAGCTATCTGAAGAAGCCCGTAATGAACGCATTTTCCAAACGCTCAAATTAGTTGGGCTTTATAAAGATCACGTATTGACACCGATTTCTTTAGCATCGAACAGCCAAAAACAACTCGTTGCTCTTGCACGAGCGCTTATTTTAGAGCCAGAAATCCTGATTATTGATGACACTTCTAGCACGCTCGATTTCTCTGTTAAGACTCAGATGATCAATTTAATGCTTGAGCTTCAACAGCGCCTTGCTCTTTCATTTATCTACATTGGGCAGCATCTCGGCTTGATCAAACACATCAGCGACAAATTACTCGTTATGCACGAAGGCGAGATTTTAGAATATGGCACAACCAAAGAAGTATTGTTACGTCCACAGCATGCCATTACGGAACGCCTTATCGAAAGCCATTTTGGAATTAACGATGGAAGCTTGGGCAGAATAAATTTCTGCCTATACTTGGGTATTTCTGCACAGATTTGAGAAGCATATACTACTTACAATATCCTACGAAAAATCAACTGCTTGAGGAGAAAAAATGGATCTGACCAAAGTTATTGAAACCCGCAAAACCATCAAAAATGTTCAATCCGAATGTGAAAATTAGCCGTGAAGAAATGGCTGATATGTTCACACTTGCACAGCTCGCCCCTTCAAAAGCTAACTTACAGCCTTGGCGCTATGTGGTGATCGATGAAACGGAAAAGAAAAACAGTTACTCGGTTTAGTGGGACATAATGCTCCGCCGTGTGAGAGTGCCTCTGTGATCATTTTAGTCTTAGCCGATTTAGAATATCAAAAAGGTATTAGGCGATCTTTTTGGATTATTCGGTAGAAAAAGGTTGTTTAATGCCACAATTTCGCGAGAATTCATACAACTTCTTGTTGAGCATATGAAAAATCAAATGCGGAAGAAATTCGCGATCAAGTACTTATCGATACCAGCCTTGCCACAATGCAATTGATGTTAGTTGCCAAAGATAGAGGATACGACACTCACGCCATTGGCATTTTTTGACCGTAAAGCAGTGATGAACGTCTTAGACGTGGATAGCAAGCGTTATGCACCGTTAATGCTGCTCGCCATCGGAAAAAGCCGCCACTGCACCTATTCCAAGCGTTCGCTTGCCGTTAGAATATACAGTTTCATGGAATGATGGGAAAAGGATTTAAAAAAATAAAAGATTTAAAAATACAGTTTTTACATAAATATCATATCAATGACATTTCCCTTAGCATAGCAACAGCGTTTTTAGGTCAACACTGTTGCTACAAAGAAAATCAAGCTAATGGTTTAATTGTGCAGTTTCTACATAACACTACAAAAATATCATAGTAGATAAACGTAAAATCCATTTTATGCAGAAATTCCTCATCTACTATGAATCTCACTAATCAATCCCCTTCAACTCATCTTTCGATAACGTCTCTTTCTCTTCACTCGCTTTGCCGTTGTTTACTTTAAATTCCAAGTTTTGGAAATAAGCTTCACGGAACGTCACATAAGGGTCGAGCGATTGTTTTGATTAACGCATCTTGGTCAAGTAAGTTAGCACGGGTATTAATGCCTTGAACGCTAAATTTTTGCAATACTCCAAGGGGTAGTTAAAAAGTGAAAGCACAGGATATGCAGAATCTACTACTTTTCCGACCGCTTGTCGTGGGTGGTTGGTCCGTAGCCTGGCACCATAATATATGCCCCTGTGCCCACGCCATAGTGCCCAAGCGTTTCGCCAAATTCACGGTTGCCGTTATCAGTTTTAAGTCTGGTGTTTTGCTTGCCCAGTCGATTAAACCGCCAATACCGAATACGGAGTTAATCCAGAAACGGTTGAAGTGAATCATCGCTTTTTCACTTCACCTTCAAGTAAGCGATTCACGAAACTCGCTGGCTCATCCAAGTTATTCGCTACATTCACTAAACCTGTTTTAACAGGGCTTGGCACGTAGTCACGCCAACCTTTTGCCACTGGTTTAACCACATAAGGATCAAGATAGTTGTAATTTATATTCCACATCGCACGGTTAAACCCTTCGAGTGAATCTTTTACGTTCGCCCGTGTTCGGATCGATAGCAGATGAACAAGCGGTCAATAATAGACTTGCAGTTACCAATGCAGTTGCTTTTAATTTCATAATGTTTCCTTGTTAAATTCAATACGGTTTATTGTACTTGTTCGACGCCTAAAAGACCAACAGCTTTCTGCATAAAAATCACAATAGAAATCTAGACGTCTAGATTGCGATATAGTTCAGATTTGATTACAATAACGCCATTTTTAGCGGGGAAAATATATGAAAGATTGGCGTGGCGAATACATTAGCCCTTATGCAGAACATGGCAAAAAAGTGAACAAGTGAAGAAGATCACTGTATCAATTCCAATTAAGGTATTGGAAATTCTAACCAATGAGCGTACGCGCCGTCAGATTAAAAATCTGCGTCACGCCACTAATAGCGAACTACTTTGTGAAGCCTTTTTACATGCGTTCACAGGGCAGCCTTTGCCAACCGATGAGGATTTAATGAAAGAACGCAGCGACGAGATTCCAGAGCAAGCAAAAGAAAAAATGCGTGAGCTTGGCATTGATCCTGAGAATTGGCAATACTAATCAAGTCCCACTTTTGTGGGGTTTTTTATCACTATGACAAAAGCACAAAAGGAGTTTTTATGCAAACAAAACAACTGACGAGAGAGGCTCAATGGGCTTTGGGCTTAACCGTACTCTATATGTTCGGTTGGATTATCTTAGCCTACTTTTTCCCTGTGAAATTAGGGCATTCTAGGTTTACCGATTTGGTTCGAACTTTCTTGCGTTTTTCTACCGCTTCTGTTTACCCTGTTGGTGTACATCGTGGTGAAAAAGGTGTATCAAAATATCGACTTAGACGGCAACGTGGAGGAATAAGCGATGAATATGGAAATGGTTATCCCACTGATTGCCTATCTTTTGTTTGTATTTGGCGTGGCATATTATGCTTACCGACAACGTAAGGGCAGCAGTTTCCTATCTGAATATTATGTCGGTAGCCGCTCAATGTCTGGCTTTGTATTGGCAATGACTACCGCAGCCACCTATCTTGGTGCAAGTTCGTTTATCGGCGGACCTGGCGCGGCTTACAAATACGGGCTAGGCTGGGTGTTACTCGCGATGATTCAAGTGCCTGCGGTGTTGCTTGCTTTGGGCGTACTCGGCAAAAAATTCGCAATTTTCGCACGTAAACATAAAGCCGTAACCATCAACGATTTATTACTTGCTCGCTACCAAAACCGTTTTGTGGTTTGGATTGCAAGCCTTGCATTATTGCTCTCTTTCTTTGCGATGATGACGGTACAATTTATCGGAGCGGGGCGTCTTCTTGAAACCACACTCGGAATGGACTACAAACTGGCAGTGATTATTTTCGCGGTTACCGTGGGTATTTATACCTTCATCGAGGCTTCCGTGCTGTGGTAATGACCGATACTGTGCAAGGCTTGGTAATGCTTATTGGCACGCTATTCTTGCTAGGGTGGTGTGATTTATGCCGCAAACGGACTAGAAAATGCGATGGAAACCTTAAACAACATCAACCCGCAGTTACTTGCCCCGTATGGCATTGATGAGCGTCCGCTCGACTTCACTTTTATGACTTCATTTTTGGGTATTGGTCTGCTTTGGATTGATTGGCTTACCTCAGCTTGCAGTGCGTAGTATGGCGTATAAAGATAGTCAATCGCTTCATCGTGCTTTGGTCATCGGCACACTCGTGGTCTCGATTCTTGTGCTGGGAATGCACCTCACAGGCGTGATTGGACGTGCCGTGGTGCCCGATCTAAAAATTCCTGATCAAGTGATTCCAACGCTGATGGTGCAAGTGCTTCCACCACTAGTTGCGGGGATTTTCTTAGCCGCACCGATGGCAGCCATTATGTCTTCCATCGACTCACTACTATTCAATCTTCCTCAACATTGATTAAAGATTTATACCTTGCGGTAAAACCAAGTGCAGTGCATAACGGAGTAAACTCAAACTGTTCTCAACGCTCACCACGCTCACCTTTACTTTCTTGCTTGTGTTTGCCGCTCTTAATCCACCAGATATGCTAATTTGGCTGAACTTACTCTCACTCGGCGGTTTAGAGGCAACCTTCTTATGGGTAATCGTGCTCGGGCTTTATTGGGATAAATCGAATGCGACAGGCGCAATCAGCTCAATGCTCGTGGAGCTTAATCAGCTATGTCATTATCGCCAGCTTTAAAATCAGCATTTTCGGTTTCCACGCCATTGTGCCATCGCTTGTTTTTCGGCTTGATTGCGTTCTTGATTGGGAATCGATTCGGGCAACCATCTAAGAGCCAAGCGGTCAAATAATCAGATTTTTTACAAATAGGAATGATGATGAACGAACCATTATTGCAACCCCCGCACGACCCAAATCAACGTACTATTATGATTGTTGTGTATGTGCTATTTGGATTAGGTGTGATTTTCGGTGGCTTACCCGCTATTGCAGGCGTGATTTTGGCTTATATTAAACGACAAGATATGTTGCCAAATTCACTTTACCATAACCATCTTACCTTTCTGATCCGAACCTTCTGGGGCTCAGTCGCGGGTACGGTGATAGGATTTATCCTTAGCTTTATCGGCATTGGCATTTTGGTACTTTTTGCGGTAGGAATTTGGTATCTTTTCCGTGTGATTTACGGCTTTGTTAAATTGATGGATGAAAAATCTATCACAACAACAGGCTGGTTTGTATAGTTAATAGAGAGGGGATTGAATATTCAATCCCCTTTGCTTTTATCTTGGTAGCTTCTGACATTTCGGGCAGAAATAGGTATTGCGTTGCCCAACTACTTTCGTTTCAATAATCGCACCGCAATCATGGCATTCTTCGCCTTTACGCCCATAAACCTGTAGCACTTGAGCAAAAATAACCAGGCTTACCATCGGGTTGAATAAAATCCTTGAGCGTGGTGCCACCTTGAATGATCGATTTAGTGAGTACTTCTTTAATGACCTTAACCAAGTGCTCACACTGTTTCTGCGTGAGATTTTGGGCGGAAAGTTCAGGATGAATACCCGCCATAAAGAGAGACTCACAAGCGTAAATATTCCCCACGCCAACCACCACTTCATTGTTCATAATAAAAGTTTTTATTGCCACGGTTTTTTCTTACGACCTTTCTCAAATAAATAACCGCTTGTGAACGCATCGAGATAACGGTTCAGGGCCAAGCTTTTTTCAAAAGTTCGTGTTCCTCTGCCTTCTCTGCCCAAAAGCCAACAACCGAATTTACGCGGATCGTTGTAACGTAAAAATTACGCCGGATTCGGTGGTTAAATCCACGTGGTCGTGCTTGCCTGCGGGCAAATTGTCACTCACCTTTAAAATACTTAGCGAGCCAGACATACCAAGATGTACGATAATATCACCCTTGTCGGTATGCAAAATCAGATATTTGGCACGACGAGAAAGTGAGAGAATTTTCGCTCCTTGCATTTGAGAAAGCTCTGCAGAAATCGCCCAGCGTAATTTAGGCGTTCGGGCAATGATCTGCTTGATGGTTTGCCCTTGTAAATAAGGCTCAACACCTCGTAGGCTTGTTTCAACTTCAGGAAGTTCTGGCATAAATTTCCTCATATTTTCTTATAAAATAAGCGGTAGAAATTGCAAGATTTGCTGCAAATACTACCGCTAGTAATACTAAGATTAATGTTTTTTCTTAATCAAATAGTGCCCGATATAACCGACAATCAAACCAATAACCGCAAACGGTAGCCATTCCATAGAGTAAGATTTGAAAGGTAGGTTGTCGGTAAAGCCTGTGCCGATAACGGATAAAATCGAGATGATAGTCACAAATCCCAACGCTAAACGTTGCCCTAATAATGGGATGCGGTGTAAGGCGTTAATACCAAGCACTAAGATCACTGTCATCGCAATTGGATGAGGATTAACAGCATCGGTACGGATTTTTCGATTACCGCTTTTAAACCAAGGTTTGCAATGGCAAAGCTGATCACACAGAACAGAATCACGTAAGTACGGTAGCTAATTTTCGGGAAAACTTCGCTGAAGTATTCGCCGACTGAGGTACATAAACCCACTGCAGTGGTTAAGCACGCAAGTGAAACGATAACCCTAACACCATTCGTCCGTATTCGCCAAAAGGCTTGTTGAGCTGCGTTATTGAGGGATATAAGTACCGAGGGTCTTGTTTTGCGTTCTGCAAGCACGGTCAAAGTTTCTGGGTTCAGTTGTGCGTGGTTGCCAATCCCAACCAATAGAAAAGTAGATAAATCCTAATGCAACCGCTGCAATAACTACCAGCAAAGACGGTCTGTTTAATCAATGCTGATGGGCTAACACCTTTGGCTTTAATCGCATTTAATACAATCACCGAGAATGCTAATGAAGCCAGCGCATCCATTGTGAAGTAGCCTTCAATTACCCCCTTAAACACCCAGGACTCTTCTTGTACGGTTACCGCCACAGGGGGTTGATCGAATAAGAAAAAGGCACGAATAACCAAAGCGATAATGGTTAAAATCAACGCTGGTGTTAAAATTGCTCCCACGCGATCTACCATTTTTGATGGGTTTAGGCTTAACCACATTGTGATCGCAAAATAAATAAACGTGAAGATAAACAGCGGTAAATTGCCCACATCTTCGCCTAAAAATGGCACAACCGCCATTTCATAAGCTGTCGCACCTGTACGGGGACCAGCAAAGAATGGACCAATAGAAAGATAAATTGCCGCCAAGAAAATTAGCGAGAACCAGGATGGATGCGGTTTTAGTGCTGCTTTGTAGCCACCTTCGTAAAAGGCACTGACAATAATCCCGAGTAAAGGTAAGCCTACCCCTCGTAGTGATAAAGCCCAAAATAGACGGATGTTCTCCACTCTCAAAGCCAGCTTGGGTGGGAAAATAAGATTGCCAGCTCCGAAAAAGATGGCAAAGAGCATAAAAGCCAACAACAAATGTATTTTTAGTCATAATTACACACACAAATAAAAAGTAAAAATAAAAGGGAATAAAAGCACCGAATTTTGCATTTATTGAGAACAATAATAGCAAAATTCGGTAGAAATTGAACCGCTTTTTAGCGATTGGTTCATATATAAACCACCATTCACGTGGAGGGTTTCGCCATTGATGTAACGGGCATCATCAGAGGCTAAGAATGCCACGGCTTTGGCGATGTCTTGTGCCGTACCTAATTCACCTGCTGGGATTTGACTTAAGATTGCTTCTTTTTGTGCTTCATTCAGCTCGTCTGTCATATCGGTGGCGATAAAACCTGGAGCAACCACATTCACGGTAATACCACGTGAAGCCACTTCTTTCGCCAACGATTTTGAGAAGCCAATCAAGCCTGCTTTCGCTGCACAATAATTGGTTTGACCTGGGTTACCCATTGAGCCAACTACCGAGCCGATAGTGATAATGCGGCCACCTTTTTTCATCATTGGGCGAAGCACGGCTTTGGATAAGCGGTAAACCGAGGTGAGGTTGGTTTGGATGATATCGAACCAATCTTGGTCTTTCATACGCATTAACAAACCGTCTCGGGTAATGCCTGCGTTGTTTACCAGAATGTCGATGTCGCCCACTTCTGCTTTAATTTGGGCTAGAACAGCATCAATAGATTCTGGCTCAGTGACGTTTAACACTAAGCCTTTGCCTTTCTCACCCTAAAGTAAGCTGAAATAGCTTCTGCCCCTTTTTCAGAGGTTGCCGTGCCGATTACGAATGCACCTTTTGCACTTAATTCTTCTGCGATTACTCGCCCGATTCCACGGGTTGCCCCTGTGACTAATGCGATTTTGCCTTGCATTGTGTTTTCCTTTATTCGTAGGGTGGGCTGAAGCCCACCAAAATAGTTCTAAATTTTCAATAGTGGACTAAAATGCTTCTACAGCATCAAACGACGCCACATCATTCACCGCTTTTGCTGAAAGCTCTTGACGATACGGCTGGTTAAGCCTGTTAACACTTTACCTGGACCGATTTCGTATAAAGTGGTTGACACCATCTTTGCCATTTTTTTCAACGGTTTCGTCCAGCGTACTGGACTGTAAAGCTGGCGGACTAACGCATCGCGGATTTTCTCTGCATCGGTTTCCGTTGCCACATCAACGTTGTTGATAGCAGGCACAAGCGGTTGATTTAGCGTGATGTTTTGCAAGGCTTCTGCTAATTTGTCTGCCGCTGGTTTCATTAACGCACAGTGCGAAGGCACGCTCACCGCTAATGGTAAAGCTCGTTTTGCACCCGCTTCTTTGCAGAGTTCACCTGCGCGAGTTGCGGCTGTTTTTCGTACCAGCAATCACCACTTGACCAGGCGAATTGAAGTTCACTGCTGAAACAATCTCACCTGTTTCGCTAGCTGCTTGTTCGCACGCTTTGATGATTGCTTCATTATCTAAGCCGATAATCGCAAACATTGCACCAGTGCCTGCTGGCACGGCTTGTTGCGTGCGTTGCCGCGTAGTTCAACTAATTTGATTGCATCTTGGAAATCTAACACGCCTGCACACACTAACGCAGAGTATTCGCCCAAGCTATGACCCGCCATCACAGACGGTTTTGATTCAGGGAATTTTTTGCTGCCAAATGCGGAAAAGTGCTACGGCAGAAGCTAATAACGCAGGTTGTGTACGTTGCGTTTGACCAAGATCTTCTACTGTGCCGTTTTGAACTAAATCCATAAATCATAGCATAGCTTACATCGCTTGCTTGTTTGAAGGTTTCTTCCACGATTGGATATTGTGATGAAAGGTCAGCAAGCATTCCAACCGCTTGCGAGCCTTGACCTGGGAATACCATTGCAAAATTAGACATTGTTGTTCCTCTTGTAAAATGGAAGCGGTGAGATTTGGCAAAAGTTTTGCGAAATTCAACCGCTTGAAAAATAGAAATAGTGTATCAGTTTTGAGAAATTTGACTCATCGGACAGATTTAATCAGGTGAGTAGTAAAGTTTGCCGATTTCAATACGGTTTCGGCCTGTTTCTAAACGCCATTTGTTAGAGTCACGTAAAGAATAAACGCAGCCACAATACTCTTGTTGATAGAAACGTTCGCGTTTGCTGATTTCAATCATACGTTGCGAGCCACCACCTTTACGCCAGTTATAATCCCAATAAACCACATCATCATAATGTGAGGCAGCACGGTGTCCGCAATCGTTGATTTGGTTCATATCTTTCAACGTGAGATGCCCTAAACAGCTGGTAAATACTGGAAAACCGTTCTCGTGAGCATATTGTGCCGCTTTTTTTCAAAACGCATATCAAAGCACATTTCGTGCAGCGAATGCCTCGTTCGGGTTCCCATTCCATCCCTTCCGCTTTTCTGAACCACTCTTTGCGGTCGTTTTTGTAGTCATCATCCACATCAATAAAAGGAATGTTATGTTTTTCGGCAAAGCGAATATTTTCCTCTTTGCGGATCATATATTCCTTGAGCGGATGGATGTTTGGGTTATAAAAATGAGATCGTAAATTCGATCCCAGAGGCAGAATTGCTTCCATCACTTCGCCCTTGAACAAGGTGCACAGCAAGAGTGAAGCAAAAGTTTATTATGTCCGTTTGGTAGTTCAATTTTGGACGCACAAATGGAGCGTTTGGATCTTTTGCCTTTGCGGGTAAGTTTACGTTTTTGTTGTAATGCCTCTTTGTGTTCTTGAGGCTGAAATATTTGTTCTGTCATTTTTATTCTTCTTATTATTTTATTAATAATCCCGATCTACAGATAACCAAGCCAATGAAATCAACGCTTGTTTATATTCGCTTTCAGGTAATACCGCTAACGCATCTACTGCTTTTTGAGCTTCAGATTTAGCTTTTTCCATCGTATAATTGAGCGATTTATGCTCAGCCATAATAGAGAGCACTTGATCAATATCTTCACGATTCCCGCCATTTTCAATCGCTTGGCGGATCAAGCTAACTTGTGCTTCATTGCCGTGACGCATTGCGTGCAGAAGCGGCATCGTTGGTTTACCTTCCACATAGTCGTCTCCCACGTTTTTGCCGAGAGCTTGGGCATTGGCAGAATAGTCAAGAATATCATCCACTAACTGGAATGCTGTGCCTAAGTAGCAGCCGTAATTTTTGAGTGCAGTTTCAATTTCTTCATCTGCATTGGCTACGATCGCCACACATTGCGTTGCAGCTTCAAACAAGCGGGCGGTTTTATTGTAAATCACACGCATATAGCTCTCTTCGGTCGTGTTTGGGTCATTGACGTTCATCAATTGTTGCACTTCACCTTCTGCTAATGCGTTTGTGGCTGCCGACATTACTTTAAGCACTTCAAGCGAATCCACCGAGGTCATCATCTGGAAAGAACGGGTATAAATGTAATCGCCAACCAGCACACTTGCCGCATTACCGAAAGCAGCATTGGCGGTTTCACGACCGCGACGCATATCAGACTCATCCACAACATCATCGTGTAAAAGGGTGGCAGTATGCACAAATTCAATAAATGCGGCAGTCGTAATTTGCTTGCTGCCTTGGTAGCCTAACGCACGTGCGGCAAGCACGGTAATTAACGGGCGAATGCGTTTGCCACCACCACTAATAATGTAAAAGCCGAGCTGATTAATTAGCGGCACTTCCGAGTTCAGTTGAGCTAAAATTTCAGCATTTACCAATTGCATATCATCAGCTGCCAAAGCTTGAATTTGATCGAGGGTAAGTTTTTGAGTCATCTTTTCTTATCTAAAAGCCAAAAATTAGATTGATTTTACCGCACTTTCTATTAGCTGCAAAATTTTGTTAGAAATCGAATAAAGCAATCGTTAAAAAAGCGGTTTTAGCAAGAAATTGGCTAATACGGGAAACAAGATTTTTCAAATTTTCTAAAAATTCGTTCTTGCTCTTTGTTTTCTTTTTGCGTAGAATTGCAACCCTATTTTATATGAATTTAAAAGTGTCTCTCGCGGAGCGTAAAAGGCACAAATTAGCGGAGTAAATATGTACGCAGTTTTCCAAAGTGGCGGCAAACAACACCGAGTGAGCGAAGGTCAAGTAGTTCGTTTAGAAAAACTTGAAATTGCAACTGGTGAGAAAGTTGAATTCGACTCAGTGTTAATGGTCGTTAATGGCGAAGATGTTAAAATTGGTACACCAGTAGTAGCTGGTTCAAAAGTAGTGGCTGAAGTAGTAGCACACGGTCGTGGCGAGAAAGTTAAAATCGTTAAATTCCGTCGTCGTAAACACAGCCGTAAACAACAAGGTCATCGTCAGTGGTTCACAGAAGTGAAAAGTCACTGGGATTCAAGCATAATTTCAGAGGAGATCAAGTAGATGGCAACTAAAAAAAGCTGGTGGTTCAACTCGTAACGGTCGTGATTCTGAAGCTAAACGCCTTGGTGTTAAACGTTTCGGTGGCGAGTCTGTTTTAGCAGGTAGCATCATTGTTCGTCAACGTGGTACTAAATTCCACGCAGGTACAAACGTAGGTATGGGTAAAGACCACACTTTATTCGCAACTGCAGATGGTAAAGTTAAATTCGAAAGAAAAGGCGACAAAAACCGTCAATACGTAAGTATCATTGCTGAGTAATTTAAAGCAAAAATTTCAAGAAAAACCTCACAAATGTGAGGTTTTTATACCTAAAATCTATAATAATCCTATGCAAAAACAACAACCCCTAGCAGGTTTCCTCTTCGCCCTCCTTGCAGTATTGATGTGGGGAACACTGCCAATAGCTCTACAGCCTATCTTAAAAGAGATGAACGCCCAAACTATCGTTTGGTTTCGTTTTATTGTTGCGATGATTGGCGTATTTTTTATGCTCTTCTTTGCAAAAAAATTACCAAAGGTGACCGCTTTAACACGCAAAAGATCTAACTCTTTTTAATCATTGGGATCTTAGGGGCTTTCAGGCAATTTTTCTTATTTAACGTGGCATTACGCTATATTCCAGCCACCGCAAGCCAAGTTATCAGCCCGCTTTCTTCCTTTTGCCATGATTTTATGCGGTACATTTTTGTTCAAAGAAACCATCCGATTAAATCAAAAACTAGGATTTATAGTCGTAATTATTGGCTTAATCTCCTTCTTCCATAATCGCTTGGCAGATTTTTCGCAAATGAACGGCTACGCATTCGGAATCTTATGCGGGGCATTAGCCAGCTTTATCTGGATAGGCTACGGGCTTTCACAGAGAATCTTATTAGAACGCTTCAATTCGATTTACAAATCCTGTTTATGATTTATATCGGTTTGTAGTCTTGTGTTCACGCCACTCTCTGATTTCTCACAAGCGGTCAATTTAAGCCCCTTTGCTGCAATCTGTTTAATCTATTGCTGTTTGAATACCATCATTGCCTATGGTTCTTATGCCGAGGCGTTAAACCGCTGGGATATTTCAAAAGTGAGCATTATGATGCCATTAATTCCCATTGCCACGATGATTTTCTCAGAGCTCGCCTACGCATGGAGACCTGAAAGTTTTGCTCCGCCAGAACTTTCTTTATTAACTATACTAGGGGCTTTTTAGTCGTATTTGGTGCACTCTTTTCTGCCGTTGGGCATAAATTATTACATCGACCAAGAGGGAAAAAATGAAGAAAAATGTAGGATTAGGCTTTAGTTTAGCGCTGCTTGCCACCACAATGTGGGGAACATTGCCGATTGCCGCACAACAAGTATTGGTTGCCTTAGAGGCTCAAACGCTGGTATGGGCACGATTTTTGGGTGGCAGGCATTGGGCTTTTTATTATGCTGGGTATTGCAAAAATTGCCCAAATTGACCGCTTGCAATGCTAAACATTACGGCTTGATGCTACTGGGTACACTCGGTTTATCAGGTAACTTTTTCCTCGTTGCGGAAGGTTTACACTACATTTCACCAACGACAACGCAAGTACTCTGGCAATTTTCGCCTTTTTAATGATTTTTTTCTCGGTGTTGTGCTTTTCAAAGAGCGTTTTACCTTTTCACAGAAATTAGGCTTTTTATTGCTTATTGTCGGTCTAATCACGTTTTTTTAACGACAAATTCAACGAACTTTTTACAACTGAATACTTATGCGTTAGGCGTAATGTTGAAAGTATGGTAGGGAGTCTAATTTGGGTCTGCTATGGCATCGCTCAAAAACTGCTTCTCAAACAATTTAAGTCACAGCAGATTTTTGATGATGATTTATCTCTGTTGTGGCATTGCTTTCAGCCCGTTTGCGAGTCCCACCCAAATTGCCAATATCAGCACGCCTTTTGTCTGGGGCTGTTTTATTTATTGCTGCTTGAATACCTTAATTGCTTATGGCTCTTATGGCGAGGCCTTGAATTTATGGGATACTTCAAAAGTGAGCGTGGTAACTACGATGATTCCGATTTTTACTATGCTATTTTCCATTTTAGGGCACGCTGTTTTCCCTGAAACTTTTGCTAGCCCAGATATGAACTGGATAAGTTATGTGGGGGCAATTGTCGTAGTGCTCGGCGCAATGATGGCAGCAGTAGGGCATAAAATTTTTGGCAGGAAATAAAGATAAAAAATAGCTAGCAATTCGTTTGCTAGCCATTTTGAGAGGTCTACATAATGAATAAAACTTTATAACGACTATAAATAGTGGTCGTAATAATAGACTTGTCGGGAAAAAGAAAAGTTCACTAAATTTTGAAAAAAATTAATGATTTTTCACATTTTTGCAACACGCTTTTTGCTGGTACAGGATCTTCTCCACCTTCATTTAATGGATTACAACGCAAAAATACGTTTGAAGGCTAAATATCCCCTTTGAGTTGCTCCGTGAATTTTAATTGCTTCAACAGCATAAGTGGAACAGCTTGGATAAAATCGGCATCGGGGACCAATTAAAGGGCTAATAAAATAACGATAGAAATAAATCGGCAGTAGCAAGATTTTTAGATGCTAGGCTGATTTGTTCTCTTCTTTCGTTGAGTTCTCTTGTGGCTTTTGCCTGTTGTTTGGTTTGAGATTGTGGATTTTTGCTCAGGCGGATATGTCTTGCCCATAATTTTTCCAACGTTTCAAAAAGAGTGGCATTATCCAACTTGCCAATCCCCCTTTCGCTACGAAAACAAAAATCCATATTTGGTAGTTCGTGCTGTTTTAAGCGAAAAAGATTCCCGCACAATGCGTTTAATACGATTGCGATCGTGAGCACGTTTGAGATGTTTTTTTAGCAACGGTTAAGCCTAGACGGGGATTTTCTGCCGTATTTAAACGAGCCAGAAGCGTCATTTGAGGAGTGCTGGCTCGAAAAGGATTTTCAAATACAGCTTTAAATTGAACGGGAGCTAACAAACGTAGCTCCCGAGAAAAAGTTAGCATCTTCACTTTCACAATTGTGGGTGATTAGCTGCTTTAACTGCAAATTATGCAGATAAAGATTTTGCGACCTTTAGCACGACGACGTGCTAAAACTTGACGACCATTTTTAGTAGCCATACAGAGCACGAAAACCGTGTGTACGAGCACGTTTTAATACAGAAGGTTGGAATGTACGTTTCATTATTTATCTACCTAATAAAAAGTTATTGGCAAAATGCCAATTCAAGACTATAAAAAAGAGGTCGCCATTTTAACGGTAAACAAGCAAAAAGGCAAGGCGAAAAACCACGGTTAAATGTTAAAATCTGCACAAATTTATTTGTCATTCCCTACAAATTCAAGCAAACTACACTTTATTTGCTCATAACGAAAAAGAAGAGAAAAAAATATGGAAAATAAAAAATCGGCGTGTTACTTGCAAACCTTGGTACGCCAGATGCCCCCACCGCTTCCGATGTAAAACGTTACTTAAAACAATTCTTAAGCGATCCGCGTGTGATCGACCTTCCTAAATTCAAATGGCAAACGATCTTAAATTGCTTCGTATTGCCAAAAAGATCACCAAAAGTGGCAAAACTTTATCAAGCGATTTGGACGGCTGAAGGTTCACCGCTGCTTGCTATTTCACGCAAGCAACAAAAAGCCCTGCAAAATTATTTCAATGCGAAAGGCAAAAAAATGTCGTTGTGGAGCTCGGAATGAGCTACGGTAACCCAAAGTATGGCTACAAGCGGTCGAAAACTTGACTAAACAAGCGGTCGAAAAAATCATCGTATTACCGCTCTACCCACAATATAGCAGCACTACGACCGCCTCGGTATTGGACGCCTTTGCAGAGAGTCTAAAAACAGCATCGCCGTGTTGTACCGTTTGAGTTTATTCACAGCTACCACAACGACCCACTTTATATCGAAGCCTTGGCGAACAGCATTACGCTTGAGCCAGATGAATTACTGCTTTTCTCTTTCCACGGCATTCCAAAAACGCTACGCAGATGAAGGCGATTTCTACCCGCAACACTGCCAGCAAACCGCAGAATTGGTTTGCCCAAAAATTAAACCTAAAATCTGAACAATGAAACTGACCTTCCAATCTCGTTTTGGTGATGAAGAGTGGTTGCAACCTTACACTGATGAAACGCTTGAAAGCTTTTCCAAGTCAAGGCGTTAAAAAAAGTGGCAGTAATTTGTGCGGGCTTCTCAGTCGATTGCTTGGAAACGCTTGAAGAAATTGCCGAGAGAATAAAGAAAAACTTCATCAATGCAGGCGGGGAAAGCTACCGCTATATTCCAGCCCTTAATGCGACAGAGCGATCATATAAAGATGATGGTAAAACTGATTGAAGAAAAATGCAGTAATATATAGCTGTATAATCAAAACAATTAACCTGATTATCTCGCCCCAACTGTGTTTTCCTGAGAAACATAGTTGGGGCAATATCTAGGTAGAAAAAGTCATTTACTTTGTCAAAAATCTCAACTAATTCCGCTTCTACTTCTTTACAGATTTACCCATTCGGAAATCTGCTTTTAGCTCATCAAATTGTTCTGGATTTGCTTCCATTTTGGCTTTTTAAGAATGCTGGAAATTCATTTAAAAACCAGCTCTGTTTTGCCGTTTCGAATATCAAAAATACTTGGGATTTTTGTGCCACAATCACCGCTTGTTGTTGTTCATCGCTGTCGAAATGTTTGCGTTCTTTTGTTGTCTTTGCGTGAAACGTATTTCACGTTAATGTTTGGGTTGAGCTTAGTAATACGTTGGAAATATGCTACCACTTCACACAATCAGGGCAGTAAGGTTCTGCCATTACTAGCCAATCACCTGAAACATTCATCGCTTTAATTTTTAGCCTCAGTTTCAGGCGAAAGCTCAATGCCAACATAAACATCTAATTGGTTTTCACGATCTTCATCACTACTAAATTCTAAATATTCGTAAAAATGTGCCATAGAATTTCCTTTTTTTAAATCGAATTACCTACGCCAAATAATCTCACAATCCACTTGTACACTTTGGCTCTCTTGATGGTTTAATTTCTCTTTTAATATCTTAAAGGTTTGCTGAGCAATACGATCGTGATCTTGCTTAATCGAGATGAATATGAAACGGCAATGCATTTAGCGAGATAATGATCGTCAAAAGTCGCTAAATGCAGCTCTTGACTCATCAACTTATCCATACATTTATGTTCAGTTAAATAACGCATCACGCCTTCCAGCAAAGTGTAAGAAGCGGTAAAAATTGCCTTGGGTAAACGCCCAAGATTTTCCACCGTTTCCGCCAACATTTGATAGCCCGATTCAGGTTGGTAATCTTTATGCAAAAATCCAACCGCTTTGTTCCGGTTAGATGCGATTGTGCCAAACCTTCACGAAAAGCCTTTCAAAACGATTTTCACTTGGTGTAAGCGAAAGTTGCCCGCCAAAGTGAAAAAAATTCATCAAGTTGATACGCCCGCACAATATTTTCCACCAACGTTATTACGCTTGGAATATCGTTACTGGTAATCGAGGAAATACCAGAATGGGGAATATAACGGTCTAGCAAAAGCAGTGGGGGTATGCTGCAGAATATCTTGATAATAATCAGCAATTTTATGCGTTGGCGCGGTAATTAACAGATCGACTTGACGATCGAGCAATCGCTCAATCGCCACTTTTTCTTGGGCTGGGTTATCATCGGAGCAAGCAATCACTAAATAAAACCCATTTTTCACGACAAAGTCGCTCCAATGTTTTTGCTGTTTGAGCAAAGCCATAGTTTGTCGGATCAGGGATAACCAAGCCAATCACATTGGTTTTACGTGCCTGCAATGCTTTAGCATAAGCATTAGCACGATAACCATACTTCTGAGCAACTGCCTGTACTTTTTGGCGGGTTTCCGCTTTAATGCGAAAATCATCTCGCGGTTATTTAAAATAATACTTGCGGTAGTTTTAGACACCCCCGCAAGGCGGGCGATGTCGTTAAGCGTTAGCCGTTTTTGTTGCTCAGTTTTCACGATGTAACCTTTTTAATCCATTAAAATGTAAGAGCATGTACTCTGTGCAGCCTGTGCCGAAACAGGGCGTGAGCTTGCCACTACATTTTTCGCGATTTGTGATAAAGAAGCGGGAAGTCATCACTTTTTCGCCATTATTGAGGAAAATCTCGACAATTGAACGGTCAAAGAAAATCTCAATCTTGTCTAATTTTTCTACTTTTACGTGGCGAACACCGTCAAACTGTTTCATCAAGTCCGTCTGCTCGGTTGCACTACGATCGAGCGTTACCATACCATTTTTGATAGCTGAATTTCAATTTACCAAAGAACGTTAATTCAAGAGGTTGATTTTCCACGTTGATTTGCAAATAACAGGTATCTAAATTTTGCAATTTCGCTTTGTAATTCGACCGCTTAGCAACTCGCCTGTTTTCATAATAGGTCGTTGTTTAATGACACCGTTTTTCCACCGAAAGTTTTGACGTGGCATGGTAAGAGTCGAATGCCATTTGTACTTATCAGTTGGGTAAAGTCAAATCTGGCAAGCCCACCCAGCCGAACAGAATACGGTCAGAATTTTGCACCGTTTGCGGCGCATAGAAATCAAAGCCGTAATCAAGTTCTTCAATGTGTTTTGCGTTTAAAAACGTTGCCGTCTAATTTGCCTAATGCGTAAGTGGCGTGGTAGTTGTTTTTGGAATTGAGTCGCTTCACGCAATTTACCTTGCGGTGACCAAATGAAAACGTCTTTTCCGCCAAGCTGGAACAAGTCTGGACACTCCCACATAAAAACGTGGCTGTTGTCGAAATCTTGCACCGCTAACTCGCCCAACAAGCGTGGCGTACTGTTTTAAATCATCCATTTCATAGACTAAGCAAGTGCCTGTTAAATTTTTCACGCTGTGCACCGAGTACAAAGCGGATTTTACCTTCTGCGGTAATGAACGGTTTTTCGGATCGCGAACGTGTTCGGTGTAGCCTGCTGGGGCTTGGTTGATAATGCAGCGTTTTTCTAATAATTTGCCCATTTTGTCGAAAATCGCAATGTTTTGGTGCGGTACGCGTTGATTATCAGACGGACGACGAGTATTGCCCGTGTAGAACGCCACAATCTGATCTTCCCATAAAATCGCCCCGCCAGATAGCAGCCGTGTGATTCGAATAGTTCGTCTGGAATGAGTAAATCGCCTTTTTCAAAAAGTTTGGAAATCACGGGTAATAAAATGCTCCCAATGTTTCATTCCGTGCATCGCGTCATAAGAAACCATTGGGCAAAATGTGGTATTTCTCTCCATCAAAAATTAAGCCATTAGGATCATTAAACAAGCCTGTTTTGGGTGCAAGGTGGTAAGTCGGATAGAAATCTTGGTCTGAAAGCACCGTTTCACGAATTGCATTAAGTTCGCCTTCGGCTTGTGCGTGCAGGCTTTTGTATTTACCGTTGTTGAATATGTGCATAGGTTTTTCTCGAAAATAGATTATTTGGTAGGGTGTGTGAACAGCAAGGTCACGCACTCAAGCGTAAATGGTGCGTGGATTGCAAACAATTCACGCACCCTACGGATTATGCAGATAAAAACGCTTCCAACTGTGCTTTATTCGGCAGTGCTGCCATTGCACCTTTTGCAGTGGTCGCTAATGCCCCCGAAGCATTGGCTTTGCGAATCACGTTCACTAACGTCTCTTCATCTTTCCAATCTGCCACTTCAGAAAGCCCTGCTAATAAACCGCTCACGAACGCATCACCTGCACCTGTAGTATCAACTGGTTTTAACGCTTTGCCTGCGATAATTTGGCTCTTGCCGTGGAAGTGGTAAATTGCACCATCTTTACCCAATGTGATGATGATCAGTTTTTCAGGATATTGTGCCGTAATCACTTTGGTCGCTTCGTCCAAAGTAGTGGTGTTGGTGAGCAGCGTCAATTCTTCTTCAGAGAATTTTAAAATATCCGCCATTGCTACCACATCATTCACCACGAGTTTTTCATCTCTTCAAGGCTCGCCCAAAGCGAATCGCGTAAGTTTGGATCAAACGAGAAGAATCCGCCCGCTTGTTTGACACGGCGAATCGCCTCAATGGTGGTGGAACGCGATGGGTCGTTGATTAACGCAATTGAACAGCAGTGTAAAAAATCGCCTACTTGGAAATTTGGTAAATCGCCTACTTCTAAGGAACTGCAGTCGGCACTTGGATTCACCATAAAAGTGAAACTACGCTCGCCGTTATCTAATCCCACGATCACGGTTGAAGTGCGCTGGGTCGGGTCTAAAATCATATGGTCGGTTGAGACATTCTCTGCATTTAATGTCTCTTGCATAAATTTGCCGAGCGGATCTAACCCCACGCGACCAATAAAGCCTGCTTCACAGCCTAAACGTGCTACACCTACTGCCACGTTTGCTGGTGCACCGCCTGCACATTTTAAATAGTGGTTTTTCGCCGTCGGGAATTAAATCCACAACCGCATCGCCTGTTACCCAAATTTTTGCTCATAATTTGTTCTCTTAAAGTTAAAAATCTGGTAATAATCTTAGCTAAATCGGTTTAGCTTTGCAATTCTTGATTAAAATCCTACCGCTTATTTTCTCGACTTATTATAATGCAAATCACCCATGAAGATAGAAAGGATTATGTGATGACGATGTTGGCAGTAATGCTCGGCTCAATAATGGCAGTAAATAGCGTGCAAAGCAGTTGAAAAATCAACTGAAAAATGTAAACGAATCCGTTGTACCACTGGCACAATTACCAACCGTTGAAGCAGAACTCACATTTTGCCCCAAATGTGCCGAAGCCGATTGAACGCACCACGCCTGCAAAAGTAGTAGTTAAACTTGAAGCATTGGAAAAGGTGATGGAAATTGAGAGCGGTGTGAAGTTCAAATATTGGACGTTCAACGGCACAACGCCCGCCCCATTTATCCACGCGTGCGTGAGGGGCGATATGGTGGAAGTTCAGCTTTCTAACCCGGTGAATGGCAAAATGCCATTCGCTTGATTTCCATTCTGCAGCGGCTCCCGAAGGCGGTGCACTTGCCACGCCAAACCGCACCAGGTAAAAGCACCACTTTTGCCTTTCGAGCAACTGCACCAGGGCTTTATCTCTACCATTTGCGGCACAATGCCCGTTGGGATTCACATCAGCAAAGGGAATGTTCGGCTTGATGTTGGTTGAACCGAAGAAGGGCTGTCAAAAGTGGACAAAAGAATTCTACATTATGCAGAACAGATTTTACGTTAAGGACGGAGCAAACCCAGAGTTAAAAAGTGTTTGATATGGCAAAAGCGGAATATGAATTGCCAGATTATGTGGTGTTTAACGGCAAAGTGGGGGCTTTAACTGATGAAAAATGCTCTCAAAGCGAAAGTGGGCGACAAAGTGCGATTTTTCGTTGGTAACGCTGGTCCGAATAAAATTTCTTCGTTTCATTTAATCGGACGTACCTTTGATACGGTTTTATGTCGAAGGTGGCACGCTACAAAATCATCACGTGCAAACCACGCTGATTCCATCAGGCGGCACGACAATGGTCGAAATGCAAAATGAATGTGCCAGGAAATATACCTTTGTTGATCACAGTATTTTCCGAGCTGAAAAAGGGGCGAAGGAATATTATTGTTGAAGGTGAGACGAATAAAGAGATTTTACACAGGCAAAAATCAAAGAAAAACTATCGACAAACACAACCCCGATGCGAATGTCGATGCGGGGTTTGTGCGTGATTGAGAAATGTTAAAACGCTAATTTCTCCGTTTTCTCTTCTGCCAAATCTCCCTACCCTCTTTGCTAAAGGGGGATTTTCTCTTTGTATAAGTGAGATTATCTGGCTTATCAATATGTCAGTATGAGCTCTGAAATTTTTATTTAGCTAGATCTTGCCCTCTTTAGCAAAGAGGGTAGGGAGCGTAGCAGTAATAAAGACGGAGAGCATATTTGAACATTAGAGTTCCTCACGTTCTGGCTGAAATGCTATTTCTCTTTCTTCCGTAAAATCATCACTTACAGTTTTTCAGGAAAAAGAGCTATCCCAAGACGATTGAGCTATTTCGCTCATTTTCTTCTCCTTTACTTCTTCCGCTTCGCCAATCTATCCACCAAATCGCCTTTGCCTAAATATTGTGCTCATCAAACTCAAAAATTGGCAAACCCCAGCTTAAAGCGAATGGCAAAGCAGACGTAATCCAAAACCCAATACAAGTGTTGAAATGACCACAATGTTGTGATTAAAGCCAAGTTCTTGTAATCCAACGTAAATACAGCAAGAGAGGAAAGAGATACTGGCATAGAGTTCTTTGCGGAAAAACAAGTGGAATACGGTTGCAAAGCAAATCGCATGTAACACACCGCCAAAAGCCCCTGTAATCACTGCCGCAGCTGAAGCAATCACAAAACCATGCCCCATATCTAAAGCAACTTGTGCCCCAAATGATAGAAAAACAATTAAACCAAGAGCATCTAATACTAAGAAAAATAGTACGAAAAATAACCTAGAAATCGTGCAATAAACATCGTAAAAATAGAAGCGGCACTACTAATCACGAGATATTCAGGATGCTTTACCCAACCAAGCGGATAATGCCCAAGTAGTATATCTCGAATAGAGACCACACACCAATTGCGGTCACCGATGAGATAATAATCATCCCAAACATATCCATTTTCTCCCGCCCTGCGGCAAGTGCTCCAGTGATAGATTCTGCGGTAATCCCGATGATATAAAGCGTGAGAAGTAACATTAACAAATTTCCCTAAAAAGTACCGCTGACTATACCTACAAGCGGTAAGATTTCTAAGAAAATTTTACTGGTACTTCACATTTAAACCTTCATATCAAAACCAACAAAAAGGCTGAACCCCAGAAGAGTTCGAGCCTTTCTCTAACTAACCTGCTACATTACCATTGGTAACCTACACTTGCTGCAGCACCACTGTCACCACGAGTATTCGTATTCACAGAGAATTTAATACCCACTTTACCGTTGTCTGACAAGCGAGGTAACCTACCGCACAGCACTTTCGCCTTTATAAGTACCTGCACCCGCAAAACCATTGACTTACCAGGTAAGGTCGCGTGATATAAACCACCGGCTGCCATCGCACCTGCAATACCCGCACGTAAGTTTTTATCCATCTTGTTAATGTGGTTACCAATTTGTGTTACAGCACCTTTTAATTGGCTAACATTAACAGCATCCGTCATCTGCTCGACCAGCAGCAACATTTTTGAATACGAGTATTACCTGCGTTAATACCTTTCTCATTGATCACCACATTAGTATTATTACCGCGGTCATCTTTCGCTGACACTTGAACACCTTTCGTATTCACAATGGTATCACCAGCTTTGAAAGTATTTGCTGTCACAGAGTTCACGTAATATCATCTTTCAGTTTCACTTACACCATTTGTGTCAGCCACTGTTTCGATATTTTTGTTATCTCCGTTTACAGCCACTTGGCTACCAGTTTCTTCGCACCCGTTGTACCTTTATCCGCATTAAAGGTTAAACCTTTATTGGTTACAGTATCGTGTGCATCAACACCTTTCTTAATATCATCTTTCGTTTTGCTTGAAAGATCTCACGGTGTAATCCGTCACTGTCGTTGAGCCATCTTTACGTGTTGTTTCTGCTTTAGTAACAGATACTGCATCAGAACCACCTTGAACATGAGCAGAGTTATCCGTTGAGCTTACTTTGTGATGGTCTGACCATTATTACCCACACGAGAGGTAATTGTCACATTATCTCCTTCTTCAAGCTCTGTCTTCGCAGCATTTACATTTTTATTAATGTTATTAACCGCTTGATATAACTGGCTACCGTTCACTGCATCTTTGCTAGTTTCGTTAATGTCGCCATCAGCAACGTTCGTCACTTTCTTATTACCAGCATCTACACCTTTCTCAGTTACGCTTGGACCATTTTTAATGGTTAAAACCATTGTTGGTTACTTGAGTACCACCAATCGTAATTGAGCCATCTTACCCTAAGTCCACATCTTTAGAAAGTTTTACTTTCAAGCCGTTAGTTGTTTCATCATAAACTACACCGATATTGTTATCAGTGAGTTTAGTTGAATCAGCACCACCTGTGATGTTCATTTGTGAACCTAAAGTACGGTTGATCACTTGCTCAGAGTCGCCTTTGAATTTCAAGCCATCATCTAAAGTCGCCACTTCACGTTTAATGTCTTTACCGTCTTTATCTTTGTCAGTATAAACAATACGAGTATATCTTTACCACCATCACGGTCGGTATTCACGGTCGTTGTGCCTTTTTGAACACTCATGTTTGCACTCGCCCCATCTTTACCGTCCGCACCTTTCGGTCCAGTTAAGCCAATTGAGCCATCTTTACCGTTGATTACAACTGATGCACCATCTTTACCATTCACACCGATAGAACCATCAACGCCGTCTTTACCATCTTTACCTTTCACGCCAAATGTCGCATTCGGGTTGAAGTTAAAGGTCACATTATTCGCAGTTTTGCTAATGATGATATTGCCATCAGTGTTGTTTAAATCAACTTGAGCACCTGGCTTCACATTGCCTTTGTCTTTACCGTTATTAACACTTAAGTTCCAACCTGCTGTTGCATTTGTCATCACGTGATATAACTGGCTTCCGTTTACAGCATCTTTACTGTTAGCACTTACATCACCATCTTTCACGTTGGTCACTTTATTACCATCAACGCTTACATCACCACCTGAAATGGTTGTGCCACCGTCTTTGTTTAAGGTAATTGTGCTATTACCGTTGTTGATAGTCTCAATATTTTTCAGATTTTTTGCTAATTGGACTTCTAAAGTTCCTTTGCCATCTGCTTTCACATTGATGTTACCGCTAGCTGAAGTAAAGTTTTGCAGATGCTGCTTTATCCACACCTTCACCAACAATAGTCACTAAGGTATTTCAATCTATGTGCATTTTTCTACACCATTATTACCAGTAAAACGTAAACCATCATTCAATGTTGCTACATTCTCACGAATTGTTTTATTTGGATCTTTTGGATCTGCATATTCATAAACAATACGGGTTTTGGTTTCACCATCTTTGCCATCAACGCCAGCAGGACCTTGATCACCTTTAATGCTTAAGCCATTTTTACCATCTTTACCATTTAAGCCGATTGAACCATCTTTACCATTGATTACAACTGACGAACCATCTTTACCGTTTACACCGATAGAACCATCAACGCCATCTTTACCGTCTTTACCTACAACACCAAAGGTTGCATTCGGGTTGAAGTTAAAGGTCACGTTGTTATCTGTCTTGTTCTTCGTGATTAAGATGTTACCATCCGTATTGTTCAATGAAACTGTCGCATTTGGTTTCACCGTTGTTGCGTTAGTACCATTTGCTTTAATTACCCAACCTGCATTTGCAATTGCAGTTGTTGCATTCAACTGGTCTAAGTTAACCGCATCTGTACCATTCACACCTGGAGCAACGTTAATAATTGTGTTGCCACCGTTGTTCAAGCCTTTATCCGTCACACTTACCGTTTTGCTTGGATCTGCTTTATTGGTAATCGTAAAGCCGTTGTTATTTTAACGTTGTATTGCCGATTGTTACACTACCATTAGATGTTAAATTCATCATCTTTAGCAAGTTTCACTTTCAAGCCATCAGTCGCTTTGTCATAAACCACACCAATATTGTTATCGGTTAATGTCGTTTCGTCCGCACCGCCTGTAATGTTCATTTGTGAACCTAAAGTACGGTTGATCACTTGTTTAGAATCGCCTTTGAACTTCAAGCCATCATCTAAAGTCGCCACTTCACGGGTTGTGCCGTTTGCTGTGTACTTAATACGTTCGATTTCTTTACCGTCATCTTTCGCATTAACTGTCGTTGTACCTTTCTCTGGTTTCAACGTGACTGATACACCGTCTACCATCTGCACCTTTCGGTCCAGTTAGCCAATTGAACCATCTTTTACCGTTGATAACAACAGACCCACCATCTTTACCGTTCACACCGATAGAACCATCAACGCCATCTTTACCGTCTTTACCTACAACACCAAAGGTTGCATTCGGGTTGAAGTTGAAGGTCACGTTATTATTTGCCGTGTTCTTCGTGATTAAGATGTTGCCATCGGTATTGTTTAACGATACTGTCGCATTTGGTTTCACCCGTTGTTGCGTTAGTACCATTTTGCTTTTAATTACCCAACCTGCATTTGCTGTCCGCTGTCGTTGCATTCAACTGATCTAAGTTAACCGCATCTGTACCTTTCGTACCGTTCGCTACATTGTGAACTTGGTTTCCTCCCATATCCACATTGCCTTTTGCATTCACGGTTAAGTTGTTGGTCGTTACGTTATTGAACGATACATCATCCGCTGTTGAGAACGCGTAAAGTTGTTCGCTGCTGTGTTTCACTTTCAAGTTTTTACCTGCTGCGAAGAACGCTTCTGTGCCCTGTAGTTATGTTATCCGTAACTGTTGCACCATCAACATTACCGCCTGCATTTGCTTTCCAGTGAGACGCATTGATCGCTTCTGCAACCTCTTTCGCTGTCACTAAACCGTTGCCCTCTGGTACGGTGATCTTGCCGTTAATAGTTACATTCGATAAAGCGGTCGTATTTACGTTGAATTTTACAACGCCATTAGCTGCCACTTCCGCAGTTGTCTGCGTACCATTGGTAAAGTCTAAACCTGTCGTTAAGTTTACGCTTTGTGCATTCGCACCGTTCGCTTTGTACGTTAAGTGAGTAACCTTCGCCGCTTCTGTACCGTTGTAGTTGATTGTAATACCTGCTTCTGTTGCATTTGTGGTAATTACGTTGTTCGCTGTACCACCTTTCACATCAACTTCTGAGCCTAATTTCTTAATGCCCGTTGTGCCTTCGTTACCGTTAAAGGTTAAACCTTTCGTCGTTACCGTCGTGTTAGCATTTACACCGTGCGTAATATTAGCTTTAGTTTCATCCGTTAAATCAACCGTGTAGTCAGTTACAGTCGTATTACCATCAGTACGTGTTGTAACCGCTTTTTCCACTTTCACTGCAGCATTACTTTCCGCTGCTTTCACGTGTGCAGAAGTATCCACAGCATCAATCGTGTAAACCGTGTGTCCATCTTTTGCATCTTTCGATTCATTGACAGATGACACATTTTTACCCGCTTTCACTTCGGTTTTTCGCTGTCGCTGTCGTTGCATTTAACTGGTCTAAGTTAACCGCATCTGTACCTTTCGTGCCGTTCGCTACATTGTGAACTTGGTTTCCTCCCATATCCACATTGCCACCATTTTTCACGGTTAAGTTGTTAGTCGTCACGTTATTGAACGATACATCATCCGCTGTTGAGAACGTAAAGTTGTTCGCACTGTGTTTCACTTTCAAGTTTTTACCTGCTGCGAAGAACACTTCTGTGCCTGTAGTTACGTTATCCGTAACTGTTGCACCATCAACATTACCGCCTGCATTTGCTTTCCAGTAAGACGCATTGATCGCTTCTGCAACCTCTTTCGCTGTCACTAAACCGTTGCCATCTGGTACCGTAATTTTTCCGTTTGCTGTCGTATTCGATAACGTGGTTGTATTGACATTGAATTTCACCACACCATTATCGCCCACTTCCGCAGTTGTTTGCGTACCATTCTTGAAGTTCAAGCCTTCTGATAATTTAACGGTTTTTCCTGCACCATCATTCGCTTTGTACGTTAATGGAATCTCTGACGCCGCTTTCGCTCCATCAAAGTTCACGGTGTAAGTCGTGTTACCATTCTCCGTATGCGGTGTTACGGTAATCGGATTATTCGCCGCCGTTGAAGTGTTTACTTTCACGGTTTCATTCGCTAAAGCTTTGATTTTCGCTTTTGATACCGACACTTCATAAGTTGCGTTTTTATCGCCTACAGTTTGACCCGCTTTCGGTGACACTTCCGCAATGTTGTCCTCATCAGCTTTCTTAATCACGGACTCTGTCGATACATTTCCTGACACTGTGTCGTAAAGTTGTTTCACATTCACCGCATCTGTCGGTGCTGTACCCACGTGCTCACATTGTCGAACTTGGTTTCCACCCATATCCACGTTACCACCGTTTTTCACGGTTAAGTTCGTGGTTGTGGTGTTGTTCGCTGTCACATTGTTAAATGTCACATCGTCTTTCGTTGCATAGATAAACTTGTTGCCAGCTTTTTGTAACGCCATGTTTTTACCCGCAACGAAAGTCACGTTATTACCCGCTGCAACATTGCTATCTCCGTCACCAGAGTCCGCATTGGTTGTTACGCTATCGCCACGTTTAGCCACCCAGTAACTTTCGTTAATCGCTTTCGCTACATTTTCAGCCGTAACCAGTTTTTCTTATCTGCTTCTGTCGTTGGTACTTCTACTTTACCTGCGTTGTTACCCGCTGTATTTACGGTAGCGTCACCGTTTCCACTGATGGAATCACCGCTTTTAACACGCCACCTTCTTTCGTAATGGTTTTTGCCATCAACATTCACATCTACAGTATAATTATTTGTACCGTTCGTATTTTGCGTTGTCGCAATTGTAATCGGGCTACTGGTTGCATTCGCTACTGTTACTTGCGTGTTCGTGTCTTTCGCATTCACCGTCACGATACCTGTATTCGGGTCTCTCGTAATCGTTGCATTACCATTCGCACTTACTACGTCTGTCACATTCGCGTTCCACACGTACCGCTCCGTCTTTTATACGTCACTGTCGTGCCATTGCCATCCGCAAAGCTCACAAAGTCGCCCGCTTTCACGTTTTGAACCGTTGTTCCACTCACGTTTAAGTTCCAGTTCGCTGCATTAATCGCGTTCGCTACCTCTTTTCGCCGTCACTCTAGCCGTTGCCATCTGGTACCGTAATTTTTCCGTTTGCTGTCGTATTCGATAACGTGGTTGTATTGACATTGAATTTCACCACACCATTATCGCCCACTTCCGCAGTTGTTTGCGTACCATTCTTGAAGTTCAAAGCCTTCTGATAATTTAACGGTTTTTCCTGCACCATCATTCGCTTTGTACGTTAATGGAATCTCTGACGCCGCTTTCGCTCCATCAAAGTTCACGGTGTAAGTCGTGTTACCATTCTCCGTATGCGGTGTTACGGTAATCGGATTATTCGCCGCCGTTGAAGTGTTTACTTTCACGGTTTCATTCGCTAAAGCTTTGATTTTTCGCTTTTGATACCGACACTTCATAAGTTGCGTTTTTATCGCCTACAGTTTGACCCGCTTTCGGTGACACTTCCGCAATGTTGTCCTCATCAGCTTTCTTAATCACGGACTCTGTCGATACATTTCCTGACACTGTGTCGTAAAGTTGTTTCACATTCACCGCATCTGTCGGTGCTGTACCGATGCTCACATTGTGAACTTGGTTTCACCCATATCCACGTTACCACCGTTTTCACGGTTAAGTTCGTGGTTGTGGTGTTGTTCGCTGTCATTGTTAAACGTCACATCGTCTTTCGTTGCATAGATAAACTTGTTGCCAGCTTTTGTAACGCCATGTTTTTACCCGCAACGAAAGTCACGTTATTACCCGCTGCAACATTGCTATCTCCGTCACCAGAGTCCGCATTGGTTGTTACGCTATCGCCACGTTTAGCCACCCAGTAACTTTCGTTAATCGCTTTCGCTACATTTTCAGCCGTAACCAGTTTTTTCTTATCTGCTTCTGTCGTTGGTACTTCTACTTTACCTGCGTTTGTTACCCGCTGTATTTACGGTAAGCGTCACCGTTTCCACTGATGGAATCACCGCTTTTAACACGCCACCTTCTTTCGTAATGGTTTTTGCCATCAACATTCCACATCTACAGTATAATTATTTGTACCGTTCGTATTTTGCGTTGTCGCAATTGTAATCGGGCCACTGGTTGCATTCGCTACTGTTACTTGCGTGTTCGTGTCTTTCGCATTCACCGTCACGATACCTGTATTCGGGTCTCTCGTAATCGTTGCATTACCTATTCGCACTTACTACGTCTGTCACATTCGCGTTCACACGTACCGCTCCGTCTTTATACGTCACTGTCGTGCCATTGCCATCCGCAAAGCTCACAAAGTCGCCCGCTTTCACGTTTTTGAACCGTTGTTCCACTCACGTTTAAGTTCCAGTTCGTTGCATTAATCGCGTTCGCTACCTCTTTCGCCGTCACTAAAGCCGTTGCCATCTGGTACCGTAATTTTTCCGTTTGCTGTCGTATTCGATAACGTGGTTGTATTGACATTGAATTTCACCACACCATTATCGCCCACTTCCGCAGTTGTTTGCGTACCATTCTTGAAGTTCAAAGCCTTCTGATAATTTAACGGTTTTTCCTGCACCATCATTCGCTTTGTACGTTAATGGAATCTCTGACGCCGCTTTCGCTCCATCAAAGTTCACGGTGTAAGTCGTGTTACCATTCTCCGTATGCGGTGTTACGGTAATCGGATTATTCGCCGCCGTTGAAGTGTTTACTTTCACGGTTTCATCTCGCTAAAGCTTTGATTTTCGCTTTTGATACCGACACTTCATAAGTTGCGTTTTTATCGCCTACAGTTTGACCCGCTTTCGGTGACACTTCCGCAATGTTGTCCTCATCAGCTTTCTTAATCACCGGACTCTGTCGATACATTTTCCTGACACTGTGTCGTAAAGTTGTTTCACATTCACCGCATCTGTCGGTGCTGTACCCGTGCTCACATTGTGAACTTGGTTTCCACCCATATCCACGTTACCACCGTTTTTCACGGTTAAGTTCGTGGTTGTGGTGTTGTTCGCTGTCACATTGTTAAATGTCACATCGTCTTTCGTTGCATAGATAAACTTGTTGCCAGCTTTTTGTAACGCCACGTCACCCGCAACGAAAGTCACGTTATTACCCGCTGCAACATTGCTATCTCCGTCACCAGAGTCCGCATTGGTTGTTACGCTATCGCCACGTTTAGCCACCCAGTAACTTTCGTTAATCGCTTTCGCTACATTTTTCAGCCGTAACCAGTTTTTCTTATCTGCTTCTGTCGTTGGTACTTCTACTTTTACCTGCGTTGTTACCCGCTGTATTTACGGTAAGCGTCACCGTTTCCACTGATGGAATCACCGCTTTTAACACGCCACCTTCTTTCGTAATGGTTTTTGCCATCAACATTCACATCTACAGTATAATTATTTGTACCGTTCGTATTTTGCGTTGTCGCAATTGTAATCGGGCTACTGGTTGCATTCGCTACTGTTACTTGCGTGTTCGTGTCTTTCGCATTCACCGTCACGATACCTGTATTCGGGTCTCTCGTAATCGTTGCATTACCATTCGCACTTACTACGTCTGTCACATTCGCGTTCACACGTACCGCTCTGTCTTTATACGTCACTGTCGTGCCATTGCCATCCGCAAAGCTCACAAAGTCGCCCGCTTTCACGTTTTGAACCGTTGTTCCACTCACGTTTAAGTTCCAGTTCGCTGCATTAATCGCGTTCGCTACCTCTTTCGCCGTCACTAAGCCGTTGCCATCTGGTACCGTAATTTTTCCGTTTGCTGTCGTATTCGATAACGTGGTTGTATTGACATTGAATTTCACCACACCATTATCGCCCACTTCCGCAGTTGTTTGCGTACCATTCTTGAAGTTCAAGCCTTCTGATAATTTAACGGTTTTTCCTGCACCATCATTCGCTTTGTCACGTTAATGGGAATCTCTGACGCCGCTTTCGCTCCATCAAAGTTCACGGTGTAAAGTCGTGTTACCATTCTCCGTATGCGGTGTTACGGTAATCGGATTATTCGCCGCCGTTGAAGTGTTTACTTTCACGGTTTCATTCGCTAAAGCTTTGATTTTCGCTTTTGATACCGACACTTCATAAGTTGCGTTTTTATCGCCTACAGTTTGACCCGCTTTTCGGTGACACTTCCGCAATGTTGTCCTCATCAGCTTTCTTAATCACGGACTCTGTCGATACATTTCCTGACACTGTGTCGTAAAGTTGTTTCACATTCACCGCATCTGTCGGTGCTGTACCCGTGCTCACATTGTGAACTTGGTTTCCACCCATATCCACGTTACCACCGTTTTTCACGGTTAAGTTCGTGGTTGTGGTGTTGTTCGCTGTCACATTGTTAAATGTCACATCGTCTTTCGTTGCATAGATAAACTTGTTGCCAGCTTTTTGTAACGCCATGTTTTTACCCGCAACGAAAGTCACGTTATTACCCGCTGCAACATTGCTATCTCCGTCACCAGAGTCCGCATTGGTTGTTACGCTATCGCCACGTTTAGCCACCCAGTAACTTTCGTTAATCGCTTTCGCTACATTTTCAGCCGTAACCAGTTTTTTCTTATCTGCTTCTGTCGTTGGTACTTCTACTTTACCTGCGTTGTTACCCGCTGTATTTACGGTAAGCGTCACCGTTTCCACTGATGGAATCACCGCTTTTAACACGCCACCTTCTTTCGTAATGGTTTTGCCATCAACATTCACATCTACAGTATAATTATTTGTACCGTTCGTATTTTGCGTTGTCGCAATTGTAATCGGGCTACTGGTTGCATTCGCTACTGTTACTTGCGTGTTCGTGTCTTTCGCATTCACCGTCACGATACCTGTATTCGGGTCTCTCGTAATCGTTGCATTACCATTCGCACTTACTACGTCTGTCACATTCGCGTTCACACGTACCGCTCCGTCTTTATACGTCACTGTCGTGCCATTGCCATCCGCAAAGCTCACGAAGTCGCCCGCTTTCACGTTTTGAACCTTTGCTCCACCTACGTTTAAGTTCCAGCCCGCCGCATTAATCGCGTTCGCTACCTCTTTCGCCGTTACTAAACCATCACCCGTTGGCACGGTAATTTTGCCGTTTGTCGCTGTGCTAGATAAAGCGGTTGTATTGACGTTGAATTTTACAACACCATTCTCGCCCACTTCTGCGGTCGTTTGTGTGCCATTGGTAAAATCTAAACCTTTAGCAAGAGTAACACTTTTCGCATTAGCATTATTCGCTTTATAGGTTAAGTTAGTAACCTGAGCCGCTGCTGTGCTGTTATAATCCACAGTGATGCCGTTTGGATTTGCCGTGGTGGTAATTACATTGTTTGAAGTGTTACCTATTACATCAACGCTTGAGCCTAATTTCTTAATCCCTGTGCTGCCTGTGTTTCCGTTAAAGGTTAAACCTTTATTCGTTACAGTTTCGTTCGCATTCACACCGTGCGTGATGTTGGTTTTGGTTTGATCGGTTAAATCAACAGTGTAATCGGTAATATCCGCATTATTTTCGGTACGTGTTGCGGTTGCTTTATCTACTTTCACTGCAGCATTATTCGCCGCTTTCACATGAGCAGAAGTATCTTTCGCATTAATAGTCACATTACCATTTGCATCTGTGGTAGTGCTGATGTTTTTACCCGCAGTAATGCCTGCCACGTTCGCATTCACTTGAACATCGCCATTTGCCCCCACAGAAACAGTTGTGCCTTGACCTGGTTTAAAGTTTAAGCTTTCACCTGGGTTCACTACATTTCTAAGTGTGCCATTTTCTTTTAATTGGAAACCAGATTTTGCAATCGCATCTGCTACTGCTTTATTGGTTGTTAAACCTGTTGCTGTTGCTTGGTTAGTTGCACCTGTCGCGTCGTTCATACCAACATCTGCAGTTACGGTTTTAAAACGCAAAGTTACCACCGTTTTTATTGGTAATATTTAAGTAATTCTCACCTTTTAAACTTACCGCTGTGTTATTGGTAACGTTAAGTGCTTGATCTGCTGTTTGAGAATCTTCTTTTAATTTCCAGCTATAGTTCTGTTGTGCAGAAGCGGTTAATTTACCATTTTTAATTTGTACCGTTGTACCATCTACATCAACACCAATTTGATAGTTCTTCGTACCATTTCCATTGGTTGTTTCAGTTAGTGTAACACCATTACCTTTCGTGACACTTGCTTGCGTATCTTTTGCATTAATGGTTACAACACCATTATTTTTGCCACCGTAACATTATTACCAGCCTGAATATCTCGCCACGTTCGCATTCACTTGAACATCGCCATTCGTACCCACAGAAACAGTTGTGCCTTTGACCTGGTTTAAAGTTTAAGCTTTCACCTGGGTTCACTACATTTCTATGTGCCATTTTTCTTTTAATTGAAACCAGATTTTTGCAATCGCATCTGCTACTGCTTTATTGGTTGTTAAACCTGTTGCTGTTGCTTTGGTTAGTTGCACCTGTCGCGTCGTTCATACCAACATCTGCAGTTACGGTTTTTAAAACGCAAAGTTACCACCGTTTTTATTGGTAATATTTAAGTAATTCTCACCTTTTTAAAACTTACCGCTGTGTTATTGGTAACGTTAGGTGCTTGATCTGCTGCTCTGAGAATCTTCTTTTAATTTCCAGCTATAGTTTTGTTGTGTCGCACTAATTGTTAATGCTGAAACACCACCATTCTCATTTGTTGGCGTAATGGTTACTCAGTACCCGCTTTAATATTGACTTTATCACCAGGGTTAACTAAGCTCACTTTTGTACCATTTGCTTGTAACTCCCAACCGCTCCGTTGGATCGCTTCTGCCACGTTTTTCGCTTTAGCTAATACATTACCATCTGTTGGGCCAGTAATTGCCCCTGTATTGGTATTTGTTGTTACATCACCAGATTTTACGTTAAAGGTAAAATTTTTATTGTTATGTTGAACATCGACAGTAGGAGAGTCATTAAAACTTACTGTATTACCGCCTCTTACCGCTGTACCAGAGGTTTCTGTACCCTCTTTTACATACCATTGTGCCGCATCTTGAACCGCTGTGGTGTTCATTTTAATTTGGAAGTTTTGAGGATCATCTGTTTTACCTGGGTTAGTAATGGTGATCGAACCATCTGGTGAGGTAATAGAATATTTCTTAATACTACCCGCCACGGCTTTTAACTGAGCTACGTTCACTGCATCAGAATCGGCACTACCCGCAGCAACATTGATAATTTGACGAGTATTGCCGGCATCCCCTACAGAAACTGCACCTTTGTTGCCTTTAATGGTATTTTTAATTGCATCTAATGCTCCCTGGTGCATCCACTAAACGCACAGGAGCATAAACGGTATTTGCGTCTCCACCATTATTATTATCGCTTAATCCTGTTGTTTTAGAGGGATCACTAGTATTAATAACGATACTATTTCTATCACGTGCTGCACGGTTTGCCACCGCACCATCACCTAAAGCTACGCCGCTATCTACCGTTGCCTGAGCCCCCTGACCTAATGCAATAGATTGGTTACCATTTGCCGTTGCACCACGACCTAAAGCGGTTGATTCTGTACCATTCGCTGCCGCACCACGACCTACAGCTGTCGCATTCGCACCATTTGCTTGTGCAACAGGACCAACCACCGTCGCATCAGTAGCATTGACTACTGCACCACGGCCAATAACTAAACTACCTTCAGCATTAATCGTTGCTGTCGCACCTGCACCAATAGCGGTCGCATTATTAGCAAGAGCTTTTGAATTACGACCTGTTGCAATGGCATTTGTACCATCTGTTTTTCGAATCTTTACCTGTTGCAATTGCTCCATCACCTTGTGCTGTAGCGTTCTGGCCCACCGCAACAGTCTCACGGCTATTCGCTTTCGCAGATTCCCCTACGGCAACAGCTTGAGGTTGGTTTGCTTTAGTATCCTTACCCACAGCAACCGGATTGTGTTGAGTCTGCTTTTTGCTCCCGTACCTACCGCAGTAGAACTGCCAGCAGCAACCGTCCCTGCACCAACAGCCGCAGCATAATTGCCTTTTGTTTTCGCACCAGCTAAATCATCAAGAGACCCTGTTGTCATCTCTGCTGTGTAGCCACTACCAATCGCAACAGATGATTCACCATTTGCAAGAGCTTTTGGCACCCATTGCAATCGTTTCATAATGTTCAGCCTCTGCCCCTTTTCCAAAAAGCAATCGTATATTGTTCAAGAGCTTTAGCATGTGAACCAATTGCAGATGAATAATAACTTAGTGCTTGGGCACCATAACCTAAAGCAACGGTATGAGCATGATTTGACTTAGTATCAACACCAATAGCAGTAGCATTTAAACCTGTTGCCTGTGAGTTATAACCAAAAGAAATAGCTCCCATCCCCATTGCTTGAGCATTTGCACCAATAGCAATCGCTGGTTGTCCACTTACATCACTTGTTTTAGAATCCTGACCAATCGCAATACCTGCTAGTTGGCTAGTATTCGCATTTGTACCGATTGCAACACCATGTAAACCAGCTTTTGTGCCTGAACCAATAGTAACAATATTATCTCCCGACAATAATTTTGCTTCAGATGTCGTTACCGTTGCCGCAGCTTCCGCATTGGAAGAAACGCCTACAGCTGAAACAGCCATTACAGCTGCCGCACTTAATACTTTTTTAGATTTTGTTTTTCCTTTTGCTTTGCCTAATTCAGAAACGGCTACCCAACATTGTAACGCTGCATTCCAAATTACTTTATAGATCTTATTCATCATCATTTACCTAAGTTTAAAAATACATTGATTAAAAGAAATTTTTCTTTTTTTATCTACCCATAATAGAAAGATAAAACTCCTTGTCTTTGGATTGTGTACATTTTACTCTTAAATTACTTAAAATTGTGTCAAGAAATGTAAAAGATTTATATTTTGATTATTTCTTATGGACAAAATGGGGGATACTGTATTATGTAATCGTTCTTTGCCCGTAGGAGCGGGATTTATCCCCTCATAGCCCAAGCCTCCAATCGTGGTTTTTAATTACGTAGGCTAATTGCTATTAACCCCTATTCTCTTATAGACACAAGCGAAGACGCTTTGCACCTGTAAAATTTTACGGTTAGAATAGTTTATTTTTGTGAGGAACCAATGAATCCTTGATTTTACTCGGCTTCGCCATTGTTATCGAAGTCATCGGCTCAAATTGCATTAAAAGCGAGCAACGGTTTTTACTAAACCACTACCGACGGTCATCGCAATCGGTGCTTTTGTAATAGCGTTATATTTGTTATCTATCATCACTAAAAACACTCCCGCTTGGGATTGTCTATGCGGTGTGGTCTGGCGTAGGCATTGTACTCACCACACTGGTAGCAATGTTTTTCTTCGGGCAAAAACCCGATTTACCTAGCATTATTGGAATGGCGTTAATTATCGGCGGGGTGTTGGTGATAAATCTGTTTTCTAATCATTCTTAATAGCACAGCGGAGAAAAACAAAAACGGCACTAGGAAAATTTTACCTAGTGCCGTTTTATCTTTTATAAAAAAGTTTGAAGGCATTTTGTTTTTATAGCAAACTTGCTTTTATCCTGCTCACAGGCTAGGAAGTGATTTCATCACTCAACCTGATACCCACTTATGTGGTCCCAGTCTGTATCAGTGGTAACATAGTATGATCTATTACTGTATTTTTCAAGCCTTAAATGACTTTTTCTCCCTTTACTCTCTTTGAAAGCACCCACGAAAGTTTAAATAGCTTTACCCTTTGGTAAATTACTGAATACGTAGTTTTATCATACGCAGAAATCACATAGATATTAAAAAGTCTTCTTTATTAAGTCAATGTTATTAATATAAAAAGAAAAATTGCATAGTAGCCATTATCTAAATAGTAATATTGTTCATCATTACTATGTTTGGGTCTAAAGGGTACAACATAATACGAGCGATTTTTCTATTAGTATATTTCTTTAAGATATTAGGCAAAAATTTTTTGTATCCCCATATCTTACAATAGAAAAACAGTTCTTCATAGCTGCCATTTTTCTTAATCTTCTACTAAATAACGGACCATTCTCCTTTTCGTCTGTAAAACAATGGTTACCAAATTGGAGTGTAGCAGAAAACTCAACGCCATCAATTTCAATACAAAAATGGGAAGGGTTTAAATGTGTCAAATCATAAAACTTGATTATTTATTACAAAATTAGAATACATAGCTGAAAATCTTTAATGAACTGCTATTATTATAACGTTAATTACTTAAATATTTACAGGAAAAACAATGACCAAAATCTACATTACTCACGGCTATACGGCAAACGGCAACAAACATTGGTTTCGTGGTTGGAGCAGAAAATTAGCGGAAAAAGGGCTGGAATGCCAACGTTTAACGATGCCAAATTCAGCAAATCCTAAGCCCCAGGCATGGCTGAAATATCATCAAGAAAAATCACGCTAGATGAAAATACTATTTTAATTGGGCATAGTTTGGGCTGTCTCGTATACTGAATTTTCTTGCAGCACAACAGCAGAAAAATCAAAGGAGCGATTTTTGTTTCAGGCTTTTTATGAAAAATTACCGAATCTGCCCGAACTTGATATTTTTGCAGATTTCTACGCGAATTTAACCGCTTACAAGCCAGAAAAAGCTTTTGTAGTAGCATCGCTAGACGATCATATCGTACCACATCAATACAGCGATCATTTGGCTCAATTTCTAGATGCAGACTATATTCGATTACCAAAAGGCGGGCATTTTTAGATCGTGAAGGCGTGACAGAATTGCCGATTGTGTTGGAATTAGTTGGGAAATTGCTGTAATAAAAACAGATTTTTTTCTTGAAGTTTTAACTTGAAACGATTATATTACGAACAAGGCGTAAGCTGCCACAGTGCTACTTAATTAGGCGTAAGCTGCCATAAGTGCTACTTAATTAGGCGTAAGCTGCCATAGTAGCTAAAAAGAAAGGTGCGTTAAAGCACCTAAATTTAATTTAGGATGAAGCAATGAGCAATAAATTAAAAACTATACCGTATTAGCAATGATTATCTTAATTTTCTAAGAGAAATCGATCCTAAAATTCCAATGAATAAAGATAATGGACATCAAAGACCTTTTTGTCGGCATTGTGCTGTTTATTAACGGAATAAAAATATGTTGCCCTCTCTCTTCCAAAATAAGTAAAGGGGCAAACAGATTTTTAAAAGTGAAGATTGGTAATGAGCAGAAAGCAACAATCCGTTTTGGTTATATGTTTCCAATTATAGAAAACGCTTTTGATTGAGATTGATTACTCAAAAAGAATTTCAACTCGATTTTAAATACACTGCTTTTATTGATTAACGAAGATTTATATATCAATCAACATAAAGAGCGTATTCACAAAAATTGCTCTTAAAAACATATACAAATGTTGTAACAAAACGATTTGGTTTTTGAGAATTTTTTGCTGTGATTTTTGCAAACTTAGAGGCTCAATATCATAACTACAATAAAGAAAGTTAAAAACTCAGATAAAACAAAACCCCCGCAACATTCGCTGCAGGGGTTTCTAAATTTGATGGCGGAGGAAGTGAGATTCGAACTCACGGAGGGCGTAAACCCTCGCCGGTTTTTCAAGACCGGTGCCTTCAACCACTCGACCATTCCCTCCGTTGAAAACGGGCAAAATAATAATCGAATTTTAATCATGAGTAAATAAGATTTTCCTACTTTTTATTCAAGAGATTTCTTTTTATGCAATTTGTTGTTTATTTGCTCTAACTTCTTAGCAACTTCGATGTCAATCTTTTCTCAAAGAAAAAACGCAAACGTTTTTCTCTAAATTTTCTAATGCTTGTTAAAAACTATTTACATTTTTAAAAATTTTTGTTATGTTCAAATTGCATACAATTTCTTTCCAACAAAAAAATAATAAGGAGCTTCGTATGTCAAGCACAACAAAAATCCAACAAGAGGCTATATTATATTAGCCCCTAGACTTCCCTGCTGTTTTTAACCCTCATCAAGACGCTGCCGTTCACGCCGATGGAAAATCGAGGTTTGGCGTTGTTAGTCTTTATTGGGATATTATGGCTCACGGAGGCTTTTAACATTACCGTGACATCGCTGATGGTGCCCATTCTGGCAATTGGGCTGAACGTCTTGCCGACTAAAGCGGCGTTCGCGCCTTTCTCTGAACCCATCATTTTTATGTTCTTCGGTGGCTTCGTTCTGGCTGCGGTAATGAACATTCAAAAAACTTGATCTCTGGATTGCCAACCACATCATCCGCCTCGCACGCAGAAATCTTAAACTTACCGTACTCTACCTTTTTGTCGCCACGGCAGGACTTTCGCTGTTTATCAACAACACCGCCGTTGCGGCTATGATGTTGCCTCAACCCTCGGCATTTTGAAAAAAAGTTGATCTTAAAACCAACCGTGCATTGTATGTTTTTGTGTTACTTTGGTGTTGCATTTAGTGCCAGCATCGGAGGCATCGGGACACTCACAGGCTCTGCACCCAATGCGATTTTTAGCCTCTCAACTTAAAAATCACCTTCTCAGAATGGCCTTCTACGGAATGCCTGTCACTATTTTATTGATGATTGGCATGGTGTTTAGCCTGCTCATCGTACTTCGTCCTAACTTCAATGTGCCGTTTGAAATTTCACTCGAGGAAATTCCACTGACTAGCAAACGTAAAATTACCCTTGCCGTGTTTGTGATTGCTGCCTTTTTCCTTGTTTTCGGCAGCTGGTTAGAACCGTTTATCCGTTCAGCATTAGAGCTAGCCAACCCATCAAAAACTTCGATGCGGTAGTGGCAATGACCGCAGTTATTATCCTTTGCATTACCCACACTGCAACTTGGTCAGAAATTCAAGATCGTACCGAATGGGGCGTGTTAATGCTCTTCGGTGGTGGATTGGTACTCGGTATCGTGCTCAAAGAAACGGGAGCAAGCAAAATTCTTGCTGATACCATTGTGAATTATATCGGTGTGCAACACTGGCTTGTAATGACGCTCGTACTTACTGCATTTATTATCTTCCTCACAGAATTTACCTCTAACACCGCTACTGCGGCATTAATGACCCCCATTTTTATTTCTGTTGCGGAAGGCTTGGGCTTACCTCCTGTTTCGCTGGCAGCTATCGTTGCATGTAGTGCTTCTTGTGCCTTTATGCTTTCCAATCGCGACTCCACCTAACGCAATAGTGTTCTCCACAGGCTACATTAAACAAAGTGAAATGGTAAAAGTTGCTTTATCCTTAATATTATCAGCACGGTGGTCATTGGCGGGCTGACCTATTTCTTCTGGATTAATTGGCATTAAGCCATTTACTATAAAATAAGCGGTGGTTTTTCTCTCAGAATTTGCAAATTCTAATTGAAAAACCACCGCTTTTCTTTTCCTTTGCTCACCTATTTTTGCTATACTCTTTTGCCTGACTTTTTGAGGAAATTTTTATGTTAAAAACTTATTCGAATTTTTGTTAGTGCTATGTTGCTCGATTCTTATCTCTGTAGCTGGTGTTTTTATGCGTTAGTCCGTTTACGCAATCCAGATTGTGTAGGTGAAATTGCTTATTGGTATAGCAAAATGCATAAACTGCTTGGCATTAAGTTAATTCGCCGCCCGTATACTGGCGAACGCCAACCCGCGATTTATATCGCCAACCACCAGAATAACTATGATATGGTAACCATCTCTTCGATGACGCCTAAAAAAACGGTAACCATCGGTAAACGTAGTCTGATTTGGATTCCATTTTTCGGCTTGGTTTATTGGGCAACGGGCAATATTTTCATCAACCGAGAGAAACGCAGCAGTGCTATTAGTACAATGGCGAAAGTGGGTGAGATTATTAAAAAAACGTCAAATTTCGATTTGGATGTTCCCCGAAGGCACACGTAGTCGTGGACGTGGTCTATTACCATTCAAAACAGGGGCATTCCATACCGCTATTTCTGCGGGCGTGCCGATTATCCCGATTGTTTGTTCAACGCTTCACAATAAAATAGATTTAAACCGTTGGGACAATGGCACGGTGATTTGCGAAGAATTGGAACCCATTGATACCAGCAGTTACAACCGCGATAATTTGAAAGAACTCATCGAACATTGCCATCAAGTAATGCAGAAAAGAATTGCAGAGCTTGATGCAGAAATTGAGCAATTGGATAAATAAATTATAATTGCAACTGTTGCGACAACAAATACTTTAATACCGAATGAACAAACCTCTTCACTTAACCCGTCGTCAGCTTCTACAACGCACAGGCTTAGCTTCTGCAATGGTTGCTCTGCCCATGCCTGTGTGGGCAAGTTCGCAACCTGCATTGAAAATTCCACCGCTTGTTGATGTTGGTCGAGGTCGCCCTATTCGTCTTGATCTCCGACCTGCTCAAATACAATTTAATACGGGGAAGTTGGTTGATGTGTGGGGCGTAAATGGGCAATATCTCGCCCCAACCGTTCGTATGCGATCGCAAGATTTTGTGAAACTCACTTACTTAAACAACCTCCCGCAAGCAATTTCAATGAATATTCAAGGCTTGCTTACCCCCAGCGAGATGCTCGGTTCTTCACATCGTAAGCTTGAGCCTAAAGCCAGTTGGTCGCCAATTGTGAGCGTAAACCAACCCGCTTGCACTTGCTGGTATCATGCCGACACGCTATTAAACTCAGCTTTCCAAGTCTATCGAGGCTTAGCGGGTCTGTGGATTATTGAAGATGCTGAAAGCAAAAAAACCAATCTGCCTAATCAATATGGCGTAAACGATATCCCACTGATTTTGCAAGACCAGCAAATCAACAAAGAGGGCAAGCAGGTCATCGACCCGAACCAACCACAATTTTTCGGCTCACGCCTGTTTGTGAATGGGCAAGAGTCGCCTTATTTGAAGGTACAAGCGGGCTGGATTCGCTTACGAATTGTCAATGCCTCGCCTCTCGCATATATGAGTTGACGCTTAGACAACGGGCAACCACTGCAATTGATTGCTACTGGGTTAGGGATGTTTGAAAAGCCGATTGCCCAGCCGATGGTAATGCTCGCCCCAAGCGAACGAGTGGAAGTGTTAGTAAAAGTGGAAGAAGATACACCCGTCTCTCTGATTACAGGAGAGCCACGTAGCTTGTTGGATAAGGCAAAATTGCTGTTTAGCGATGGCAATGAGTTGACGGACAATGTTATCTTAACCTTGCAACCACAAGGCTTAGCCACAATGTTTACGCAAATGCCAGAAACCGTGCCGTTTAAGTTGGAAGATTTCCAGATGAACATTGTCAATGAGCGAAAATTTAACCTTCGCCCGCTGGATTATCTGATTAACCAACAACGTTTCGACCCAAAAACGAATTGATTTTAGCGTGAAAAAAAGGGAGCGTAGAGCGTTGGTATCTCACCAGTAACAGCAATATTGGTTTTACTCTGCAGGGGCAAAGTTTGTCGATTGAAACCCGCAATCGCCAACGTTTACAGAACAAATACTTAGCGTGGAAAGACACCGTTTGGCTACCTAAAGATCAGGAAGTAACTTTGTTGAGTGAAATTTGAACACGAAGCAAACAATGAGCTGCCATTTAGCTTTGGCGTGTCGGATTTAATGTTGCGAGATCGCGGTGCAATGGGGCAATTTACGGTTGAAACATAAAAATACAAGCGGTCGGATCTGTATGAGAATCTGCAAAAATTGCGGAAAAATAATCGCTTTTTGCGACAACTAGCTGTCTATCAGGGTAAAAATAAGCCCATTTTTAGGTGTTATTTCGTAGGGATAACCTCTGCCCCACATAATGATTCTTCATTAAGTGGGGATAAACCTCTACATCGAATACCACGTTTTTAAAATGTCCGACACATAAACAAATAGGATAACGTATGGAATATTTAGATTTTGAACTACCGATTGCCGAACTTGAGGCGAAAATTGAGTCGCTAAAGGCAGTGGCAGAGCAAGACAACAAAAAATCAATCTTGATGATGAAATCAAACGTTTAGAGAAAAAGCACAAGAGCTTACCAAAAACCTTTGCGAATTTAGATGCGTGGCAGACTTCTAAAATGGCTCGTCACCCAAATCGCCCTTATACCTTAGATTATATTGAGCATATTTTCACCGAATTTGATGAACTTGCAGGCGATCGTGCCTTTGCAGATGATAAAGCAATTGTTGGTGGGATTGCACGTTTGGATGGTCGTCCTGTGATGGTTATCGGTCATCAAAAAGGCAGAAGCACAAAAGAAAAAGTGATGCGTAACTTCGGGATGCCAGCCCCAGAAGGCTACCGCAAAGCATTACGTTTAATGGAAATGGCAGAGCGTTTTAACTTGCCAATCATTACTTTTATCGACACCCCTGGAGCATACCCAGGTATCGGTGCGGAAGAGCGTGGTCAGGCAGAGGCGATTGCCCGCAACTTGCGTGAAATGTCGCAGCTTAAAGTGCCTGTGATTTGTACTGTTATCGGTGAAGGTGGTTCAGGTGGTGCATTAGCCATTGGTGTAGGTGATAAAGTAAATATGTTGCAATATTCTACTTACTCGGTCATTTCACCAGAAGGTTGTGCTTCAATTCTTTGGAAAAGTGCCGAAAAAGCCTCAACCGCTGCGGAAGTAATGGGCTTAACCGCACAACGTTTAAAAGAGTTGAAACTGATCGATGAAATCGTAACAGAACCCCTCGGTGGTGCTCATCGTGATTACGCAGAAATGGCAGAAAACCCTCAAACAACGCATTCTAAACCGATTTACACGAATTGGATAATCTGGATAAAGAAGCATTGTTACATCGTCGTTATCAACGTTTGATGAGCCACGGTTATTGCTAATATTGAATTAACAGAAGATAAGCGGTAAGATTTCGAAAGAATCTTACCGCTTTTTCTATATTTAAAAACGAGAAAATCTATATCTATTTTGTATTCATGAGATGAAAAACCCACATTACTGTGGGCTTCTCGTTATTCTAAGAAACCAACAAATTACATTGTTACTTCTTTTTGAACCTTGTACTTGAACTTCAACACGACGATCTGGTGCTAAAGCAAAGCGATTAATGCTTTACGACCTTTAACTGCATCACAGCGTTGCCAGTTACTGGGTTAGCTGAACCGTAACCTACTGCAGTTACGTTCGCTGCATTTTTGACCTTTTAGAAACTAAGTAGTTAGCTACTGTTTCTGCACGACGTTGTGAAAGTTTTAAGTTAGCTGCTTGTTTACCAATACGGTCTGCGTGACCATTTACTTGGATTGCTGGGTTAGCTAAACCTAAAGCGTTGATTTCGTTGTTAGCTGCATCTAAAGCTTGTGCTGCTTCTGGTTTTAAGTTCGCTTTACCGAAAGCGAATAAAAAACATCAGAGCTGAATGAGAAGTTTTTAGATACTACTTCTGGAGCTGCTGGAGCAACTGGAGTTGCACCTTGACCGAAACGGTAGCTTAAGCCTGCAGATACTGAGTGTAAATCTGGGCTAAATGAAGTACCTAAGTCTTTAACACCTGCTGTTTTACGAGCTGCTTTATCTAAGTTACCAACACGGTTGATGTATTGATATTCAACACGAGCTGCTAATTCTGGAAGAATTGCGTACTCAACACCCGCACCTAAAGTTAAAGAAGGTTTTTAAGTTATGAGCTTTAACACGTGAATCATGTTGTACATTTTGTTGTACATAGTAATCATTACGAATTAATGCAACACCTACTTTACCATAAACATCTAAGTTAGGTAATACTTCGTAGCTTGGTTTTAAGCTTAAGTGAGCACCTGTGCTGCATGTTTTGCAGCACGTTTTTCTTGGTTGTTATCACCAGCGAATGTTGTATTACCACGTGCACGACCAAAATAATCGTAACCTAATTCAGCTGCTAAACCAAAGTTATCTTGGTTTTAAGATTTAGTAACCACCAAATACACCATAAGTTACAGTGTTTTTGTTGATACCGTAACCATCTGCTTGACCTACGCTTTTAGCATCGAATGTGTGAAACCATCACGGAAGTTTGCCCAACCAGCTTTAGCACCTGCATAGAAAGTGTTAGCTTGTGGAGCTGCTGTTGCTGCTGCTGATGCAGCTAATACTGCTAATGCAACTAATGATTTTTTTCATTTTATGACCCTCTATAATTTGTCATTCCATGTAATAAAATTTTTCCAACATAATAAAAATGTTGAATCTTAACCACGCCTTTCATCTTCTTTTGATAGAAAGACTAAAGAAGTGAAATGCCGAGATATTTTACTTTATAACATAAAGAAAAATAGCCTTCACTCATTCTTGTCCTTAAGAAGATGGGCAAGAATACGTGTTATTATCTAAAGAAGTCCGCTTAAAGATCAATAATTTTTCTGTATAAATAGCATACAAAACCCCATCGAATGGTTATTTTTGCAATCAATCTGATATTTATATCAACAATGCTATTTTAATAGGAAAAATATCAAGAACTTAGCTAAACTGCATTTATTATGGGGATGATATAAAAATAAAATCAACTTTCTTGACGTAATTTTTACATAACAGAAAAATTAACACCAATAAACAATAAATGGAATGGAGTTTTTATTCATTCATTTCACTTCATTTAAAAATATCTTCGTTCCCATTCCCCTATTTCTTGCTAAGATGCAAAACGGTTTTATCTTTTATATAAAAGGAACAAAAAAATGATTCCTAGACTTTGCAAACATTCCAGACCAAAATCCTTTAGTTCAGCAATATCTTAACGAACTTACCGAACAGCATTTTCAGGCGATATTGCTAGCAGCTACGCAGACCGCCTTTCAATGGCAACCGACAACAGCGTCTATCAGCGTATGCCGCAAGCAGTACTTTTTCCGAAATCGGTTACCGATGTGGTGATTCTGACAAAAGTTGCCCAAAAAGAAGCCTATCAAAAGCCTCACTTTCACACCCCGCGGCGGTGGCACAGGTACGAATGGGCGGTCGCTTAATAACAACATTATTGTCGATCTCTCCCGCTATATGACCCAAATTTTTAGAGCTGAATGTAAAAGAACGCTGGGTCTCGCGTGCAAGCAGGCGTAGTCAAAGATCAGCTTAATCAATTTCTCAAACCGCACGGTTTATTTTTTTCGCCCGAACTTTCTACCAGTAACCGAGCTACGCTAGGGCGGGATGATTAATACCGATGCATCAGGGGCAAGGTTCATTGCAATATGGCAAAACGTCCGACCATATTCTGGCAATCAAATCGGTGTTAGTAAATGGAGAAATTCTAGAAAACGCAAGCGGTTAAAAACCGAGAACTTTTCTGCAAAATCTTGAGCAACTGCCACTTTCTAGTTTAGGCAAAAATTACATAACGAAGTCTTTGAACGTTGCAAAAACGCTACGCCCAATCGTGCTCAAAGAGTTGCCACAATTGGAACCGTTTTATTACGGGCTACGACTTAAAAATGTCTTTAATAATGATTTAAGCGAATTCAATTTGACCCGTATTCTCACAGGCTCAGAAGGCTCAGCTTGCCTTTATTTGTGAAGCGAAACTTAATCTTCTGCCGATTCCGAAATATCGCACACTAATTAACATCAAATACAACTCGTTCGATGCCGCACTCCGCTCTGCACCAATGATGTTGCAAGCGAAAGCCTTATCCGTCGAAACGGTCGATTCCAAAGTGCTGAATTTGGCAAAAACAAGACATCATCTGGCACTCGGTGTCGGATTTAATCACCGAAGAGCCAAACAACCCGATTTTTGGGGATTAACATCGTTGAGTATGCCTCCAGCGATCTCGAACAAATCGAAACACAAGTGCAAGCCTTGTGTACCAGCCTTGATGAAAAATCGCACAAGGGGAAAGCGGTCTAATTGGCTGCAAATTTTGCAAAGAGTTAGACGGCATCGAAAAAAATCTACGCAATGCGGAAAAAGCGGTGGGCTTGCTCGGCAATGCAAAAAGGCTGGGCAAAACCGATTCCCTTTGTGGAAGATACCGCCGTGCCGCCTGAAAATCTTGCCGATTACATTACCGAATTTCGTGCTTTATTAGATAGCCACAACCTTGCCTACGGTATGTTCGGGCACGTGGATGCTGGCGTGCTACACGTTCGCCCTGCCCCTCGATTTATGCGATTTAGAACAGGTCAAAACCTTCAAAAGCGATTTCTGATCAAGTCGTTGAGCTTACCCATAAATATGGTGGTTTAATTTGGGGCGAACATGGCAAAGGGATGCGTTCTTACTATGGCGAACGCTTTTTGGCGAAATGCTGTGGAAAGAACTCCGCCACATCAAGCAACTGTTCGATCCACAAAATCGCCTCAACCCTGGCAAAATCTGCACACCATTAGGTTCTGACACAGAGCTCTACAAAATCGACGAAGCAATGCGAGCTGATTTCGATCGCCGTATTCCAATTACAGTGCGTCAGGAATTCAAAGGGGCGATGATTGTAACGGCAACGGCTTATGCTTTTTAATTTTGACGTGCACAGCACGATATGCCCGTCGATGAAAATTTCAGGCAATCGCCTCTATTCGCCAAAAGGACGAGCAACGCTCATCCGTGAATGGCTGCGACTGCTTGCCGATCAGCAAGTTAACCCTAATGATTTGATTTTTGAAAAACGCTCAAAAGCAGTGAAATTAACCGATTTTGTGGCAAAAGTACGTCATTCATTCAAGAAAACGCAGGAATATGATTTTTCACACGAAGTAAAAGCAGCGATGGATACCTGCCTTGCTTGCAAAGCCTGTGCCAGCCAATGTCCAATTAAAATTGATGTGCCGACTTTTCCGCTCACAATTTAATGAGCTTTACCACCAACGCTACCTTCGCCCTGCGAAAAGATTACGTGGTGTCAAACTTGGAATTTATCGCCCCTTTAATGGCAAAAAGCCCCGAAATTTTTAATTTCTTCAACACCAGCCATTTGGCAGAAATCGCCGCCAATAAAACAATTGGCATGACTTACTTGCCTGCCCTTTTCCACGCCAAACTTGCAAAAAGCAATTGGTAGAAATTGGCTATCAAGGCGAAACGCTTGAAAGTCTTGAAGCCCAACAGGCAAGCGGTCAATTTTCCGCAGAAAAATTGCCAAACTGTACTCGTAGTGCAAGATCCATTTACCACCTTCTACGATGCAAAAAGTGGTGGCAGATTTCGTTGCCTTTATTCAAAAACTAGGCTTCAAACCCGTGGTCTTGCCATATAAACCAACAGGTAAGGCACAACACATCAAAGGCTTTTTGAGTAAGTTCGCCAAAACTGCCAAAAATCAAGCGGATTTTCTTAAACCGCATCGCCAAACTCGGCTTACCGATGGTGGCAATTGACCCAGCCTTGACCTTGCTTTACCGCGATGAATACCGCGATATTTTTGAAAGCGGAACGCGGCGATTTCAAAGTGCTACTCGCCCACGAATGGTTGATTGGGCAAATTAAATCAGGCATATTGGATAATTGCAAAAATCAAGCAAAAACCGACCGCTTACCGTGGCATTTATTCGCCCACTGCACCGAAACCACCGAGCTTCCCGCATCAAGCAAAGAGTGGCAACAGATCTTCGCCCATTTTGGCGAAACGTTGGTAAGCGAGAAAGTAGGCTGCTGCGGAATGGCAGGGCAATTCGGGCACGAAACTGCCCACGTGGAGATGTCAAAAGCGATTTACCAACAATCTTGGCAACAAAAAACTGAAAAACGCACCGCTTGATCGATGCTTAGCGACAGGCTACTCTTGCCGTTCGCAAGTAAAACGAATGGAGCATCAACAGATTAAGCATCCGATACAGGCATTGTTGTCGGTAATTTGATACTTCTGGCTACACGCCCTAGGTTAAGCATAAATGCGTCCCTACAGGACGCTATAATATAAATTGTAATTTCCAGCCCCAGCAGGGCTGATTCATGCGTAGCCTATGGCGAAAGCCATAGGCTTACAAACAAAAACACGAGGCCCCAATGACCACCATCTGAAACAAACCGCAACCCCCGAACTTTTAACCCAACTCTGCCAAGGTAATGCTGTTGGACATTTAGGCATTCAATTCACCCAAATTGGCGAAGATTGGTTAGAAGCAGAACTCACCGTGAACGAAAAAACAATGCAACCGTTCGGCGTATTACACGGCGGCATTTCTGCTACGCTTGCTGAAACGGTAGCAAATGCAGGCTCTTTATTAGTGTGTGAGCCGCATCAGATCGCTGTTGGAATGGAATTGAACATCAGCCACTTAAAATCGGTTAAAGTAGGTAAAAAAGCGATTGCCCGAGCTTATCCACTCAAATTAGGGCGTGAAGTGCATGTTTGGAATATCGAAACCCGAGATGAAGAGGGAAATTTGTGTGCGGTGGCACGCTTGTCTACTAAAGTTTTAGATAAGCCAGCAGCATAAAATCCAAGAAAAGCAGTAAAAGTGAGTTGGATCTACCCGCAACCTATTATAAAATGCTCTTCTTTTATCCATTCACTTTCATTAACAAGAGAAATTCCCTATGAATTCAAATCGTAGTTTACTGGTGATGGGATTGTTATTAGTGTCGTTCCTATTGTTTACGCAATGGCAACAAGATTTCAACCCTGAAATTCAAGCACAGAAACAAGCTCAGATCCAAGCTCAACAACAATCTCACGATGTACCTGCATCAAGCACTTCACAGCCCGCTGATGTGGCAAGTGTTAAAGGTAAAAACCATCACGGTTGAAAGCGATGTATTACGCTTAACCATTGATACGCTTGGCGGTGATGTGGTGGACTCTGATTTGCTTAAACACAATGCAGAACTTCACTCAAATACACCTTTTGAATTATTACAAGATAACGCTAACCGCGTTTATGTTGCTCAAAGTGGCTTAGTGGGTAAAAAACGGAATCGACACAGTATCTGGTCGTCCACAATACCAAACAACTGCGGAAAGCTTCAAATTAGCGGATGGTCAAGATGCGGTAAGCGTGCCTTTAACTTTTTGAAAAAAGATGGCGTGCTTTACACCAAAACTTTCACGCTTAAACGTGGCAGTTACAATGTTGATGTGAATTTCAACATTAAAAACAGCACAGCAGAAGCCATTGAAGTACAACCTTACGGTCAGTTAAAACACACCATCGTGGAAAAACTCTGGCAACTTAACGATGCCAACTTACACAGGCGGTGCATACTCTTCTTCAGAGACCAACTATAAAAATATAGCTTCCAAGATATGGAAAAAGCGGGTTTATCTGTTGAAACCAACACAGGTTGGATTGCGGTATTGCAACACTATTTCGTGTCTGCGTGGATTCCTGCTCAAGACCAAGCGATGACCTTATTCACTCGCGTATCTGATGACAAACGTTTTGCTACTATCGGCTATCGTGGAGCAGTAACAGCCGTTGCCCCGAATACAGAAGCAAACATCAACACTCATTTATGGACAGGTCCGAAAGATCAAAAAGAGATGGCTGAAACCGCAAAACCACTTAGACTTAACCGCAGATTACGGCTGGGCGTGGTTCATTGCGAAGCCATTATTCTGGTTATTAACCACTATCCAAAAAAGCGGTGTCTAACTGGGGTATTGCGATTATCTTAGTGACCATCGTGGTGAAATCAATTCTTTACCCATTAACCAAAGCACAATACACCTCAATGGCAAAAATGCGTATGTTACAGCCGAAAATCCAAGAGATGCGTGAGCGTTTCGGGGATGATCGCCAACGTATGAGCCAAGAGATGATGAAGCTCTACAAAGAAGAGAAAGTAAACCCAATGGGCGGTTGCTTACCGATCTTAATTCAGATGCCAATTTTCATCGCATTATATTGGACATTTATGGAAGCTGTGGAATTACGCCATGCACCATTCTTTGGCTGGATTCAAGACTTATCAGCACAAGACCCATACTACATCTTCCCAATTTTAATGGGTGCCTCAATGTTCTTGTTGCAAAAAATGTCGCCAACACCAGTGGCAGACCCAATGCAACAAAAAGTGATGACCTTTATGCCAGTGATCTTCACGGTATTCTTCCTGTTCTTCCCAGCAGGTTTAGTACTTTACTGGCTAACCTCGAACTGTATTACCCTGTTCCAACAATGGTGGATTTATCGCCAATTGGAGAAAAAAAGGGTTACATTCTCGTAAGAAAAATAATTGATGAAAGGCACGCACAAGCGTGCTTTTTAATATGGGTGAAATACTGATATAATACAAACATCTCGTAGGGTGTGTGAATAATTCATCATTCACGCACGCTTTTCTTTTCTGTGCGTGGATTTTCACCCCACACACTCTACCCATATCAAGCGGTCAAATTCGCAAAGTATTTTCCAAAAATCGACCGCTTTCAGCCAAAGGAATAACAATGAAAGAAACAATTGTCGCCCAAGCCACCCCAATTGGTCGCGGGGGCGTGGGGATTTTACGCGTCTCTGGACCTCTTGCAAGCACCGTTGCTCAAGAAGTGCTTGGCAAAGAACTCAAACCTCGCCTAGCAAATTACTTGCCATTCAAGGATAGCGATGGCACGGTATTAGACCAAGGCATCGCCCTCTTTTTCAAAGCCCCGAACTCTTTCACTGGAGAAGATGTGCTCGAATTACAAGGGCACGGCGGGCAAGTCATTTTAGATATTTTGCTCAAACGCATTCTGAAATCAAAGGCAGTACGCATTGCCCGTGCGGGCGAATTCTCTGAGCAAGCATTTTTAAACGACAAACTCGACCTTGCTCAAGCTGAAGCGATTGCCGATCTCATTGATGCCACGAGTGAACAAGCTGCTCGCTCGGCATTGAAATCACTACAAGGCGAATTTTCAACTAAAAATCAACTGCTTAGTGGATAGCGTAATTTATCTCCGCACCTACGTGGAAGCGGCAATCGATTTCCCTGACGAAGAGATTGATTTCTTAGCCGATGGCAAAATTGAAGGGCATTTGAACGACATCATTTCACAGCTCAGCCAAGTTCGCCAAGAAGCAAAACAAGGGGCGATTTTACGAGAGGGGATGAAAGTGGTCATTGCAGGTCGCCCAAATGCGGGGAAATCTAGCTTACTCAATGCCTTAGCAGGACGCGAAGCCGCTATCGTGACCGACATTGCAGGCACAACCCGTGATGTGTTGCGTGAGCATATCCACATCGACGGTATGCCTCTGCACATCATTGATACCGCGGGCTTGCGTGATGCGAGCGATGAAGTGGAACGCATCGGAATTCAACGTGCATGGAACGAAATTGAGCAAGCTGACCACGTCTTATTGATGATCGATAGCACCGAGCAAAAAGCGGGCGATTTCAAAACCGAATGGGCGGATTTCTTAACAAAATTACCGCAAAATATGCCGATTACCGTCATTCGTAACAAGGTCGATTTATCAGGCGAAGCGGAGGGCTTAGAAGAAAAATGGAGAAAAAGATAGCTTTACGCTGATTCGCCTATCTGCTCAAAACGAAAGTAGGCGTAGATTTATTGCGTGACCATCTGAAAAAAATCAATGGGCTACCAAAGCACGACCGAAGGTGGTTTTTCTTGCCCGCCGCCGTCACCTGCAAGCACTTGAATCTGCCGCAGAGCATCTGGAAATGGGACACGTGCAACTCACCCAATTCCATGCAGGCGAATTGCTTGCGGAAGAGTTACGTATGGTGCAAAACGCCTTAAGCGAAATCACAGGGCAATTTACCTCAGATGATTTACTTGGCAATATTTTTAGCTCGTTTTGTATTGGAAAGTAATTCAATTGTAGGGGCAAATTACATTTGCCCCAAATTGTTGGTATATTCTGGCAAATATAATTTGCTCTACATTTTCATATGCATTCTTATTTACAAACCCAGCTCACCCAGCATCTTCCCGCCCAACAAAAACTTCCTCATCGCCCTCAGCGGTGGAGTGGATTCTGTGGTGTTGCTGCATCTTTTTCCACACTGAACTTAAACCTTCGAGCGGTTCACATTCATCACGGCTTAAGCCCCAATGCCGATCAATGGGCAACCTTCTGCGAACAGCTTTGCAAGCGGTGGAATATTCCCTTTATTTTGCAAAAAGTAACGGTAAGCGGGGAAAAAGGCGTTGAGGCTTCCGCTCGTGAAGCTCGCTACCAAGCCATTCGAGAGTGTTACAACCAAATGAAGTGGTCGTTACCGCACATCATTTGGACGATCGAGCGGAAACCTTTTTCCTTGCACTCAAGCGTGGTGCAGGTTTAAAAGGACTCTCCGCAATGCACGCGGTCAGTTTTTCGCAAAATTTTGCGATTTTCCGACCGCTATTAAACATCAGCAAAGCAGATATTTTGGTGTATGCCAAGGCACATCAATTGGCATGGGTGGAGGATGAAAGCAATCAATCGAATGCCTACGACCGTAATTTCCTACGAAACACTTTATTGCCTAAAATGGAAAAAGCAATGGGCAGGATTTTTCTCACAATGTGGCGAGAGCTTGCTTGCATTTAGCCAGCGAACAAACCTTGCTAAATGAATTATTATCCGAGAGTCTAGCGTGCTATATTGATACTGAAGCGAAAACACTCGCCATTCACGACTTTCCCCAATTTTCACAGGAGAAACAAGCCGCTCTTCTTCGCCTTTGGTTGGAAAAAAATCAGGCTTGTTAATGCCAACATCAGCCCAATTACAGCAGCTCATGGAGCGTGTAGTTTTGGCACAAGAAGATAAAAATCCGCAATTAAAATTGGGAAAATGGATTATTCGTCGTTATCAACAAAAGCTTTTTATTACTGAAGAATTGAGCAAGATCGCTCCCTTTTTTTACAACAAATCAAACAAAATGCATGCATTACACTGTCTTTATCAATTAGGCGAAATTCAACATCTTGGTAATGAACTGATTTACCAAAAAAACAGGAAAAAAATTGACCGCTTGCCGATTCCATTCGATCACCAAAATTCACCTCTAACCATTCAAATAGGATTTTCAGGCAAAAGTGCGGGAATATGGCAAAAACCATCACGAAGAAATAAAAAATCTGGCAAAAAGCACCAGATTCCTGTGTGGTTGAGGGATAGGATACCTCTTGTATTTAACAAAAATATTCTATTAGGGCTTACTCTATCCCCGGGGATGATATTTTTCGTGCAATGATTTCAAAACGAGCTTTTTGCCACGTGGGTATAAATTTGGGTAGTAGATAAATCACTGTGTCCAAGTAACATCTGCACCACGCGTAAATCCGCACCGTGATTGACTAAATGGGTCGCAAAAGCGTGGCGTAACACGTGCGGGGAAAGTTTTTCGCTTTCAATGCCTGCCAATTGAGCGTAATACTTAATGCGATGCCAGAAAGTTTGGCGTGTCATTTGTGTTCCACGTTTACTTGGAAACACCACATTTGATTGCTGTTGATTCAATAAAATCGGGCGAGCTTGTTGGAAATACTCTTGAATCCAATAAATGGCTTCTTCTCCCATCGGCACTAATCGCTCTTTATCGCCTTTACCGATAATCCGTACCACGCCTTGTCGTAAACTCATATTTTCCGTAGTCAGTAAAACCAATTCTGTAACGCGAAGCCCCGTTGCGTAAAGCAGCTCCAACATCGCCTTGTCTCGCAGTTCAATCGGGTCAAATATATTCGGCACATTAAGCTAAATCCGTTACTTGTTCTTCATTTAATGATTTTGGCAGCCGAGTTGGCTTACGAAATGATTCTAATGTAGCTGTTGGATCATCCTTGCGGTAATTCTCAAGATATAAAAAGCGGAAAAATTTACGCAAGCAACTCAGCATCTCGCAGAGAACTGCTCGCTTTATAACCTTGGTCAATACGAAAAACCAAGGAAATCTTGGAGTTTACTATGATCTACCGTTAAAAATTCGCGAGGCGAATCAAGCCAATCGGTAAATTGAGCAAGATCCAAGCGGTAAGATTCTATTGTATTTTGCGATAACCCGTATTCTTGCCAGAGTTGATCGAGAAATTGTTCAATAATGCTGTCGAGGGGTTTCATAGGATCATTTTGTCAATATATCAAAAAGGCGTACCTTTCGATACGCCTTTTCTTGTGAAGCTTCGACTAAGCCATCAATTATTTGATGATTTTAGTAACAACGCCCGCACCTACTGTACGACCACCTTCACGAATCGCAAAACGTAAACCTTCGTCCATCGCGATTGGGTGGATTAATGATACTGTCATTTTGATGTTATCGCCTGGCATTACCATTTCTACGCCTTCTGGTAACTCAATAGTACCAGTTACGTCAGTTGTACGGAAGTAGAATTGTGGACGGTAACCTTTGAAGAATGGAGTGTGACGACCACCTTCTTCTTTTGATAATACGTACACTTCTGATTCGAAGTCTGTGTGTGGTGTAATTGTACCTGGTTTCGCTAATACTTGACCACGTTCGATTTCTTCACGTTTTGTACCACGTAATAATGCACCAACGTTTTCACCCGCACGACCTTCGTCTAATAATTTACGGAACATTTCCACGCCAGTTACTGTTGTTTTTCGTAGTGTCTTTGATACCTACGATTTCAACTTCTTCACCCGCTTTGATGATACCACGCTCAACACGACCTGTTACTACTGTACCACGACCTGAGATTGAGAATACGTCTTCGATTGGTAATAAGAATGGTTTATCAATCGCACGCTCTGGCTCTGGGATGTATGTATCTAAGTGGTTTGCTAATTCAAGAATTTTTTCTTCCCACTCTGCTACACCGTTTAACGCTTGTAACGCTGAACCACGTACTACTGGCGTGTCATCACCTGGGAAGTCATATTGTGAAAGAAGTTCACGAACTTCCATTTCAACTAATTCTAATAATTCTTCATCGTCAACCATATCGCATTTATTTAAGAATACGATGATGTATGGAACACCTACTTGGCGACCTAATAAGATGTGCTCACGAGTTTGTGGCATAGGACCGTCTGTTGCTGCTACTACTAAGATAGCACCGTCCATTTGTGCCGCACCAGTGATCATGTTTTTAACGTAGTCCGCGTGTCCTGGACAGTCAACGTGTGCGTAGTGACGAGTTGCTGTATCGTACTCAACGTGTGAAGTGTTGATGGTGATACCACGTGCTTTTTCTTCTGGCGCGTTATCGATTTGGTCGAATGCACGAGCTGCACCACCGAAGTGTTTCGCTAATACAGTTGTGATTGCAGCTGTTAAAGTTGTTTTACCATGGTCAACGTGGCCGATTGTACCCACGTTAACGTGCGGTTTTGTACGTTCAAATTTTTCTTTAGACATTTTTAAAGCCTCTTAAACAAACACGGTTACAATGGCATATAACCACATTAACCACATGTAGAAATTGTTACAAAATTAAGAACACGTTGAAAAGATGAAGTTTAGAAGAGATAGTGGTGCTGATAGGCGGATTTGAACCGCCGACCTCACCCTTACCAAGGGTGCGCTCTACCAACTGAGCTATATCAGCGCTTGGAGCGGGCAGCGGGAATCGAACCCGCATCATTAGCTTGGAAGGCTAAGGTAATAGCCATTATACGATGCCCGCTGTTCTAAATTCGTCTGTCCCAATGTGCGATTCAACTTAAGAAGTGGTGGAGGGAGAAGGATTCGAACCTTCGAAGGCTGAGCCAACAGATTTACAGTCTGCCCCTTTGGCCGCTCGGGAATCCCTCCACGATAATTGAATACTTGATTAAACATTGCAGAGATGGTGCCGACTACCGGAATCGAACTGGTGACCTACTGATTACAAGTCAGTTGCTCTACCTACTGAGCTAAGTCGGCGTTGCGTTGTCGTAAGCAAGTGAGGTGCATTATAGAGATTTTTGAAACTGTGCAAGCGTTTTTCTAAAAAATTAAAAACGTTACTTTGCTCACTTTGTATTCTAAATGTTGATTTTTGTAACTTTTTGTTGTTTTTATAAGAATAAATCCCCAAAAATCCTGTTTATATTGTATAGTTCGCATCATTCTTTTTTGCTTAAAAAGCAAAAATTTAGGTTAAGAAATAGAGATTTTGACAATGAGCCTTGAAAAAACCAACAAAAATTACCCCTTTTCTAACATTTGATCGTAGTCAATGGGCGGAATTACGCAAATCAGTACCGTTAAAATTAACCGAACAAGACCTCAAACCCTTGCTTGGCTTTTAACGAAGATCTCTTTAGAAGAAGTACGCACTATTTATCTACCACTTGCCCGTTTAATTAACTATTACATCGAAGAAAATCTCAAACGCCAAGCCGTTTTACACCGCTTTTTAGATGTTGAGCCGCCAAAAGTACCTTACATTATTAGTATCGCAGGAAGTGTTTCAGTAGGCAAAAGCACCTCAGCACGTATTTTACAAGCTCTACTTTCAAATTATCCTGAACCACGAAAAGTAGATTTAATTACTACTGATGGCTTTCTTTATCCATTAAAAAAACCTTAGAAGAGAAAAACTTGCTCAAGCGCAAAGGGTTTCCTGAGTCGTATGATATTTATCGCTTAATTGAATTTGTTTCCGATCTCAAATCGGGTAAACCAAGCGTAAAAGCCCCAATTTACTCACATTTAACCTACGACATCATCCCCGACCAGTTTAACGTCGTAGAGCAACCCGACATCGTAATTTTAGAAGGCTTAAATGTACTGCAAAGCGGAAATGAACTACCCATCCAGCCCGCACAATGCTTTTGTCTCCGATTTCGTAGATTTTTCTATTTATGTCGATGCTGATGAAACCTTATTAAAAACAGTGGTATATTTACCGTTTCCTGAAATTCCGCCGCAGTGCATTTTCAGACCCAAATTCCTACTTCCATCACTACTCAGCGTTATCGGAGGAAGAGGCAATCCAAACCGCCTCCACCATTTGGGAAGAAATTAACGGCTTAAACTTGAAGAAAAACATTCTGCCAAGCCGAGAAAGAGCCAATTTAATTCTCACCAAAGGTGAAAACCACGAAATCCAAAACGGTGAAATTAAGAAAATAACTCCAGCCCTCAAAAGAGGCTAATTTATACGTAACCTAGGGCGAAAGTACTAGGCAATAGAGAAATAATTATGAACAAAAACTCTTTCTTCCTTTAGTTATATTTATCACGCTTTGCATCGCTTTAATGGTTCAACTTTTCCGTAATGGCAACGGCGATGACCCGAAGAAACCTCGAATCGGCACTTATCGGCAAACCTGTGCCAGCTTTCCAGTTAGAATCAGTGCAAGATGAAACCAAAATGCTAGATGAAAAATCATTAAAACAGGTACGCCTCGCCTTCTTACTGTTTGGGCAACGTGGTGTCCAACTTGCTATGCGGAGCACGCTTATTTAACTGAGCTTGCTAAACAAGGTATAGAGATTGTTGGCATCGATTATAAAGATGAACGCACCAAAGCAATGAAATTTCTAATGAATTACGGCAATCCATTTAAAAGCGATAGTGTATGATCCGAAAGGCTCACTTGGCTTAGATTTAGGCGTATATGGTGCACCTGAAACCTTTATCATTGATGGCAACGGCACAATCCTCTACCGCCATGCAGGGGATGTGAATGAAAAACGTGTGAATGAAACGTTGAAGCCCATTTATGAGAAATTAAAAATAATGAAATATATAAATGGTAAAAAAATATAAGAAAACCTGAACCATATACATATCAAAGAGAATACAATCTGACTCAAATTGTCTTAGGTGTCTTAGGAATATCTGTAATTATCGCACCTATAATCTCTAGCATTATGATTCTAAATTATTTACATGAATTAAACTCTAAAACGCTTTTTCTTGATTCCATAAGACAAAAAACTTTATTGGTATTCTTATTCCTACAGCAATATATATATCATCTCCATTTATAATTCTAGTTATAATGATGATAAGATATGAAGATAGCTTAAAGAAAGTATCTCTAGATGCAAGTTATAATGCCTATCTAATAACTCTACATTTTATGGAATCAATTCTATTACCTAGTATATTAATAATGTTTTTGTTTTACATTATAATACTGGAATATATAACATAATAAAAGCCAATAGCCATAATAATATTAATTATTGGTACATACATTACCATATTAAAAGAAGTCAAAAATATAGAAAAATGCAAATACATATTTCACACAATAACAATATATTACATTACTCCATTTCTTATAATCTTATTCTTAGGTGGGATTGAATCAATTAGTGGTAGTAACGATATATTTTTCTCGTATATGATATTCTCTGTATTAAACACTATCTATGCCTGTATATATCTCAGCGATAAAAATAAGAGAAAAAGAAACCAATGTTTTTATTTTACATTGTGTGCTAGTATATTATTTCTATTATCTCCTTTCTTTTTATTTCTCAAGAGATAATAGTTTAATTAGATCTCAGTGCTATTTCACTTGGTATAACGGATGGAAAAATCAATTGTATTTTATAGAAAGATTATTTATTGAGAAGAATGTTGGAACTATAAATGAATTTTCAAAGAGAGAGCTGGATGGATATATTGCATATTGTGGTAAAAAATATTGGGAAACGGAAAAACTATTGTATTCAAAAAACATGATCTTCAAGAATCGTATATAAATATTCCTATAGAAAAATACGTAAATATCAAGGAAGATCATACACTTGCATCCCTACATACATAGAAAAAGTAATTATTACAACTAATAATATAAATGAATATTTAAAAAAATTTTCAAGGCTCTACTAAATGAAAAAAACATTTTTACTCTTCACTCTAGCAGCCAATCTCGCCACCGCTGCCCCCATCGAATTCAACCAATTCGATAGCCCGCAGCAGGAGGCAGATTATCAATCGTTGATTCAAACTCTGCGTTGCCCGCAATGTCAGAACAATAATATTGCTGATTCAAACGCAACCATCGCAACGGATATGCGTGCCAAAACCTTAGAGCTACTCAAACAGGGCAAAAAAATAAGGATGAAGTGGTAAACTATATGGTTGAACGCTACGGAAATTTTTGTCACTTACGATCCACCGCTTACCCCTGCCACTATTTTCTTGTGGATATTGCCTGTGCTACTCATTTTATCGGGTTTAGGCTTGATTTTGATGCGTAAGAAAAAAGGCTCACAAGCGGTTGAAAAATCGCAAGATCTTGCAAAATCAGCGCAAGATAAAGCACGTTTGGCAAAAAAATTCTTAATGATAAGGAATAATCTATGACCTTTGGCTCATTACTTTGGCAATCACACTGGTGATCTGCTTCATCGGTTTTTACCCGCTTTTAAAAAGCAAACAGCAATTGAACGGTACGCAACGTTCCACGCTCAACAGGCACTTTTACTTCCAACGTTTAAAAGAAGTGGAGCAAGAGGCAAACGAGGGCGTGATTGAAGATGCGGAGCAGACCAAACAAGAGTTACAACAGAGCTTGTTAGACGATATTCCCGAAGAAGCCGAGCAACAAGCCAGCATACAAGCGGTCAAAAAAAGTTGGTTTGTTGCGATTCTTGTTGCGGTTGGAGCGATTAGCACAGCAGCTTATGTCTCAGTCGGCTCATGGCAAGCGGCAGATATGGTCAATATGACACATAAAAGCTGGAATATTTTTACGATCGTATTAAAAAAACGAAGACACGAACCCGTTGTCTGAAGCGGAGCTAAACCAATTTGCCGTGGCGTTACGTGCCGATTTACAAGAGCATCCAAACAATGCGAAAGGTTGGTTTATGCTTGGACAAGTAGGGATGGCAAAAAGATGATGGTCAGCTTGCCTATGAAAGCTACAGCAAAGCGGCACAACTTGAGCCAAAAATATGCAATATAAATCTAGCTATGCACAACTATTGATGCTCTCTCAAGATAAAGCAGATAAAGAGAAAGGCAAAGAGTTGCTGTCCGAATTATTACGTGAAGACCACACCAACCTTGATGCGTTAAGCATGCTGGCGTTTAATGCTTTTGAAGAAGAAGATTACAAAATGGCAGCGATGACGTGGGGAATGATGTTGAAGCTGATTCCTGAAGATAATCCGCGTCGTAAAACGGTAGAAAAAGTATTGATATGGCAATGCAAATGCAAAAATGCAAGCGCAAAAAGCAGATGAGCCAACGAAAGAAAATCAAAAGTAAGATAATTGAAATAAACTAATTTCTTCGGAAACAAGACTGGCATCTCCCTCCCTCTTTGCTAAAAGAGGGGTTATTCTTGAGTAAATTATGCTCAACAGTCTTAAACATACTAATGTTGAAGTAGAACACTAAAAGCCAATTTTAGTATGATTTAAACTCCTCTTTAGCAAAGAGGGGAGGGAGATTTGGCAGTAGTCATTTACGGAGAAATTAGTACAAAAGAGAATATAAAAATGCTAAACAAACAAAAACTCAAAGTCGGATTAGTGTCTGTTTCCGACCGTGCCTCGCAAGGCGTTTATGCAGACCAAGGCATTCCTGCTTTACAAAGTTGGTTGGAAAAAGCCCTTATAGATGAATTTGATGTGGAGGTGCGTTTAATTCCTGATGAGCAGCAGCTTATTGAGCAAACTTTAGTGGATTTTGGTTGATAACCAACACTGCCATTTGGTACTCACCACAGGAGGTACAGGGCCTGCGAAACGTGATGTGACGCCTGATGCCACCCTTGCGATTGCCGACCGTGAAATGCCAGGCTTTGGTGAGCAAAATGCGTCAAGTTAGCTTACAATTTGTGCCAACCGCAATTCTCTCCCGCCAAGTGGGTGTAATCCGTGGTGAGAGTTTAATTCTCAATTTACCAGGTCAGCCGAAAGCAATCCAAGAAACGTTGGAAGGCGTAAAAAGACGAAAAACGGAAAAACAATGGTAAAAGGCGTTTTCTCCGCTGTGCCTTATTGCTTGCAATTACTCAGCGAGATTTATATCGACACCCACTCAAGCGTGTGCGAAAGTTTCCGCTCAAAATCAGCAAGAAGATAAATCCGCCAAATGAGCAAAAACCACGATGAAATTACGACATTATTTAACCGCTTTGCTGAGTTTGATGATTGTGCTTCCAAACGTTGCAAGCGAACCTGAAAAAGAAAACTACAAGTGAAAACTTCGCAAAAACCGAAGAAAAACAACCGCTTTTTCAAAGATGGCAAAGATTTCTTTTCCCACATTAAACCGATTAAAGTCGATGTACCAAAGGGCAAAAATTTTAATCCAATATTTCTATCAATACGGCTGCAAAAACTGCTTAACAGGGTTAGATTCTCTCAATCTTTATGCTAAAATCATACAGATAAGATCCTGTTGCAAACCTCTCCGAGCTTCGCCAAGGATGAAAATTTCACCAGTGCGATGAATGCAACCTTTAAAGAGTATGGCAAAGAGGATTTAAGCCCTCTTTACCTATTTGACAGCCTCGATCGGAAAGAAGAGAAAAGCCTGCTTTAAAAAGCAATGAGGAAACTGAGCGTGGCTTAAGCGTAACGGAATTGATGATAAGAGATTCCATCAGCTTTTCCACTCTGAATTAGTGAAAAAACAGATTGAAGCTGATGTGAATTTGTTCAAACAATATGGTTCACCAAAGTATGTGCCGATGGCAGTGTTAAACGGCAAATATATTTTGTTGCAAAACACGCTTTACAACGATGATTACACCTTCGGAGTACTAGATTTTTTAGTTGAGAAACTACAACAAGAACAAGGAGATAACGATGGCAAATAAAATTGCAATTATTGGGGCGATGCCACAAGAAGTAGAAATTTTATGCGGTTTAATGCTTTGAACCGAAAACAACAGAAATAGCCAACTGCAAAATTTTTGAAGGTAAAATTAACAACCGCCCTGTTGCAGTATTGCAATCTGGCATTGGAAAAGTAGCCGCTGCAATGAGCACAACACTACTCATTCAGGAATTCAAACCCGATATGATTATTAACACGGGATCTGCTGGCGGGTTAGATCCAAACTTAAACGTAGGCGATGTGATTATTTCAACCGAAGTGCGTCATCACGATGTGGATGTGACCGCTTTCGGCTATGAAAAGGACAACTTCCTGCCAATCCAGCGGCATTTCTACCAAATGAACAACTGGTCGAAATGGCAAAAAACAAGCGGAAAAATTAAGCTTAAATGCCGTTTCTGGCTTTAATTTGTAGCGGCGATGCCTTTTATCAACGGAGCAGATAAAATCGCTCAAATTCGTGCGGACTTCCCACAAGTCGCAGCCGTTGAAATGGAAGCCGCTGCCATTGCTCAAGTTTGCCACGCAATGCAAATTCCCTTTGTCATCGTACGTGCAATTTCTGATGTAGCAGATAAGGAATCCCATCTCTCATTCGACGAATTTTTACCGCTTGCCCTCAGAGAAAATCTCTGAAATGGTACTTGAGATGTTAAACAACCTAAACTAATTCCTTTCTCTGACAAAATTTTACAAAACTTTATACAAAAATTACCTGCCTAGTAGCGAATTTGATCCTAATATTTTGTATAATATGTCTAATTTATTACTACTGCCTATACAGTGGTCTTTTTAATTGATTACCCTATTAATTTATGATGAACTCAAGTCCCAATATTGGTTTTTATTAGTCTTGGTTGTCCAAAAAAATTTAGTGGATTCCGAGCGTATTTTTGACTGAACTTCGTTCAGACGGTTATAATATTATTCCTAGCTATGAAGGTGCGGATTTGGTGATTGTTAACACCTGCGGCTTTATTGATAGTGCGGTGCAAGAGTCTCTTGAAAGCATTGGCGAAGCCTTAGAAGCCAACGGCAAAGTGATCGTCACAGGCTGTCTTGGTGCAAAAGAGAACCAAATTCGTGAAGTGCACCCAAAAGTGCTTGAAATTACAGGCCCACATAGTTATGAAGCGGTAATGAAACACGTACACAAATATGTGCCGAAACCAGAATATAACCCATACGTGAGTTTAGTGCCAAAACAAGGGGTGAAACTCACACCGAAGCATTATGCTTATTTGAAAATCTCAGAAGGCTGCGACCATCGTTGTACCTTCTGCATTATCCCTTCAATGCGTGGCGATTTAGACAGCCGTTCTATCGTGCAAGTTTTAGACGAGGCAAAACGCCTTGTAGATGCAGGCGTGAAAGAGATTTTAGTCGTTTCGCAAGATACTTCAGCTTACGCCTTAGACAAGAAAAAGAAGAGGGCACAAAAACCGTTTTCTGGAACGGAATGCCAATTAAAAATGATTTAATGAGCCTGTGCGAACAGCTTGGCTCATTAGGGCGTTTGGGTGCGTTTGCACTATGTTTATCCTTATCCTCACGTGGATAATTTAATCCCGTTAATGGCACAGGGCAAAATTCTGCCATATTTGGATATTCCACTCCAACACGCCAGCCCGAAAAATCTTAAAAAGCGATGAAACGCCCTGGCTCAATTGAACGCACGCTTGAACGCATCAAAAATGGCGTGAAATCTGCCCAGAATTAACGCTTCGTTCAACCTTTATCGTTGGCTTCCCAGGTGAAACGGAAGAAGATTTCCAAATGTTGTTGATTTCTTAAAAGAAGCACAGCTCGACCGTGTTGGTTGCTTTTAAATTCAGCCCTGTAGAAGGTGCACCTGCAAACCGATATGGCAGACCAAGTGCCAGAAGAGGTGAAAGAAGAACGTTTCCACCGCTTTTATGCAGTTACAGCAAGAAATCTCAAGCGGTCGATTACAACAAAAAAATTGGCAAAACCCTTGCGGTGATTGTCGATGAAATTGACGAAGAAGGCATTATCGGCCGCTCAATGGCAGATGCTCCTGAAATTGATGGTGTCGTTTATGTTGATAATCTTTCAAACCAAGAAGTTAAAATAGGACAAATTATATCTGTTACCATTACTCACGCAGATGAATACGATCTGTGGGGGAACTTATTAATCATAAAAGGGAAAAAGAACATGTCCGAACAAAAACAACCAAGTGTTATTCGTTTTGAACAAGAAGTTGCTGCTAAGAACTATGAAGCAGCTTGTGTAGAACTCCTTGATATTTTAGGTAAAATTGATAGTAATTTTTGGCGGTATCGAAGGAATTGAAATTAACGAACCTCAACAACTCAGTACACTTGAACAAGATAAAAACTATTCACTTTTGTACTCGAATGGCTGTTGCGATTACCGAATTATTTACAGATCCTCAGCTAGACATTTCTGAAGCAGGTGCATTACGTTTCTTCACATTACAACGTTGGATTTCATTGATTTTTGCATCATCTCCTTATATAAATGCAGATCATATTCTCACAACTTATAATCGTAATCCTGCAGCTAAAGATCCTCTAGATATACATTTAGAAACGAATAAATCAGCACTCATTAAATTCTGTATTCTTTATTTACCAGAATCTAACGTGTCATTGAATTTGGATGCACTTTGGAATTTGTCTCCGAAATTTGTGCATCGCTATGTTTTGCATTACAGTCTCCCCGCTTTATCGGTACACAGGCTGCATTCTCAAAACGTGGAGCGATTTTGCAATGGTTTCCAGAAAAATTATCCACTATTGAGAATCTAAATAACTTACCAAGCGGTATATCTCATGATGTGTATATGCACTGCAGCTATGATATTGCGGGCAATAAACACGATGTAAAACGAGCATTAAACCAAGTAATGCGTCGCCATTTACTTGCTCACGGTTGGGCAGATCGCGATGTAACAAAATTAGGTGAACGTAATGGAAAAACCTGTTATGGTTGTATTACTAGAACATTTCCATTCAGCACACTCCATTTATCGTACTCACTCAACATCGATGATTGCTGCACGTGAACGTTTCCACCTTATTGGTGTAGGTGGCCCAGCAGTAGATGAAGCTGGACGTGCTGTATTTGATGAATTCGTACTACTTGAAGGCAATTCAATTTTCGATAAATTGAATATGTTAAAAGGACTTTGCGAAGAAAATGGTGCATCCGTTTTCTATATGCCAAGTATTGGTATGGATTTAACTACCATCTTTGCAAGCAACACACGTTTAGCTCCAATTCAAGTGGTAGCATTGGGGCACCCCGGTACTACACATTCTGATTTCATTGAATATGTGATCGTAGAAGATGACTATGTAGGTTCTGAAGAGTGCTTTAGCGAAACACTATTACGCTTACCAAAAGACGCATTACCTTACGTGCCATCTTCTTTTGCTCCAACAAGTGTGAATTACCGCTTGCGTGAAAACCCTGAAGTAGTAAATATTGGTATTGCTTCAACTACCATGAAGTTAAACCCATATTTCTTAGAGGCATTAAAAGCAATTCGTGATCGTGCAAAAGTGAAAGTACATTTCCACTTTGCGTTAGGTCAATCAAGTGGTATCACACACCCGTATGTAGAACGCTTTATTAAAACCTACTTAGGTGATAGTGCAACGGCTCACCCACATAGTCCATACCACGAATATCTCAATATTCTGTATAACTGCGATATGATGGTAAACCCATTCCCATTCGGGAATACTAACGGTATTATTGATATGGTAACGTTAGGTTTAGTTGGTATCTGCAAAACAGGTCCAGAAGTACATGAGCATATTGATGAAGGGTTATTTAAACGTTTAGGCTTACCAGAATGGTTAATTGCAAATACTGTAGATGAATATGTAGACCGTGCAATCTCGATTAGCTGAAAATCACCAAGAACGTTTGGAACTACGTCACCATATCATTGAAAAACAATGGCTTAAACACGCTATTTACTGGCGATCCTAGCCCAATGGGTAAAAGTATTGCTGGCGAAACTTGATGCTTGGAAAACAGAGCATCTTTCTCAAGCAGAAGAAAAACCAAAAAATACAGCTAAAAAAGTAGCCGCGAAGACTGGAAAATCTTCTGAGAAAAAAGCCAAAGTAGCCCCAAAAAAAGCAGCTAACACAACTCCATTGAAAGATACTGCAAAGAAATTGAAAAAGAAACCAGCTAAAAATAACAAATTTCTAAAGCAAATAAAATTAAGCGGTGATATTTAGCATGAGTATTGCAAAATTCAAACCAAATATCACCGCTTTTCATGCAAATATCGCACAAATAGCATCAAACATACCTTTCGGATAAGACAAAAAACCTTTGGGTTTCCCCAAGGTTTAAATTCGCATTATGATGGATTATGCACCCAAACGCTCTTTTGATACGTGCAGATTTACCTGAACGCTCACGTAAGTAGTAAAGTTTAGCTTTACGTACCGCACCTTTACGTTTAACAGCAATGCTATCAATTGCAGGTGAGTGAGTTTGAATACACGTTCAACGCCTACGCCGTTTGAAATTTTACGTAGAGTGAATGCAGAGTGCAAAGCCACGGTTACGAATTGCAATAACCACGCCTTCGAACGCTTGCAAACGTTTTTTTACTACCTTCTACTACCCATACCTTAACTTCTAAAGTGTCACCTGGACGGAAGCTAGGTACGTTTTTGTTTTTAACTGTTCTGTTTCAAGTTGTTTGATGATGTTACTCATTTTATAAAACCTTCTAAATCCTAGAATTAACTGATTTTTGTGTTGTTGCTTAATTTTTTTCGCAACAACTTCTGTTGTTCGTCAGTCAGAGCTAGGCTATCCAATAGCTCAGGGCGTCTTAGCCACGTTCGTTCTAACGATTGTTCTAACCGCCATTTTCGAATATTCTCGTGGTGTCCAGACATCAGCACTTCAGGCACAGGTATGCCATCTAACACTTCAGGGCGAGTATAATGTGGGCAATCTAATAAGCCCTCAGCAAATGAATCTTCCAAAGCAGAAGCTTGTTTACCTAATACACCCGGTACGAATCTTGCAACAGCATCAATTAATGTCATTGCAGGTAATTCGCCCCCTGTTAAAACATAGTCGCCAATTGACCACTCTTCATCAACTTCTGATTGAATCAATCGCTCATCAACACCTTCATATCGTCCACAGATTAAAAATCAGTTTTTGATTTGAAGCTAGCATTTGCACACCTTGTTGATCGAGTTTGCGACCTTGTGGCGAAAGGTAAATTACTTTAACCTCTGCACCCTCTTCTGCTTGTGCTGCCTTTTTTGCTGCATGAATTGCATCACGAAGCGGCTGGACCATCATCAACATTCCTGGACCTCCACCATAAGGGCGATCATCCACGGTTCTATGTTTATCTGTTGTAAAATCGCGTGGATTCCAACATTGAATCTGCAGAAGATTTTGTTTAACTGCTCTACCTGTTACCCCAAAATCAGTGATTGCTTTAAACATTTCGGGAAACAGTGAAATAATACCAATCCACATTATTTATCCCCCAACGTTCTTGCTCTTAAAAGCGAAAGCTCACACCGCATACCTGAGGTTAGAAACCAGCGTCCCAGTCCACCGTAATTGTTTTGGTGGCGAGATCTACTCTTTTAACTACTTGTTCGTATAAGAACGGAATTAATCGTTCTTGTTTGCCGAAAGCATCTTTGCTATTTGCTTTAACCACTAGCACATCATTTGAACCTGTTTCCATTAACTCAGTTACCACGCCCATAGTGTAGCTTTCAAGGTTTACTACTGAACAGCCGATTAAATCGTGCCAGTAATAATCGCCTTCTTCCAGTTCTGGAAACACACTTAAATCTACGCCAATTTCAGCGTTAGTTAATAATTGTGCGGCTTCACGGTCGTCTGTGCCTTTTAATTTCACAATCAAATCATTGCTGTGATAACGCCAGCTTTCTAGCCTCGATAGGTTGCCATTGACCTTTAATTTTTAAGAACCATGGCTGATAATCGAAAAATGCTTTCGCCTCTTCAGTAGATGAATACAAACGCAACCAGCCACGGATACCATAGGTTGAACCCTAATTTTCCCCGACAACTTCAATTTTTTGTTCGCTCATATTATTCACCTACTTTTTGCAAAATTTTTAAAAAATTCAGCCACTTATTAAAGCTGCTTTGCGTGCTTCTTTTACTAAAAGATTCTACACGATCTGAAAGTGAAGACCTTTAGCAACCCAAGCATCAACTTTAGCCACATCTAAACGTAAACGTTCAGCTTGACCTGCTGCTAATGGGTTGAAGAAACCGATACGCTCGATGAAACGACCGTCACGAGGTGAACGGCTGTCCGCTACCACGATTTGATAGAATGGGCGTTTTTAGCTCCGCCACGAGTTAAACGAATGGTTACCATAACCTTCCTCTAAATTGTTGATAGTAAAAATAAAACCCTCGTTCGAGGTGAGGGTACGAAACTTATCTCTATTTATATAGAAAATAAGCGGTAGAATTTTACCGCTTTTTTGCAAAAATGCAAGGAAAAAGGGGCTGAAATGTGGGGGATCTTTACGTTAAAATGAGTTTCAAAATAAAAGCAAATTGATAAAAACAACTCAGTAGGGTTTTGTATAAAAACGCCACTATCGTTGTAGGCGTTTTTATGGTTAGTACAGATTTAATCAAATTCCTCGATGATTTCACCTCATCATCTAAAACGAATTAGAATACCAATAAGCATTAAAAAGACTATGAATACTATTTTTCCAATCTAATAAATTGTTTTCATAAAGCAGCAATGAAAATAAAGCAATTAAACAAACACCAATTATTCTAACAATTTGCATCACAATTCTAGTATGCGAAGGTGCGACATATAACGCGGCTCTTGCAAAGACAAATCCCATACCAAATGAGCGACTAAACCTATAAGAGATGAGATGATAGGATATTCCTCTTCCGCATTTAAACCTAAATTTAATAGAATACTGACTCCTACAAGTAAACTCACAATTACAGGTGCAAGTACACGTAAAGGGCACTATAATCCATCTTGCAGTAGGTGATAAGTTAGTAAATAGTTTTTCTTCCATTTCATATTTCCTATAATATTTATTATTTATATTCTGCGGTTATATACTACTTTCTATTCATAACAAATCTCTCACTCATGACTTTATTATAAATGAATTATTACAAGAATAAAGATCCCTAAAAATATGCATTTATGGTATAAATAAGAGATCGTAAGGCAATGGCAAAGTTTGTTCCTACAGATGTGGATAGATTGATTGGGCAACGCATACAACGTAAAAGAAAGGAATTGGGCTATACAGTTGAAAAATTATCTGAATATGTGAACATTTCAAACCACAGTTCTCCTGCCATGAACGTGGCACAAACAAGATCAATATGTCGCATTTAGTGGCGATTGTGACTTTCTTAAAAACGCCGATCAGTTACTTTTTTGCCGATTGTATGGAAGTGGCTGAATGGAATAATGATGAGTTGGATAGACATTGGCAAGAATTGACTACACCGCAAAAAACGATTTTTGTGGCTTTTTTTAAAGAACTAAAGAAAGCGGAATAGAGGAACGCCTTACTTACAGAAAGTAAGGCGTTTTTATTTTCTAATTTCCTAGGGTAACAAGTTACCCAAGGTTAGTTATAACCCTACCCCGTTGAGGTAGAATAGAAATGCTCCCCAAAGTGGAATGTTTATGTGTAACCGTGGGTATTTATACCCACGGAGCAAGCGGTCGATTATAGAGCTTGTTTTACAGCCACTTCTAACCCTGCTGTTGGGCGACCAAGTAATTTCTCAAGGGTTTTGTCTTCTGAGAATAATGCACCGTTTGACGCATCCACATCCCATTGGGCGATCAAGCCTGCAATCCGTAAATCCTATAATACCGTGCCACCGCACGTGGATTACACATTAACAGAATTTGGAACAGAGGCTTCAATAAGATGTTCGAGTTGGTGGATTGGTTAGAAACGAATATAGGAAAAATTTTACGAAGTAAAACTGTCACAAAAATAGTATACAAAAGAAATTAGAAAGGCTAAGTCATATCTCACACAAAACTTAGCCCTTACATAAAAATTATCTTTTATAACTGTGCAAATGTTTTATCCGCTGCTTGCAATGTTGCTTCAATATCTGAATCAGAATGTGCAAGCGACATAAAAGCCTGCTTCGAAGGCGGATGGTGCGAGGTAAATGCCTTGTTCAAGCATTAAGTGGAAGAAGCGGTTAAATTTCGCTGCGTCACATTTCATCACTTCTTGGAAGCTAGTTACTTCAGTTTGCTCGGTAAAGAATAAACCAAACATTCCACCCACATATTGCACCACAAATGGTACATTGTGTTTGGCTGCCAATGCTTTTAAGCCTTCTGCCAAGGTTTTAGTTTTCTCGGCTAATTTTTCTTCATTGCCTGCTTTGGAAAGCTCAGTTAAGCAAGCCAAACCCGCCGCCATTGCGATTGGGTTGCCTGAAAGTGTACCTGCTTGGTAAACAGGGCCTGTTGGGGCAATTGCTTCCATAATTTCACGTTTACCGCCAAAAGCACCTACTGGCATCCCGCCACCGATGATTTTACCGAGCGTGGTTAAATCTGGTTTTACATCGTAGTAAGACTGTGCACCGCCAAGTGAAACGCGGAAGCCTGTCATCACTTCGTCGATAATAACTACCGTGCCATATTGGTCGCACAATTCACGCAAGCCCTGTAAGAAACCCGCTTTTGGCGGAACACAGTTCATATTGCCTGCGACAGGTTCAACGATCAAACAAGCGATTTCAGTTGGGTATTGCTCGAATGCTTGTTTTTACCGAATCTAAATCGTTGTACGTGCAAGTAATGGTATGTTTTGCAAAAATCCGCTGGCACGCCAGGGCCGCTTGGCTGACCAAGGTTAATGCACCTGAACCTGCCTTCACTCAATAAGCTATCTGAATGCCCGTGATAACAACCTTCGAATTTGATGATTTTATCGCGACCTGTGTAACCACGAGCCAAGCGAATTGCTGACATTGTCGCTTCTGTGCCTGAGCTTACCATTCTCACCAATTCGATTGAAGGCATGAGTTTGCAGACTAATTCGGCAAGCGTAATTTCGCTTTCGGTCGGTGCTCCAAAGCTCAAGCCGTTCGGCACTGCTTTTAATACTGCATCAATAATCGCAGGGTGGTTGTGCCCTCAATACCATCGGACCCCAAGAGCCTACGTAATCGATATAACGTTTGCCGTCGCTGTCGGTAATATACGCCCCTTCCGCTTTTTCAATAAAAACAGGCGTGCCGCCCACACCTTTGAACGCACGAACAGGTGAGTTCACCCCCACCTGGAATGACTTTCTGTGCTTTTTCAAAGAGTTGTTCTGATTTTTGACATAATAAATTCCTCGTAATAAATTCAGAGCTATTTTACTGAAAAATCAAAGTTGAGTGAATACGTAGGGACGGGGTTTATCCCCGTCCATAAAACACATTAGATTGAGGACAGGGATAAGCTCCATCCCTAAAATAAAAGCATTATATTACTTTTCTTAAATTGCAAAAATTTTCAAGATCTTCGCCTTTGTGCTATTCTTCGCGTAATTTTTATCACTCTATTTTAGGGAAAAATATGATGTGGCTGACCTTTGTAGCCGTTGTGATCGTTTCTTTTTGCATCACTCATTTTTATGCGTCCTGTGGCGGAAAAATTGGCTTGGTGGACAAAACCCAATTTCCGTAAACGCCATCAAGGGTTGATTCCGCTTATCGGCGGTATTGCACTTTTTTTAGGCAATTTAACCTTTACGCTTTCAATATGACACAATGCCGTTGCCTGGGCTTTATCTGCTTTCGGTCACGATTTTATTGATCATCGGTGTATTAGATGACCGCTTTGATATCAGTCCTGCATTGCGTGCGGGCATTCAAGCTGTGCTTGCGGGTGCAATGATTTACAGCGGCTTAGAGCTCGAAAGTTTAGGGCAAATTATCGCTCCATTTAGTATTAAGCCTCGGTTTTTCAGCTTGCTTTTTACCGTGTTTATCACCATTGGCGTAATCAATGCGTTCAATATGGTGGATGGCATCGACGGCTTACTCGCGGGGCTTTCCAGCGTAAGTTTTGCGGGCATTGGGGCGTTGATGTGGATTAACGGTGAACACGCTATCGCCTTTTGGTGCTTGGCAATTATCCTCACACTTATCCCCTATGCAATGTTCAATTTAAGCGTATTCGGGGCAAAATGGAAAGTCTTTATGGGAGATTCAGGCAGCACGCTGATTGGCTTTACCATCATCTGGATGTTGCTATACACCCAGGGGCAGGGCACGCTATCAGTCCAATCACTGGTTTATGGCTAATTGCCGTGCCGTTAATTGATATGGTTGCTGTCATTTTTCCGTCGCTTGAAAAAGGTAAAAGTCATTCAGACCCGACCGCTTGCACTTGCACCACTTGTTGATGCGTGCAGGTTTAACCTCCCGCCAAGCTCTTGCCGTAATTACCTTTTTGGGCTGCCGTTTGTGCGACGATTGGTGTACTTTGATGAAGTGAATTATTGGGATCAATCTTCAATGGTCATTGGCTTTTATCGCTCTATTCTTCCTTTTATGCTTACAGCATCGTGCGTGCGTGGAAAATCACCCGCTTTGTACGTAGATTGAAGTGAGAATGAGAAAAAGGAGCAAATAAACATCTTTAGAAATTCAGTAGTACAAAGGCAATTCTTGTACACTCGGATTTATTCAATTCCTCGTGTACCCCTATAATTCACACACGAGGATTAAGTCACAATAATTACCTTTCCTTTATGCTATACTTGCAAAGATTTAGCAAAATTTAACCGCTAGTAAGGATTAGCATGACAACGGAAACCCCTGAATTTTAACCACATTCGAAGAGCTTTGATCTCTCCCCTCAATTGCTCAAAGCCTTAAAATGAAAAAGGGCTACAAACGCCCCACTTCTGTGCAAGCACAAACTATTCCACACGCCTTAGATGGGCAAGATTTATTAGGTTCAGCACCAACAGGCACAGGCAAAACGGCTGCATTTTTTTACTGCCAGCCATTCAGCATTTATTAGATTACCCACGCCGCAAACCTGGTGCACCACGTATTTTGATATTAACACCAACCCGAGAATTGGCAATGCAAGTGGCAGAACAAGCAGAAGCATTGGCGAAATTTACAAAACTCAGTATTGCCACTATTACGGGCGGTGTGGCATATCAAAAATCATGGTGAAATTTTCAACAGTAATCAAGATATTGTGGTTGCAACGCCTGGTCGTTTGATGCAATACATCAAAGAAGAAAACTTTGACTGCCGTGCAGTAGAAATTCTTATTTTTGATGAAGCCGATCGAATGTTGCAAATGGGCTTCGGGCAAGATGCAGAAAAAAATCGCAGCGGAAACTCGTTGGCGTAAACATACTTGGTTATTCTCAGCAACGCTTGAGGGTGAATTATTGACCGATTTTTGCGGAGCGTTTATTAAACGATCCTGTACAAATCGAAGCCGAACCAAGTCGCCGCGAACGTAAGAAAATTCAGCAATGGTACTACCATTCCGATAATGTTGAGCACAAAACCAAACAGCTTGCTCGCTTGATTAGCGAATTATCAATGGACAAAGCAATTGTGTTTGTTCGCCGCCGTGAAGATGTGCGGGAACTGAGTGAAACCTTACGTAAACGTGGTATTCGCTCCACTTATTTAGAGGGCGAAATGGCACAAACTCAACGTAATCAGGCGATTTCCGCCTAAAAGGAGGGCATCGTGAATGTATTGGTTTCAACCGACGTTGCCGCTCGCGGTATTGATATTGATAATGTCGATTTTGTGATTAACTTTGACTTGCCTTACAGCGCAGATACTTATTTGCACCGTATTGGGCGTACCGCTCGTGCAGGCAAAAAGGCTCAGCCATTTCTTTGGTGGAAGCCCACGATTATAAACTGCTTGGTAAAATTAAACGCTACACCGAAGAGCCATTAAAACCTCGTGTCATTGAAGGTTTAGAACCTCGCACCAAAGCTCCCGAAAGATGGTGAAGCCAACACCACGACGAAAAAAAGAGAAAGCACGCATTAAAAACGCAAAGAGGCGAAAAAAAGAAGCCGCAAAAACGAAGGTAAAAGTGCGTCATAAAGATACCAAAAACATTGGTAAACGCAGAAAGCCAAGTGGTGCGAAAACTGAAGGTTAATTCATTTTAAAAGCTACAATATCTATCACATATTCGTAGCTTTTTTGTTTTTACTTCATACTCTTTAAGCGTATAATCAAATTGTATTTATATATGGAATGTGAAGATGAAATTAACTTTTTATCGAATTACCACCCTTTGAACGATATCGAAAAAGAACATATTAGTGATGAAGCGTATCGACTTTTTCCAAAATGAACTATTAGATAATCCAGAGAAAGGTGATGTTATTCAAGGAACAGGCGGGTTAAGAAAAAAATTCGATTAGCTGATCATTCTCGTCATAAAGGTAAACGAGGAGGAGCAAGGGCAATTTACCATTATTTTGTTAATGGTAATCAGATTTGGCTTTTTGCCGTTTATGGAAAAAGGCGAAAAAGAGGATTTAAACGAAACGGAAAAAGAACGTTTAAAGTTGTTTTTAGAAAAACTTAAAAAGCATTAGCAAGGGGGAATAAATGAGCCGTTTATTTGATGATTTAATGGAAGGGGCAAAAGCACTCGAAGATCACTTACAAGGCAAAATCACATTACGCACCGAGACGCTTGAAAAATCAGAGCCTGTGACGATCAGTGCCAACGAAGTGAAAGCTATTCGTGAAAAATTAAATTTATCTCAAGCAGTATTTGCTCATCGTTTGAGAACAAGCGTGAGAACCTATCAAGGTTGGGAGCAAGGAAAAAAACAAAACCGAATCCACAAGCCGCATTATTATTAAGAATGGTTGAACATTCACCGCAAACATTTAATTTAATCGTTGGCGTATAAGCGGTAAAAATTCTTCCATAAATTGCAAACAGCGAGGTCTGTATGAACTGGTTTATCCAAGCACTCAAAAAAACATTTACCTATCGCGGGCGAGCACGTCGGGCGGAATTTGGTTGGTTTAACTTGATTTCATTTTTAATCAGCTTAGCTCTTATTATTGTTCCTGCAGTAGTATTCGATTTAGGTGGAAATCTTTTTAGCGGCAACCTCACCAATCTGAAAGCAATCAACATAATTACCAATGCAGGCACTTTGATTTTTGAACTTGCTTATTCTCTTTTTAGCTTGGTAACAACGCTCGCCCATTTTAGTCTTTCGGCTCGTCGCCCGCACGATTTAGGCTTCTCGGGCTGGTGGCAACTTGCAGGTTTATTTAGGTTTGCCAATTATAGTATTTTTATCTTTTATCATTATGGATATCAATGAAGCAAATCCGAGCATCATTCCAGGTCTTGTGGTGCCTCTCGTATTATTGATGTACGCTATCTATCTCGGTGTTTTTGTTATTTATGGATGGACAACGTTTTTACCAACAAATATGGCAAAGATCCAAAAAGCAGAGCCCCCAAACAGAGCCTGTTGAACAAAACATCCATTAGTGTATTAGTGGATAAACCATAATTTCAAGCGGTGAAATTTGTAAAAGATTTTGTAGATCCCACCGCTTGCTTTTTACCTTGAGAAATCCGCCCAAATTGCCTACAATATCGCCTTTTATTTAACAGCCAATAGAAGCCAAAATTATGTCGCAAATTAAATTGATTGTTGGACTTGCCAACCCAGGTGCAAAATACGAAGGCACACGCCACAATGCAGGTGAATGGCTTAGAATGAACTTGCCAGAATGTATAACACCTCGCTCAAAGAGGAAGCGAAAATACTTTGGCAAAGTAGCAAAAATCAATACTGCACAGGGCGAAGTTCGTTTGCTTGTACCCACTACTTTTATGAATTTAAGTGGCAAAGCCGTGGGTGCATTAGCGAATTTTTATCGCATTAAACCTGAAGAAATCTTGGTTGCTCACGATGAGTTAGATCTTCCCCTGGGGTAGCGAAAATCAAACAAGGCGGCGGACACGGCGGTCATAACGGTTTGAAAGATATTATTGCAAGCCTTGGTAACAACAATAATTTCTACCGCGTGCGTATTGGCATTGGGCACCCAGGTCATCGCGATTTAGTGGCAGGTTATGTGTTAGGTAAACCAGCTCCAGAAGACCAAGAGAAAATTGATGCCGCAGTCGATGAAGCCAGTCGCTGTGTAGAAGTGCTGTTTAAAGAAGGTATTGTGAAGGCGACTAATCGATTGAATGGGTTTAGAGCGTAACTAATTTATTATTTTATTCGTAATTTGCCCCCCTCTTTAGAAAAGAGGGGAAATGTAAGGCGGAAGTATACTTATAAGGAACAAAAAATGGGATTTAAATGTGGTATCGTAGGTTTACCAAACGTTGGTAAATCAACTCTTTTTAATGCATTAACCAAAGCAGGTATTGAAGCGGCAAACTACCCGTTCTGTACCATTGAACCAAACACAGGTGTCGTGCCAATGCCTGATCCACGTTTAGATGCATTAGCTGAAATCGTCAAAGCCTGAGCGCGTATTACCAACTACGATGGAGTTTTGTAGATATTGCAGGTTTAGTGGCAGGTGCAAGCAAAGGCGAAGGCTTGGGTAACAAATTCTTAGCCAAACATTCGCGAAACGGATGCGATTGGTCACGTTGTGCGTTGTTTCGAGAATGATGACATCGTGCACGTCGCAGGTAAAAATTGACCCACTTGATGACATTGAAACTATCAACACTGAATTAGCGTTAGCCGATTTAGATAGCTGCGAACGCGCAATCCAACGTTTACAAAAACGTGCAAAAAGGTGGCGATAAAGAAGCGAAATTTGAGCTTTCTGTAATGGAAAAATCTTACCTGTGCTTGAAAAAATGCAGGGATGATTCGCTCAGTCGATTTAGACAAAGATGAATTATTAGCAATCAAAAGGCTATAACTTTCTTAACTTTAAAACCAACAATGTACATCGCTAACGTGAACGAAGATGGTTTTGAAAACAATCCATACTTAGACAAAGTGCGTGAATTTGCGGCAAAAAGAAGGTTCGGTGGTTGTGCCTGTGTGTGCAGCGATTGAAGCGGAAATTGCAGAATTAGACGACGATGAAAAAACCGAATTCCTGCAAGACTTAGGCATTGAAGAACCTGGTTTGAACCGTGTAATCCGTGCAGGCTATGCGTTGTTAAATCTGCAAACCTACTTCACCGCAGGCGTGAAAGAAGTGCGTGCGTGGACAGTTTCTGTTGGCGCAACCGCACCCGAAAGCAGCAGCGGTTATCCACACCGATTTCGAAAAAGGCTTTATTCGTGCAGAAGTGATTGCTTACGATGATTTCATTCAATTCAAAGGCGAAAACGGTGCGAAAGAAGCGGGTAAATGGCGTTTAGAAGGGAAAGATTACATCGTGCAAGATGGCGATGTGATGCACTTCCGCTTTTAACGTGTAATAACAAAAATCTACGAAAAACAGCCGCTTGTAGCAATGCAAACGGCTGTTTTACATCATATTAGCATAGGAGGAATTTACCTCTCCCAATAAATTTTCATGAAATTTAGGCAGGAATAAACCCTCTCCTACGTTCATTAAACGATGTTAGAATACTAAACACAAACTATGAAACTAAATTATCTATTAGGCAAACCTCAACAAGCGGGCAGATTAAAAAGCCGAATTTGCAGATTTTATTGTGCGAGAAGAGCTAGGGCTATCCACTTGCAGGCGAAGGCGAATTTGTCGCAGTGAAAAGTGCGTAAAAACTAATGCCAATACCCTTTTTGTAGGCGAGCAGTTAGCAAAATTTCGTAGGCATTTCCGCGAAAAAATATGAGTTATGCGGGCTTGAAAGATCGCCACGCAGTGACCGAGCAATGGTTCTGCTTTACACTTTAGCGGGCAAAAGAAACGCCCTGATTTTTTTCTGCCTTTGAATGTGAAGGCGTAGAGGTCTTAGAAGTGACTCGTCATAACCGTAAAATCCGCACAGGTGCATTGGAAGGCAACTATTTCGAGCTTTTACTACGCGATGTAGTGGAAACCGATGAGCTCAAACAACGCTTGAATCAATTACAAGCGGTCGGTTTTCCTAATTATTTTACCGAACAACGTTTTGGGCGTGATGGGCATAATTTAACCCAAGCACAACGCTGGGCAAGCGGTGAAATTTCAGTAAAAGATCGCAAAAAAACGCAGTTTTTACCTTTCCGCCGCTCGTTCAGAAGTGTTTAATTTAGTGGTTTCGCAACGGATTGCCGATCAGCAAATGCAAACAGTGTTATTAGGCGATTATCTACAGTTGGCTGGCTCAAACAGCTTTTTTGAAGTGAAAGCGGAAGATTTAATGCAATCACAGCAACGTTTAGATGAAAACGATGTCTTACTCACCGCACCATTGATTGGCGAAAATTCGCTCGAACAGAAATGGCAATGAGCGTGAAAAAGCGATCGTTGCACAGCACGAAAACTTTAATCAGCTTTGATGAAAAAAAGAGCGAATGAATACCGCTCGTCGTGCGATGTTGTGTAAACCACAGGATCTCCGTTGGCAGTTTGAACCTGAAGGATTACGCTTTAACATTCTTTTTAAATTCAGGCAGTTACGCAACGGGGACTTGGTTCGTGAGTTTAATTATATTAAACGAGGAAGAATAAGGACATGATGAATATTTTAATGAGCAACGATGATGGCTTTTCACGCAGAGGGTATTCAAACTCTCGCACGAATGTTGCGTGAAGCGGGTCATCGTGTCACCATTATTGCCCCAGATCGCAACCGTTCAGCGGCCTCTAGCTGTTTAACGCTGACAGAGCCGTTGCGTGTGCAAAAATTTGACGAATTTAACTATGCAGTGACTTCAGGTACGCCCGCGGATTGTGTGCATTTAGCCTTAAATGGATTGTTACCCAACGACTTTTGACTTTGGTCATTTCGGGCATCAAATCACGGGGCGAATTTGGGCGATGATATTCTCTATTCGGGCACAGTGGCAGCTGCGTTAGAGGGGCGTCATCTGCCTCTGCCTTGCTTGGCGGTTTCACTTGTGGGTAAAAAAGGCAGTGATAAACATTATGGGCATCTGTTTGGTTCAAACCACTTTGAAACCGCTGCTCAAGTGGTGTTAGCGCTTTTACCCAAACTCAAACCAGAAATAATTACGCACCGTGAAATTTTAAATATCAACGTGCCCGATCTGCCGTATGAAGCACTAAAAGGCACGATGATTACCCGCCAAGGCAAGCGTTCTACAAGCAGCAGAAATTGTGAAAACCGAAGATCCACGTGGCGGCACAATTTACTGGCTTGGCGCGAAATGGTACCGCCGTTGATGAGAGCGAAGGCACGGATTTTTATGCGATCAACCAAGATTGTGTATCGATTACTCCACTACAAGTGGATATGACAGCACACCATTCACTCACTGATTTACAACAAATTCTCTAAAGAGAAGATAAAGTTTATGCAATTATTTGGTACAATCTACGACAAAACGATGACCTGGTCGAAGCACACGTACGCAGCATATTGGCTCAGCTTTGTGAGCTTTATTGAAGCGATTTTCTTCCCGATTCCGCCTGATGTGATGTTAATTCCAATGTCGATGGCAAAACCGCACAAATGCATTTAAATATGCGCTTTATACGACCATTTCCTCAATACTCGGTGGAATGATTGGCTACTTTATCGGACTTTTATGCATTCGAATGGGTGCAATCGTTAATCGCAAACTGGGGAATGCAAGCCAGCTTTTGACCAAGCAAAAGCGTGGTTTGAAGTTTGGGGTGTGGCAGTGGTTTTTCCTTGCAGGTTTCTCACCCATTCCATATAAAGTCTTTTACCATTTGTGCAGGGGTAATGCAAATGGCATTCTTCCGTTTGTGATTACTGCGGCTGTTTCGCGTTTTGCCCGTTTTTATTTTGGTGGCAAAAGCTCTCCGCATGGGGTGGCGAAAAATATGCGGATAAAATCCGCCGTTCGATCGAATTAATTGGCTGGGGTACAATTGCCTTAGCTGTAGTAGCTTATACTTTGTCAATTTACTAAATAAACTGAAATATAAAGGGTGGGGATAAACCCTGCCCCTACGAGCAGATTCAATTCCTACATCAGAAAATTTTTTTAAATAAAAGAACAGGATACCGATATGAAAAAATCATTCCTTCTATTACCACTTGTGGTGACTTTTGCATTAACAGCTTGTACTTCAAACAACTCCGCGGAAGTTACCGAAAGCTCATCAGACACCCTGCCAAACGGTGGTACTTGGCAACCAGCGGATATTCAACCTACTTCAATGCCAAGCGGAATGAACCAACCGATTTCACAACCGAGCTACACACCTGCGCCTATAACGGCAAAACCTACAGTAACCGCACCAAGCTCCAACCACACTAGCTATAACAACAACGCAAACTACGGTTCTTCAGACAGCATCGGTAACTGCCAAGTAATTCGCAATGAAGCAGGGCACACCGATTTATGCTCAAATGACCAAAGGTTGTTACACAGATAGCACTCATTACCGTTGGTCCACAAGATACGCTCTATTTTGTTTCTTTCCTTGCAGGCAAGACTCCCAGCTGAGATTGCCGCATTAAACAACATTAGCACGACGACAAAACTAAAAAGTGGGTCAAACACTACGAGTGCGTTAATAGGATTTCATAATGAAAAAGTAATGTTATTTGCACTTTCTTGTGCATTTCTTTAACCGCTTGTAGTGCGGAAAAAGTGGCTGATCCGAATGAATTATCGCCAGGCTTTAATGCAACCTGTGGAGGGTTCAGGGGCAACAAACGGCAGCTTTAGTTGGGAGTGATTTTCAAACAGCTCCTATGCCTGATTCAATGAAAGCAACAACAAAAATAAACATAAATAAGAACAAAGAAAAAAAGGATTGATCATGAAAAAAACATTTTCTGATTTTGCCGCTTACTGCAAGCATTTCTGAGCCGCTTGTTCAGCTAACTCACCCTGCACCCAGTAGTAAATGCTTCAGGTAGTAGCGAACTCTCACCAGGGATAATGCAACCCTGTGAGCTGGCACAGGTGCAAGCAATAATATGGGATGGCAAAGCGGCAGATATTCAACCTGTGAATATGCCAAGCACAATGAGTACCCCGACGGTTTCGACACCAAGCTATCAACCAGCAGCGGTGCAAAATCCTGTTATTACAGCACAGCCTGAGCAGCCAAAAACAACCACAAAAAGTGGTAAAACCAAAACGGTTGAGAAAAAGTCGATCAAAACTTTGAGATCCTCGCGATGCGAACAATGCCCCCATTTACAGCCAGATTCAAAAAGGCTTTTTATGACGGCTCAACTTATACCGTTCGCAAAGGCGATACCATGTTCTTAATTGCTTACGTAATCGGTAAAGATGTGAAAGAGATCGCCGCTCTTAACAATATGAGCGAGCCATATCAATTGACGGTTGGGCAAAAAGCTCAAAACAGGTAAATCAGGTACAGAAACTGTGACTGTTGAAGAAACCGTGACCGTGCCAGTTCAACCGAAAAGTGACCTACCAACAAGGGAGCGAATGGTACAGTTTATTCTTCTGAAGGGCGAAATTACAGGACCTGTAAAAGCAGGTGTAGGCTCTGCAAAATACAGCTGTAAAAACCGACTATTCAAGCTTCTGCAGGAAATGTTACTAGCTCTGCTCCTACTGTTGTAGCAACAACAGCAACAGTTGAACAACAAGCTCAGCCGCAAGTTAAAGCAGACTACTGCAAGCACACAAAGCACGATGGCAGCGCCAGCATCATCAGTCAGATGGGTTTCACCAACTGCAGGGCGTATTGTTCAAGGCTTCTCAAACTCTGAAGCGGTAATAAAGGGAATCGATATTGCTGGTCAGAAAAGGGCAGGATGTTCGCTCAGCCGCGGCAACAGGTAAAGTCGTTTATGCAGGTAACGCATTGAAGGTTACGGCAACTTAATCATCATCAAACATAACGATGACTTCTAGTGCATATGCTCACAACGACCGCATCTTGGTGGATGAGCAAGATAATGTGAAAAGCAGGGTCAGAAAAATCGCAACAATGGGTAGCACTAGGCACAAGCTCAAACAAACTTCACTTTGAAATTCGTTACAAAGGGAAATCTATCGACCCAATACGTTATTTGCCAAAACAGTAACAAAAATTTTGATGAATATGACCGCTTATCAAGCGGTCAATTTTATCAACAGGTAACTAACGATGAAAAGTAATGGATCACTCTCGTAATGCGCTGTGATTGGGTTGATAGTAGCGAAATTTACACTCACTACCACGATACTGAATGGGGCAACCTGAATTTGACAGCCAAAAGGCTGTTTGAAAAGCTTTGCCTAGAAGGGCAACAAGCAGGGCTTTCATGGATTACCATATTGAAAAAGCGTGAAAAATTATCGACAAGCCTTTTTCAACTTTCATCCCACATAAAATTGCCCAAATGCAAGCGACCGATATTGACAAGCTAATGGAAAAATAGTGGCTTAATCCGTCATCGTAAAGAAGCTAGAAGCTATTGTAAGAAATGCCCAAGCTTATATTGCGATGGAAGCAAATGGCGAAGATTTTCAGCCAATTTATTTGGTCATTTGTGGGTGGAAAACCACGAATTAACGATGTACCAAATTCAGCGATAATCCCCACCAAAAACCGTAACATCATTTAGCAATGTCAAAAGCACTTAAGCAAAAAGGCTTTGTATTTGTAGGCGAAACGATTTGCTATGCCTTTATGCAATCGGTGGGATTGGTAGATGATCATTTGAATGCGTGTTGGTGTAAATCTAAATAAAAGAACGTTTAACGCAGTCTGCTCAATCTCAATTAATCTTTTTGAGTATAACTTCACTTTTTAATGGTCTATAAGTTTTACCCAAAACTGTTGCCATTATACTTTCCTATTTATGATTCAATTTAAGTATCTCATTGAAACCATTATTTATCAATATCAAGAAAAACTACAAACGTAACATGGCAACAAGGTTTAAGTGTAAGCTAAATACTATTAAACCTTACTTTTTCGTTAATCATAAATGACCAAAAACACTAATAATACAAAGAAATAAAATATATTCCCGAGTTATGAGCAAAAATACTTGTGTTAAAACAATAGAACATTGTGGCTAACACATGAATAATACCAAGGGTAGTAAGCAATTTTATCTTTTTATTGTTTAGAAATTTTTCTGTTTTACGATAAAAAGAATATAATGGGACTAGAAAAATACCCAAAAATTGCAACTCCACCTAAAAATACCTTTTTGGCTAATTCGTCAATAAATTGATTATGTAGATGCGAGTATACTGTAAAATTCACGGGATACAATGCCTTTATCCGCTAGGTATATTCATCTAATGCTTTCAAACTCCAACCAGAAATAGGGATGCTCAATAAAAGCATACCCCCATTTTTCCACATATCTAAACGAGCACCTATGCTTCCATCTTTGGAATTTTCAGAATAGTGAATTAGGTTATTCTTCACATCTAATATTCGATTGATCAGTTGTTCGTTAGTACTTAATGAAATACCTCCGATTAGAATACTTAACACAACTGCACCAAGTAATTTTTAGATAGTATATTTCTATAAATATAAAGTATTGTAATTAATATTATAGGAAAGCCAATCCACCCACCACGTGTAAATGAAAGCACGCTTGCTAATACACCAAATAATCCAGCGATAACAGCAAGTAAAGCAAATTTATTTTGCTTTATTTCAAAGAGATATAAAAGCAATTACTAAGCTAAATAAACCTAAAGACATTGCAATATCGCCAGATTGAATTTTCATTTGTTCATTAAAAGCTGCGGGCAAATGCAAAATATAGTATTGGTAAAGTGCAACTAACCCTACAATAAAAGATCCTAACGGAATGCTATAAAGCAATACATCCAATTTTACTGCACTATAAACCATAAAGATCGTTACAGAAAGAAATAAGAACGCTCTTAATGGATTATCAATAAGCTTCATTTTTCTCGCCATGAAATAAGATAAAGAAAAAGAACAGTTAGAAAATAAAAAGAAATTGCAATAAAAATAGATTTATTCTGCTTAACAAGCCCTATGATATTTATCTTTTATATATCGTATACAATAAGAAAAGTACACTCACCACTAAAAGTGCAGTTGAACCGTAGTTATATCCTTTAGGAAAGACTAGCAACAATGTAAAAAAACAGAAAATTGAGACATTAGCAACTAGCCGGCAATATTTTTCAAAATTTATCATAAATTAGTCCTGGTATAACACATCTACAATTTCTGTTGTTGGCTGAAAGCCTGTTGGTGCACTTAATAATATCTGACGAATAGCCATATAATCTGCCTTTTTACAAGCCTGCTCTAATTCAACTAACACATTAGATAATTGTTCAAATGGCAAATACTCTTCCTCAGCAGTCATAATACGTGAATGTGCTGTTTTAGTTACATTATCACCACCAATTAACAACTCTTCATAAAGTTTCTCCCTGGACGCAAACCTGTATAAGCAATTTCAATATCACCTTTAGGATTCTTTTCATCTTTTACGGACAAACCTGAAAGCTGAATTAAATTTTTCGCTAAATCAACAATTTTAACAGGTTCACCCATATCTAAAATGAAGACATCACCGCCTTTTGCCATGCTACCCGCTTGAATAACAAGCTGTGCTGCTTCAGGAATAGTCATAAAATAGCGAATAATATTGGGATGCGTCACAGTAATTGGCCCGCCTTTTAGGATCTGTTTTCTAAAGAGCGGAATAACAGACCCAGAAGATCCTAATACATTACCAAAACGAACCATGCTAAAGCAGGTTTGGGAATCTTTGAGTTGCTCAGATAAAGCTTGCAAACAAAGCTCCGCCATACGCTTGCTCGCTCCCATGGTATTTGTTGGACGAACAGCCTTATCAGTTGAAATGAGAACAAAAGATTTAACGTTATGATCAGCCGCACATTTTGCAACATTATATGTACCAAAAATATTATTCCGAATCCCTTCAATGATATTGTATTCCACTAAAGGAACATGTTTATAAGCTGCTGCATGATAAATGGTATCAATGTTAAAATGAGCTAAAACACGATCAAACGCTCAATATCCTGCACGTTACCTAAAATAGGATGAATTATTGTGCTTAAATTATTTTTCTTTATAATTTCAAGTAATTCCTGATGAATAGAATATAGTGAAAATTCAGAAATTTTCGAATAAAATTAAGATATTAGGGTTTATTTAAAATAATTTGACGGCACAATTCCGAACCAATAGACCCCCTGCACCAGTTACCATTACCGTTTTATTCAGAATATTTTTGTAATAATTCTTTGATTTGGTAAAACAGGTTCATGACCTAATAAATCTTCAATTTTTACTTCACGCAATTCATCAATTTTTGCATTACCTTGCAAAAATTTCTTCCATATCAGGAATGGTTTGTACTTTGATTTTTAACGGAATTAAACTATCAATAATGGCTTTCCGTTCACGACGAGAAGCACTTGGAATTGCTAATCAAAAATAACTTTGAATATTATATTTCTGAACAAGTTTTGAAATATCTTTTTGGCGAAAAATATTTTATTTCCTAAAAAGATAAGTGCCATGTAATTTAGCGTTGTCATCAATAAAGCCACGAATGCGGTAGCGATAAGCATGTTTGAGCATTACCGAAAGTTGTCGTCCATTTGAACCAGCTCCATAGATAAGAACGGATTCATTATTTTTATCGACAATAAACCGATATAATAACGAACCAACATTCTTACGCCACCACATAATAAAAATACGTAAGAAAAATAAATAAGTGGAACTGTCCTAGAATAAATGAATTAATAAAGAATGAAAATAAAAGCTAAACTAATAGAAGAAATTAAAGCACCAGTTGCAATCATCGCCAGTGCTTTTAAAGGAAATATATCGTAATACCGCTCTATATAATCCCTAGCTTTATAAAGGCAATCAAAGTAACAACCAATGTACAGCTTAACGCTAACCAAATTTGATGGTTGTCAAATGAAGTGATTTTTCCCTAATCGGGTCCAATAAGCAAAGAAAAAGCACCAGTAATTAAAATGGTATCAATTAGACTCGCTATACGCTTAAGAGGACGAGATAATTCAAATACAAGATAATCTAACATAATCTTACCTGGCTCTATCACCAGCTCCTTTTTCCTAAAGCAGTCATGACAATATATTGGAAATACGACTTAACTGTTAAAGTTTCAATCATTTCGTTATCTGTTTTTGCTAAAAGCTCAGGCATTGACATATCAATCTCTTGATTTGGGCCAACCCTGTAATCCCTGGTAATACTCGATATATATTATATTTATCACGAGCTTGTATAACATCTTCTTGATTAAATAAGTTTGGACGCGGTCCGACTAAACTCATTTCGCCTTTTAAAACATTAATTAATTGTGGCAATTCATCAATCTTTGTTTTTCTCAGAAAACCACCTAATTTAGTAATTGAAGTAGTTCCACTAAATGACTTGCCACAGACTTTGTATCAACAGCCATTGTTCTAAACTTGATTAATTTAAAAGATTTTTTATTCTTACCAACTCGTTCTTGAATAAAAATCGGAGATTTTGTTTCAAAATAACCTAGAATAGTAACAATTAAGAGTATGGGCAAAGTTAAAATAGCCCAACAAGAGAAAGTAATATATCAAGTAATCTAATCATTATTTATCCTTAATTGAATTAAGTGTTTTTAGAAGTCCTTCCTGAGTAGAAGGTAATTTCTCAACATTTATAGCATCTTTTAGTTTCTGGTTAGAAATAAAAAGTTTCCAGTAAGTTTATTTAAAATATTCGTGTTAATCGGAAGGTGTAATATATTCCAACTTTAAAAGCAGTAGATACTAAACTACTAGGAATAGTCCATAACCGCACGCGTTTCTTAGCAACCTCGCCCATTAATGAAATAAGCTCATTTATTGAAATCGGTTGATCATCAGCAATATTATAAACGCCAGAAGCAATATTTCTATCTTCTAATAATTTTTCAATACAATAAATTAAATTATCAATATGTAAAAAGAGCGTTTATTCTCAAAACCAGCAAAAGAACCAAGGCACACCTTTTTAACTAATTTATACAATGCAATTAAGTTGCCATGATTTCCTTCTCCATGAACTACAAGGTCTAATAATTAGTAATCTCTTTGCTTTCTGGTAATTTATGAGCCAATAAATATTCTTCAGCAGCTTTTTAGATCGCCCATAAACGCTCATTGGATTTAACGGAGTTTCCTCTGTTAAACAATCAGTAGCATTATCTGTAATAACCTTAGCACTACTAAAAGTAACAAAATCTTTAATCTTAGAATCTAAAAATGCTTGGAACAGTTTAATTGTCAAATCTCTATTCACTTCAAAATATTCTTTTTCATCAGAAGTTTTATAACTATCACTTGACTTAGCAGCTAAAATGGATTAGCACATCAGCATTTTTATTTAACGCCCAGTTATTTTCGTAAAGATAATGTTTCAACCTGTACAGCATTATTTTTGCTTAAAATGATTAAAAAAACTTTTTCCCCAATAAAGCCTGAAGCACCTGTTATAATAATTTTCTTCATTATTATTCTTCCAAAAATAGAGATAATTCTTTTGTTAACTTTTTCTTACATCAAATTTTTCTTCTGCTATTCTACGACTTTCAATGCCCATTGAACGGACAAGAATAGGTTTATTAATTAACTCAAGCATCTTTTTCAGCTAATTTTTCAGCAGAGAAAAAGTGGCACTAAGAAACCATTCACACCATCAACTACAGTTTCTCTACAACCCTGGTACATCCGTGGTTAAAATGACCTTGCCCTATCGCCATTGCTTCTTGTGTGCTTTTTGGCACGCCTTCTCGATAAGAAGGAAGCTACAAAAACATCTACTTTTTCAATATAATCTGGAACGTTTTTACATATCCTAAATATTCAATGATATTGGCATCAATATACTCTTTTAATTTTTCTTCTGACATTGCAGTCGGATTTTTGTTTATCAATTTGTCCCAATACAAGAAATTGAGTATTTAGCTTCTCTTTTTAACAACCTTAGCTGCTTCTAAAAATTCAAAAATTCCTTTTTCTTAATAATCGACCTAAGAAAATAAATGAAACATCACTTTTAATTTTAGGGTTCAAAAATAGCGATAATAATCTAAATTTACGCGATGCCTACCTAATATTTCTGTAGACTTAACCTAATATTATTCTCAATTAAAAGATCTCTCTGATCATCAGGATTTAAGAATAACACTTTATCTAATGTTGGTAATGCGATCTTATAGAGTTGTATTTGCAAAAATTTAATAATTTTAGCTTTTAATCCTTTCTTTTCAGTGGAAGGTGTGAAAGCACAGCCTAAGCCTTCAATCATTCCTACCTGCTTAATACCTGCCAATTTTTGCCGCTAAAAGAAGCAAAATTACAGGTTTTACAAAACAAGTTAGTACAATATCTGGAGCAATCTCTTTCAATGCTTTTTCTAAGTTTGAATACTTCAACAATATCTGCTAAAGGATTAAGGTTACTTCTTTTTAAATTATGCTCAACTGGTTTTGCTCCCCCAGCTGACAATGATTTCTTTAGTAGAAGCTTCATACCCTTCCGCCAAGCAGAAAAACTTCGTAGCCTTCTTTTACAAGGTCAAGTACTAATTCTTTTCTAAAAATGTAATAAAGTGGATACTTCATTCACGATAATTGCAATTTTCTTTTTCATTTTTGTCTTTTGATATAAAGCTAACCATTTGTTTACAACAGCATCCAATGAATAATCTTTAAGAATATGTTCTGCGATTTCTTCCCTAAAATTGACCGCTCTTCTTCTGTTAAATCCATTGATTGTAGCATTGCATTTGCTAAAAGCCTCGCTATTTCGAATCGGCACAAGGAAACCATTATCGCCTATCACTTCGCGTGTTCCACCACAATCAGTAGCAACAATCACATTTTTCTGTTGCCATTGCCTCACCGATTACAAGCGGTAATCCTTCAAAAATGCGAAGACATAACATACGTATCCGCAATATTCATTAATTGATTAATATCACGTCTCAATCCTAGAAAAAGATACTTTTTCAGAGATACCTAATTGAACAGTGTATTGTTTTTAATTCTTGCTCTAATTCTCCAATACCCGCTATCAATAAACAAGTATTCGGCTTTTTGTTTATTCACTATTGAAAAATGCTTTTAAGTAAATTAGGATAATCTTTAGGATCAGTTAATCGTCCAACTGCTAAAAATACATAATCATTTTTATTAACGGTAAAAGATAGCTGCATATTTTCTCATTACACAATCTTTTTAAAGAGAGAAGTATCTATACCATTTTCTATTGCAATCATTTGACCTTTTTAACCGCTTTCTTCTCTATAAAAAGCATTAACAGCATCGTGGCTTACATTAGTATTAAGATCAGAGAGAAAATTAGTAAAACGATATAAATTCATTCTCAATATTCCACCTTCATTTTTACTATGGGCAGTGCAAATAAGTCGATTAATTTTTGTTGATAGCCTCAATAATCTTGCCATTAAATTAGCATGAAAACATATGAGAGTGAATCACATCCGGCTTAAAAGTTTTAATCTCATTTCTTAACTGAAAATAAGCTCTCACTAAACTTAATGGATCTTTAGTCATATTGAGATAACTTATTTCTATCTGATTATTTTTCGGAAGAGTTTGTTCAGAAAAACGCTTTGCTCAGAGAAATTAATTTAACTTGATGGCGTAACTGAACAAATTTATCTACTAAATCGCAAACTTGTTTTTCTGCTCCGCCAATGCCTAGCCCCTGTAATGAATAAAAGAATCTTCATGATTTAGCACCTCTTTTTCTTATTTATAATGAATAATATCAAAATGAAAAGATTAAAAACATAAAAAGTTGGACCTGATAACTTTATTAAACTAAGAGCAATAAGTATTTTTCAGAAAAATAAAATTAGCTTTTAATTAATAATCCCTAGAGAGAAAAATAATAAACCCACCGATATAAATACCGAAGTAAACAATAGGAGTTAAAAATAAGTAAGATCATATAATGCTTCAAAAATACAGGAGAGATATCATCTTTACCACTAAAACCCTAAGCCTGTTGTATAATAATTAAAATTAGAAAAATAGATATTCAAGCACCTCTAACTTCACATTGTTACTACCATCATCTCCTGACATAAAAATATTCATATCTACTAATTAGGCTATCATGAATAGTGCTATACATAGCAAAATTAACGAAAAAAATAAAGCCTTTAATCCCTTGATTATAAACTATAAAAATAAAAGCAAGGGCAAGAATAGCCCTAACGTTGAGAAGGTCAAAAAGATACTTATCAAACCAATAAATATTGGATTTTATCTTTTTATTTAAAAATATAATATAATGTTAGCAGTCCCAACATTATTCCTGAATGTATTGCTGGCTCACTTGTTAAACCTGTCGGTCTATAGTGAAATAGAAGAATCACCAGAATAGTTACTTCTTACCCCTTCACCACCTAATAAGATTGAGAAGTCTATTTGAGAATGAAACATGTAAACACTAATAAATTGTAAAATAACAGATAAAGAACAAATTAAAATAATACACCTAATCACCTTCTCTAATAAACTTAACGATTGGTTGGATACAAACGAATAAAATAAAGAAAAAATTGAGATCCAATATACTGTCCGAACTGTATTTAGCCAAAATATCCCTCTTATACTCAAGATAGCTATATTGCTATATAGCTAACCCTAATAAAAATAATAAAAGCGTTAAAACAAATACAATATTATTTTTATTAAGATAATGATAGTAAAAGAAAGAAATAAAAGAGTATTAATGCATAACTTAGTAGCTGAGTACCATAAGTAATTACGGCTGCATTTATTTCAATTACTGAAAATAATATAAGAAGAAAAACTATGGGATTATTCTCTCTCTACAATCATACAATCTCTTCCTATTTATCCGCAATCTTATCTAAAAGCAAACTTACTAACAGATTTTTAGCATAAGAAACCATACCATTATACTCTTGTTCAGATAAGCTCATTAATGCTTTTTAGTTTTAGTGCTAAATCAGAAACATCTTCTGGCTTACATAAAACCTGATTTATTATGATCAAGAATTTCGCTTGGTCCGGTATCACAATTAAAAGAGACTATTGGCAACCCAAAACTTTGAGATTCTATGAGAACCATGGGCAAACCTTCAAATCTAGAAGACATACAGTACAATGATGCCTCTAAATAGAATTCATTAATATTATAAGAAAAGGAAATAACGTGACACTATTGCCTAAATTGAATACATCAATAGATTTCATCAAATTAGCCTGTCTCTCGCCATACCAACAATATTTAATTTCCACTCTGAAAAGTGCGGTTCATTTTTAACTAATTTCCAAGCTTGAATAAGAAGATCAAAACACTTTTTGATAAGTTAATCTACCAACTGCCAGAACCGTCTTATTCATTTGAGAAGGAATATGATCGGAAATAGCATAGGGGAAGGATTAGAGTTGCAATAATTTCTGCTCACCAATGGTTTTCTTTTCCTCAAATTTGTTTATCTGCCTCTGTTAAAAGTCACAATTTTATCTTTGAAAATAAGCAGAGATAAATGACGAGATAATGCCAGTCCTTGACCAAGATAGTAACATTATAATTAAAATGCTCCCAAAGTGATATGGTTTATCACTAACCCAATCTTTAGCTGGCAAGGAAAAAGCGATAGCATTGATTCAACAACAACTAAAGTATCTACTTGATTCTCTTTTATTCTTAACTTTAATATGGTTTGCAAATATTGTTTAGAAAATGAAACACGTTGTGAATATAACTGTGAGCTCTTAATTTTTGTTTAAATCAAAGAAAGGTTTATCTCCGCCCATAAATTTAACATCAAAATATTGTAACCCTTCTCAGCTAAAAGCATTTGCAATAGAAGTGGCAACACGTTCGGTTCCACCAGCATGATTTAAATTTCCACAAAAAGCAGATTGTTTTCATTATTCTTTTTCCATTGATATAAAAACATACGTAATACCAATAATAGAGGCTGTTAACAGCCTCCAAAGTACCCTATTACAGCTCCATAACTTCCATATTTAGGGATAACATTCAATATAGCATCAATGCTACTACAAGTGATAGCAAACCACTTCACTCCAGCTAGATATCCTTTATTTATTTTCATGATATAAATATTCAGACCATTATCAAGAAATAGAAATGATGATGCTAGAAGATACCAATATAAAAATATCATAACTATTTTTAAATTTATCCCCTAATAATAAATTAATAATATATGGCAGAATAATATGCACAACAATACTAAAAGTAATTGAGAAAATGAACATCAATAATGCAATAATTATTACATTTCTTTTACAACAGCTTCTACAGCATGTTTGTATACTAGGATGGGGCCAAAGACATTACCAATATTGGACTAATAGCTGTTACAACTAATCCAAGTTGGACTGATGCTGAATATAGCCCCAATTCATATGCTGTTCCTAATTTTAACATTAACATATCCATTCTAATGACAGATACATAGCAAGTAAACTATAAAAATGGTAGCCCTTTCTTTAAATATATTAAGAAGATTTTTATCAAAATCTCCTACTGGATTACCATATTTAATATAAAAAAATCAGAAATAATCCAAGTACGGTTGATAAATACTCTAAAAACCCAAGCAAGAGAAAAATAAGTACTCATCTTTAATATTTAGAAAATATAGACTAATTAGCAATGATAACTTTATAAATAAAGAAAATAGTGTCACCTTAATTTTAGGTCCAATATTTGTATCAGCTTGAAGAACGGCAGTTACAACTTGAAAAGGCTCACCTAGTATTAATATTAACCTAAAATAAGAAATAAGTAGAAATTTTCATTATTAAAAGAGAACGCAAACACTATCAATAAAGCATATGCAATTAAAGAAGCAATAGCTCTAATATAAAAATACATTTAATAAAAACTTTTTCTATTATTGCTGTCTACATTTACTAGACTTGGTACTAAGACTTCTGCACCACAAACAAAAACAAAACGAACTAAAAGACCATAACAAGATTTAACGCATATTGAAAATATCCATAATCTTCTATAGTCAATTGTCTAGCAAGAATAACAGTATAATAAGGCTAGATACTATTCTAGCCCCATGTTCAACTATTAAGAGTAAAATATTCTTAATTATTTTTCTAAACATGCTAAATATGCTTCTTAAATATAAAACAAAATGTAATAGAAATTAATGATATAATTAGTCCAATAATAAACCCAATAGCAAGAATCAATGCTTTCTTAGGCTTTATCTTTAACCACAGGATAATCCAGGAACTTAAATAATAATACGCCTTTACATTTTTCAACCGAATCTAATTGAGGCTAATTTAGTTAGCTTACTCAACTGTCTCTCCGTACTATAATAATTTGTTGGATAAACAACAGGGTTATTTTTAGCAATATCTAATTGAGCTTGCAGGTATTTTTCACCAAGCATAAATAAATACGTACCGTCTGCTAGTTCAGAATCAGAGATATTTAAACGAGCATCTCCTAACATATATTCTGGTACGGAAATGTTATTATTTCCTCTGAGAAATCAGTAATTCCTGCTGCAATATTTAACGCATTGGTTAAGTTTTCTACTTGAACCGTTTTAGTTTCAGTTAAACTTTCTTTCTATTTGCTCTTTAGCAAATTTTAAAGCATCTAAAACGCAAGTTGAAGCCGAGTTTAAAATTCTTGGTTAGTTTGGTTTAATAAATATTGGTTTATAAACTCAACGTATTGCCCTAATACAAGTTGTGCATCTTTTGGCGTTTCTATGAAAAGGTGAGTTTTAAACCAATCTTTATCTAATTCCGTTAAATCTCTTAGGGTCAACTTCGTGAACAATAAGATATTTTTGAAACGGTTTCTTCAATATATTTTCTTTTTGGTCTCTCCGTCATTTCTTTGGTGTAATTTTTACCCATTCAGATTGCTCTAAGAACTGACGTTTTTAAATCGTTAGAAAGTAAGAAATGTTTAAATTGTCCCGTAAAGAGAATCGGATAATTTCTCAGCTGAAAAATCACCATCACTAATAATACGAGCATATTCTCGCTCAGCAGGCAGTAAGCTACCTAAATCGGTTGAACGTGGTGCAACCACAATAGCGGTTGAAGTCCATTGCTCTTTTTGCCGTAAATGCATACACACCTGCAATTAGCGTACATACAAACGCAGAAAGGACAATCCAGAGTCTTCCACAACACGCGGAAAAGTTCAATTAAATCAATCTCGTCATTTCTTTTGAGAAGAAACCTCAGCCATAAACCCACCTTAAAAACAAAAATAACTTATAAAGTTTTCTTATTATAGTCGATATTCCATACCTTATAGAAAAGTTTACTAAAATTTACACTCTTTTTACTGATCTTGCTCAAACCTCAGATTGGGGGATAATGCACCATTATTTGTTTTTGTTATAAGGCTAATATGAGTGATATCCAAATTCCTCTCATCTTTACAGATGCTGCAGCAAGAAAGGTGAAGAGTTTAATTGAAGGGGAAGATAATCCCAATCTCCGTTTACGTGTGTATATCACAGGCGGGGGCTGCAGCGGATTCCAATATGGTTTTACCTTTGACGATCAAGTTAATGACGGAGATTTAACCATTGAAAACCAAAATGTCGGTTTAGTAGTGGATCCAATGAGTTTACAATATTTGATCGGTGGCACAGTCGATTACACCGAAGGGCTAGATGGCTCACGTTTTGTAGTGCAGAATCCGAATGCAAGTTCAACCTGTGGCTGTGGTTCTTTTTAGCATTTAATTTGCATTTTATTGGTAAAAATTGACCGCTTGAGTAAGGTAACCTCAACAATTCAAGATTTATCCACGAAAATGATAAAAATGCCTCTCTTTATCCAATAAAGAGAGGCATTTTTACAACCATCCTTTCCGTTTAAAATACAAATATGGAGAAGCTGCAGCAACAATCATCAAAGCAAATCGCCATTGGATAACTCATATTTGAAATGAAGCTCTGGCATAAACTCAAAGTTCATTCCGTAAGTAGATGCCACCAGTGTTGCAGGGAGGAACATCACAGAAACTACCGAAAGAATTTCATAATACGGTTCTGTTCAATATTGATGAAACCCATCGCCGCCTGCATTAAGAAGTTCACTTTTTGGAACAACGATTCATTGTGCGGTTGAGTGATTCAATATCTCGCATATATCACGTGCTTAGTTCGAGCTGGTTGTTTGGCAAGCGTGTTTTGCGTAATAAAAAGCTCAGTGCACGTTGCGTATCCATCAAGCACAAACGCGCTTTTGAGCTCACATCTTCCAATTCAGTAAGGTCTGAAAGTGCTTCATTCAGGCTGTCGCCCTCTTGTTTACCATCCAAAATCACATGGCTCATATTTTTCTAAATCAGCATAAACCGTTTCGATTACATCCGCCAGCTGTTCGATTTTGGTCTCGAACAGGTCGAGCAATAATTCATAAGCGTTGCTATCGATACAATTTCACTTTCGACGAGAACGCATTCGATATAAACGGAATGCAGGTAAATCACGCTCACGTAATGTGAACAAACGCCCATCGCGAATGGTAAATGCGACCGTTGAAATATCGGCGTAATCGTCGTCATCTAAAGCAGTAAAAAGGAATGAAGGTGTAAAACCGTCTTCTATCTTCGAAAAAGCGAGCAGAAGCTTCTAAGTCTTCTAACTCGTGCTCTTCTGCGAGTGTTTGGTCTAAGCCGAGTTTTAATACGCTACGTTCATCATCGCTTGATCGATTAAATCTATCCAAATCGCATCGTTTAATTGATCGCGAGAGGTTTCGTCAAGGCTACGAGGCGTGCGTGGTCTAACAGCAAAAGCACGAATCATTTTCATGTCTCCGGAGTTAGGGAGGTAATGAACAAAATGAACAAAGGAAAGATACTAAACGAAAGTTACCGACTTTGTCGGCAACCTGAGGTTGGACAAGGAGGGTAATCAAAAAATCTGAAAAGTATCGACTATGACTGTCCAAAATGTAATCCTCAAGTAAAAATAGCGGTGCGAATACTACCTATCTTGTACGAAATAGTCAAGTTTTTGTGGCGTTTTATTCAACAAAAATTTGAGGATTGTCATACTTCCCATTTATTCATTTTTGGGGAGATTTCTTTTTATGATTTCAGCGTATAATGAACTCTCACTATTTCAACACTTTATTAACAAAAGAGGATTTTTAATATGGGTGGAATTAGCATTTGGCAATTACTGATCGTGGTCGCAATCATTGTGTTACTTTTCGGTACGAAAAAATTACGCACTTTAGGTCAAGACTTGGGTGAATCCGTGAAAGGCTTCAAAAAAGCGATAGCAGATGAGAAACCTCAAGATGCAGCTTTCGATAAAGTCGAAGCAAAATCAAGCAACGCTGAACAACAAAAACAACCGAAAAAGAGCAGGCATAACCTCGTGTTTGATATTGGTTTTTCCGAACTATTACTCGTGTTAATTGTGGGCTTAGTCGTGCAGGCCCACAACGTTTGCCAATTGCGATCCGCACCGTGATGGGTGGGTACGAACTATTCGTGGCTTGGCAGCAACGTCAAAACGAACTGGCTCAAGAACTTAAGCTCAAGAGCTCAAAGACAGCATTAAAAAGCAGAGGAATTAAATTTAAGTCTCGCTTTCACCAGAATTAAGCAAAACCGTGGAAGAACTTAAACAATCTGCTCAACAAATGCAGCAAGACTTGAACACCACCAAAGGTGAAATTACTAAATTAACCGATGAACAAGTGGCAGAAATTCAGGCGAAAATCGAAACCGAGAGTAAGCTCAAAGACGTAGAACAAGCGGTCGAAAATGTGCAAGAAAACGCAAAAGAGCAAAAACACTGAAGAAAATCCACCGCTTACCACCGAGGAAAAACGGTGACAACCGCAGAAGATGCGGAACAAGCAGAGTTAGACGAAGCCCTGCTTGCTGAAAAACTCTCGATTTATTATCCACCAGATGATGACGAGCCAGCACCGCAAGCACTTCAAAAAGACAAGGAGAAAGAGAATGCAAGGCTGATCAATCTCAACCGCTCATCGCTCATCTGATTGAACTACGCAACCGCTTACTACGTAGCTGTGTTTGTATTAGTAGTTTTCTGTACGTTAGTGTATTGGGCGAATGACATCTACACCTTGTTGGCGCACCGCTGACCAGCAACTCGCCAGCAGGGGCAACGATGATCGCTACTAACGTGGCAACGCCATTTTACCCGATTAAGCTCACAATTGTCACGGCGATTTTCCTTTCAGTACCTTATATTTTGTACCAAATTTGGGCATTCGTTGCTCCCGCATTATATAAACACGAAAAACGCCTGATCTCACCCTCTGTTGGTTTCAAGCACCTTGCTGTTCTACTGTGGCGGCATTTGCTTACTAGTGGTGTTCCCAATCGTGTTCGGTTTCTTAACCAGCACCACACCTGAAGGGGTGCAGATGGCAACCGACATCGGTAGCTACTAGACTTCGTTCTCACAATCTTCTTGGCATTTGGTATCTGCTTTGAAGTCCCTGTGGCGATTATTTTGCTCTGCTGGGCAGGCATCACCACCCCAGAAGACTTGCGGGAAAAACGCCCATATATCATCGTGGCAGCTTTCATCATCGGATGTTACTTACTCCACCCGATATTTTTCTCACAAACACTCTTGGCTGTGCCAATGTCTTGTTGTTTGAAGTTGGCGTGATTTTGTGCCAGATTCTACAAACCACGAGAAGAAGAAACCACGAGCGAAGAAAACGCTTAATCTTAGCCCGCGAAAGCGGGTTAATTTTTACGACAAACTATCTCTCTCACTCCCTGCACTTGCGGAGGGAGGGAAAAATCGAAAGGACAAAAATGACCCAATACCTCAACACTGTATTCCCGCAACGTCGTGTGCGTCGCTTACGTAAACACGATTTCAGTCGTCGTTTAGTGGCAGAAAACCAACTTACCGCCAACGATTTAATCTATCCTGTTTTCGTCATTGAAGGCGAAAATCATCGTGAAGCAGTGCCTTCAATGCCAGGTGTAGAACGCTTAACCATCGACCAACTTTTAATTGAAGCAGGCTTACTCGTGAAATATGGCGTACCAATGATCGCACTTTTCCCTGTGGTAGGCGAAGCGAAAAAATCACTACTGGCAGAAGAAGCCTACAACCCAGAAGGCTTGGCACAACGTGCCGTACGTGCGTTAAAGGCAGCATACCCAGAACTAGGCGTGATGACAGATGTGGCTCTCGACCCATTCACCACGCACGGACAAGATGGCATCATTGATGAAGAAAGCTATGTGTTAAACGATATCACTACCAAAATTCTTGTTAAGCAAGCACTTTCACACGCCAAAGCAGGTGCCGATGTGGTTGCACCAAGCGATATGATGGACGGCCGTATTGGTGCTATTCGTGAAGCATTAGAGGCGAATGGCTTTATCAATACCCAAATTATGGCATACTCCGCAAAATATGCCTCAAACTACTACGGACCGTTCCGCGATGCTGTAGGGTCAGCGGGCAATCTTAAAGGCGGTAATAAATTTACTTACTAAGTTGATCCTGCGAATGCCAACGAAGGCTTACACGAAGTGGCGATGGACATTCAAGAAGGGGCAGATATGGTGATGGTCAAACCTGGAATGCCTTATTTAGATATGGTATGGCGCGTGAAAGAGACTTTCGGCGTGCCAACTTTTGCTTACCAAGTTTCGGGTGAATATGCGATGCATATGGCAGCAATTCAAAACGGCTGGTTGAAAGAACGCGAATGTATTATAGAAGGATTACTCTGCTTTAAACGTGCTGGAGCAGACGGGATTTTGACCTACTTTGCTAAACAGGTAGCAGAGTGGTTATATCACGATAATCATAAATAAAAACGGAGGGCAAATGCCCTCTTTTTTATCTCACCGCCATTTGGAATAACACCACTTCTGCTTGACAGCTAAATTCAATCCACATCTGCATTAAAAAGCTATCTTCAAGCGGTTGGATTTCTGACTTAATTTGACAAGCCTCTGTTTCCACTGATTTTGCTTTTTGCGTGAAAAATTCGACCGCTTGTTTCGCTTGTGCTTTGCTATCATAAACAGCCTCAAAGGCAATTTGGCGATCAGTGTTGTCTAACATTGAGTCACCTTTTAATTTACACATATTGCGGGCTTCGTCCGCTTTTTGCTGGAGCGTTTTTGACATTTTATATTCCTCATCAATAAAAACAAATACCATTATAGTACGCTCACATAAGAAATGAGGCAAAAGATTAGAGAACAAATTAAAGAAACAATAACGTAGATAGAAAATTTTAGATATAAAAAGCACCTCATGGTGCTATCATTTATTTTCTATTGTGAAGAAATGGAGCGGGAAACGAGGCTCGAACTCGCGACCCCTGACCTTGGCAGGTCGTGCCTCACCAACTGAGCTATTCCCGCATTTAAGCTTTTTAAAATGGTACCGAGGCCAGACTCTGAACTGGCACGCCCCGAAAGGCGAGGGATTTTAAATCCCTTGCGTCTACCGATTCCGCCACTCGGGCATATTTTAAAATGGAGCGGGAAACGAGGGCTCGAACTCGCGACCCCGACCTTGGCAAGGTCGTGCTCTCACCAACTGAGCTATTCCTGCATTTAAAAGTTGCTTTTAAAAATGGTGCCCGAGGCCAGACTTGAACTGGCACGCCCCGAAAGGCGAGGGATTTTAAATCCTTGCGTCTACCGGATTCCGCCACTCGGGCAACTTTTCATTGCATCATTCAGTAAAATTGAATAACGAGGTGCATTATAGAGAATCTTAAAATTAAGTCAAACATATTTTTAAAAACATCTTTAACATTGCACAAATTAAGTTCAAAATAAAGCATTTTTTAGACAAAAAAACACCCTTTTACTCTCTCGCACCTCAAAAATTAGATTTCTTTTGTCGAGATTTCTAACACATCTGCAAAATTTGACGTCACAAATGTTGGATTTGCCTGCTCAATTGGCACATTATAGTTGTAGCCGTAAGTTAAACCAACCACATCACAACCTCTGCTCTTGTTGAGGCAATCACATCATTTTCAGAATCGCCCACAAAAAGCAATTCACTTGGCTGAATGCCGAATTTCTCGCAAATAAACCACATCGGTTCTGGATTTGGTTTGATTTTTGGCAATGATTGACCGCCTAAGGTTTCACTAAAGAGTGAATAAATCCCCAAATGCACTTAACACAGGCTCAACCAAATGAGTTGGTTTGTTAGTAATCACTACCAGCGTGAACCCTTTGGTTTTCAAGGCTTCCAGCGTTTCTTTCACTTTAGGATAGAGCGTGCTCTCTTCACACACATAAGTGGCATAAAACTTATCAAAGCTCGCACGCATACTCGGTCAATTGCATTGCATCAAACAGTTTGCCCGTGTAATTTACCGCATTTTGAAAGAAAAATATCTGCACCTTTCCCCACCCAGCTGAGCACTTTTTCCTGCGTTACCGTTGGCAAACCGTACTCTAAGAACATCGAATTTACCACTAACGTTAAATCTGGCAAGGTATTAATCAGCGTGCCATCCAAGTCAAAAACCAATCACTTTATATTTAAAAAGCCATTTTTATCCCTTAAAAATTAATAATGAATCACGTTCTCTGCTTGCTGAATGCGTTGTACAACCTTTTTGTCCTTCCTCACTCAATAAAAATTGGTAGCTGCTCTCAGGCAACATTGCAGAAACTTTTCAAAATCGCCCGCTTGTATCGCTACTCGTACGCTAGAGGCACTAATCGCTTGCCCTTCATTCGCTTTTACGAGGCACAACCACTACTCAATCCCCGCTTTCGGCAATTCTGCTTGCACAATCTGGTTGTAAAGGTTAGTTACACGGCTAAATGGCTCTTCACCCACATAACGGCGTTGAATACCCAATGCTTTGGCTATCTGACTGAAAATCTGCAAATCAAGCAATGCGTTACTCTCAATCACCGCATTTTCATTCTCTTGGAAATAGCTTGGAAAGGTTACAGAACTAATCATATAAGACGCAGTTTCGTGGCACTAAACATTTGGTAAATGCACTACACCCTCTTCTACCAACTGCTTACGTACTGAAAATGGTACGAGGCTTTTTATCTTCGCTCACCACAAACAGATGCACGATATCATTCTCACGTGAAGCCTTTTCAACCAAATACTGGTGCCCAAGCGTAAACGGATTGGCGTTCATCACAATCGCTGCAGCTCGCTGCCTTGCTTGAACTTTGGGCACGCAAGCGGTCAGATTTTCTAAATAATTTGCAAAGCCCTTACGTTGATTTTCCATAAAAACCAATTTATCTTCAATACGTGCAATTTCATAAAAACCCAAACTCTGGAAAAACTTTGCGGAATTGCATTTAGTGTAAAGAAAAATATGCGAATTACCCCGTTCGTATTGCTCGTTAATCAAATGGGTCACAATCGCATTCATTAGCCCCTCACCTTGATGTGCTGAGGAAACTGCCAAACATCGCAAACTATTAGCAAAACAACTTCCCGTTGCGATAATTTCACCCTCTTCATCATACATCGCACAGGTATAATCTAAAATTCGGGTCGCGTTTAATCCCTTCCTCAGCCAACAATTTATCAATCGCCTGATAAGCCTGCTTATCAAAACACCATCACACGGTCAATTGGGTAATCTGCCATCTATTTCTCCTTGTTGAATTATTCTACACGCCAGAAAAATAAAATGCCAAAAGGGTTTTTACAATGATAAAAACAGACTATCTTATTATAAAAATCTGCATCCTAAGAAGTCAAATAATGCTTAGGGATGCAGATTCTGAGGACTTAGATTATCTTAGAAAGTTTCTGCAATACGATCTAATTCTACTTTTGCAGATTGTTGTGCTTTTTCAGTCGCTTCAGGACCGTAACCAATGCCTTCCGCGTAAACAAATTCAATATCGGTAATACCTATAAAAATTTAGTACCGTTTGCATATAAAGTTTTGCAAGTCAGCTAGACTATCTTTATAAATTCCACCGTACGTTAAAATAACAATCGCTTTCTTACCTGTAATTAAACCTTCAGGACCATTTGCTGTATAACGGAAAGTGACGCCCGCACGGTTTAAATAATCAATATAAGTTTTTAATTGTGCAGGAATACCTAAGTTATACATTGGCACACCAAAAAACAAGTACATCACTCTTATTTACTTCGCCAATTAATTGATTTGATAATTCAAATGCTTTTGTTGCTCGGCGGTTTTAGGTTCATCACGTGTGACCTGTTGCTGCATCTAAGTCATAATAAGGAAGTGGATTTACACAAAAATCATGCTCAACAATATTCGCAGAAATTTTTGATTTTAAATAATCGACAAGTTAGCTAGATTGAGAACTATTTGCCCAAAAATACTTGATTTAATAACTAATACATTTTTCATCAGAAACCCCAGATAAATCATTATGAAAAACAGATGCAGTTTAGGAAAAATAACGAGGAAGATAAAGATTAGAAAATTGAAAAGATTCTTTATAAAAACTAAAGAATAAGAAAAGATAAAGAAAAAGGTTGATTATGAATACCAAAATCAACCTCTAAAAAGCTAACTCAATATGAGTTTAAATTATTCTGCAGCTTCAACTGAAACTTCAGGGCGATCTACAAGCTCAATGTATGCCATTGGAGCATTGTCACCTGCACGGAAACCACATTTTAAGATACGAGTGTAACCACCCGCACGTTGTGCAAAAACGTGGACCTAATTCATTGAATAATTTAGCAACTGTTTCAATGTTGCGTGTACGAGCAAAAGCTAAGCGACGATTTGCAACGCTGTCTTCTTTTGCTAAAGTAATTAATGGTTCAACTACACGACGTAACTCTTTAGCTTTAGGCAATGTTGTCTTGATGATTTCATGTTCAACTAAAGAACTTGCCATATTACGGAACATCGCTTGGCGATGGCTGCTGTTACGGTTTAATTGACGTCCACTCTTACGATGGCGCATAACCTATTCCTTCTTAGAAAATCTATTGACCCGAAATTAGTCTTCAGCAATGCTTGCTGGCGGCCAATTTTCAAGGCGCATACCCAGTGACAAGCCACGAGAAGCAAGAACATCTTTAATCTCTGTAAGAGATTTCTTACCAAGGATTAGGAGTTTTTAATAACTCAACTTCTGTACGTTGTACTAAATCACCGATATAGTGAATTGTCTCTGCTTTCAAACAGTTAGCAGAACGAACTGTTAATTCAAGATCATCAACTGGACGGAGTAAAATCGGATCAAACTCTGGTTTTTCTTCTTTCACTTCTGGTTGACGAACATCACGTAAATCAACAAATGCGTCTAACTGCTCTGCTAAAATGGTTGCAGCACGACGAATGGCTTCTTCTGGATCGATAGTGCCATTTGTTTCCATCTCAATAACGAGTTTATCTAAGTCTGTACGTTGTTCAACACGTGCCGCTTCTACATTGTAAGCAATGCGATCAATTGGGCTAAAACGTGCATCTACAAGTAAACGACCGATAGGGCGATCATCGTCTTGAGTGTGTACACGAGCTAATGCTGGTACATAACCACGACCACGTTGTACGCGAATACGCATATTAATAGACGCATTTTTATCTGTCAAATGACAGATAACGTGGTTAGAATTTACAATTTCAACATCACCATCGTGTGTAATGTCGCCTGCAGTCACAGGGCCAATTCCAGATTTAGTCAGTGTCAAAACAATATCATCTTTGTTTTGCACTTTTACCGCTAGACCTTTAAGGTTTAACAATACTTCAAGAATATCTTCTTGTACGCCTTCTTTGCTGCTGTATTCATGTAATACACCATCAATTTCAACTTCAGTGACGGCACAACCTGGCATTGACGAAAGTAAAATGCGACGGAGTGCGTTACCTAATGTATGGCCAAAACCACGTTCTAACGGCTCTAGGGTCACTTTTGCGTGAGTTAAACTAATTTGTTCAATATTCACTAAGTGCGGCTTTAAAAATTCTGTCACAGAACCCTGCATTTTTATCCTCTCTTTGTTTATAAGCTTACTAATAATTAAATAATATATGTTAAGTAAATTAACTATTATTTAGAGTAAAAAGCTCAACGATCAGATGTTCATTGATGTCTGCTGATAAATCAGAGCGTTCAGGGGTACGTTTAAATACACCTTCCATTTTAGTTGCATCAACTTCTAACCAAGTTGGTTTTTCACGTTGAGTAGCTAATTCTAATGATGCTTTTTAATACGTGCTTGTTTTTAGATTTTTCACGAACAGCAACTACATCATCAACAGAAACTTGGAATGAAGGAATATTTACTACACGACCGTTTACCACGATAGATTTATGGCTTTACTAATTGACGTGCTTCAGCACGAGTAGCTGCAAAACCCATACGGTAAACTACGTTGTCTAAAACGACCTTCTAATAATACTAATAAGTTCTCACCCGTATTACCTTTTAAGCGGTTAGCTTCTTTGTAATAGTTACGGAATTGACGCTCTAAAAATACCATAGATACGGCGAACTTTTTGTTTTTTTCACGTAACCCTGACTACCATAGTCAGATAAACGTGGCTTACGAGCACCGTGTTGACCTGGTGCTACATCAAGTCTATTTCTACATTTTGATTCAATCGCACGAACGCCTGATTTTAAGAATAAATCAGTACCTTCACGACGGCTTAGCTTGAGCTTAGGACCCAAATATCTTGCCATTTTCTTTCTCCAATTATTCTAACGTCAATTATACACGACGTTTTTCGGTGGACGACAACCGTTATGAGGAATCGGAGTCACATCTGTAATGTTCGTGATACGAAAACCTGCTGCATTTAAAGCACGGATTGTTGATTCACGACCTGGACCCGGACCTTTAACCATAACTTCCAAATTCTTTAAACCAAACTCTTTAACCATTTCTGCACAACGCTCTGCAGCAACTTGAGCAGCGAATGGAGTTGATTTACGAGAACCGCGGAAACCTGAACCACCTGCAGTAGCCCATGCTAATGCGTTACCCTGACGGTCAGTAATGGTTACGATTGTATTATTGAAAGATGCGTGGATATGAGCTACGCCATCTGCAATCTGTTTTTTAACGCGCTTACGTGCGCGAACTGGTGTTTTAGCCATTATTATCTACTCCGATTATTTTTTGATCGGTTTGCGTGGACCCTTACGAGTACGCGCATTAGTCTTAGTACGTTGACCACGTACTGGTAAACTACGACGATGACGTAAACCACGGTAGCAACCTAGGTCTAAAAGACGTTTGATGCTTAAAGTTACTTCACGACGTAAATCACCTTCGACAGTAAATTTACCAACTTCTTCACGCAGTTTTTCAATCTGCTCTTCAGACAATTCTCTGATCTTTACATCTTCAGCAATACCCGCTGCAGCACAAATAGCTTTAGCACGAGTTTTACCGATACCGTAAATTGCAGTTAATGCGATTACAGTGTGTTTTTGATCAGGAATGTTAATGCCTGCAATACGGGCCACTATGCACTCCTATTATTTAAAGTTTATTGATATGCTGATCTTGAAAAGCCCGTTTCAGGATACTCAAACAGCATATCAGGACGAATGAGCTGAGCAGTATACCTGCTCAGCGGGTTCTTTGCAAGAAATATACGATTAACCTTGACGTTGTTTGTGTTTAGGATCGCTACAAATTACGCGAACAACACCTTCACGTTTAACAACTTTACAGTTACGGCACATTCTTTTAACTGAAGCACGAACTTTCATTGCTTATCCTTTTTTAAGGGCTATTGCCCTAAGCCTTTCAAATTGGCTTTCTTCAACACAGAATCATATTGTAAAGACATCATATGACTTTGAACCTGTGCGATGAAATCCATAATAACTACCACTACGATTAATAATGAAGTACCGCCTAATTGAAATGGCACTTTCCATAATGATGTAATGATATAAGGAACCAAACAAACAAAGGTAATATACAACGCACCAATTAAGGTTAAACGAGTCATTACTCTATCAATATAACGCGATGTTTGTTCGCCTGGTCTATAACCTGGTACAAACGCACCTGATTTCTTAAGATTATCCGCTGTATCTCGTGGATTATACTGCATTCCTGTATAAAAGAAAGCAAAGAAAATCACAGCCATCGTAAATAATACGATGTATAACGGCTGTCCTGGCTGTAGTAATTGAGATAAATCAAATAACCATTCAAAACCTTCGCTACTTTGACCAAACCACTGCGTAATACTTGCAGGGAATAAAATGATACTAGAGGCAAAGATTGCAGGAATTACACCTGCCATATTTACTTTTAATGGTAAATGAGATGATCTTGCAGGTGCCATCATTCTACCTTGTTGGCGACTTGCATAGTTTACCACAATTCTTCTTTGTCCACGTTCAACAAAGACAACGAAATATGTTACTGCAAATGCGATAATTGCTATTAGTAGTAAAAACAAGGAATGAAATCTCACCTTGTCTCGCTTCTTCAATTGTTTGACCGATTGTTGCTGGAAGACCTGCAACGATACCTGCAAAGATAATTAAAGAAATACCATTACCGATACCACGCTCTGTAATTTGCTCACCTAGCCACATTAAGAACATTGTTCCTGTTACTAAACTAATTACGGCTGTGATATAGAATAACATGTTCGGATTAGGTACTAATCCTGGCAACATATTAGGAAGGGCAATTGAGATACCAATAGACTGAATAAATGCTAATAACAAAGTTGCATAGCGTGTATATTTGCTAATTTTACGACGCCCAGCTTCGCCTTCTTTTTTCAATTCAGCTAAAGGTGGGTGAATTGCTGTCAATAATTGGATAATAATTGACGCAGAGATGTAAGGCATAATACCTAGTGCAAATATAGAAGCTCTGCTTAATGCACCACCAGAGAACATATTAAACATATCAATGATGGTGCCTTGTTGTTGTCGAACTAACTCGGATAAAACAGAAGCATCAATGCCAGGAACAGGTATAAAAGAACCGATACGGAATACGATTAACGCACCTAAAACAAATAATAATCTTGATTTAAGCTCGCCAGTTCCTTTTTGTGTACTACCTTGGTACCCTGGTTGCTTTGCCATTTATTATTCCTCGATAGAACCACCAGCAGCTTCGATAGCAGCTTTAGCCCCTTTAGTTACGCCTAAACCTTTAACTTTAACCGCTTTTTCAATTTTACCTGCTAAGATTACTTTTGCAGATAAGATATCTTTAGTGATTACGTTAGCTGCTTTTAACGCTTCTAAAGTTACAACTTCGCCATCTACTTTCGCTAAGTCGTTTAAACGAATTTCAGCAACGCAGAATGATTTTAATGAAGTAAAACCAAATTTTGGTAAACGACGGTATAAAGGCATTTGACCACCCTCGAAACCACGACGAACACCGCCGCCTGTACGAGATTTTTGACCTTTGTGACCACGACCACCAGTTTTACCTAAACCAGAACCAATACCACGACCTAAACGTTTAGCACTGTGCTTAGCACCTTCAGCTGGAGAAAGAGTATTTAAATGCATTCTATTACTCCTCCACTTTAACCATATAGTAAACTTGATTGATCATACCGCGTACTGCTGGAGTATCTTCAAGTTCTACGGTGTGACGAATATGACGAAGACCTAAGCCTTTTAACGTTGCTTTTATGTTTCGGTAAACGAGCGATAGAGCTACGAGTTTGAGTTACTTTAATTTTTGCCATATTCAATTACCCCAAAATTTCTTCAACTGTTTTGCCACGTTTTGCAGCAACCATTTCAGGTGATTTCATGTTCTCAAGTGCATCAATTGTTGCACGAACAACGTTAATTGGGTTAGTTGAACCATACGCTTTAGAAAGAACGTTACGAACACCCGCAACTTCTAACACTGCACGCATTGCACCGCCTGCGATGATACCAGTACCTTCGCTTGCTGGTTGCATGAATACGCGTGAACCTGTGTGTGAACCTTTAACAGGGTGTTGTAATGTACCTTCGTTTAAAGCTACATTGATCATATTGCGACGAGCTTTTTCCATCGCCTTTTGGATCGCTGCTGGAACTTCACGTGCTTTACCGTAACCAAAACCCACACGACCATTACCATCGCCCACTACTGTTAAAGCAGTGAAACTCATGATACGACCACCTTTAACGGTTTTTGATACACGGTTAACCGCGATTAGCTTCTCTTGCAGTTCACCAGCTTGTTTTTCGATGTTTGACATCTCAAATTCCTCTATTAGAACTGTAGACCAGCTTCACGAGCAGCGTCTGCTAATGCTTGCACACGACCGTGGTATTTGAAACCTGAACGATCAAATGCAACCGCTTGAACACCTTTAGCTAAAGCACGTTCTGCAACTAATTTACCAACTACTGCAGCTGCGTCTTTATTACCAGTGTATTTAACTTGCTCTTTAATTTCTTTTTCAACAGTTGAAGCTGCTGCTAAAACTTCTGAGCCATTAGGTGCAATTACCTGCGCATAAATATGGCGAGGTGTGCGATGCACAACTAAACGTGTTGCACCTTGCTCTCTCATTAAATGACGTGCACGGGTTGCACGACGGATACGAGCTACTTTCTTATCCATAGTGTTACCTTACTTTACTTTTTCTTCGCTTCTTTAGTACGTACAACTTCATCAGCGTAACGTACACCTTTGCCTTTATAAGGCTCTGGACGGCGATATGCACGAATATCTGCTGCTACTTGGCCAATTAACTGTTTGTCTGCACTTTTGAGAACGATCTCAGTTTGTGATGGACATTCACCAGTTACACCAGCTGGCAACGCGTGTTCAATTGGGTGTGAGAAACCCTAAACTTAAAAGCAACTGAGTTACCTTTCATTTGTGCTCTATAACCAACACCAACTAATTGCAATTTCTTCGTAAAGCCTTCAGTAACACCGATAACCATAGCATTAACTAATGCACGAGCTGTACCCTGCCTGTGCATCTGCACCTGCAAGACCTTCGCGTGGTGCAGAATGTTAATGTATCAGCTTCGTATTTTACTTCAACTGCATTATGAATTTCGCGAGATAACTCGCCGTTTTTACCTTTAACTGTTAATAGCTGACCGTTCAAAGTAACTTGAACACCGGCAGGAACATTAACAGGTGCTTTTGCAACACGAGACATTTTTCCCTACCTCTCTATTATGCTACGTAACAGATGATTTCACCGCCGAGACCTGCTTGACGTGCAGCACGGTCGGTCATAACACCTTTCGATGTAGAAACAACTGCGATACCTAAACCACCCATTACTTTTTGGTAATTCGTCTTTACGTTTGTAAATACGAAGACCAGGACGGCTTACGCGTTGGATACTTTCTACTACTGGTTTGTTTTGGAAATATTTTAAAGTGATTTCCAACTCAGGTTTTGAACCTTCAACAACTTTGAAGCTCTCAACATAACCTTCTTCAGCTAAAACGCTTGCAATAGCGACTTTTAACTTAGATGAAGGCATACTGATTGCAACTTTATTCGCAGCTTGACCGTTACGAATACGGGTCAGCATATCTGCGATTGATCTTGCATGCTCATGTATTTACTCCCATGATTCCAAATTAAAAGAGGTTATTACCAGCTTGCTTTCTTAAGGCCAGGAATTTCACCGCGCATAGCAGCTTCACGAACCTTAATACGGCTTAAACCAAACTTACGAAGTACACCGTGTGGACGACCAGTTTGGCGGCAACGATTACGCTGACGGATTGGGCTTGAATCACGTGGAAGTGTTTGTAACTTCAACACTGCTGTCCCAACGCTCTTCATCTGAAGCAGCTTCAGATGAGATAACTTTTCTTTAATTCTTCACGTTTTGCGTAGAATTTATCAGCTAATTTCGCACGTTTTACATCACGTGCAATCATTGATTGTTTTGCCACGATAACCTACCTTATTTACGGAATGGGAAATTGAAAGCCGCTAATAAAGCTTGACCTTCTTCGTCATTTTTCGCAGTTGTAGTGATTGTAATATCTAAACCACGTACACGATCTACTTTATCGTAGTCGATTTCTGGGAAAATGATTTGTTCACGAACACCCATACTGTAATTACCACGACCATCGAAAGACTTCGCATTTAAACCACGGAAGTCACGGATACGTGGAACAGCGATAGAAATCAATCTTTCAAAGAACTCCCACATGCGTTCACCGCGAAGAGTTACTTTACATCCGATTGGATATCCCTGACGGATTTTAAAGCCAGCAACTGATTTACGAGCTTTAGTAATTAAAGGTTTTTGACCGCTGATTGCTGTTAGATCTGCTACTGCATTATCTAAAAGTTTTTTGTCGGTCAATGCTTCACCCACACCCATATTCAGGGTAATCTTTTCGATTCGTGGGACTTGCATGACAGATGAGTAGTTGAATTTTGCTTTTAATTCATTCACTACTGTATCTCTGTAGTAATCATGCAGTTTCGCCATCGCATTACTCCAGTTTTAATTAAATAATTTCATTATTAGATTTGAAGAAACGTACTTTTTACCATCTTCGAATCTAAAAACCTACACGGTCAGCTTTGTTTGTTTTTCGGGTTGAAGATTGCAACGTTTGAACCATCGATTGCAGCTTCTTTTTTTCACTAAACCACCAGCTTTACCTAAAGCAGGAACTGGTTTTTCGTGTTTAGTGATGATGTTGATACCTTCAACAACAACTTTACCATTTGGTAACACTTGAGTTACCTTACCACGTTTGCCCTTGTCTTTACCAGCAAGAACAATTACTTCATCATTTTGACGGATTTTAGCAGCCATTACATTCCCCTTACAGTACTTCTGGAGCTAAAGAAATGATCTTCATGAATTTTTCAGAACGAAGTTCACGAGTCACAGGTCCAAAAAAATACGAGTACCGATTGGTTGCTCAGTGTTATTATTTAAAAATTACACAAGCATTGCCATCGAAACGAATAACTGAGCCATCTGGGCGACGAACACCCTTCTTGGTGCGCACAACAACTGCTTTTAACACATCACCTTTTTTCACTTTACCGCGTGGAATTGCTTCTTTTACAGTAACTTTGATGATATCGCCAATAGCAGCGTAACGACGGTGCGATCCACCTAGAACCTTGATACACATTACGCTACGAGCCCCTGAGTTATCAGCAACATCCAGCATAGTCTGTTCTTGGATCATATTAGTGCTCCGTTAAATAAAAACACCCTTTCGGGACGACACTACCATATAAAAAAGTGATAGCCCGATAATTATACATACTTAGAATACAAAAATACAACTTTATTTATGATGTAAAACAACAAACCTAAGTCACTTTCATCATACTTTTTGCTAAAAACCTATTTAAGCTTAAGATTACCATTAAAATTCTTTATAATAAGCGACATTTTTCTATCTCATATATTCAAGGTATTATTTTGGTCTTTTCTAGTCTTATTTTTTTATCTTTCTTTTTCTACCTATCGTATTAGGCTTGTATTATCTGACCAAATCACTTTATATACGTAACTGGATTCTCGTTTCTTCATCTATTTTATTCTATGCTTGGGGAGAACCTATTTGGGTAATTTTACTACTACTATCCGCAACAGTTGACTATTTTAATGGTAAATTTATTGAAAACCATCGGGGTCAACCTATTGCTAAGCTAGGACTTATTATTACCTTTATAGTTAATCTTGGTCTATTGGGCTTTTTAAATATAGTGGCTTCGTTATTGAAAATATCAACCAACTTTTTAAGCTTAATATTACAGCACCTACTTTTGCACTCCCTGTAGGAATCTCTTTCTATGTGTTTATGTCTCTTTCTTATACCCTAGATGTTTGGTATAACAAGGTCAAGGCACAACAATCTTATGCTGCATTCTTAGTTTATATTGCTAACTTCCATCATCTTGTGGCAGGTCCAATCATTCGTTATGGACATATCGCGAAAAGAAATTACAGAGCGCTATTTTTCGCTGGGAGGATTTTCACTACGGTGTTAATCGCTTTAGCAAAGGATTATTCAAAAAAAGTTTGCATTGCAAATACCGCTGAACATTAGCTATCCCACTATTAAATGGTGACATCAACTCACTCAGCATAGTGGGAGCATGGCTTAGCATTATTCTATTTAGCTTACAAATTTATTTCGATTTTTCTGGCTATTCAGACATGGCTATTGGTTTAGGAAAAATGTTTGGTTTCCATTATCATGAAAAACTTCAAACATCCTTACATAGCAAAAAATCTATTTCAGATTTTTGCGTCGCTGGCATATTTCATTATCAAGTTTTTAAAAGATTATGTTTATATCCCTTTAGGGTGGTAATAAACATAACCAAATTCGTAATATTTTGGTTGTTTGGAGCCCTAACAGGTTTATGGCATGGAGCTAGCTGGAATTTTTATTATCTGGGGACATACTTCGGATTATTGCTACTCATTGAAAAGTTTCTTCTTCATAAGATTTTGGATAACCTTCCATCTATCTTTCAACACACCTATGCTCTCTTTTTTATTATAATTGGCTGGGCGATTTTCTATTTTACCGATTTAACCCAATTAAATGCTCATCTTCAAGTGATGTTTGGTCTCACTTCCGCAGAGCTATATGATTATCGAGATAGCTCACTTGTCATGTCGAATCTTTTACTGGTTTGGAATCACATTACTACTTTGTATGCCTGTACGTGCATTTTTCCAAGAAAAATTGACCGCTTGGAACTCAACACTTGCAATATTCAGCGAGTTTATCCAAACACTTCTTTTTATGGGTTGTTCCATCGCACTACTTGTTGGCAGTACTTATAATCCATTTATCTATTTTTAGATTCTAACTGAGGCAATATGAAAAAACTTCTCTGGATTGCAAATAGCTCACTATTTTGTGTAATACTTATTATTGGAGGTGTTGCGTTTTGGACATTACCTAAACAAACTATTTCTAGTGATGAAAACCGAAAATTAATGGATTTTCCGCTAGCTAATCAAGAAACCATTTTTTCAGGAAAATTCGAGAAAGCTTTTGAGGAATATTATAACGATCATTTTCCTTTGAGAGAGAATTGGTTAACACTTGCAAATCATTTAAACACATTCAAAGGTAGTCAAGAGCAAGAAATTCGCGTTATTACGCTCAATAATCAACATAATGATGAAATATCTTTAGATCAGGAAATGATAACTGAAGAAACCTCGTCGGCATCCAATATAGATGTTTCAGATTCCGCTTTAGAACGAAATGTTGATACTGAAAAGTCAGAGGAAGCCCATGAACCTTTGGCGGCTGATACTACATCAAATACAGAAACAGTCGAGGTAGAATCAGCTAAAAATACAGAGAAACATATTCCATCTGATATGAATGAAGAGTTCAATCGTATTAAAGGGGTGATTGTCGTTAATGGACGAGTTTTTACAGATTTTTTTGCAGGCTCAAAGCAAACTATTACTCCTTACGTCAACATGTTGACGACCTACCGTAAAAAGTTAGCTAATGACATAAAAATGTATACCATGATGATCCCATCTGGTAGCGATTTTTACTTACCTTATCAAGTTAATAAAGGGGTATTAAAAGAGAAAGAGATATTGAACTATTTAATAGTTTATTGCCTAAAAAAATATCGTTTCTGTACCAGTGTATGAAGAAATGGAACCGCACAAGAACGAATATATTCAGTTTAGAACAGACCACCATTGGACTGGGCTTGGGGCTTACTATGCTTACGTTGCTTTTGCCAAAAAAGCTGGATTTCAACCGCTTGCATTATCCGACATGCAATATGAAGCCAAAAACACCTCTTTTTAGGCAGCCTTTATAACTATACCAAAGATAATGAATTAAAAAAGAACCCTGATCTTTTAGAATATTATAAAGTTCCTACTCAATCTGTCGTAAAAATTTATGGAGATGCTCCAACACCAATAGCAGGGCAAGTCTATGCTGAAAAAAATAATAACTATGTGCTCTTTATTGGTGGAGATAATCCTTTAGTCCATTTTCATACGGAAACAAGCGAAAGAAAAAGCTTGTTGGTTGTCAAAGATTCATTTGGAAATGCATTAATTCCTTATCTTACAGCCCATTACAAAGATATTTATGTTGTAGATTACCGTTACTTTAAAGGAAACATACTACGCTTAATGAAACGTCATGACATCAAAGAATTACTCTATGCTCATAATACTTTCGCAGCCAATACTAAAACTACAACAAAACTTGGTCTACAAATGTTAAAATAAGGCACATAAACAATGAATAAACAATACCTAAAAATATGCCTAACACTAGCGGCATCTCTTATTATCGTAAGCTGTTCTAATAACACACAAAAAAATCAAACATCATCCACGATAACCATGCAAACCAAAACAACATTGGCCTCAAAAATATTAATTTTTGCAGCCAATAAAATTGATTTTTGCTAACTCAAAAACACTAGGTTCTCTCGGGCAAAAATGGAAAAAAAACAATAGCACAATCAATATTGTGCATTTTGGAGACTCTCACATCCAACCTGGCTGGCAAGTCGGTCCATTACGCGACACATTTCAATCCATCCGAGGAAACGCAGGTCGAGGGATGATTTTTCCTTATACAATAGCTAAAACTTACTCACAAGAGGACTACTCTAGTCGATTTACTGGCCAATGGAAAACAGCCAATAGTATTCAACAATATCCTAAGATTGCATTAGGTATTTCTGGTTTTTGTTGCAAAAACAAGAGATCCCTCAACTCAAGTGAGTTTCCATTTTCAAAAGATTATTTCCCACGACGCCATTAATGCCACACTCTTATTTAAAGCGGATGGCGATTATCGCTTAACACTAAATAGCGGCTCACAAAGCCAAAGCATCAATGTTTCGTCACAAAGCAATACACAAACAGTCAATTTTAGTTTAAATAATGTAGGGGCAGGAGATCACTCTTACTATTCAAGCAATTAACCCAAACTCTACCTTTGAATTCCACGGTTTAAATCTAACCTCTCTCAAAAATTCTGGCGTGGTTTATCATAATCTAGGAGTAGGCGGTGCAGCTTATTCTGCACTCATTCAGCAAAGATTATTTGAACAACAATTCCCTTTACTAGATGCAGATCTAGTTATTTTAGACTGGGGAACAAATGATGTGATTTATGCTAATCAAATTGACGAAAATTTAGAAACCACTATTCGTCAAACTATTCGTAAAGTAAGAACACTTAAACCTAATGCTGCAATTTTATTAACTAGCGTACAAGAAGCTCGTTATCGAGGAAAAAATGTAACAATATCTGAAAAATACGCTCAAATGGTAAAACGCATTGCAAAAGATGAGGGAACCTTGTTCTATGATTGGTATACCATTTCAGGCGAACACGGATCTGTTGCCAATTGGCATAGTTTAGGCTTTGCATCGAAAGATGGCATTCATTTAAATGGCAAAGGCTATCGTATTAGAGCCAAACTACTAGGTGATGCGATCTTAAAAGCATTAGAAAAATAACAAAAACTAATCATAATATTTTTCTAAAAGCACTTATTCCTGAATAAGTGCTTTTTATTTACCAAGGGATAACAAACCCTCTCCAGAAAAGAATTAAAAATGAAAAAGCCAACAGCATAACCATTGGCTTTCTCTTGAACCTGAAGATAGGTTAAAAGTTAAAAATCAAAATTATTTGATTTCTACTTGTGCACCAGCTTCTTCTAATTCTTTTTAAGAGCTTCAGCTTCTGCTTTAGAGATGCCTTCTTTTAAGTTAGCTGGAGCAGATTCTACTAAGTCTTTAGCTTCTTTTAAGCCTAAACCAGTTGCACCACGTACTGCTTTTGATTACAGCAACTTTGTTTGCACCTGCGTTAGCAAGAACTACGTCGAATTCAGTTTTTTTCTTCTGCCGCTGCTGCACCTGCTGCTGGAGCTGCTGCTACTGCCGCTGCTGAAACACCGAATTTTTCTTCCATCGCTGTGATTAATTCAACGATTTCTGATACTGATTTAGAAGCGATCGCTTCAATGATTTGTTCGTTAGTTAATGACATAACAATCAATTCCTAAAGTAAATAAGTTAAACGATTTGAGAAAAACGGCGGAAAATTAAGCCGCTTCTGCTTGTAATTTGTCGCGTAATGCCGCAAGAAGTGCGAGCAAGTTTGCCTGCGCAGCTTCTTTCATTGTGCCCATTAAACGTGCAATTGCTTCTTCGTAAGTTGGTAATGTTGCTAAAGAATTCAACATCTTGTGTTTTACCTTCAAAGGCTGCACCTTTAATTTTCGAACTCTTTGTTTTGCTTTTTGCAAACTCTGTGAACAAACGTGCTGCTGCACCTGGGTGTTCGTTAGAGAAAGCAATAAGAGTTGGACCAGTAAACGCATCTTTTAAGCATTCGAATTCAGTGCCTTCTACTGCACGACGTAATAAAGTATTACGTACTACGCGCATAGTTACACCTGCTTCACGTGCATTTTTACGTAACTCAGTCATTTTCTCAACTGTGACGCCACGAGAATCCGCAACAACAGCTGAAAGGGCACCTTTGGCAGCTTCATTTACTTCAGCAACAATTGCTTGTTTGTCTTGAAGATTTAATGCCATTGGTTTTGGCTCCTGATACACTCTACTATTTACATAGTCAGAATTACAAAAAACCTCAAAAATTTCACCGCTTACGCGTCATTTTCTTGAGCCTAAGGTGTCCAGAAGCAGAGAAATTCTGTCTGTTCACCATCTATGTAGGATAATTAAGTGCTAAGCACTCCTACAGTCTTCGATGGGGCTTGATGAGGCAAGCACCATCAGTTTTTACACATTACCGTGTAAAATGAGAGCAAAATTATAGTCTGAGCTTGTTTTGTTTGTAAAGCAATAATCTAAAAAAATGATCAAAAATTTCAGACAAAAAACGCCACGCTGAATTTCACGTGGCGTATGAAAAATGCTTATCTATTTATAGATTATAGATAACCATAAATACCTGCAAAAAGGTAACCAAATACACAAGCGGTAAATACCCGATTAACCCTGGCAATATAAAAACTATGGTTAATCACAAATTTACCGATATGTGTTGTGCCTGAACGGTCGAATTGAATTGCTGCTAAGTCACTTGGATAGGTAGGTAAAAATATAGTAGCCGTAACACGCACTCGCAAACGCTAAAAATAACACCAGGTTCAACGCCTATATTTAACGCAAGTGGAACGAACGCCACCAACGCCGCAGCCTGTGAATTCACAAATTTAGAAATCAATAACAACATAACCGCATAAGTCCAAGGATGAGCACGTACGATATCACCTAATGCAGATTTCATCATTGGCGTATGCACCGCAAACATCGTTTCCGCCATCCAAGAGATACCAAACACTGCAACAAGGGCAATCATACCTGAACGGAAAATCTCATTTTTACTGATTTTGCTCGCATCCATTTTGGTGAAAATTACAATCAATGCACCTGCAAGCAACATAAAGATCTGAATCACATTCACCATACCAAGTGGTGAAGATTTTTTCATCGTATCTTTCAACACGATAGTCGCATTTTCAATGCTTTCCACTTTATCTTTTACAGTAACTACCACCTTGCCTTCTTCTGCAACAATGGTTTGTTTCACGTTATCTTTTTCATCTAACACTTGCACATTAGCAAAAGTGGTTTTTGCTTTCGCTTTATTATCTTTCACATCAAGTAACACGGTGCCGTCTTTCGCTTGTGCGACAATTTTACCCTCTTTTACGTTGATGCTTTGAACTGGTTTATTATCAACCACAATCTCTACTACTTGAGCTGGCACGGTTTTATCAAAAGAAGGACGTAATTCTTTGAAATAACCTAATACCGCCACAACCACAATCGCACCGAAGAAAATCCACATCGCATTCCAGCTTGATTGCGGTAATTTTTTATCTAAAAGTGAAGCAGAATCACCATACACATATTTTTTGAACTCTGGATTTTTGATTTTTTCTTGGAACACTGGGTCTTTATCTAAATCTTTACCACGGAACCAACTGAAAATACCTATCGCTAACACACCGCAAAGGGTTGAAGGCACCGTAATTTTCAATAAATCTAAATAACCATCAAAACCTGCGAGAGGTGTTTTTGAATTCACTAAAAATGCTGTCAAAGTCACCACGGCAACCGATACCGGTGAAGCAATAATCCCTAACTGAGACGCAATTGAACTTGCCGCCATCGGACGCTCTGGGCGAATATCGTTTTTAATCGCAATATCGTAAATAATCGGCAACATCAGTATAAACCACGTGCCCTGTACCGCAAAGAATGGTTAACGTACAGGTTACAAAGGGTGCAAGAATACTCACATATTTCGGGTTTTTACGCAGCATTTTTTCCGCAATTTGCAACATTACATCCAAACCACCGCTGGCTTTGAAGGGTTGCAGAGGTTACCACCACCGCAAGAATAGTGAGCATTACATCAATCGCTGGTTTACCTGGTTCAATCCCAAACCCAAATACCAAAAACGATCAATCCAATTCCTCCAAGCATCCCCAGTGCAATGCCTCCCTTTTTCGCTCCATAGAACAAACAGATCAACACAATCACAAGCTGAATTGCAAACTGCGTCCCTTCCCCTAAGTTCATAAGAAAATCCATAGATACCTCTATCTAGTTACAAATAAAAAAACGGAACAAGTTTAGCATAAACTTCTCATAAAATTTGTGATCAAACTCAAACTATTTATTTAGGATCAAACTTCTTACCAATTTTGAGAATTTTTTTAACCGCTTGAAGAAGTCAAAAACAAAAAAACCGTATAGGATTTCTCCCATACGGTTTTCTAAAAATCAAACTAGTGATTTAAACTAGCAATTATAATGAAGCTTGATCAACAGCAACACCAGCACCCATTGTAGTAGAGATGCTTACTTTCTTGATGAACACACCTTTTGCTGTCGTTGGTTTTGCTTTAGTTAAAGCAGCCAATAATGCTTGAAGGTTTTCTTTTAATTGCTCTTCAGAGAAGTTCGCTTTACCGATTGTGGTATGGATGATACCGTTTTTATCATTGCGGTAACGAATCTGACCAGATTTCGCGTTTTTAACTGCTTCAGCAACGTTTGGCGTTACAGTACCTACTTTCGGGTTTGGCATTAAGCCACGTGGGCCTAATACTTGACCTAATTGACCTACAACACGCATTGCATCTGGAGAAGCGATAACAACGTCAAAGTTCATTTCGCCTTTTTTCACTTGCTCTGCAAGGTCTTCCATACCTACTAAATCTGCACCCGCTGCTTTTGCTGCTTCTGCGTTCGCACCTTGTGTGAACACAGCAACGCGCGCTGTACGGCCTGTGCCGTGTGGTAACACAGTTGCACCACGTACGTTTTGATCTGATTTACGAGGGTCGATACCTAGATTTACTGCAACGTCAACGCTTTCAACAAATTTTGCTGTCGCGAATTGTTTTAATACTGCGATTGCTTCGTTGATTTCATATGCTTTAGTAGAATCTACGCCAGCTTTGATTGCTTTCATTTTTTTAGTCAATTTAGCCATCGTATTATTCCTCCACCACTAAGCCCATTGAACGAGCAGTACCAGCGATTGATTTCATTTTCGTTTCGATAGTCGCACCAGTCATATCTGCTGCTTTAGTTTCAGCGATTTGACGGATTTGATCTAAAGTTACTTTACCCACTTTATCTTTGTTCGGTTTCCTGAACCAGATTTGATGCCTGCAGCTTTTTTCAATAATACTGCTGCTGGTGGAGTTTTAGTGACGAAAGTAAATGAACGGTCTGCATATACAGTGATAACTACTGGAATTGGTAAACCTTTTTCTAAGCTCTCAGTACGAGCGTTGAATGCTTTACAGAATTCCATAATGTTCACACCTTGTTGACCTAATGCTGGACCAACTGGTGGTGATGGGTTAGCCATACCCGCTGCAACTTGCAACTTAACGTATGCTTGGACTTTTTGCCATTTTTAATTTCCTCTAAGTGGGTAATAACGCAAGTTTAACTTGCTCCCCGATGATTTTCGGCATAACAAACTATGCCACAAAAAAATATGAGCCGTGATAAACGGCTCATAAATAGGTTTCGAGATTATACTCAAAGAGCGGTAGATTTTCAAACGATTTTGTTAATATCTTACCCACTGAATAAAACTCATTAGTGTATAAAATACACAAATTAAGATTCCCCGAAAAATAAGAATAGTAAATATATTTTGTACAAAAATTCTGAAGCATTCGGCTTGAATACTTTTAATAACAAGAAAAATACCTACAATAATTGCCGAAGTTGCATTAAGACACCTTAATTTATATGTTAAACAAGAGTTATTAGTTGTTCTGTCAATAACAACTAATAGAAATATACTTCTAGCAAATTCACTGCTTTTAAATAAAGTAAAACCGACCAAGCGGTCAGTTTTCTTTTTGTTTTGCCAATTTTGAATTAGCCGTGCTGTTTCTCAACTTGGTTGAACTCAAAGCTCAACAGGGGTTTGCACGACCGAAGATTGATACAGACACTTTAATACGTCCTTTTTCGTAATCCACTTCTTCCACTGTACCAGTAAAGTCTGCGAATGGACCTTCCGTAACACGTACACTTTCGCCTGGGAAGTATTCGTTACGATGACGTGGTTTTTCTGCCGTTTCTTGTACGCGGTTAAGAATGCGGTCTGCTCTTTTTCTTGAAATTGGTGCGGGTTTATCTGCAGTACCGCCAATAAAAACCCATCACACGTGGCACGCTACGAACTAACTGCCAAGTGTAATCGTTCATTTCATTTCCACTAATACATAACCAGGGAAGAATTTACGTTCTGTTTTACGGCGTTTGCCGCCCACATTTTCAATGATTTCTTCAGTTGGCACTAACACTTCACCAAACTGATCTTCCATTTTATGTAATTTGATGTATTCACGTAAGGTTACCGCAACACGATTTTTCAAAACCTGAAAAATGCTTGGAGTACATACCAACGTTTTTACTCACTTCTGTTGTTGTTTCTACTTCACTCATTTTGCTTAGCCTTATAGATTAGTAATGAAATTAATTAATGCCACGATAATAGTATCAAAAGCCCCATAATACCAGTGAAACTACGATACACATTGCGATCACGATGAACGTAGTTTGCGTTGCTTCTGGGCGAGTTGGCCAAATAATTTTTGCGTAATTCAGTGCGAGATTCTTTCATAAAACCGATCGCTTTTTGACCTTGGTTAGTTATTGCTGCAACAGCAACCGCACCAACCACTAAAACCACTAATAATAACACGCGAACAACCAGTGCAAAGTGTGAGGGCAAAATAAGTATTACCAATCGCCGCCACCGCTAAAAGCACAATCGCCACAATCCATAATGTCGTATTTAAGCCCTTGCTTTTTACCCCTGCTTTTTCAATCTGTTCAGGAGCTTTTGTTTTTCTCAGTAGCCATATGAACCCTAAAAATTTGTGTAGAAAATAGACGTCTAATTTTTAAAGCGAGAGATTGTAGCATTTTTCTTAATTTTTAACACGATCTTTTGTAAAAATATATACACTCTCTGAAAAAGCAAGCAAGAACATACCCACCATTTACCGATTTCACCACACCTAACAATTCCAAGTTTAGAAGTTCAACCAACAACATCGACACATCCATCTCCACCGCTTTAGCAATATCATCAATCGCTATCGGCTCAAGGCTAATCTGTTCGAAAATCTGCTGCTGGCAAGCGGTCATTTCTGGCAAAGTCTTTTGCAACTGGCACAGCTGCCGATTTTGCAAAACGTGACACAGAATCCACTGCTTGCGTTTCAGCTTCAAACAACTCTGCTTGCACAGGCTCTCTTTGCAACTGATATTGTACTGCTTGCAAAATGTCTTCAATGCTTTCCGTCAATAATGCCCCTTCTTTAATGAGCTTATGGCAACCCGCAGAATAAGGATTTTTGCACTGCATTTGGTAGAGCAAACACCTCCCGACCTTGTTCCAAAGCATAACGGGCAGTAATGAGCGATCCGCTGTTAATCGTTGCTTCCACCACTAATGTGCCTAACGAAAGCCCGCTGATAATGCGATTTCGTCGCGGGAAATTCTCAGCAATTGGAGGCTGATTAGGGAAAAATTCCGACACTAATGCCCCGCCAGTCTCAATTATCTGCTCTGCTAATTTTTGTGTCGTGCTGGGTAAACCTGTGCCAAGCCAGAGCCAAGTACAGCAATTGTGGTGCCCTTTTCTGCCACCACCCGCTGATGACAAAAGCCGTCAATACCAATCGCCAACCCGCTTGTGACCGCAAAGCCATTTTTAACTAATTCCGAGGCAAAATAGCCTGCCCAGTATTCGCCATAATGGGAAAAATCGCGGCTACCCACCATCGCAATTTGCGGTAAACTCAAACTTTCTACCGAACCTTTCACGAATAATACGGGCGGAGCAGTGCTGATTTGGCGTAGCAAAAAGGGATAATCATCATCAAACAAGGTCAGAATGCGGTTGTCCTCCTGCTCTGCCCACGAAAGTGCCACATTAATCCACGCCTGATCTGGCTGAAACCAACGCTGGATTTGCTTTTCGTTCCAACCAATTTGGCGAAGTTGCTGTTTGTCGAGATTGGCAAAAATTGGTCAGTCGATTTCCGCCAACAGGCGAGCGATTTTTGAGCACCGATTTGTGGCACTTACAGTAATTTGAGCAGAGAAACTAGACGCATTCCGAAATAAAGCCTAGAAAAAAAGGAAAATTTCCTAATCATAAGAAAAAGGCTAAAATAGCCAACTAAATCTTTTTAAAATTTTCGAGTGAGATCACAAAAATGGCAGTATTAGAGGTCGTTTTATACCCAGATGAGCGGCTTGCAACGGTGTGCGAACCCGTGGCAAAAGTCGATGCAGAATTAAACCAATTTATCGACGATATGTTTTGAGACGATGTACGAACACGAAGGCATCGGGCTTGCCGCACCGCAAGTAGGCGTATTAAATCGTGTAATTACCATCGACATTGAAGGCGATAAAACCAACCAAGTGGTGTTAATCAGCAGAAATTTTGGAAAGCGAAGGCGAAACGGGCATTGAGGAAGGCTGTTTGTCTATTCCAGGGCACCGTGCGTTAGTGCCACGCAAAGAAAAAGTGAAGGTGAAAGCATTAAACCGCCAAGGTGAAGAGGTGATTTACGATGCCGATGGCTTTATTTTGCGATTTGCATTCAACATGAAATCGATCACCTCAACGGTGTGCTGTTCGTGGATCACATTTCCGCTCTCAAACGCCAACGCATTAAAGAAAAATGCAAAAAGCTGAAAAAGCAAATTGCGAGAGCGAAGTAAGTTTTTGAGAGAATTCCTAAAGCTTGTCGAAGGATAAGTCAAAAAATGGAAAAGTAAATCAGCAACAGATTTTAACCGTTTCTGCTGTTGAAATTTTTAGGCGTAAATAAAAACCACCATTTAGGGTGGTTTTTCCGGTAATTAAAAGTTAAGATCGCTTTCCTTCTAAAGATAATCTGCACTGCAAATATGCAAACGCTGATTGCTTGGCTCAGGCTGTTCGCCTAATAAAATAAGAGTAAAAATGAGGGGTCAATAAGTTTTCATTTTACTTTTTCCATTTCAAGCGGTCAATTTTTCAGCAAAAATTTGCAAATCCGCCCTGTTCAACCGATAATATCCGCAATTTTAATCAGCATAAGGAAAAACCTATGATTATCGTAACTGGTGGCTTTGGTATGATCGGCAGCAATATCGTCAAAGCCTTAAATGAAATGGGTCGCAAAGATATTTTAGTGGTGGACAATCTCAAAAATGGGGAAAAATTCATCAATTTAGTAGATTTAGACATCGCAGATTATTGCGATAAAGAAGATTTCATTGCTTCAATTGTCGCGGGCGACGATTTTTGGTGACATTGATGCGGTATTCCACGAGGGAGCTTGTTCAGCCACTACCAGATGGGACGGCAAATACTTAATGCACAACAACTACGAATACTCCAAAGAGTTGTTGCATTTCTGCTTAGATCGCCAAATTCCGTTCTTCTACGCTTCAAGTGCAGCAACCTATGGCGGTCGTTCAGATAACTTTATCGAAAAACGCGAGGTTGAAGGCCCATTAAATGCGTATGGTTACTCAAAGTTCTTATTTGATGAATATGTGCGCAGAATCTTGCCTGAAGCGGATTCTCCTGTATGTGGTTTCAAATACTTCAACGTTTACGGCCCGCGTGAACAGCACAAAGGCTCAATGGCAAGCGTGGCATTCCACCTCAACAATCAAATGTTGAAAGGCGAAAACCCAAAACTTTTTGAAGGTTCGGAAGAGTTTTTGCGCGATTTCGTGTATGTGGAAGATGTAGCAAAAGTAAATATCTGGGCGTGGCAAAACGGCATTTCAGGCATTTACAACCTTGGCACAGGCAAAGCGGAATCGTTCAAAGCGGTAGCAGAAGCGGTAATTAAATTCCATGGCAAGGCGAAATTCAAACTATTCCATTCCCAGACCACTTAAAAATCACGCTGCAAACCTTCACTCAAGCGGATTTAACTGCCTTACGTGCAGCGGGCTACACAGGCGAATTTAAATCAGTTGCCGAAGGTACTGCGGCTTATATGGCGTGGTTGAATCGTTAATTATCATTAAAATACAAAACTCAAGCGATCAAATATGCCATTTCCTTTGCAAATTTGACCGCTTGCTGTTTGATTACACTTTCTTTAAAACTTAAACACTATTTCAAACTACCCACCATATCTTCTGGGCGAACCCAAGCATCAGGTGTTCAGCGGTTAATAAGCCTAAGTTAATCGCTTCTTCTTTCAATGTTGTAGCCGTTTTTGTGTGCGGTTTTCGCAATTTTCGCTGCATTTTCGTAACCAATATGGGTATTTAACGCCGTAACCAACATTAAAGATTGTTCTAATTGTTGTTTAATGCGTGGATAGTTTGGCTCAATGCCAACAGCACAGTGTTCATCAAATGATACGCAAGCGTCCGCTAATAATTGCGCTGATTGTAAGAAGTTTGCAATCATCACTGGGTTATACACGTTCAATTGGAAGTGACCTTGTGAACCCACAAATGAAATGGTAGTGTCGTTACCTAACACTTGTGCGCATACCATAGTCATTGCTTCGCATTGGGTTGGGTTTACTTTACCCGGCATAATAGATGAGCCTGGTTCATTTTCTGGGATTAAAATTTCACCGATACCAGAACGCGGGCCTGATGCTAATAAGCGAATGTCGTTAGCGATTTTGAATAAACTCACTGCCAACTGTTTTAATGCACCGTGAGTTTCCACGATTGCATCGTGTGCTGCTAATGCTTCGAATTTGTTTTCTGCCGTTTCGAATGGTAAAGCGGTGAATTTTGCGATGTAATCTGCAACTAACACATCATAGCCTTTTGGTGTGTTCAAGCCCGTACCGACCGCTGTGCCACCTAAGGCTAATTGACGTAAGTGTGGAAGCGTATTTTTTTCAGTGCGATTAAACCGAAGTGTAATTGTGCTGCATAAGCCGAGAACTCTTGACCTAATGTTAATGGGGTTGCATCCATTAAGTGCGTACGACCGATTTTCACCACATCTTTGAATGCTTCAGATTTTGCTGCTAAGGTTTTTTGTAAACGCTCTACCGCAGGAAGGGTGGTTTCAACCACTTTTTATATGCCGCAATGTGCATTGCCGTTGGGAAGGTATCGTTTGAAGATTGTGATTTGTTCACATCATCATTCGGGTGAATAATAGATTTTTCACCTAATTTACCGCCATGTAAAACGTGCGCACGGTTTGCCACCACTTCGTTCACGTTCATATTCGATTGTGTACCAGAACCTGTTTGCCAAATAACGAGCGGGAATTGGTCGTCGAGTTTATTTGCTAGAATTTCATCACAGGCTTGTGCGATTAAATCGCGTTTTTCCGCAGACAACACGCCTAAATCATGGTTAGCGAAATGCTGCTGCTTTTTCAAATAACCAAATGCTTCAATGATTTCGTGTGGCATTGAGGCTTCGGGCCCGATTTTGAAGTTATTACGTGAACGTTCGGTTTGCGCCGCCCAGTATTTTTCTGCTGGTACTTGCACTTCGCCCATAGTGTCTTTTTCAATACGAAATTCCATAAAATACTCCGTGAGTTGTGAAAAGGATTGAATAACAAATTTGGGTTATATCAGTACCGATTTCGTGCAGATTGAGCTATGGTTTTGTGTTGGTTTTATGATGTGAATCACATTTTTGACGAGTGATGAAGGCAACACCCGCAGCATAAGAAAAACCGCCAGTAAAGGCGGTTCTATGTTAAATCTCGTGCTATCAGTGACCTGAGCAATGTTGTTGCTTGACAGTAGCACATTGCCTGATTGTCTTAATACAATCGGGAAGGGGTTCGTTGGTAGCTAACCCCGGTCTCCCAATATTGTATGCCTTATCCCCATTTAATTTCAATCCTAACTTACTTCGCTCTCTTCGCGCGCAACACGCGGCTAGTAAATAAGAATAAACCGAAGAGGAAGATCGCTAATCCAAGCACTTCCGCCATGCCTTCCCAGTTTTCAAGGTTTAAGGCAAGTGGTGCTTCAGAGCCACCTGAAGTAACGGAAGCCGCAATCACGAACGCTAACACCACCCCCATCAAACTTTCGCCTACAATTAAGCCCGCAGAGAAGAGTGTACCGAAACGTTCTGCTTTAACAGCCACTTCTTTCTTACCCGTGCGTTTTGCATAATTTGCGATATGGCGGGTAATGAACCACGCTAAAAATGCTCCAATAATTACAGGCGTATTGATTGATGGCGGTAAGTAGATACCGATACCCACAGCGATCACTGGCAAGCCGATTTTCTTGTCACTGATTTTTTTCAAGAAAGCATCAATCACAATCAGCACTGCGCCTAAACCCACACGCTTAAAATGTAAGTCCATTTCCAATTTATTCGAGAAAATCCCTTGTGAAATGGTGGTCATAATGGTCGCTTGTGGCGCAGATAATGCTATGATGGATCCATATCTGGACGAGGCAATGCACCACTAAAGCCGTAAGCATGGTAGAGAATCTCTAACACTGGCGCAATTACCAACGCACCGACGAAGCAGCCGATAATCAAAGGCAACTTGTTTGTCTCCACGGTGTCGCGTGAACGAGCAAACCTGTTTTTAAATCTTGCAAGTTATCGTTTGAAATGGTCGCGAGTGGTTAAAACGATAGATGCCGTGAAAAGCGTTAAAGCGGTCAAAAATTTCTGACCATCTATCGTTTCAAATAAACCTGCAGAGTTGCCGATAGTCACTAACACCAACGAAATCACGATCACCGAAATAATCCCGATACCTGAAATTGGGCTTGAAGATGATCCCACTAAGCCCGCCATATACCCCGAAGCTGCCGCGACGAAGAAGCCGATGAAGACCGCTAAGAAGGTACAAACCACCACCAATAACACCGCTAATTCTGGCGAAATTGGGGCAGCGGCGATGAAGTGATAAAGTGAAATCACAATCAAGGCAACCGTTGCGATTAAGATATAAATCATCGTTTTTGGCGAAAGGTCGATGTCGATGCGTTCCACCGCTTCGCCCGCATTACCTTTTAGCATACGGAACGAATGCACCATCCCTTCAATCATTGGTTTCATCAGAATTAATAAAAGTCAAATTGCCGCAATCCCGATAGTTCCCACGCCGATAAAACGCACTTTGGTTTTCCATGCAGTCATTGCCACATCCACCATATTCGCATCAGCTGCCACATCTGAGTGTGCGGTAAAATATGGAACGGCGACGCCCCAAGTGAGGAGCACACCTAGCAACATTGCCAAACCGCCTACGATACCGATTAAGTAACCCGCACCGACCAACGCTAACGAGAACCCCATCGGCAGTTGGAACATGGCTTTACCATTACTCACCCACGCACTTGCGCCATCTGCGACCACGCGTAAACCATTAGTAAAAAGGCAACCGTTGCTGCAAAAATCCCGCCGTAAGCAATATCTTTCACGCCACTATCGCCCTCTTTCGTGGTTTGCCCGCTTTGAGAATTTCTGCCGCGGCCACACCTTCAGGGTAAAGGCAAATCGCTATTCACGACCATCGCACGACGAAGCGGAATGGTAAACAACACGCCCAATGTACCGCCCGCAGCACAAATCAACATCGTTTGCCAGAATGGAAAAATCTTGCCAATAGCCCATCATCAACAAACCTGGCAATACGAAAATCACGGACGAAAGCGTTCCCGCAGACGATGCCTGCGTTTGCACCATATTGTTTTCCAAAATGCTGGAATCTTTAAAGAATTTCAGCACCGCCATGGAAATCACCGCAGCAGGAATGGAAGACGCAAAGGTCATCCCCACTTTCAGCCCTAAATAAACGTTCGATGCGGTAAACAGCACCGTTATCAACGCCCCCAACACCATCCCCCGCAGGGTCAGCTCTTTTAAATTATTATTATGCATAATACGTTTCCTTTATCAGATAAGAACGAGCTGTACCTTCTCAGAAAATGCTAGGCTTTTTCAAGCCTTTGTTTAAAGAAAATATCCCAAATTTTAGTAATGAACAAATTTTTGTGCGGAAAAGCAGAGGAAAGTTTTTTCATTTGGAACATAACTATAAGCAATAAGAGTTACGCAGGCTTATGCTGAAATTGGTATTGCATTTCGAGCCTTCAGCATTGAGCAGTAGCCTGATTTCACACCTGGAGTAAAAGAGTAAAGAGAATAAGAGAATAAAGAAAAACCCCTTTGTGCTCAGTTCTAAGATCACATTGGGGCTTTATACTGGAATTTTATTTTAGAGAAATTAAATTAATTTTTCCAATCGCCACAAGTCCGCAAAGTCGGCTCTGGCTTTAATCAAATGGGCTTTTGCACCGTCCACCAAAATTTCGACCGCTTGTGGGCGGGAATTATAGGTAGAAGACATAGTTGCCCCATACGCCCCTGCTGAACGCATTGCGATTAAATCGCCTTCGGCAATCGCTAATTCTCTGCCTTTGCCTAAGAAATCAGACGTTTCACAAATAGGGCCTACCACATCATAAACCGCCTTTTCGCGATCAAGCGATTGATTTGACTTTCGATAATTTGCATATAGGCTTCGTAAAGGGCTGGGGCGAATCATGTCGTTCATACCCTGTATCCACAATCGCAAAGTTACGATCTTCATTCGATTTCAGATATTCCACTTTGGTCACCAAAATCCCCGCATTCGCACCAATTGCACGCCCTGGCTCTAAAAATGATTTCCAAGTTTGGGTAATTTTTCAATTTTGCAAGCAACGCTTCCGTGTATTCGGTTGGATGTGGTGGTTCTTCACCGTTATAAGGCACGCCCAAGCCACCGCCTAAGTCTAGGTGATGTAGTTCGATGCCATCTTCTTTGAGCTGTTCCATCAACACGATTAAACGATCGGCCGCATCTAAGAACGGCTGTAATTCGGTCAGTTGTGAGCCAATGCGGCAGTCCATTCCCGACAATTTTTCACGTTCGGCAAGGTTTTCGCTAAGCGGTAAACTTCACGTGCTTGTTGTACGCTCACGCCAAATTTATTCTCTTTCAAGCCTGTGGAAATATAAGGGTGAGTTTTGGCATCCACGTCTGGATTAACACGCAGAGAAATTGGGGCGATTTTACCCATTTTGCCTGCCACTTCATTAATGCGGTGCAATTCAGGAATCGACTCCACATTGAAGCAACGAATGCCCACGTCCAATGCACGCTCAATTTCACTGTGCGATTTTGCCACACCCGAAAAGACTACTTTTGAGGCTTCGCCGCCCGCAGCCAATACACGCTCTAATTCACCCTGCGACACAATATCAAAGCCAGACCCGAGTTTTGCCATCACGTTTAACAGGGCAATGTTGGAATTTGATTTTACGGCAAAGCAGATTAAGTGCGGGTGCGAGCAAAAAGCATTGTCAAAAGCGTGCCAATGGCGTTCAAGCGTTGCACGAGAATAGATATAAGCAGGTGTGCCGTGTTCGCTAATAATGTCAGCAATTGCCACATCTTCAGCAAAAAGTTGTTGATTTTTATATTCAAAATGGTTCATTATAGTTTCCGTTGTGTTTGTAAAAATAAAAGTTGGGAATCGACCGCTTATTATTGAGTTTTGGCTTTGTTGAACAGGTACATTTTCTGGGAAATAAAGTGCACCTTTTACCCCACAAGCGGTTAAAAACTGCTAACATTACAAGGAGAAGAAATTTTTCATCATAAGTCCTAAGAAGATAATCCAAAAGATAAGGCGATTGTAAAGGAAAGCACCCGAACTAAAAAGGCTATTGCTATAAAGAATCGGTTTTTACGCACTCTCCACACTAAAGGCTATCACATCACGGATATGCTCTGCACCCAATGCAATCATCACTAAGCGATCCACGCCCAATGCCACTCCAGAACAGTCAGGCATTCCCGCTTCCAGTGAAGCAAGGAAACGAGTATCTAACGCTTGCAGTGGCAACCCCATTTTTTCGCGTTCAACATTATCCGCATTAAAACGCCGAATTTGCTCTTTGGTATCATCTAATTCGTGAAAACCGTTGGCAAGCTCTAAGCCTTTATAATAAAACTCAAAACGTTCAGCTACGCGATGATCTTCACTACTCACTTGGGCAAGTGCGAGCTTCGGTCGACGGAAATGATAAACCGCAGGGGACGTTCTTTGCCGATATTGGCTTCTACAATTTCGCTAAATAAAATTGTACAGTATCGCGATTCTCATCGTCATCGCATTGAAAAACCGTGCTTGCGAGCTTTTTCGACTAATTGGGCTTTGGTTGCAGAAAGGGGATCTAACCCCACATAAGTTTGAAACACAAATTGATAGCTAAAAGACTCTGCAGGCTCACAGTCTAAAATTTCTTGCAATAAATCATCCACTCTCGTTAATTAAACGGTACATATCGAAATAGGGGCGATACCATTCCAACATCGTAAATTCAGGATTGTGGCGTTTGCCTCGCCCTTCGTTACATGAAAAGACTTTACAGAGCTGATAAATCGCCCCCAGAGCCTGCGACAAGCAAGCGTTTCATATGATATTCAGGGCTGGGTCATTAAATAAAAGGGGCTTTGCTTCTCGCCCAAAGCGCGGAAGAAATTGCGTTTGAAGGTAGAAGATGCACACTGCAGTTACCGAAAATTCACTCAGCACGGGCGTTTCAACTTCAACACGCCGCGATCTGCAAAAGAACTGACGGATATTTTTCATTATTTTCGCTCGCTTGAGCAAAATTTTTCAATCGGTGCGGTCGGTTGCCATTTTTACTTTTGGCTTAAATCGGTGGATTCATCGTTTCTCAGGTTATTTCTAAAATTGGTATTAGGGTAAACAGCTCTTTTTATATTTCAGCCAGAAAGACAACCGCTTATAAAATAAAACCACCTGAAGGGTGGTGTGTCTTATTTTGTATTGTTTTGCTTTTAATGCTTGCCAAATATAGTAAAATATTCGCACCTGCAACCAACGTATTTAAAAATGCTACAGGATACGTAGGCAACAACAGCCCATAAATCACAAAACCAATAGCACCTAGCGTGTTAATTGTACGAAGTTTAACGACATCTTTCATAAAAATGAACTTGCCACTAAGATAGACGCAACATAACCTAAAATTTCAATCGCATTCATTTTATATCCTGATTCAAAAAGTATGTTGACATTTTACATCGTTCTTTTTCATTTTGTCGATGAGTACTGGAAAAGCAAAGGTTTGCGTGAGAAAAATTTACAAAAAAGCCCTATAAATTTTCATTTGCAAGGCTCTTCGTATATTTAACCGCTTGTTCAGTAGCATTATAGGCTTAATGTTAAGTACGCTACAACGACTGTGTAAACTGTTGATAATCCATGAAAAATCACTCCACCTGCTGGGAGGTGTACTTTTAAGTCGTGTAAGCCGTGGTGAACACGATGCATACCTGCCCATGGGAAGATAGTTAATACTAAGATTACAAGTTTACCAATCCAAGTGTGTGCGAATGCGATAATGGTTTGTGCATCAACGATACCAAATGGTAACAATAATGCGAAGATTAAAATCACCACAGGGAAGAAGAACGCACTGACTGAGCCGCCTGCACTAAAGAGTAACCATATCGGGCGGTTCGTTTGATTTTACCGCTTTGTTAATAACGTCTTGTTTGCTCATATTTCACTCCTATAACGCGAGGGCTAATACGATGATGCTAATTACAGCGGTGATACCCCACATAATTTTCGCACCCGTTGCCACAGGTAATTTTTCACCTTTTACCATAATACCCAAGACTTGTGGGGTCATAATGAAGAGCGTTGCTGCGCGTAATAACATTGCGGCTAAGCTCACAAGGTTTAAGATGATCACAATTGGATTTTTTAAGAAATCTACGAAGCTAGTATCAAATGTACCATTACCTAATGAAATGACGCCATAAAGTAACACTAAACAGAACCAAACCGTTGGGATCGCCGTTGCTTCACGCACCATATAGAATTTATAAAAACCGACCTTCGTCCACCAAGTAGGTTTTACTTCACGCACATAGGCTTTACGTTTTGTTGTCATAACTTTCCCTTAACCTTTTGGTTTTAACATTGAGATAACATAGTCTTTCGCACTTTCTAATTTGCTTTGGTTAATCGCAGAAGCAGGGCCTACGTGTTTTGGACATACTTCCGAGCAGTAACCAACGAAAGTACAGCTCCACACACCATTTTGAGAACTTAGTAACTTCATACGTTGTTCACGACCGTTATCACGGTTATCAAGGTTATAGCGGTGTGCAAGTGCAAGTGCTGCAGGGCCGATAAACTCTGGGTTTAAACCAAATTGTGGATACGCTGCATAACACAAACCCCGCTAGTTGATACACATTGAGAAGTGACGATATTTCAAGCTGTGCAGGGTTTGTTTGGTACGTTGTCCTCTCGGCGTTTTATTATCAATAATGTAAGGTTGAATTGCTTCAAGGCTATCAATAAAGTGGCTTAAATCCACCACTAAGTCGCGTTCAATCGGGAAGTTTTGAAGTGGTTCAATACGCATATAACCGCTGTAGTCGCGTAAGAATGTTTTACACGCTAATTTTGGTTTGCCATTTACCATCATACCGCAAGAACCGCAGATCGCCATACGGCAAGACCAACGGTAAGATAGCTCTGGTTGTAACTCATCTTTGATGAAGTTTAACGCATCTAAAAGTGAAGTTTGGCCATCATACGGTACTTCATATTTTTCTAAATGTGGTTCGCTATCCACTTCTGGGTTGTAACGAAGCACTTCAATCGTCATTTTTTCCATAGCCATCCCCTATTTTTGTTGTGCCGCTTTTTTCGCTGCTTCTTGTGCTGCACCTTCTGCACCGTACACTCGTTTTGCAGGTTGAGATTTAGTAATTTTCACATCACTGTATTTGATGGTTGGTTTACCATCTGCATTATAGAATGCTTGGGTGTGTTTTAAGTAGTTCACATCATCACGTTCTGTGAAGTCTAAACGTTGGTGTGCACCACGAGATTCTTTACGTTCAACCGCTGAACACGCAATAGATTGTGCTACGTCTAAGATAAAGCCAAGTTCAATTTTGTAGAGTAAATCAGTGTTAAATACACTTGATTTATCTTTCACGCTGATGCGTTTATAACGTTCTTTAAGCTCTTCAATTTTGTTTACTGCACCTTCCATACCTTCTTGTGTACGGTAGATACCACAACCTTCTTCCATTGCATCACCCATTTGGTTACGAATGTCTGAGTAAGATTCGTTACCTTCTTGGTTCGCTAATGCGGTTAAGCGTGCAACTACATCTTTCGCTTGTGCATCAATTTGTGCTTGGTTTGCAGGACCAGCTTCTAACGCACGGCGTGCTGCATTTTCACCCGCCACTTTACCGAATACCACAAGTTCAGCTAATGAGTTAGAACCTAAGCGGTTCGCACCGTGTAAGCCTGAAGAAGCACATTCACCCACTGCATATAAACCTTTGATTGAGGTTTCAGCATGCATATCCACTTCAATACCACCCATGGTGTAGTGAACTACTGGACGCACTGGGATTGGTTGAGTCACTGGATCCACACCTTCATACGCACGTGCTAATTCGCAGATGAACGGTAAACGTTCGGTTAAGTGTTTTTCACCTAAGTGACGTAAGTCTAAGTGAACCACATCTACGCCTTTTGCGGTTTTTAAGGTATTGCCTTTTTTCCATTCTTGCCAGAATGCTTGAGAAACTCGGTCACGAGGACCTAATTCCATATATTTGTTTTCTGGTTTGCCGATAGGGGTTTCTGGTCCTAAGCCGTAATCTTGTAAGTAACGGTAGCCATCTTTATTGACCAAGATACCACCTTCACCACGACAACCTTCGGTCATCAAAATACCTGTGTTTGGTAAACCTGTTGGGTGATATTGAACGAATTCCATATCACGCAATGCCACCCCGTGACGATATGCCATTGATAAACCGTCACCTGTTACGATACCACCATTAGTGTTGAAGCGATAAGTACGGCAACCACCACCTGTTGCGATAACCACTGCAGATGCATTGATTTGCACTAATGTACCTTCCATCATATTCATCGCCACACAACCGCGTGCTTCGCCGTTGTCAGTTAAAATATCTAATACAAAGTGCTCATCAAAACGCACGATGTTAGGGTATTTCATTGAGGTTTGGAAAAGTGTATGTAAGATATGGAAGCCTGTTTTATCCGCTGCGAACCAAGTACGTTCGATTTTCATCCCACCGAAACGACGCACGTTCACTTCACCATCTTCACGACGGCTCCACGGGCAACCCCAACGCTCTAATTGAGTCATCTCAATTGGAGAATGCTCTACAAAATATTCAACAATATCTTGCTCACATAACCAGTCGCCACCGCCTACAGTGTCGTTAAAGTGGTTATCGAATGAATCGTTATCTTTAATTACTGCTGCTGAGCCACCTTCTGCTGCCACAGTATGGCTACGCATTGGGTAAACTTTTGAGATTAAAGCGATTTTTAAGTTCGGATTTGCTTCTGCTGCTGCAATTGCGGCACGTAAACCACCGCCTCCTGCACCGACAATTGCGACATCAAAATTAACACTTTGCATATGCACTCCAAAAAATAATCATAGGTAAAAAGCGTGTTCATTCTGACACTTTAGAGGTATAAAAAGGAATTTCACATAACAAAAATTTTGCTTTTGTGATCTCACCTCAAAAATGAGCAATAGTGAGAATTATTCTAATAATTAAGAAGTTAAATTTATATTATTTCTTCAATTCAACGCCGAACAAATCCATTTTTAAACCATATATTCTCAAAACCAGATAGAAATAACATAAGTACAAAGCCATACTCCTATATTAAGAAACATAACAGTGACTTAGTTTATAAAAAGAGGTATGTTATAAAAACTATCATTGACACAATTATTAAATAGCATAAGATTTGGATTACTTCGTTGTATTTTCTATCAGAAAATATCTTTACTTAAAAATATAATATCAATTAATTTAACCACATAGTAATGGTACAAAATAACAAAAATAAATAAAAATTTCCATTTAGCTTTTAAAATTAAACATAAAAATTAACCAATGTTAACGATTCTCATTTTTATAGTCAATTGAATACATTACCATTTTAAGAACTCCGATCACTTAAATGTACCAGATATTTTTGTTCAATATACCCATAGAAAAACCGCTTGCAGATTCACTCTACAAGCGGTTATTTTTCTTTGTTATCGCAATTATTTTTCAATAAATCACGAATTTCAGTCAATAATTTTTCTTCAGCCGTTGGCTCTGGTGTTTTTCTGGCTCTGGCACTGGACTTTTTAAGTGAGTTGATAATTTTCACTCATCGCAAATACCGCAATTGCGATAATTAAGAAATCAAACACGTTTTGAATGAACGCACCGTATTTCAACATTACGGCTTCCGCACCTTCTTTTTGCAGGTGCAATTTTCGATTGCTAAATCTTTGAAATCCACCACCGATGATCCAACCGATAGGTGGCATAATCACATCACTTACTAATGATGAAACGATTTTACCAAACGCACCACCGATGATCACACCGACTGCCATGTCGACTACATTGCCTTTTACCGCAAATTCACGAAACTCTTTTAAAATGCTCATTTTGTTTTCCTTAAAGAAAAATCGCCCACGATTGTGGACACGCGGGCGATTACATGCATAATCTCATTTTTAGATAGAAAATTTATCTCTTTACTTTAGCCCCAAATCCAACAGCTTCCCGAACTGTTCCACCTGAGCCCAATCGGTAAATTCATACTCTTTGCTGAGCACTGTTTCGCCTTTGTAGTCAGCTTCTAATGAACTGAATCATCATGCGATCAAAAGAATTTATAACGATGGGTAAAGCAACGCACCAGCAATTACTTCCACATAGTTTGGCTGCCACGTCAATTTTAGGCAAGGAATTTTCGCACGTCAGTATTTACTCTGCTGTTCTGCGGTTCAGTTTTGCGAGCGGTTAAATTTACGCTGAAAAATGCGGATTTCTTCTGATTTAACACCACTTGGTGTTCAGCCACAAACTGATACACCAGCGGATTAAAATGACCGTAGCGAATCGATGCTCCAATCACAATCTGGTTGGCATTTTGCTAATTTTTCAGCAAAATTGACCGCTTGATCTTGTAGAAATCACTTCCACTTTCGTGACTGATTTGCTCACCGAAGTTTGTCAGCGCATCTTTTCGGTTTGACCATCGGTCGTAAAATATAAAATTAGGGTTTGCATTATTAATCTTTCCAAAACAGGGCTTAAAAATCACAAGTAAAAGTGAACACTTCCAACCGTCCACACACCATCGCAAAGGTCAATACCCATTTTTGCACTATCTGGCACTTGGTGAAGTTGGTACTCACGCTACCCAATGCAGGGCCTAAGTTATTCAGGCTTGCCAGAACAGCGTTAAAGGCATCAAACGATTCCATTCCGCACAAGATTGCCATCAGCCAACAAAGAATAAAGACAAAAATATAAGCAGAGAAAAACGCCCAAATTCCCTCTTCGATACGGTCAGAAAGCACCGATTTTGCTAGCTTTAATCGGTTTTACTGCATTCGATGCACAAAGCGGTGAATTTCTCGATCTCATTTGCAGATAGAGCAATATAGCACACGAATAACCTTCAATCCTCCACCTGTTGAGCCTGCACAACCGCCAACAAAAAGAGGCTAAAATAGCAGGGTCGGTAAAAATGACGGCCATTGACTGAAATCTGTTACCCCAAAAACCTGCAGTGGTGGGAAATCGACACCGCTTCAAACAATACTTGATCAATGGTTGTCCCTGTTGTGTTGAAATATTGGTGGAATACCAGCACTATCACACAAATTAAAAACAGAGCAATTTGGATAAACATAAAGGAGCGAAATTCATAATCTCGCCAATAAAGGCGTTGTAACACTGTACTTTTACGTTTCTCTTTCGGGTCTTTTCAACTGGCTAAACAAGGTAAAATGCAAAGCGAAGTTACACGACGAAATCAGTAAGAAAAAGACCGTGATATAGTTAATCGTGGTGCTATTAAAATAACCGATGCTCGCATCATGAGTTGAAAATCCACCAATCGAAATGGTCGCAAAGCTGTGTGAAATCGCATCAAATGGGGTCATACCTGCCAACCAATACGCCAAACCACATAAAATCGTGAGCGAAAGATAAATTTGCCACAGCATTTTGGCTACTTCTGCAATCCTCGGTTGCATTCGCTCATCTTTGAGTGGACCTGGCATTTCCGCTCGATAAAAGCTTACCCAAACCCATCATTGGAATAATCGCAATTGCCAACACGATGATCCCCATTCCACCTAGCCATTGCAAAAATTGGCGGTAGAACAATATCGCTTTAGGGAGTTCGTCTAATCCCGTAATGACCGTTGCCCCCGTGGTTGTTAGCCCTGAAAAAGACTCAAAAATCGACTCGCTGAAATTCAAATCTGGGTGTTCTAACAGGATAAACGGCACAGCCCCAAGACTGCCCAATACGATCCAGAATAGCACTACAATCAGGAACCTCGCGGGAGCGTGAAATTGATCTTTGTAATCTCGACAGAACCACCAAAGCGTTGCCCCTACTGCAAACGTAAGCACAAAGGATTCTAAGAACTCACGTCCACCACCATCGCCGTAAATCAAGGCAACTACCGCAGGCAACAACATCGTGAGCGAAAAACTCATTACTAACACGCCAACAATGCGAATAATCGTTAAAAACTGCACCTTATTACTCTTCTTTCTCTAACACTAACCGCCCCGCAAAACGTTGCGTAAGCGAGTCTTGAATTTGCTCAACTTGAGCAGGATTTACCGCCCAACGAAGTACGATTTTCTCACTAAATTGTTGATCGAGTATCTCAATATCCCAATCTTGCAACAAGTGACTGATCGTATTAAATTGCTCATATTCACACTGCAAGCGGTAATTTTCTCGCAATACTTTACGAGCTGTTTCAAGTTTCAGCAGTGCCTGTTGCACACCATTACCATAAGCCTTAACTAGCCCGCCCGGTACCCGGTAAAATACCACCATGATAACGCACTACCACAGCGGTAATTTCGCCCAAGCCTGAACCAAGCAAATAACTTAACATTGAGCTTTCCTGCTGTGCCAGAAGGCTCACATCGTCGGAAAAACTGTATTGTTGCGAGTCTGTGACGCATTCCTGCTACCGTTGACATGGCGAGTAGACGGATGCAAGGCTTTTTATCTCCAAAAATGCCTGGATTGCTCCATCCTTGTGTGGCGGTAGGTTATAAATCGGCTTTTTGATCTCTTCCCCAAAAATCGCCTCCGACTCGGATAAAATTCCATTCTGTACTTATTGCAAACAAATTGGGCGTATTTCTAGCAAAAAGCTTAATTATATTGCTTAATTTCTTCGTTAATTACTGCTGCTGTCTCTCCCCACCCTCTTTGCTAAAGAGGGGATATTTCTTTTATGAAATAAAAATTTATCTGACTCATTTACATTTTTATAATGTTAAAGTAAAGCAAAATTTAAATTTACTGGGATCTAATCCTCTTATAGAAGAGGGGTGGGAGATTTGGCAGAAGAAAAACGAAGAAATTACTCTATTTTCTGCTAAAAAACCCATCATTCATCTACTTTGTTCACGTTATGTCAAAACTAAATATTATTTTTCGCTGGCACGCCTGGATTTTGCTGCCCAACATCTACAAGCGCTTCTAATTCAGAACACAACGTCATCGTTGTTTACACCCAACCCGACAAACCCGCGGGCAGAGGCAAAAAACTGCAAGCCAGCCCCGTCAAACAGCTTGCCGAAACGTACAATATCCCTATTTATCAGCCGAAATCGTTGCGTAAAGAAGAAGTGCAAGCAGAGCTGAAAGCCTTGAATGCAGATGTAATGGTGGTAGTCGCTTATGGTTTAATTCGCCTGAAGCGGTGTTAAAGTCGCACCTAAATATGGCTGTTTGAACGTGCACGGTTCGATCCTTCCACGTTGGCGAGGTGCAGCCTATTCAACGTGCGATTTGGGCAGGTGATAGCCAAACAGGCGTAACCATTATGCAGATGGACATCGGTTTAGACACAGGCGATATGTTGCACAAAGTGTATACCGATATTTTACCGACTGAAACCTCAGCTTCACTTTATCAAAAGCTTGCCGAGCTTGCCCCGCCAGCGTTGCTCGAAGTGATCAAACGGATTAGAAAGCCAACAATTTAAACCTGAAAAACAAGATGACAATTTGGCAAACTATGCGGAAAAAGCTCACTAAAGAAGATTAGCAAAATTAGACTGCGAATTTGCCTGCTTGTCAGTTGGAACGCAATATTCGAGCCTTCAATCCAGCCCCAATTGCATTTTTAACGGTAAACGTGAATGGCAATGAAGAACGAGTAAAAATCTATCAAAGCCAATGTGTTACCACACCAAGAAAAAGCACTTGGCACCGTAATTGCTTTTGATAAAACGGCTTTTGCAAATTGCCACCCAAGATGGCGTATTAAACATCACCCAACTTCAACCACAGGGCAAAAAACCGATGTTAGTGCAAGATTTCTTAAACGGACGAGCAGATTGGTTTAAGGTGGGTGAACTGTTGGCTTAAGCTATAAACTCACCTGAGGATAAACTCCTCAGTCAATCTCGACCACTTGCTCAAGGTAAAACTAGTTTCCACGGTTACAGTTAGATTTCTGGCTTTGCGGATCTTGGGTGAGAGCAAATACGTCTCGCGATTTGCAAAAAGTTGCGGATTTTTAATCGCTTGCAACACGCCATCTTGCCATAAAAGTAGGGCGTCGGTCGGTTGTAGTTGAGCAAGCAAGGTGGTGAGTTCTTGCTTGTCGTATTGGGCTCTGGATAGCGTATAAAGCATTTTATCTCCTCACTGTTAAAACGTCAGCACTTTTTCGGCTTGATGTAGCACTTCAAACAGTCTGTTTTTGCTCACTTTTTGAGCTCCTTTAAGCACAAGCTCTGCATTATCTAACCCGCGTTCGACAAGGCTTTCTTTGCAAATAAAAACATTCTGTCAAACCATAAAGCTCAATCAGTTTGAAAGTGGCAATATGATCTTTTTGAAGCAACAATCCAGGCTGTTGGTGGGCAATCAAATTGAATACGCCATCGTTGAGGAAACAGATCGCAAGCTCTTCTTCCTCGCAAAATGCACTGGCGGCAAGCAAGGCATCCAACCCTTCACGGCTAATGCTTGTGCCAAAAGGTGGTTGGGTAAATAAAATCGCTAATTTATATTTCATTTTTAAAAGGTCAGTAATCTATCGGCTTTGAGCACGGCTTGGCTGAATTCGCCCAAGCCTGCCAGAATAAAAGGCTCGGCGAGGTTCTCTTCAACAATGCCACGGCGTTGTGCAGCAGAGATGCAGAGATGCAACGACAAGCGGTGATTTTCTGCCAATTTTTTCCAATGTTCCACTAAATTCACTTCATCGCTTGCGGGATTGACCAACATATTCGCATTGCTTACACCGTTTTGGAAAAAGAAAATCTGGCGTATTTCGTGTCCACTAGCTAATAACTGCTCTGCAAATTGATAGGCTAAATACGCCGCTTGAGCCATACACTTCGCCTTTTACTGCTAAAACATACTGCATTATTCGCTTCCTTTCTCTTCTGCACCTTGCTTAATTTGACGGATGTAAAGGTAAACCGTGTGACGGGAAATATCCAACCGCTCTGCGACTTGGTAGATTGCCTCTTTAATATCAAAAATCCCTTTTTCAAACAGCGACACCACGATTTTGATGTGTTTTTATTGTTGTTGGCAACCGCACGATCGCTCATCACCTCTTCAATAGTAGGTCGATGGTTTGAGAAACCAGATCTTCGACTCGAGCCAGCGAAATTAACGCAGTATCGTTTTCCTCAGAAAGTGGTGGAAGAAGGCGTTTAGAATTGCGAGGTCGGCACATCCAAGTTCATATTGATGCAAATAAATCCTATCACGTGCTGTTTACGGTTTCGAATAGCGATAGTGACCGATTTCATCAATACGCCCCACCTTTACCACGTGTAAAAATACGGTTTGAGACGCTCGTCGGTTTGCGCTATTATCGTAACGGAGCGTAGAGCTTTGTCAGTTAATGGCGAGCCGATTTTGCGGTCAGTAGTCAGTCCGTTTACCACGTAAATAGCGGAATGTTCGAGAAATTTCGAGCGAATGCAACACGATTTCGCAATGTCCTCCTAGGCGCAGCAATGCCGTCAATCACGGGGAAGTAAGAAGCGAGGATAGCGTGATCTTCGTCACGTATAGGGAGTGAAGGTACTCATTTGATTGTAGAGTGGGATTTATCCCACCAATTAATGTTAATATACAAATAAAAATGGTGCGTAAAAGCCCACCCTACACATTACCTAATTATTTAGCTGGTTTAAAATCCAACAACTCAATCTCAAATTTTGAGTTAGAATTGCTGGATTTTACCTGCCGAACGATCACCATACCCTAATGCAGGTGGAACGACGATTTCCATTTTGCCACCTTTTTTCAGCATTGGGATTGCTTCGATCCAACCTGGAATCAGTTGATTTAATTGGAATTCTACAGGTGCGTTACGGTCGTACGAGCTGTCAAACACAGTGCCATCTGGTAATGTGCCTTTATAGTGCACTGACCATATCCGTTTTGCTTTTGGGCTTGCCCTTCGCCTGCTTTTTCAATTTTATATAATAAGCCCAGAATCAGTTTTTTTCACGCCAGCTGTTTTTGCATATTCTGCACGGAATTTATCGCCTTCCTCAATCGTTCGCTTTGATTTTTCCGCTTGAATTTTTTGCTCTTGTGAAGAGAGGTAGCTATCTAATGCTTTCAATTGATTTTGTAAATCTTCATCGGTTAATTTACCTGTTATTTTCAAGGTATCTTGCACACCTGCTAAGATTTTATCTTGGTTATAAGTGAAAACCGCTTTTTGAATTCCACAATCCCTTCGATATTTTTACCCATCAACACGCCGACTGCGTATGATGAATCATCCACGAATTTTTATCCGCTTTTTGCTCTGCCATCACAGAACCCTGCAACCACATGTTGCCATTAATGTTACCATCTAAGTAAATTTTTGTTTAACATCCTATATTCCTCATAAAAGATTGGTAAGATATAGCCCAATAGGGTAAAGTGTATTTCTTTTTATGACAACCTTTTTATTAAAAATGCCCTCAAATCTTGAATTATTTAACAGAATTGAAGAACTTGAAACCAAAGTTGCCTTTCAAGAAATAACGATCGAAGAATTAAATCAAGCTTTGATCGATCAACAATTCGCCCTTGATAAACTCCAAACCCAAGTTCGCCACTTGGCGGATTCAAAGGCATCTCGGCAAGCAACGTAGCCTCGCGTGAAGAAGAAACGCCACCGCCGCACTCACTAATCTTAATTTATGCTGTACCTACAAAAAACTTCTGCTTATCCGCCGATTTTTCTCGACATTAGCGTGCTCGATGCAAACCGTCTTTTTTATCTACCTGCAGAAAAAGGGACTAAGCAACAGTGAAATCGCTTTTTCACTCTCGTTGCTCTTTTTCTGCAACCAAGCACTTGCCATTTTTGCAGGCATCTGGGGCGATCGCTTCGGGCTTGCCAAAATGATGTCGTAGCTGCTTTTAGATATTAGCTTTACATCTTTTTCCTCTCGGCAGATCACTACTTTCTCTTGCTACTCGCTACTACCTGTTTTTGGTCTAGGGGTTGCTTGTTCGGTACGAGATGCCAAAGCCTGTTTACTCGCGATTGCCGAGGCAATGAATATGCTGAGAAAACACGTCTACAAGGCAAATATCTCAAAGTTACATCAATGTCCTCAATGGGTGCCCCACTTTTGGTGATTCCTTTTATTAAGTACGATCACATCAATGCTCTCATTTGGGCGTGCTTTGCAATTGAAGCGATTTTGTTTGTGATGATGATTAGACCATTTTCACAAATACAAGCGGTGCAAAATTAGTGAAATTTCGCTTTTCGCAAATCCGTGACATTATGACCAAAGATTTTCTCTTTGTACATTTAATGCTCTTTATCCCGCTTTCGATAGCAACCTCGTTTTTCGTGATTTTCCCGTTTTTGTTCGACAACAAACTGGGTATGCCCGAACATTCGCCCATTGCACTATTTGTGAATGGTTTTGACTAACTGTGCTTTGCAAAGCACTTTTCACGTAATTAACCTCACGCCAAAACAAACTAGCTAGGTTGCACCCATTTTGGCGGTCGGGATTGTCGCTCCGTGGTTTTTGACTTTACATTATTTATCAATTTACACTGCTTATCTGTACTTAGTAATTTTTCACCGTCATTGAGGTTTTATGCTCTCACGGCAATGGGCAAATTTGCTGGTAAAATTCGACAACGGTACACACCCGTGGTTTTTATCTTTTGGGGCATCCCGCTTATTGCCTCTCTCGCAACAGTGGGCGTAATGAACTTGATTCCTCACTTGTTTTTGGTGTAATAATGATAAACCTATTACTCATTTCTATCGGCGCAGTTGCAGGGGCAATTGCCCGCTGGTTACTCGGCTTGGCTAAACCCAATGTTTACCACTTTTGCTTTTTGGTACGCTAATTGCGAATTGCAGGCTGTTTGTTGATTGGGATTGCAATGGGATTATCGCTGCACGATCATGCAGAAATTACTGATTATCACGGGATTCCTTGGCGGTTTCACCGACTTTTTCTAGCTTTTCTGCGGAATTAAGTGAGAAACTCTTAACAGGGAAAAATGGCTGGAATTTAGTTTAATGTTAGGATTGCATTTGGTCGGTGGAATTCTATTGACTGTGATGGGAATTATTCTTACTAGAATGGTGGTAAGCGGTTGATTTTATAGAGTAATTTGCAAATCTGAGATAAAAACAAAAACCGCTTGAAAAGCGGTTTTATTGGCATAATAGACAAAAATAGTTGCTAAAGCTCCTAAAAATCAATACCTGAACATCAATGGATACGCTCTTCTTTTTATCGCTTTACCCATTCAATGCCGCATCAATCATCACATACACATCTTCTGCGGTTTTGCAGGCGAGGACTTTGTCGAGGTTCACACCAGTTTCACTCTCTCGTCGTCTAGCACTTGGGTAATTTCCATTAAGCCTTCCATGTGTCGGTCAGAATCGCTGCCTGCGAGGATAATGAATACACTCACAGGTTCGTCTTCGCCTTCAAAAAGTCACTGGCTCTTTTTAATGTGACCAATGCAAAGAGGCTTTGATCACACCCTCTTCTGGACGAGCATGTGGCATGGCTAAGCCTGGGGCTAGAATGATGTAAGGTCCCATTTTTCGATGTTGCTGATGATATGGTCATAGTAGCAAGGTTCGATAGTGCCCGCTTTAACGAGTAAGTCTGTGCCGATTTTGATGGCTTCTTGCCAAGAAGCAGCGGTTTGGTTGAGGGCGATGGAGTGATTTTCAATGAGGGATTCTTTTAACATAGAGTGTCCTTTTGTTTAATCCTAGGGGCTTTCGCCCTAGGTTACTATAAATGCGTCCCTACAGGACGCCGTAGGATTTATTGATATTTTTTAATCAACGTCAAGAGTTCTTCACCGAAGGTGTTCGGGTTAAGCATATTTTGTACGCCTAGCACAGAGACGCGACCTTCTTGGACGATTTCATCTTGTAAGTGTTTTGAGCAAACAATGATGTCCACGCCTGATGCTTTACCTTTGTGGTCGCAACTGCGCAAGAGTCCATTACGTTTAGGAATGCCTCGTTTATCAAGGTATTGTTTAATTTTCATTTTCATCATCATTGATGAGCCTTGACCTGAACCGCACACTGCAAGAATGCGTACAGGTTTTTGCATCAACATTTGCAGAAGTTTCTGCTTTTTCGACCGCTTGTTCTGTCTCTGCTTGTGCTTGGTCTAGCCGTAGCCATCTAATTGTTCAAGGGTTAAGCCTTTTGCTTTCGCTTCGGCTTCTTCTGCACGTAATTTACGTGAGGCGAAGAACATATAAACTAATGCAGGGCAACAATCACGAAGAAGAAGCCTGGTACGCTGATGATACCTTGTAGGATTGGTGGGAAGAATAACGCCCAGTCAGCCATACCCATCCAGCCGTTGAAAGTGGTGCCTTGGCTGGCAAGCATTTGGATTACCCACGCAGAGCCGAACACTTCAATCATACCCATCACGAAACAGATTTTCATTACCGCTTTCCAGCCACCGAATTGGTTTTGCGAACACGCCGATGGTAGCGTTTGAGAAGAACATTGGGATAAAAGCCTGGAATGATAAGAATTGGTGAGCTAAAGCCTAGTAATAAACCTACTGCAGCACGATTGACCAATTGCACCCCACATAAAGCCGAATACCATCGCATTTGGTGAGAAGGCGTAAATTGCCGCACAGTCAATCGCAAGGACTGAGTTTGGAATTAAGCGTTCAGAGATACCTTTGAAAGCTTCAGACAATTCCGCCACGAACATACGCACACCCGTTACAATGATTTGAATGTGCTACGGCGAATTTCAAGCCCATTTCAAGAATGTACATAGACCAGTGGTTTTTTCCCGCCATTTGTTGCAGGTTATCTAAACCGAATGAGAGAAGAATGATACCGAAGAAGATGGTCATTACCAATGCGGTTGCAGAGATACTGTCGTGGAAGACGTGTAACCATTTCGGTAATTTCATATGGTCCACAGAGTCGTTTTTGTCGCCGAGTTTTGGTGCAAGTTTAGTTGCAATCCAAGAGGCAATTTGTTGTTGGTGACCGATAGAGAAACCTGCTCCGTCAGTAACAGCTTGGGTAGCTTTATACATAATGTTAGAAGAGATACCCCAATAGAGAGCCATTAACACCGAGGTATAAATCACCGTTTCCCACATTGATGCACCGATGATCATATAGAACACCGCCACCAAACCTGTTTGTTGGAACATAATGTGACCTGTCAGCATAATAGTACGAATACCAGTGAATTTTCTGAACACCACTAATAAGATGTTAAAGCAACAATGCACCGATTACTGCATACCCCACCCAAGCGTAGTTATCTGCCATGGTTTGAATGGTTGCTTGCATACTGGTGTATGGGTCAATCACCGCACCAGTTAAGTGGTGGAATTTCGATAAACCTTCAATCACCGGTTTGAAGTTGGTGACCAAGAAGCCTGAACCTGCTTGCACAAGCATAAAACCTACAATGGTTTTGATGGTGCCTTTAATAATAGTAGTGGAATCTTTTTAAAGTAGAATGTAGCCCAAGCAGAGCAACAATACCAAGTAAGAAAGGTGCTTTTATTTAACACCTGATCTTTTAAAAAGACCAGAATATCACTGAGCATTTCCATAAGAGAACCTTTTATTTTAAAAATCAAATTACGTCAAAAAGACGTGTTGAGTGAGTATCATTCAGCAATATAGATGTAATGGCTACATAACAACCACTTTGTTTTGACAAAAAGAGATTATTTTTGATTATTTTAGGGTTGACCACATTTTATTTTTCAAGCGGTAGGATATAAGCGATTTTTGCAAATGAAGAAAATAAAAAGTCACAATGTTCAATAAACTATGACTTTTTATAATAAGATAATTATTAAGTTAATCTGAGGCACGAGCCTGATAAACTTATCTAAAAATTAAAGGTAGTGGGGCAAGCTATACTACCTTTTCATTTCTCAATATATAACGAACCTTCCTTTTTTTCAAGTCCAAGCAGATAGAATCTCGTTTCGTCTGAATACATTAAAAATGAGAATTAGATCACAAAATCAACAAAAAGCATTTTACAAAATTTTTGACTATTTATGATTCAGAATGATTGGATTTTCCGTAACTGAATACAAAGATGAGCACACTATGACTAACGTTAATGAAATCACTTACGAAAGTTAGATTCTTTCAACCCTATTTGCTAAACACGGTAAAATCACCACCCACACGGTTTCAATGATAGCTTCTAACAAGCACTAAATATTCAATTTAAATCAATATTGTAAAAACATTCCTTACCTCAATTCATTCTTTCCGTAAACGGAGAGGAAAAGTATAAGTAAAAATAAAGTTACAGTTCATTGATTAAACACCAAAACAAAAGGATTGCCAATGAATGAAACATATAGACATAAACAATTACTTTCGTTACTGGAAGAAAAAAAGATGCTATCTACTAACGAGATTATTGATTTACTTGAAATTTCCCCCGCTACAGCACGTCGTGACATAAACAAACTGCATGAACAAGGCAAATTGCATAAAGTTCGTAACGGAGCGGAAGCGATTGAAACAAGCCCAGGGCAGTATTTTTCTAACCAAATCAATAATGTCAGCGAAAAACAGCGTATTGCCGAAGCAGCAAGTAAATACTGTTTTGATGGTGCAAGCGTAATTTTAACCGCAGGTTCAACAATACAACTACTGGGCAACCAACTCTGTGCTAAACATGTGCAAATCATCACTAATTTTCTACCACTCGCAAACTACTTAATTGAGCACAATCACGAGAATTTAGTGATTATGGGCGGGCAATATAACCGCAATGAACGAGTCACGTTATCCTTAAACAATCAGCACGAAAATAACTATTTTGCGGATGTGATGTTCACTAGCGGAAAAGGTTTTACCCCAGATGGACTCTATAAAACCGATATGATTTTAGCCAATTCTGAACAAGCTCTCGCTCGAAAGGCACACAAGTTTATTGCGTTAGTTGATAGCACCAAACTAGGAAAACAAGTTGGAATGCTGTTTAGCGATCTGAATGAAATTGACTTGTTGATTACGGGCAGAGAGGCTGATCTAGTGATAATTCAAACCTCGAGAGAGAAAGGGCTAGAAGTGGTGTTAGTCTAAAAATAGACTTTTTCTATTATAAATTATACTGATCTGACTTGTTTAAAAGCATAAAGTATTGATATAGTTAAAAATAGGTTAAATTTTTGTTTAACCCGTGATTGAGGAATATACGATTGCAGATTTTAAATTCACAAAGAGCTAGGAATTTGAGCAATACTTGCAGTCTGGTTGTTTCTCATCTTGATAATGAAGGAACTTCAAAAAGTTTTATGCTAGCAATGTTGTTTTAAGTACTGGAACTTCTCAATCATTCCTATTTTACAAGTCACTTTTTACCAGTGATGTAGCATCTTTAGATACCATTAAAGAATTTATCAGAACAAATTTTTGACTAATAGAGTAGAATTTAAAATGTATAATCATTCAAAAGTTATTCATATTAACTATAAAGAAAATTACTCATTTTAAAAATAAAGAGGGCAAATAATATGATTTATCTCCTACTTGCATCTTTCTTATGGGGAACATCTTTTATTGCAGGAAAAATTTGCCTATGAAACATTAGATCCTGCATTAGTTGTTTTATTTAGATTGATTATTGCGGGGGGTATTTTATTCCCTATTACTTTGAGATTTATAAAAGAAAATAGTCAATCCAAAGTAAATTGGCGAAAAATCGCTTTATTAGGCTTTTTGACTTATCCAGCCACATTCTTATTGCAGTTTATTGGTTTGCAATATACATCAGCTTCAAGTGCAGCCACTATGATCGGTATAGAACCACTGATGGTTATCCTAGTTGGTCAGTTCTTTTTTAAAGAGCAAGCTTCTTTAACTATTTGGCTATTAGGAACAATTGCATTTATTGGTGTGTTTCTATTAGTTGGATTATCTGATAGCGAAGAAATTTCATTAATTGGTTTGCTTATTAGTCCTTGCTTCAACAATTGTTGTTGCATTATGGCTAAGATTATCAAAAAATCCGTATTAGGGAGGTAATTTAAATCCTAAAGTTTATACCGCATTATCGTTGCAATTAGGAACGTTAATCGGTTTACCTTTTTATGTTGTTATTAGTAAAAAGACTGGAATATCAATTTCTCATATTCTTCAATAATAGCATTACTTTATTTAGGTATAGGCTGTAGTTTATTTGCAAACTGGACTTGGAATAAAGGATTATCAGAAACAGAAACAAATAAAAAGCGGAATATTTCTCGCATTAGAGCCTGTTTTTGGTGTTTTGTTTTTCGATTATTTTTACTAAATGATAGCTTATCTTTCACATCTTGGGTTGGCGTAGCATTAGTGATTTTATCTGCTACTGTATGTTTAGTTCTACCTAAGAAAAAAATTAATGGAAACGGTGGTGGAAACCTTCCGCAAATCAACTTAATGCAACCTGAATTGCTCATACGGTGCGAATGCGTATTACGGGCAATCATTCAATCATCACAAGCGGTCGATTTTGCAAAAGTTTTCGCATATCAGACCGCTTTTTCTTTTTAATCCTTTTTGAATCCCTCTCTGTTTTTGGATTATTATCTCTCATATTCCAGCCAATCAAAGAGATTCACAATGAACAGATCCCGCTACCTAATCCCAGCCTTTATTGCAGCTATAAGCCTTTCTGCCTATGCCGAACAAAAGTAATGCAGAAGAAACCGAAAACACTTGGGCGGATCAACAACATAAAACAGTTAAACAATCGCTTCAGCAGTTGGTCAAATAATATTAACGATTGGTTAGGCGAAACTGACCAGAGCAAACCCGCCTCAGCAAGCTTACGCGTAATGATGGATATGGAATGGAATCGTTACAGCCACTTTACTTACAAACCCTCGTGTACGCGGTAAAAATTAAATTACCTGTATTGAAAAACATTTGAGCGTCGTCTTCGGGGACGAGGATATTGAGAACCAATCCCGCGATAAAAACCGTGTTGGAAAAACTACGAAAATTTAGAACGGAATCGCAACTATGATGCCCGCTAAGCCAGAAATGACAACGCATCAATGGCTTTACGTTGGTCAAATGCCGCAAAAGAATTTGGTGTGAAAACAGATTTTTGATGTGGGTTTACGCTCAATGGGAGATATATTTGGACGTTTGCGAATCAGCAAAAAACAGGAATGGACAGAAAATTTCAGCACGCGTCTCGAACAAATTTACCGTTATGGCTCACGTAGTCGCCACTATTTACGAACTAACTTAGAAAAACCGTTATATTGATAGCGACAACACCTTTATTATGAACCATACTTTCTTGCAATATACACATAATAAGGAAGAAGAAACGGGCTGGGGCAATAGCCTTTACCGTCAACATACTTTTTCCGGTTTTAAAACCCTAAGCTATGGCATATTTACTGGTGGGCGATTCGATAAAGACCGCTCAAAATTTAATACTTAGGGGCCTTTTTGTTACCTATCGTCAACCAATTTTAAAAATGGCTCTTTATTCAGCCTGAAATTAGTCTTTATAACGATAAAGATAATAATCAGGGGCACTATTTCAACGGGTTTATGCGTTTGGAAGCAGTGTTTTAAAACAACAAGCGGTGAAATTAGCAAAATAAAATGCAAATTTCACCGCTGATTTTATTATTTCTTCACACCCGTAATGCGGCACCACTCTTCTTTTTCCACCACAGGATCTAGGTTGAAATCATGAGCATACGCTTCGCAGACCGATTCGGCTTGCGTAGCTAGAATACCGATAAACCTAAATCTCCTTGCGGTTTCACCAATGTGATGATATTCGGTGCTAACTCCTTCAACGGTCCCGCTTAAAATGTTCGCTACACGACATCCGCTTGTAAATCTTTTGGTTGATCTTTTCGCTAAGAATAACTCCAACCGATCCGCCACGCCGTTCGCTTCAGCATTATTGGTCGAAGCCAAAATTGCTTGCGGGTCGATGTCAATACCAATCGCACGTTTTTGCCCCAAGTTTTAAGGCGGCAATGGCTAAGATACCTGAACCACAACCGAAATCGATCACGGTTTTGCCTTCTAAATCTAAGCTGTCTAACCATTGCAAGCAGAGTGCCGTGGTCGGGTGCGTGCCTGTGCCGAACGCTAAGCCTGGATCTAACATCACATTCACCGCATTTGGATCTGGCACTTCACGCCAGCTTGGGCAGATCCACAAGCGTTTGCCGAACTGCATTGGGTGGAAGTTATCCATCCATTCACGCTCCCAATCTTTGTCTTCAATTTGCTCGATTTTATGTGCAAAATCTGGTGTGACCAAACGGCTGATAATCAACGCCTCGACAATCACGCTCATATCAGTTTCCGCATCAAACAAACCAACTACATCGGTATTGCCCCATAAGCGTGTTTCGCCTGGAAGCGGCTCAAAAATCGGGGTATCTTGACTATCCATAAAAGTCACCGACACAGCCCCAATCTCGGTTAAAAAATCGCTGATTTGCTCAGCTTGTTTATCTGTACTATTTAAACGAATTTGTACCCACGCCATTTAGTGTTCCTTAAGATGAGAAAGGAAAAATTTTTGCCTCGTCTTTTATCCCTCTTTCTCCACAAGGAGAGAGTTCTTGAAGCATTTATATCATAATAATAAAATGCCTATATTATAATGGACTTTCAGCCTAAACGATATGAACACATTACACTCAACACCATTTTCGTGTATTATCTTCACTCCATTTCATTTCAAAAAATAATCTTTATGCAATCCACAACTCTTGAGCCCTCTCGTGCTCAACGCATCAAATCTGCGGCAAAAGCAGCACTGCCTTATAGCGCCCCGATGATCGCAGGCTTCCTCTTTCTAGGCATCGCCTACGGCATTTATATGAAAGCCCTCGGTTTCGGCGTGCTGTATCCAATGCTGATGGCACTACTCATTTACGCAGGCTCGGTCGAATTTATCGCAGCTGGGGCGTTGGTTGTGTCTTTTTTTCACCGTTAAGCGCTTTTTCTGATCGCTTTGATGGTGAGTGGTCGCCAGATTTTCACGCCATCTCAATGCTGGAAAAATACGGTGCACACCTTGGCAAAAAACGGTGGTATTTGATTAGTGGATTAGTCGATGAATCCTTCTCGCTCAACTATATGGCGCAAATCCCCGCAGGCATCGACAAAGGCTGGTATATGTTCTTCGTGACTTTCTACCTGCATTTATATTGGGTCATCGGTGCTACACTAGGCAACTTATTCGGTGACGTATTGCCTGTGAATTTAGCAGGTGTAGAATTTGCAATGACCGCTCTATTCTTAGTCATTTTTGCGGAAAAATTGGCTGAAAGAAAAAAATCGCACGAAAGCTCGTTGCTCGGCTTAGGTATCGCTTTTGTATCGCTGATTGTAGTCAGGGAAAGAACATTTCTTAATCCCAACATTGATTGGTATTTGGGTAATTTTAACCCTACGTCGCCCGCAACTAGCAAGAAAACTTGAAACGGTAAAATTGAGGAGAGCAAATGACCATCACCGAACATATCATTACCATCGGGCTTTTGCGTTTTAGCGGTGCAAATCACCCGCTTGGTGCCGTTTTTGGATCTTCCCCTGCCAACCGCCCAATTCCCTGAATATATCCGCTACCTCGGCAAAGTGCTGCCTGCTGCAATGTTTGGAATGTTGGTGATTTACTGCTACAAAAACATTGATATTTTTGCAGGACACCGTGGTCTTGCCCGACTTTATCGCAGGAGCATTAGTATTGGCATTGCATTTTTGGAAAAAGAATATGTTTCTTTTCGATTTCCGTCGGCACACTGTTTTTATATGGTGCTGGTACAGCAGGTGTTTGTTTAATACGTAAATTAGTGGGCTTGAAAAGCCCGCTAATCCTAAAGTCCTAAAAAGTCTTTGTAGCCAATTTCTTTTTCTTCATTTTTCTGTATTTCGGATAATAAGATTTAATCTATCAACCTCTACGGTTAATTTGTTAATTTGTAAATTTGATCTTTGAATTTATTGAGATTATTCATCATTTCTAATTTCTCATTTTCTAATAAATGAAATTTAATGTCATACTCATTTTTTTATCTTTTCTTTAATAGTATTCTTTTTCTCCTATAAGTTTTATTCTTTCATTACGTAATTCCGCTTTCAACTTTTCTATTATAAACTTCTTCTCAGAAGACCTTTCTTTTCCTGCTAATCGATTCAAAAATTCTGCTGCCCCAGTAGGGGTATCTGCATTATAAGTTCCAATAACTCTCTTACAAAGCAATTGATCTCTTTGGTGCCCTACTCCTGTTATAATCGGAATTTTTGATTTATACATAGCATTTAATAAGTTAGGATGTGAAAATGACAATAGAGTCTCTTTATCACCGCCACCTCTAATTAAAACAAATACAATCACAATCCGTTTTTTTGAAAGCTATTAATAGCTTCAGTGATATTATCGAAGAAAGCTCTATTTCTTTCAAGAGTAATTTTTCTACACCTTTTAGAAGATTTTTATTTAATTTTTGCCTTAAAAATCATCCAATCCCTCAGCATTTCTTGCTGTAATTACACAATTTTTATTCCATTAGAGAAATTAAGTTTGAGGTTCTCTCTATATGATTCTTTTTGTAGGATAGAATCCGCATTCTATTTCCATTTCATATTTTAGCTAAACGAGAACATATACCTAAAACCTCTATATTCTCATATTCAGCTAATAATTGAAAACGCCCATACTGAGGAAATAACTGTAATCATCCTTTTTACTCTTATTCTCACAATCTCTAAATGATCCTCAATATTTAATGAAGGGACTAAAACATGTAACCCTCGTTGGCTCAGATGATTATCTATCAAATATAAAAATTTTTCCTTTCTTGCTATCAAATTCATTAGAAACATCAGCTTCAATTTCATATTGGATAAACGGAAAAGATACATTCGAACAAATATGTCCAAAAACATCTGAAAAAGATAATTTTAATAGTATTTTCTAAGGCATTCCAAGTATCATCATCTATCCATTGGCGAAATTTGCGATAATCAATATTATCATGAATAATCCAAGAGCTAACTCTAGCATCCCATACAGCACCTAGTTTTTTCACAACATCTTTCTCTACATATGGAACATTTAATTTAATAGGCATAAACTACCCCCTTCCTCCCACGGTAATTTTATCCAATTTCACCGTTGGCTGTCCGACACCCACTGGCACGCTTTGCCCTTTCTTTGCCACAAGTACCGATGCCTGGGTCGATTTCCATTTTTGCCGACCATTGAAACTTGTTGCATCGCATCAATCCCGCTGCCGATTAAAGTTGCACCTGTTACAGGTTTAGTGATTTTACCTTTCTCAATTAAGTAAGCTTCTGCGGTGGAGAACACAAATTTGCCCGAGGTAATGTCCACTTGTCCGCCGCTGAAATGCGGAGCGTAGATGCCGTATTCTACCGATTCGATCATCTCTTCAAACTCATGGTTACCTTCGGTAAGGTAAGTATTCGTCATTCGTGGCATTGGCAAGTGGGCGTAAGATTCACGTCTGCCATTGCCTGTTGGTGCCACGCCCATTAAACGGGCATTGAGCTTATCTTGCAAGTAGCCTTTCAAGATGCCGTTTTCGATCAACACATTACGTTGAGAAGGCACGCCTTCATCATCAACCGTCATTGAACCGCGGGCATTCTGGATTGTACCGTCATCGACAATGGTACAAAGCGGTGAAGTCACTAACTCACCAATTTTGCCTGTAAACAACGAGGATTCTTTACGGTTGAAATCGCCTTCCAGTCCGTGCCCAACCGCTTCGTGGAGTAAAATTCCTGGCCAACCCGCACCGAGTACAATCGGCATTGTTCCCGCAGGAGCAGGCATTGCACCCAGGTTCACTAACGCCATTCGTACCGCTTCTTTCGCTAAATATTCCGCACGGTTGTAGCCGACCATTTCGCCGTTGATGATGTGTGGCTCTAAGAAGAAATTTAAGCCATAGCGACCGCCCATACCTGATGAGCCACGTTCACGCTTGCCATTTTCCTCCACCAATACCGATACCGACAAACGCACCAGCGGGCGAATATCTGCCGCCAACGTGCCATCAGTTGCAGCGACTAACATCTCTTCATAAATCGCCGATACATTCGCATTCACTTGCACCACTCGAGGATCTTTCGGCACGAGCCACTTTATCCACTAAATGCAGTAAGTCCACTTTCTGCTCACGGCTTAAAGTTTCAAGCGGATTGATCGCTGCATAACGCTGGCAAGCGGTCGTTTCTTTGAAATTTTTTACCAAACATTGACCGCTTTCGTTGCTGATAGAACGTGCCGCTTCAGCACATTGATTGAGCTGACTCAAACCGATTTGGTCAGCATAGGCAAAGCCCGTTTTCTCGCCTGAAACAGCACGCACGCCAAAGCCGCGGTCGATATAAAAACCACCTTCTTTGATGATGGAATCTTCCAACGCCCAACTTTCATCTCGACTGAGTTGGAAATAGAGATCCGCATAGTCAATTTGACGGCTAAAGAAGTGATCTAATACTTGAGAAAGGTGTGAAAGCTCCACGCCACTTGGTGCGAGCAAGCTTTCTGAGACTTGTTTTAACATAGGGGGTTCCTGATTATTTTCCCTCGCCCCTGGTAGGAGAGAGTAAATCCTAGTAAATAAAAATTTTTGCGAATTTTAGCATAAATTCGACCGCTTAATGAGGGTAATTTCCGCTGGTCATATCCAAAAACAAAGCGGTCGAAATCTGCAAAACTTTTGCAAATCTCGACCGCTTGTGAAAGGTTTACACCTATCTATTTAACAATCTCACCTTTTTGCTTGCAGATCGGCGTGGTAAGATGAACGCACGAATGGTCCGCAGGCTGCGTGTTCGAAACCCATTTTTCGGCTTCGGTGCGGAACATATCGAACTCTTCAGGTGGCACGTAGCGTTCTACTTTTTAAGTGGTGACGACTTGGTTGGAGGTATTGCCCTACGGTGAGCATCGTTACGCCTTGAGCACGTAAGTCCCGCATCACTTCCAAAATCTCTTCGTTAGTTTCGCCTAAACCGACCATTAAGCCCGATTTAGTTGGAATATCTGGGAACTCTTCTTTAAAGATTTTAAGCAATTCGAGCGACCAGTGATAATCCGCCCCAGGACGAACCTCGCGATATAAACGTGGCACATTTTCCAAGTTGTGGTTAAACACGTCAGGTGGATTTTGTTTCAAGATTGCAACCGCTTGTTCTACACGTCCGCGGGAAGTCTGGCACGAGAATTTCCACTTTACACTCTGGGTTTAATGCTTTGATTTCTCGCACGGTTGCAGCAAAGTGAGCCGCACCACGGTCTGGCAAGTCGTCTCGGTCTACGGAAGTAATTACCACATATTTGAGTCTCATATCTTGCACCGTTTCAGCCACTTTACGCGGCTCTTCTGGGTCGAGTGGCAGAGGTTTACCATGTGCAACATCACAAAACGGGCAGCGGCGGGTACAGATTGCCCCCATAATCATAAAGGTTGCCGTGCCGTGGTTGAAGCATTCGTGTAAGTTCGGGCAAGAGGCTTCTTCACACACTGAGTGTAAGCCGTGGCGACGCATCCCGTTTTTTTAATACTGTCGATTTTTGCCGAACTTGCTGGCAGTTTAATTTTCATCCAGCTCGGTTTTTGAGTAACTCTTGATCTGGGTCGATATTGCGAACTTGGATAACAGAGAGTTTTCGCTGCATCACGATATTTCACGCCTCGTTCCATTTTGAACGGTGCGAGTTTCGCTGGCGTATTCATTGCCGTTGTCATTAGAATTCGTTTTCCTCGTTGTTAATAAATTGTTGCACATTATAGCCTAAAATCGCGGCAAAGTGGGCGACCAATTTTGGGGAGACATCCTCACAGGTTAAATCGTTCTGATTATTCAATTCGCTTAATTGGCACATTTCAAGCCCCGCATAACCGCACGGGTTGATATTGCGAAACGGTGATAAATCCATATTGATATTAAGTGCTAGCCCATGGAACGAACAACCTTTACGAATACGAAGTCCTAATGAGCAAATTTTTCGCCCTTCCACATAAACCCCTGGTGCATCTGGTTTTGGGTAGCTTTCCACGCCATAATCCGCCAAGGTTTTCACCACACATTGTTCAAGTGCAGTAACTAAATCACGTACAGAAACGTCATGCCCCTGAGCTTTTAGGCGTTTGATGTCGATCAGTACATACATCACTTGCTGCCCAATTCCGTGATAGGTAATCTGCCCGCCGCGATCCGATTGCACTACGGGGATATTAGTTTGATGGATTAAGTGCTCAGGCTTGCCCGCTGAGCCTTGTGTAAAAACGCTGGGGTGTTGCACCAACCATATTTCATCTTGAGTTTCTTCGGTACGGTTGTCGGTGAAATCTTGCATTTTATGCCAGATTTTTTCATAAGGTTGCACGCCCAATTGGCGAATAATCAGTTTTGTGTTCATAGTGGGGATTTTGAGATGAAAATATTAATTCCCCTCCCCTTATGGGAGAGGGAAATCTCACGAGATTTATTCTCCGCAATAAAAGAAATTCATTAAAAGTACCATTCTTACGCCTTCAATTTTTCGCAAGTTCTTCATAAAGGGTTTCTACTTGACCGATGTGTTCAGCCACAATATCAATCGAAATCGAATTATAAGTGCCTTTGCTGCTACGTTGTTCACGAGGTGTATAATCACCTTTACGTGACTTTGAGTCACAGCGACTACATCATCCACTAAACCATCGCGATGCGTGCCTACAACTTTGAAAGTGAAATCACACGGAAATTCAAGTAAAGTCTTTTAATTTCGCTTGGGGTAAATCTTGTAAGTTTACAGTTTTATTTGTCATATTCTTTTCCTCTCTTTAATATATGAAGCGGTAAGATTTTGGCAAACTTTTTGCAAAAATCCTACCGCTTGTTGCGTGCCCTATATAAGGGCTAAATTTTCAGTTGCAAGAGCCGATTAGTTAAAACAAACTTTTCACAGTGAGTATTGCCCAGTCCACGCACGCCCAAAAATACCCGCTTCCTCCACGGCTTGTAGGGTTTGAAGTGGAGTTGAGGCAATATCTTTATGCCATCTAATTGATAAATCACTTTACCCACCACTTGACCTTGCGTGAGTGGGGCTTCTAAGCCTTTTTGGTCTAATTCATAACGGGCTTTAAGCTCGCCTGCTTTACCTTTTGGAATCGTAATAAAAGCTATCTTGCACTGAGCCTAATTGTACTTTGTTCGCATCACCGTAGTACACGTCTCTTCTTTCACCGCTTTGCCCGCTGGAAGCGATTTCACCGTTTCAAAGTTCGCAAAACCCCATTGAAGTAATTTTTTTACTTTCCACTTCACGACCTTTATAAGTCGGAACGCCCATTACCACAGAAATCAAGCGCGTATTTGAAAGTTGGTCGCTGACGCCACCAAGTTATAGCCTGCTTTATCGGTATGCCCTGTTTTCATTCCATCCACGTTCATGGTTTTATCCCACAATAAACCGTTACGGTTTGGCTGTGGTTTTTTCACGTTATATTGGAACTCTTTTTCTGAATAAATTTTGTACTCTTCTGGCTGATCACGGATCACGTGAGTACCGATAATCGCCATATCTCGTGCTGAAGAGTATTGGTTTGGGTCATCTAAACCGTGCACGGTGGTAAAGTGCGTATTTTGCAAACCGAAAGCGTTGAGCATGCTTATTCATTTCATCAATGAAAGAAGCTTGCGATCCTGAGGTATGCTCTGCTAAAGCCACTGCTGCATCGTTACCTGAAACGATGATTAAGCCTTTCATTAACTCGCCTACGGTCACTTGTTTATTCAAGTCTAAGAACATCAATGATGAACCTGGGAATTTTTGTGCCCACGAATTTTCATTCACGGTGTAAACATCACTATTGTGTACTTTACCTTGTTTAATCGCTTCGCCCACAACATAAGCGGTCATCATTTTCAGTTAGCGAGGCAGGATATTGACGTTGATCGGGATTAAGACTCGCTAATACCGCACCAGAGTTGTAATCCATTAAAATATAAGTTTGAGCATTCAATTGCGGTGCAGCAATGCCAAAATCCGTAGTGGAATCCGCCAAAGCGGTTGAAGAAAGGATTAAGGCAGAAAGGCCAGCAAGTTTTAATAATCTTTTTTTCATATAAAGTGTCCGATAACGTTGGGTTGAGAATCTCTATAAACTCATCAAGGGCTTGTTGAATTCTCAACAACCCCTTTTTATAATGGATTGAAACAAACTGAGTAAAATTAACCCTTTTCTGCTAATTCTAATCGTTTGTTTTTGTCTAACACAGCAACTTTCACTTTGGCTGTGCCGGTGTTATGCATACCTAATTGGCGTGCTGCATTTCTCGATAAATCTAACACTCGAGCGTGAGTATAAGGGCCACGATCATTCACCCGAACAACCACTTTCTTGCCATTACGCATATTGGTCACTTCAATCAATGTGCCAAAAGGTAAAGATGGATGAGCAGCTGTCATCGCTGTGTTATCAAAACGTTCGCCATTTGCTGTACGGTGACCGTTAAATTTATCCGCATAGTAGCTTGCCACACCAGATTGCAAATGCTTACGTGGTGTATTCTTATATTTTTCTGTCAAAGAAAGGGGCTTCTTTGCATTTTCTTAGTGGATTTCACCGCTTGTTTTTGCCACTTTAGATTGTTTTCGCTTCAGCTTTTATAAATTTCGCTTTTTGAAGCGTCTTTTTAGCGTTTTCTTTGGGTTTGTGCCTTTGTCTGTTTTTGACACAATCGCCGTTTTTGCGTGTTTAGTTGCTGCAACAGAATTCAATGTTCGAATGTGAAGAATCCAGCTAACAACAGGGTTACAATTTTACTTAATCGCATAAGTATGTATTCCTCATTTTGATATCGTTTCGTTTGTAACGATGTTTTGTATGACCCATTTTCTCAACAAGTTATCACTGATTGAGAAAATAGTGACTATTAATCTAATCGATAACTGACCTTGTCTATGCTTTTTGATACCGCAAAAAGCAAAAAGTTTAATGTTTGATTAAATTTATTCAAAAAAACAAAAAGCCTAAGCTTCAAGATAATGTAAGCCAAGCCTTTGTTTTTCTTACTATTTTAGCTTGTTATAGGGTTATCGCTGTGTGGTTTTTACGATGTACATAGCTTGACATCATCAATCCAAACGCAGCCATTAACGTCACATAAGACGTTCCACCATAGCTAAACAGCGGTAAGGGTACACCAACTACGGGCAAAATGCCACTCACCATCCCAATATTTACAAAAAACATACACAAAAAGAGTAATGCTGTGCCGCCCGAAAGAATGCGTCCAAACGCATTATCTGACTTCGCGCCGAGCATTAAACCACGTACAATAATAAAGAGATAAATGCCGAGCAGAATTAACACCCTCAATCATCCCATGTTCTTCGCTTAATACCGCAAAAATAAAGTCGGTATGCGGTTCTGGCAAAAATTCTAACTGTGATTGCGTGCCTTCCATCCAGCCCTTGCTGCAAGCCACCCGAACCAATCGCAATTTTTCGATTGAATAATATGGTAGCCCGCCCCAAGCGGATCTTTCTCAGGGTCAATCAGCGTCATTACCCGCGTTTTCTGATAATCGTGCATCAAAAAGAACCACATTATCGGAATAAAACCCGCTAAAAAGACCACACCCGCAAAAATCAATTTCCAGCTTAAGCCCGCGAGGAACAGCACAAAATCCCTGCCGCACAAAACCAAAATCGAGGTTCCCCAAGTCGGGCTGTGCTGCCACAAGCAGGGTTGGAAAAAACAATAATCGCCAACGCAATCGCTGTGTCGCGGAAATTTGGGGAAGTGGTCGATTACTCAAGAACGTCGCCACCATTAGTGGCACAGCCAATTTCGCAATTTCCGACGGCTGGAAACGGACAAATCCCAAGTTCAGCCAGCGTTGTGCTCCCTTACTAGTTTCCCCAAACACATCCACCATTACCAGCATCACGATAGTGACCGCATACAAATAGGGGAGCGAAATTTGCTTTATAGGTGCGAGGCGGGATCATCGCCATCACAAACATTATGCCCAATCCTAAAGATACCTGCACCACGCGGTTAGTGAACATTTTTTCGCTACCGCCACTGGCACTATACAGCACTAACAGACCGTAGCCTGTAATCGCAAACAGCCCAAGTAAGAGCCATAAATCAAGCGAAAAAACTTTCCAAAAAACCTTTCTAAATCGGTTACTCATTCACATTTTCCTCAGTCATTTCTGACACAGGCGAAGCAAGAACAGGAGATACAAGCGGTGAATTTTGTGGCGAATGTTGCAAATTGCCCTCATTCTTCAACGTATGTGTTAAGGCAAAATCCATCACTTGACGCACTACAGGTGCTGCATTCGCACCGCCACCACCTGCATTTTCTAAAATGGCGGCAACCACTACTTTGGGATTATCGTAAGGTGCATAAGCAATAAACCACGCGTGGTCGTGTAGCTCTTTCTTCAAGGCGTTTTTGTCATATTTTCCGCCTTTCAGGTTGAACACCTGTGCTGTCCCCGATTTCCCTGCTGCACGGTAAAACGAGCCACCCGCCTTTTTACCCGTACCGTTACCCGCGTTAATGACGTTATACATCCCCTGCTTCGCCACGTTCCAAAATCTCTCAGGCACGCCCGTAATATTTTCGTAAAGTAGCGGATCTTTATATGACTCAACCGAGTTCGCGTGAATGATTTCTTTCATTAAATGCGGCGTATTTACTCGCCCATTATTGACCAACACAGTCAAGGCTTTCGCCACTTGCAATGGCGTGGCAATCCAATAACCTTGCCCAATCCCAACAGGGATAGTATCGCCTTGCACCCACGGTTTTTTGTAGCGAGCCCGTTTCCAATCACGGGTTGGATAAACGCCAGCCGACTCCTCAAATAAGTCAATGCCCGTTTTCTGACCAAAACCAAATTTGGTCATCCACTCCGCCATTTTGTCGATCCCTGTGTCGTAAGCGAGCTGATAGAAAAACGTATCCGAAGACTCCGTGATCGCCTTATTCACATTCGTTGAACCGTGCCCCGATTTCTTCCAGTCACGATAACGCTGAGTTGTACCAGGTAAAATCCAAAACCCTGGGTCAAAAACGGTGGTATTTGGCGTAATCTTTCCTTCAGCTAAGCCCATTACTGCATAGAAAGGCTTAACCGTAGAAGCTGGCGGGTAAGTTCCTTGCGTTGCACGGCTGTAAAGCGGACGTGCAGGATCTTCCAACAAGGCTTTGTAATCTTTGCCCGAAATACCACCCACGAATAAGTTATTATCGTAGCTTGGACTGGTCACCATCGCCAACACGCTACTATCTCGAGCATCCAACACCACCACCGAGCCTTTCTGCCCTTTAAGTAAATCTTGAATGTATTGTTGTAACTCAATATCAATGGTTAAACGTAAAGGAACTACCCGCCACACCTTCTTGGTCCCGAAGCTTGCGGATTATCTTACCACGGTTATTAATTTCAACCTCTTCAAAGCCTGCTTGCCCGTGCAGCTGCTCTTCGTAATATTTCTCAATGCCGAGTTTGCCTATATCGTGTGAACCTGCATAATTACCGAACTTCCCGTCTTCTTGCAGCTTTTTCTTATCTTTTTCATTGATTTTTCGCAACATATCCCAAAAATATGAGTGAGCATTTCGCCATACGGATAATTCCGTTTGTAATATGCCTGCACATCTAAACTTGGGAAGCGATATTGGTTTACTGCAAAACGTGCTATCTGCTCCTCATTCATATCCGATTTCAGCAAAATCGGCGTATAACGCGAAGTACGCTTTTTTTCTCTTTATGGAAGTTCTCAATATCCTCATCTGTTAAGCCAACAATGCTTTTTAGCTCAACTAATGTTTGCTCTAAATTTTGCGTTTTCTCAGGCACTATAAACAGCCCAAAAATAAGTAATATTTTTCGGCAAGCACCTTTCCGTTTCGGTCATAAATCAGCCCCCGCGTTGGCGGCACGGGCAACAACTTAATACGGTTACCATTCGAGCGTGTTTGATAGTCCTCATAATTGCTGATTTGCAAATGATAGAGATTTGCGAGCAACACACCCGTTAATGCCAACACCCCCATGAATGCGATAGCTGCTCGGCGAATAAACAAATTGCTCTCCGCTTGCCCGTTTCGCACCTTTTCATTCGGCTTTGGTGACATTAATTTTGCTAGTTTTCCAAACATATTTTGCTCAGATTGCAGAATTTCTTAAAAATTTGACCGCTTGTAAAATTATTCCCGATGATACGGATGATTCGTCGTGAGCGACCACGCTCGATATAAACTTTCCGCCACAATCACCCGCACCATTGGATGAGGCAAAGTCAGCGGAGAAAGAGACCAACTCTGTTCTGCTGCCTGTTTACACTCTGGCGACAAACCTTCAGGCCCGCCAATCAGCAAGCATACATCTCGTCCATCATTTTTCCAGCTTTCTAACTGGCTGGCTAATTGCTCGGTTGTCCACGGTTTTGCCAGGAATATCCAGGTGACGACCTTTCCTTTGCCTGCAGCTGCCAACATCGCCTTGCCTTCTTGCTCCAAAAATACGCTTAATGTCGGCATTCTTGCCCCGTTTTGCCCGCAGGAATTTCAATTAGTTCAAAACGATATATCTTTCGGGAAACGGCGTTGATACTCTTCAAAGCCCGTTTTTCACCCAATCAGGCATTTTTCGTGCCGACCGCAATCAGTTGGATTTTCATCTTATGCCCAAAGTTTCTCTAATTGATACATTTCACGGGCATCGGCTTGCAATAAATGCACAATGGCTTCGTCCGAAATCCACTACAATCCAATCAGCAACCGCTTTACCTTCATCACCAAACACTTCAAAAACCTGCTTGTTTCGCCTCTTGAGCCAAACGATCTGCCGTTGAAGCCACATGGCGCACAGAAGTTCCTGAGGCAATAATCATTGCATCAGTAATGCTCGATTTACCCTTTACATCAATCGCCAGAATATCTTGCGCTTTTAAATCATCTAAGGTTTTTGTTAAAAAAATTCGACTAAGTTTTTGTTCCATTGTTTTTCCGTTGTATATAGCATGCGTGAATGACAAGTATTCATACACCCTACAAATAAACAGTAGGATGTGTGGAATGAAATTCCACGCACGCAGAATCTATCCAGTAAAAGCTTGGAATTTTACCATAGATTAAAAACGGATAAAAAAATCAGCGGTCGAATTTTTGCAAAACTTTTTACATAATTCGACCGCTTACGAGTAAAATGATGGGTAGTGTTAAGTGATTAACGAAGAAACTCTCCTTTTAACAACCTCTTCAATTTATACAATTCGTCTAATGCTTGACGGGGTGTAAGCTCATCTGGCTCAATCTTACTCAATGCCAATTCCACGGTACTTTCTTGTGCGACAAGCGGTGGATTTTCAACAACCTCTTGCGAAAAGAGTAAATCCGCCTGCAGGTTTTCTTCGCCCACTTTTTGTTGTTGGGAGAGTGTTTCCAAATGTGCCAAACGCTGTTTTGCCAAAGCAATGACAGGTTTCGGCACACCTGCCAATGCCGCGACTGCCAAGCCGTAACTCTTGCTTGCCGCACCCTCTTGCACGCAGTGCATAAAGGCAATGGTATCGTTGTGTTCACGGGCATCTAAATGCACGTTCGCCACGCCCTTGAGTTGGCTCGGCAAGCTGGTAAGCTCGAAATAATGAGTCGCAAACAGGGTAAGCGATTGAGTTTTTTTCGCCAACCATTCTGCACACGCCCACGCCAGAGAAAAGCCCGTCGTAGGTGGAGGTGCCACGCCCAATTTCATCAATCAGTACCAGACTGTTTTCAGTGGCTTGATGTAGAATATTCGCCATTTCAGTCATTTCCACCATAAAGGTCGAACGCCCCGAAGCCAAATCATCGCTTGCACCAATGCGGGTGAAAATACGGTCAATCGCACCGATTTCAGCACTCTCTGCAGGGCACAAAACTACCGATATACGCCATCAGCGTGATCAACGCAATTTGACGCATATAGGTGCTTTTTCCTCCCATATTCGGGCCAGTTACCACCAACAAATGACGTTGAGCGTTCAGATAAACAGGGTTGGCAATAAACGGATCTTTAATCACCCGTTCCACTACAGGGTGGCGACCTTCTTTGATGTTGATAATGCGTTGCGGGCTGAAGATTGGACGTACATACCCAAGATTTTCCGCACGTTCGGCAAGGTTTGCCAACACATCCAATTCGGCAAGCACCATCGCTGCCAGTTGTAATTCACCCAAGCGAGGCATTAACAAGTTAAACAATTCATCATAAAGTTGTTTTTCTAATGCTAACGACGCCCCTTTCGCTTTCAACACTTTGTCTTCGTAGGTTTTCAGCTCAGGGATGATATAACGCTCGGCATTTTTCAGGGTTTGACGGCGAACATAATGAATCGGTGCTTTATGTGTCTGTCCTTGACTGATTTGAATGTAATAGCCGTGCACCGCATTAAAGCCGATTTTGAGCGTATCAATACCCGTTGCTTCCCGCTCGCGGATTTCCAAATCTTCCAAATATTGGGTTGCCCCTGCAGAAAGCGAACGCCATTCGTCTAGCTCCGCACTGTAGCCCTCTGCAATCACTCCCCCATCACGAATGAGCTGCGGTGGGTTGTCGATAATCGCCCGTTGTAATAAATCAGCCAGATCATCAAAATCGGCTAATTGTGCTAATAAATGATCTAAATTTGGAGCTAATTGTTGTGAAAGTTGATTAATTTCAGGAATTTGTTCTAATGCAGAACGCAAGCGAGTGAAATCACGTGGACGTGCCGAACGCAACGCCACACGTGCCAAAATTCGCTCCATATCGCCTACGTTTTGCAACGCCAGTTGAAGCGATGGAATTTGCTCACTTTTTTGCAAATTTTTCAATAATATCCTGCCGCTCTTTAAGCTTTTTTTCACATCACGAATTGGCTGATGAATCCAACGTTTTAACAAACGGCTACCCATTGGGGTCACGCATTTATCCAAGACGGAAGCAAGGGTATTTTCCGTACCGCCTGCAAGGTTTTGAGTGAGTTCTAAGTTGCGACGGGTTGCAGCATTAAGCAAGACTGTTTCACTATTTTGCGAAAGATGAATACTGTTGATATGCGGTAAGGCGGTGCGTTGCGTTTCTTGGGCGTAATGCAATAAACAACCTGCGGCACACAGTGCAGTGGTGGCTTTTTCCACGCCAAAACCAGCTAAACTTTGCGTACCAAATTGACGATTGAGCAACTGAATTGCCGTAGTCAGTTCAAACTCCCACACAGGACGACGGCGTAAGCCTTTGTAATTATTCAAAATGCCTGCGTAGGCAAAATCTTCCGCATACAAAATTTCTGCAGGCTGCAAACGTTGCAATTCCGCACTTAACGCCTCTTGGTTCGACAGTTCGCTGATTAAAAAACGCCCAGAAGCCATATCAAGCGTTGCAATTGCAAAAGTGCCTTTATGCTCATAAATTGCCGCAACTAAGTTGTCTTGTCGCTCAGGGCAGTAACGCCTCATCGCTGACCGTACCTGGTGTAACAATGCGAACCACTTTGCGTTCTACAGGCCCTTTCGAGGTTGCGGGATCGCCAATCTGTTCGCAAATTGCCACGCTCTCACCCAACGCCACTAATTTTGCCAAATAACCTTCCACTGCGTGATACGGCACACCAGCCATCGGAATCGGCTCGCCTGCTGATTGCCCACGTTTGGTCAGTGAAATATCCAGCAATGCTGCGGCTTTCTTGGCATCATCATAAAAAGCTCGTAGAAATCCCCCATCTCGATAGAAAAGTAGAATATCGGGATTTTGAGCTTTGAGTTGCAGATACTGCACCATCATTGGCGTATGGTTGGAAAGGTCTTGAGTTACGGTCATAGTTTGCGTAATTGAAATGATAGAATAAGGCTATTTTATCAGATTAGCCAAGAGCTGTACAAAACAGTATAATTCCAATGCTTTGAAACAATAGGAGTATTTTATGAAATTATATGGTTTAGTTGGTGCGTGTTCATTCGTACCACACGTAGCGTTGGAATGGATAAAAAGAACGTGAAAAATACAGATTATGAATTTGAAGCGGTAACACGTGAATTAATTAAATCGCCTGAATTTTTAGCATTAAATCCGAGGGGGGCTGTGCCAGTATTGGTCGATGGCGATTTAGTGCTTTCACAAAATCAGGCAATTTTGCACTATTTGGATGAGCTTTTATCCAAATGCAAAACTGTTTGGTAGTAAAACCGTCCGCGATAAAGCCAAAAGCTGCTCGATGGTTAGCGTTTTTCAATTCAGATATTCATAAATCATTCGTACCGTTATTTCGTTTACCAAGTTATGCAAAAGATAATGAGGAATTAACCAAAAACCATTCGCCAACAAGCAGTAGAGCAAATTTTAGATCAACTTGCGGTTGCTAATGAGCATTTAGAAAGCCATATCTATTTTGGCGAAGCAATTTCGGTTTGCGGATGCATATCTTTCTACATTATGCTGAATTGGTGTCGTGTAGTAGGGATTGATTTCAACCATCTAACGCAACTTTCACCTTTTATGCAACGAGTTGAAGCTGATCAAGCGGTGGAAAATGTGAGAGAAATTGAAGGGTTGAAAGGATAAACTTTCAAGATCAAAATTAAAAAGCGGTCATATCTTGGGTTTACAAAACTTAAGTAAGAAAAATGACCGCTTTTTGATTATTTATGAGATTGTTCTTGCTCTTTTTTTAACTTTTCAAGTTCTAATTTAGCTTCTTGCCATTCTGTTGATTTAGTCTCAAATTCAGATTTGAAATTAGACCTAGCATCTTTCCCTGATTGAGAAGAGCCAGAGAAAGTTTGGTAAATTGCTACACCTCCCTTCCATAACAAAGACAGCATATCAATGAGTAAATTATCTCCATTCTTTTTCATATTTACTCCTATTTTTTGATACAAGTGATAACAATAGATTTAGGATGGCTTCTTTGGAATTTCTGAATCGCTTCAAATTCACTATTTGCCGACACAATCGTGTTGGCAATACTCTTTCTGGAAGAATCAATATAAAAATCGAATTTCAAATCTGTTCATTTTCACTTCCTTTTAATGAAAAATTAAAATTTAATCGGGATGTTTCCTTAGATATGTCAATATCTAAGGACTTCAGTATACTGAAGTGAAAATTTAGGGTTATTTTTGTACTAAAAAGAAAAAAATGGGGATTAAGAAGATATAGATAGAAAGCGGTAAGATTTTTGAGAGTTGTTTACAAATATGATAAACGACAAAAAGCAAAAACCCCGCAGTATTGCTACAACGGGGTTGGGTATTCAATCTGGCGATGCCCTACTCTCACATGGGGAATCCCCACACTACCATCGGCATTACGGCATTTTACTTCTGAGTTCGGAATGGATTCAGGTAGAACTACCGCACTATGGTCGCCAGAATATTCTGTTTTAGTCTTGAGCTCTCTTTTCACTTTGCTCTGACTTCATATTCTTTCGATTTTATTTTTTGTTCTTCTTTGGCTTTTTTATTCGCCTCTAAATTAAAAACAAGCTGCAAAAACACTTGAGCGTTGTATAGTTAAGCCTCTCGGGCAATTAGTATGTGTTAGCTCAACGGCTCACACCGCTTACACACCACACCTATCTACGTCGTAGTCTCCAACAACCCTTACAGTCTTATAAACTGGGAGAACTCATCTCAAGGCAAGTTTCGTGCTTAGATGCTTTCAGCACTTATCTCTTCCGCATGTAGCTACCCGGCAATGCGTCTGGCGACACAACCGGAACACCAGGGATGCGTCCACTCCGGTCCTCTCGTACTAGGAGCAGCCCCTTTCAATTCTCCAACGCCCACGGCAGATAGGGACCGAACTGTCTCACGACGTTCTAAACC